>ERZ772962.2156-NODE-2156-length-10243-cov-5.388398_pt1 | contig 10243 bp, 9 predicted proteins | sample MGYA00580676_ERZ772962 | MGnify/ENA primary metagenome ERZ772962 (study PRJEB29015, sample SAMEA2738049) | human oral metagenome | biome: human oral; feature: human-associated habitat; material: saliva | place: China | collected 2230 ...
TGGCCGCATCATTTTGATGACGAAAGATTATCTTGGTGAAGGTAGTGAAGAGCTTGGCCGAAATTTGATGAAAACCTTCTGGGTATGTATGCTTGAAGCTGACGTAAAGCCTTCTAAGATTTATTTCATCAATAGCAGTGTTAAGATGGTAGTCAATGATTCGGTTCATTTGGAAAATATAAAGAAACTAGCTGAGCTTGGTGTAGAGATTGCAGCATGCGGTATTTGCCTTGATTATTTCGGTGTGAAAGATGAGCTGGGCGTAGGTAGTATTACTAATATGTATGCTATTACAGATGCAATCCTTGGAGATAATATTGTTAAGCTATAATATTAGTATTTTATTTTGATATATCGATTTAGAGCTACTGATTTAAAGTAGATTTCTTATTTCTAGAATGAATCATTGAGATGAAAGACATTTAATCGTATCTACTTTGGTAGGAGGTGAGGCATTGGAAAATAAAAAATTACTTGTCGTTTTTACATCCTATTATTTTGGTGATAAAGCGGATAAAGTATTAACCGAGTTAGAGGTGCCTCATCAGTTGATGGCCACCCCTCCAGAGCTTTACGATATGTGCGGTTTATCTATTGCAATAGACTCAAGTATAGTGGATCAAGTAAAGACCATTTTAAAAGAACATAAAATTAGTACATCTGGCTTATTTTGGTATGAAAAGGGCGAGCTAGCTGTACCGTATAAAGTCTAGACGGTGTCTAGGCTTTTTTACTTTAGTGTTCATCTTCATATAACTTGAACGATGAGTGTGGTACTATAGAAACATGATATATTTTATCAATTACAGATATTAATTATGGAGGTATATATGAGTAAATTTGAAATAGAAAATGTAAAATTAACAGCCCCTAAATTGGATCGTAAAGATTTAGAGTACGCTATGACCTATCGCTATGCTTGTAAGAAGTTTGATAGCAATAAGAAAATCTCTGAAGAAGACTGGAATGCTATTCTTAATGCGGCACGTTTGTCTCCTACATCTTTAGGTTTTGAAGCATATCAGTTATTAGTCATTCAAAATCCAGAGATTCGCGAAAAAATGAAAGCTTATGGTTGGGGGATCTTAGCAGGCCTTGAAGCTAGTCATGTAGTAGTTTTCTTGGCGCGTAAAAAAGTTGATCTTGAATTCGACTCTCCATATATCCGTCATATTCAAGAAGAGGTTAAACAATTACCAGCTGAAGTTGATGCGGTATATCGTGAAAAATATGCTCAATTTACAAAAGAAGACTATAAAACATTTGAATCTGAACGTGCAGCCTTTGACTGGGCATCTAAACAAACATATATTGTAATGGCGAATATGATGACTATGGCGGCGTATGAAGGTTTAGATTCTTGTGCTTTAGAAGGTTTTAATCAAGATAAGATGACTGCTTTCTTAGGTGATGAACTTGGTCTTTTCGATACTAAACATTTCGGTATTTCTGTAATGGCTGCCTTTGGTTACCGTGATGAAGAACCACACCGCAATAAAACGCGTCGTACAATGGATGAAATTGTAACAGTAGTTGAGTAGATCATATATGTAGAACTAAATCGAAATTCTTCATTTAATCTTTAGAATTGAATGCTATATTATAAATATACAATGATTCTAAAATATTTATAAAAACTGCATTATTTGATAGGATTTATGAATATTTTGATTAAATAGGAAGGAGTGATTGTATGTTATGGTCAATTATTGTTGGTGGTTTTATCGGGTTCCTAGCGGGTGCCATCACTAACAAAGGCGGTGCAATGGGCGTTATCGCTAAAGTTGTTGCTGGTTTAATTGGCTCGTCCGTAGGTCAGTCCCTATTTGGTACTTGGGGTCCTAGCTTAGCAGGAATGTCCTTAATTCCATCTGTATTAGGTGCAGTAATTGTTGTTGCTGTAGTCTCATTTTTCTTCGGAAAAAAAGGATAGCCCTCTACTTGTAATAGTAGATTTTATATGGTTAAACGTGATTTTACATGAAAGGAGTCACAATTATGGCATTAGATGATAAATTAGATCAAGTTAAAGGTGCAGTAAAAGAAAATGTTGGCAAATTAACTGATGACAAACAAATGGAAGCAGAAGGCGTTGTTGAAAATACAGTAGCAAAAGTAAAAGACGCTGCTAATGATATTGCAGATGATGTTAAGAAAGCTGCAGATGATGCTAAAGATGCTGTAGAAGGTGCGATTAGTGGCCTTAAAAATGCATTGGGCAATGATGACAAATAAAAGTAAATAAAAGCTATTATGTAGCATAAAAAAACCAGTAAATCGACCGATTTACTGGTTTTTTTGTTATTAATTTGTATTATACGTTGAAGCGGAAGTGTGTTACGTCGCCGTCTTTCATAACGTATTCTTTACCTTCTAGGCGTACGAGGCCTTTTTCTTTAGCCGCATTTTGGCTACCGCAAGCTTGTAAGTCATCGAAGGATACGATTTCAGCACGGATAAAGCCTTTTTCGATATCGGAGTGGATTTTACCAGCCGCTTGAGGCGCTTTTGTGCCGTCTATAATTGTCCATGCACGAGCTTCCATTTCACCAGCTGTAAAGTAGTTGATAAGACCTAAGAGTGCATAACTTGCTTTGATAAGTTTAGTTAAGCCAGATTCTTCAAGGCCAAGATCTTCGAGGAATGCAGCGGATTCTTCTTCAGATAATTCAGCAATTTCAGATTCGATGCGAGCAGAAACAACAACAATGCCAGCACCTTCGTTTTTCGCATATTCCTCTACGCGTTTTACATATTCATTACCGGAGTAATCAGATACTTCATCTTCAGAAATGTTAGCTACATAAAGAGATGGTTTTGCTGTAAGCAATGTCAACTCTTTGATCATTTCTAATTCTTCTTCTTCGAGACCTTGTGCACGAACTGGTTTTGCTTCACCTAGACCTTCGATGATGCGTTCTAGTAATGGCAATTCAGCACGAGCGTCTTTATCGCCAGATTTAGCGATTTTTTCGATACGTTGTTTGCGTTTTTCTACAGACTCAAGGTCAGCAAGACAAAGTTCAGTATTGATGATTTCGATGTCGCGGATTGGGTCGATAGAACCTGCAACATGAGTGATGTTAGGATCCTCGAAGCAACGAATAACTTGAGCAATGGCGTCTACTTGGCGGATGTGGCTAAGGAATTTATTGCCTAAACCTTCGCCTTTGGATGCGCCTTCTACAAGGCCTGCAATATCTACGAAGCGCATAGCAGCAGGAAGGATGCGTTTAGAACCAAACATTTCAGCCAATACAGCTAAACGGTTATCTGGAACGTCAACGACACCTACGTTTGGCTCGATTGTACAGAATGGATAGTTGGCAGCTTCAGCGCCTGCTTTTGTAATGGCGTTGAATAATGTACTTTTACCAACATTTGGAAGGCCTACGATGCCTACTTCTAAATTTGTGCTCATGGTACCACCTTTTATTAACTAATTGATTTCGTTCTTTGTGAAAGCTTCCGTAGAAACTCTATCAAATAAATATTATATCATATAGACGCTATAAATTTGTACTAAAAAAGTGACACCATTAGTCACATAGGTGACTAGTAGTGTCACTAAATACATTTACAGAAAGATTAATAAATAATATATTGATGTCGAGGCCTCTAGATGTGTCAGTTCTTGCTAATTAATCGCTACCATTATCATGGCGGCAAAATAGACTGACTATCTAGTACACCTAGCTTTCTACCGCTAGAATGAAAAAGGGCCTGACCCAGTAGAATCAAGCCGTTTCTTCAAATTTTTACCTATAGAAACAAGGCTGACGCTACTAAACATCTATGCCTCGCTTCTTGTAATAGTATACCATATAAGAAGACAAAATCCCACACGCTAGTGTGGGATTTTTGTTATATATCTTATAGAGAGTGAGCTCGTAATTCTTCAGCGGAATGAGTAGAAATCCAAGCTGGTGGAATGTCGAATACAGTGTAGCAACCTGTGCCGCCGTGTTTAGCAAGACGGTAGATACCACGAGCGTAAGCAACAAGTGCAGAGCCTGTGAATTCAGGGTTGGAGTCAAGTTTCAAGGAGTACTCGATAACGTGACGAGTGCCATCTGTACTTTCACCAGAGCGAAGAACGAAGCCACCATGTGGAATGCCTTTGTGGTTGCGATCAAGTTCTTCTTGAGAAATGAAGTTTACTACAGTTTCATAACCTACGAAGTAGTTTTCCATAGTTTTGATTTCGTTTTCAATTTTAGCCTTGTCCGCATCAGGAGCAGCCACTACATAGCACTCACGAAGGTGACCTTTGTAGCCATCAACATCTGGAGTTTCACCATTGCGGATAGCTTCAAGGTATTGTTCTTTAGGAACAGTGTATTGACGAGCATCAAGAACACCATCAATACGACGAATAGCATCGGAGTGACCTTGGGATACGCCACGGCCCCAGAATGTGTAGGATTTGCCTTTTGGCAAGATTGCTTCAGCGTAAACGCGTTGCAAGGAGAACATGCCTGGATCCCAACCACAAGAAATCAATGTAGCAGTTTTAGCTTCTTTAGCTACTTTGTCTACATTAGCAAAATGTTCAGGAATACGTGCATGTGTATCGAACGAATCGATACAGTTGAAGTATTTAGTTACCATTGGAGTTTGTTCGATAAGGTCTGTTGCAGAACCACCGCAAAGAACCATAACATCGATTTTACCTTTGAAGTTTGGTAGATCTTCCATAGTATATGTAGGAACACCAGAAACTGTTTCTAAACCTTTACGGCGAGAGAATACACCAACAAGCTCCATATCAGGTTGTAATTTTACGGATGCTTCAACGCCACGACCTAAGTTGCCGTAGCCAACGATACCAATACGAATTTTGCTCATATTAGCCTCCTATATAAATCGATAAATTTAATAATTAACATAACTATTATAGCACAAAATAAATGTATTTAATATTTTTCTATAGAATTCATCAATCTAGATTGTAAAAGTAATATATCTATCAATATGACAATATGACCATACATATGAAAATCAGTTTAAGTTTAACTATATCGATACATTGCGTGTTGTTATAAGGGGCAAACTAAAAATCATATGAGTAAAAATTGACACGTATACCCCCGGTCTAGATACAATTGAACTAGTTTTATTTATAGTTTGAGTGTTATAGGAGGTAAGAGATGAGAAGAAATGTGAGCGCTGCTGTTATAGCGGCATTGATTGTAACAGGTGCAAGTGCTTTTACCATGGTATCTGCTACGACTGTTGAAAGTCATACAGATGGCAAATCTATCGGTCTTAACTTGTGGGGTGAAAATAAACACTTCACAGATGACTTAACTGTCAATGTATCTGGTCTTGGTGTGAACGGTAAAAAATACCATAACAATGTGACTGGGATTTATGCACTTGATGGTACACAAGTAGCTATCGACAAGAATGTAACCGTGAAAATTACGAATCCAGCGCCGGCGGAAAGCGGAGAAAAACGCAGACCTGATTTGGCACATTATTACATGAGTGGTATCTATGCTGGTTATGGCGGTTTAACCAGTGATGGTAACAATGATGATACGCGTGTAACTGTAAAAGGCAATGCAAATATCGATGTAGTCGGTGTTGGTTTGCAAGCTAATAAAGACGGTTATATCCGTGTGCTGGGTGGGGCCGATATAAAAACAAATCCACTTGATACATCTGATACGTATTCTGTTTTATCTGAAGAAGGCTTTGTTTATGTAAATACTGGTATGGATGGATTACGACCTGGTACTAATGATGTGAAAATGTATGGTAATGTGGGGTTTTTAGATAAAAATTATGGTATAGAGGAAAATCCTCATAACCATGGTTCTGAAATTTCATTAGGCTTAACGACACCCAATTCTAAATTAGTAGGTGGTGTGCTTAACGAATTTGATGAAAGCAATAATAATCTGTATCGTGGTGGTTTGCGATTATATTTACAAAATGGTGCTACTTGGCGTAATGAATGGTTAGGTGCTGAGCGCGTATATCCTACGCAAGGTCGCCCAGATAATGCAAACTATTTATATACAGGTAGCCGTGTAGAACATTTCATAGGTGGCAAAGATGTAGCTAGCAAAGGTATTATCCAAGCTGTAGACGCTCGTCCTATCACGATTAATAACTATGCTGGTCATACAGCTATCGATTACGAAAAGGGTGCTCCTGCATCTGCACAAGGTAAAGGCCAAGTAGTTATCAATCATGCTGAAAAAGGCTCATCTGTAACTATGCACAGTTCTGCAGAGGCTCTTAAAGGTTATGCAAATATTAATAATCCTAGAGGTACATTGCACCAATTAGCAAATAAGTTAACATACACTAACTTTAATAAAGGGGAACGTAATTTAGGTGTAAATTTACAGGTTGATGGTGGCCTTATTAGTCCTACATACTCTACTAATCTAGGTACAGAAAGCTTCGCTATCGACGGAAAAGCTAGCGTTACGGATCAAGCTGTGGTAACAACTCGTGAAAGTGAACTGGTATCTGGCGCTAAGAGTGCACTGGCTGCCTCTATGATGCAAATGAAAGCAGATACAAATGATTTACAACGCCGCCTCGGTGATGTGCGTCTTAACTCTGATAAACATGGTGTATGGGGTAAATACATTGGTGGTAAGTCTAAAATTACAGATGATGCCTATGTAAATCAAACGTACAATATGGCTCAAGTAGGTTATGATACATTGCGTGGTGACTGGACTGTTGGTGGAGCTTTACTATACGGCACAAGCAATAACGATTACACTCTTGGTTCTGGCTCCGGTAAGACGACTGGCTTAGCTGTATACGGTGCTAAACAATTTAAGGATGGTCGTTATTTAGACGTAATTGGTAAAGTGAACCGTTTGAAAAATGATTTCATTGTACGCAATACCTTAGGTACTTCGTTGAGTGGTGATTACCGTAATACAGGGGCGTCCTTAAGTGTTGAATACGGTAAACGTATTAAAAAAGACAATGGCTTCTATATCGATCCTAATGCGGAATTGACGTTCAGCCGTTTGTCTGGTGAAAGCTTCGAGGCACGTACCAATACAGGCAGCACAGTACATATTGATTCTGATGCAGTAAATTCTGTTATTGGTCGCATTGGCGTAGGGATTGGCAAGGAAAGTAAAAACAGTAATGTATTCCTTAAAGCTGCGTTAGCTCATGAGTTCTCAGGTAAAATGAACGCTACATACAGTATGGCCGGTGAGCCAACTACAGGTAGCGAAGTAAACTTAAAAGATACATGGCTTGATCTTGAACTCGGTGGCTCTTGGAGCGTACGTCCTAATACATATGTTTATGGTACTTTCACTAAAAACTTTGGTGCCACTGTAGATAACTCCTATCGTATTGACGCAGGCATTCGCCATAACTTTTAATAGATAGATGATAGTACTCATAATAAGGTTGTAGTAATTGGGGCTACTATTAACATATCTACTATTACATTATTAACTACTAAATAATCATATATATTAAGGCATAGAAAAGACCGATTACTATCCTATTATAGGATTGTAATCGGTCTTTCAGTTTTATCGGTATTAGAATTGTAAAGTTTTGATTCTTTCAACGGCACGAATTGTATTTTCACGGCTACCGAAAGCTGTTAAACGAAGGTAACCTTCACCGTGAGGGCCAAAGCCAGAGCCTGGTGTAGATACGATTTGAACTTGTTCGAGCAAGATGTCGAATAATTCCCAACTAGTCATGTTACCAGGTGTTTTTAACCAAATGTATGGAGCATCTACGCCACCATATACAGTAAGGCCGATGGATTCAAGACCTTCTTTGATAATGCGAGCGTTTTCTTTGTAGTATGCAATGTTAGCACGAGTTTGTTCACGGCCTTCTTTAGTGTACACTGCTTCAGCACCGCGTTGAATGATGTAAGGCACACCGTTGAATTTAGTGCATTGGCGACGGTTCCACATAGGGTTTAGTGGTTGGCGGTCACCGGATTTAGTTTTGCCGGTTACTTCTTTAGGCACTACAGCATAAGCACAACGTGTACCTGTGAAACCAGCAGTTTTGGAGAAGGAACGGAATTCGATAGCTACTTCGCGAGCGCCTTCGATTTCATAGATGGATTTTACAGTGTCTTCTGTGCTGATGAAAGCTTCGTAAGCGGAGTCGAACATCAAAATCGCATCATTATCTTTACACCATTTAATCCATTCTGCTAAACGAGCACGGCTCAAAACAGTACCTGTTGGATTGTTAGGGGAGCAAAGATATACGATATCTACTCTTTCAGAAGGAAATTCTGGAGAGAAGTTGTTTTCTGCGTAAGTAGGAAGGTAGACAACCTTTTGGAAGATACCGTCTACTGCTTCACCAGTACGACCGCCCATAACGTTGGAATCTAGGTATACTGGGTACACTGGATCAGTGATAGCGATGATGTTGTCTTCGCTGAATAACTCTTGGATGTTACCAACGTCGGATTTGGCACCATCGGAAACGAATACTTCATCAATAGCGATGTCTACGCCTAATGGTTTGTAATCGCCATCAACAATAGCTTGACGTAAGAAGTCATAACCTTGCTCAGGGCCGTAACCGCGGAACGTTTCTGCTTTGCCCATTTCTTGGACAGCCTTGCTCATAGCATCGATAATTGCTGGAACAAGTGGTAATGTAACATCGCCGATACCAAGACGAATAATGTCTGCATCTGGATGAGCTGCTTGATAATCTGCAACCTTTTTAGCGATATTAGCAAATAAATAAGAACCTTGTAGGTTTAAATAGTTTTCATTAATATTAGCCATGATGACTCCTTTTTATAATCAGATTTCTCTATATATAGTAAATTATATAGAATAATGACGCAAGGATTTTCTATAGAATTTCTAATTTATATAAATATTGTTTTAGTTTATCACTATAAAAGGGCGTATTACGGGGAATTTATTACTCGTTAATTATATTAAAGTATATATAGATAAAGAGATTATTAGCATTGAATTAATCTCTTCATTATTTACTCATAAAGTGCCTGTTGATATAATAAATTTATATTTACAAACATTATTTGTATATAGGAGTTTTTTAGTAATTATATGTAGTGGAGTAAATTATTATTATGGGGAAGAAAATGATAATGGTAGATAATAAGATGTCAATTGATAAGCTCTTTCTTTGTATTAAGAGGAAGGATAAATTAAGGGAATTTAAAAAAGCCTTTGGTTTGATTAATATTAATACAGAAGAATATTTAGTAAAATTTGTAGCAAATTTTTATAAGGCTCCTATTGTAAATTACAAGGGGTATGTAAACGGCTCTAAAGACCTATATAGTGAAGTTATTGCCGAATCCCTTGTGAATGATAGTTTTATAAAAGATTGGTTAAATTTAATACCAGTAAGACCAGAACATTTTAAGATAAATCATCCGAATAAAGATGAAAACGTGGATGCCCTAAAAATTACTAATCGAAAAGAGGAAATATTAGCGAAGTTATTGTTTTATCAACATGAAGTTGCTGGATTAGGCTATATTTTTGATTACCAAACACCATTAAAAGCAAAACAAAATGATTCTTATGGGAAAATAGATTTATTAGGCTATAACCACGCTGATGAATGTTATTCTGTTATTGAATTGAAATATCGTCCGTCTGGTAGTGAGGAAACTTTACTACGATGTGTTTTAGAGGCTTATACATATTATAAGCTGCTAGATATAAAACAGATTAATTCTGCTGTTGGCCATGATGGTATAAAGAAACTAAAAAAATTACCTAGGTATGAACATACGAATGAAGCAGAGTTAGTCGTTTTATTTGATGAAAAATCTTGTACTAAAGATGACGGTGGAGCAGAAACTAATTTGATGCTTCGTATTGATCAAAATGAACCTAATAATCCTAGGTATCCATCCAAAACTGTTGTGTCACAACAGTTTAAAGAATGCAAAGAACTGATAGATTCTGGCAAACGTAAGCAGTTACGAAATTTATGTGAAAATATTTTGAAACAAGAGCCTGAATTAAAACAAATTCGTTTTGTTGTATTACAAGCTCAAAAAGTAAGTAAAGCACCTTATAAAAATAAAGTAGATAATTGGTCAGAAAATTTGGATCGTTTATATCGAGCAGAAACATTGCTTACCATTTCTAAGTAAAGGTTGAATATGAATATTGTTGTTCATCGTGGCACACATCAGATTGGTGGTAGTGCTATAGAAATTAGTACAGCATCTACTCGCATGATGTTAGATTTTGGTAATGAATTAAGTTTAGAT
>ERZ772962.2157-NODE-2157-length-10241-cov-3.563617_pt1 | contig 10241 bp, 7 predicted proteins | sample MGYA00580676_ERZ772962 | MGnify/ENA primary metagenome ERZ772962 (study PRJEB29015, sample SAMEA2738049) | human oral metagenome | biome: human oral; feature: human-associated habitat; material: saliva | place: China | collected 2230 ...
CACCTGCTGCAGATTCTCCTGATAACATGATTGCATCAGTTCCATCGTAGATTGCGTTAGCTACGTCAGATACTTCGGCACGTGTTGGACGTGGATTTTTTTGCATAGAGTCTAACATTTGAGTAGCTGTGATTACAAATTTACCAGCTGCATTACATTTAGCAATAATGTCTTTTTGCATAATTGGTACTTCTTCTGCTGGTACTTCAACCCCAAGGTCTCCACGAGCGATCATGATACCATCAGATACTTCGATAATTTCATCGATGTTATCGATAGCTTCTTGACATTCGATTTTAGGGATGATTTGAACGTGTTCACATCCTTCTTCTTTAAGAATACGTCTAACCTCTAGTACGTTTTCTTTTGTACGAACGAATGAAGCAGCAACGAAGTCGATATCTTGTTTACATCCGAAACGAATATCCTCTTCATCTTTTGGAGTAATACCTGGTAATTTTGTAGATACACCTGGTACGTTAACTCCTTTTTTGTTTTTAAGTACTCCACCGTTTTGAATAGTAGTGTAGATTAATCCACCTTCAACATCAACTTTGTTTACAGTTAATCCGATTAATCCATCGTCAAGTAGGATTGTATCTCCAGCTTTAACATCGTGTACTAATTCACCATAAGTGATTGAGAATTTTTCAGTTGTTCCAAGAACTTCTGTCATAGAAACGATAACATCTTTTCCAGTTTCTAACATGATTGCATCATTTTCCATGTTGTTAGTTCTAATTTCAGGTCCTTTAGTGTCTAAAAGGATAGCTAAGTTAGTTCCTGTAGCTTCTCTTACTTCTTTAATAGTTTGAATTCTTGCTCCATGTTCTGAATAGTCACCATGTGAGAAGTTAAGACGACATACGTTCATTCCTAATTCTACCATTTCAGTAAGTTTTGCTTTATCTTCTGACTTAGGCCCAATTGTACAAATTATTTTAGTTTTTTTCTGTATCATAATTATACCTCTTAATTTTTTATCTTTTACTATTTTAACTTATTTTCAATGTGTTTTCAAATATTTTCTTGAAAAATACTATTTTTATATGAAGAAAACGTTTTTCTAACTAAATTGAAAGTTGTTTAGAAACTTCGTAGATTGAAAGATCTACATTGTGAACATCACTAAATACATCTTGGAATTTAGTACTTACTAGTTTGTTATTTTGAATACCTACTGCACGTCCTGATTCACCAGCTAATAATAATTGAACAGCATAGTTACCTAATCTTGAAGCTAATACTCTGTCTTGAGCTGATGGAGTTCCACCACGTTGAATGTGTCCTAGAATAGTAGCTCTTACTTCTTCACCAGTACGTTCTTTTAATTCTTTAGCTAATTCTTGTCCACCCATAACACCTTCTGCTAAAACGATGATTGAGTGTTTTTTACCACGATCTTCCCCTGCTTTAATACGAGCAACTACTTCATCGATATCTTCTTTTTTCTCAGGGATTAGAAGACTTTCACTTCCTCCAGCGATACCAGCAAATAATGCTAAGTCTCCTGCGTTACGTCCCATAACTTCGATAATGAATGCACGCTCGTGACTTGATGCAGTATCACGAACTTTATCAATTGCATCTACGATAGTGTTAAGTGCAGTATCGAATCCAATTGTAAAGTCAGTACAGCAGATGTCATTATCGATTGTTCCTGGTACACCTATAGTTTTAATGTTCATTTCATTACTTAAAGCCATAGCTCCACGGTAAGAACCATCTCCACCGATTACTACTAATCCATCAATTCCTAAAGCTTCTAAGTTCTTAATAGCACCTTTTCTAACTTCTGGGTTAGCAAATTCTGGTAGACGCGCTGAATAAAGCATTGTACCACCTCGGTTAATGATGTTACCAACATCTCCTACTTCAAGTTTTTTAATGTTGTTTTCAACTAGTCCTTTGTATCCTTGATATACTCCATAAACCTCTAATCCATTATAGATTGCTGTTCTTACAACGGCACGCACAGCTGCGTTCATTCCTGGTGCATCCCCACCACTTGTTAAAACTGCTATTTTTTTCATGTAGTCTTACCTTCCTCATAATTTTATTAATTATTTTAAATTTACCTATCAACAATATCATATTTCTGAGATTTTTTCTAGTAAAAACAGAATTTTGTTTTATTTTTGTTCGATTATTTTTGTTTTTTTACTTATATGTGATTTTAATGCGTTTTCCAGGGAACTTTTCCAAAAATTTCTGAACAAATTCATGTTCGTTATTAATTGTAATCGTCTTCCCTTTTGTAGAATCATTATCAAGCAAGGCTATTACCTTAACTCTTCCATCATCAACCTTATATTCACATAAAAGCTCTAATATTTCTTTATCAATAATTGTATAGATAGTTTTTATATTAGTTAGGCAGTATTCTCTATAATTTTTTAAACTAGCAATTTTTTCCAGGATATACTGTTCCCTACCATTACGAAGTTGTTTTTTCAAAGTCATAACAGCGAAACTCCCTACTTTTATAAATACATTAGCATACTTGAATACACTTGGAAAAACAGTAACATCATAATCATTTTTTCCATCATTAACTGTTAAAAATGCCATATAATCGCCATTTTTAGTTCGTATCTCTTTTCTCGTTATGATTTCTACATAACTATCACTAACTTCACCACCAATATATTGCAACGGTAAATAAGCATACTTCTCTTTTTCTACTTGGACTGGATGTTTTAAGAAGTATGTCCCTGTGACTTCTTTTTCCATTTGGATTTTTTCTGTGATTGAATAGTCTTCTATCTCTTCTACCTTTAATGTTAGACCACTTTCTGCAGACAACGCAACACGTACATTATTTATAAACTGCCTATTATCTGAATAATAATCATTTACCTTTTTCATCAAAGTAGCTCGGTTATAACCAAAAGTATCTAAAGCGCCAGCTTTAACCAGTGAAACTGCAGCTTGATAATCAACCTTCTTATTCATGCGTTTCAAGAAATCATCTATATCTAGATAAGGTCCAAAATTAATTCTGTCTTGAACGATTTCATAACCACTTCTATAACCAACATTTTTTATCGCGGTTAATGCAAATACTATATCGTTTTTGAATACTCTAAAGTTTGATAAACTTCTATTAACATCAGGTTTTACAAGATTAATACCTAGATTCATAAGCTCTTGTTTATACTCATTTATTTTCTTCTCACTGCTTATTACGTTATTTAATAAGGCTGTCATAAAATACTTAGTATAATAGACTTTTAAATACGCTAATCGATAAGCTAACATACTATAAACAACAGCATGGCTCTTGTTAAAACCATAATTCGCAAAGGTAACGATAAGATCAAAAAGTTTCTCGGCGACTTTTATATCATAGCCAGCACCAACACTTTTTTCTATGAAAATACGTCCATAGTACTCAAGGTCTTCTTTTTTCTTCTTACTTACCGCTCTTCTCATATTATCCGCTTCATTAAGACTCATATGAGCAAAATTCACCGCAATTAGCATAATCTGCTCTTGATAAACGATTACTCCGTAAGTATCCTTTAGTATTTTTTCTAAATGCGGGTGTGGGTATACTACTTGCTCTTCTTTATTTTTTCTACGTACATAGACTTCTATCTGAGCCATCGGTCCCGGTCTATAAAGTGCATTCATAGCGACAATGTCATTAAATTCAGTGGGTTTTAGTAGACTCAGTTTCTCCTTCATCCCACTCGATTCAAACTGGAAGATACCTTCTGTCTTACCTTTTGCAAATAATTCATAAACCTTAGAATCTTGATAATTTATCTTTGTTATATCAAATGTCGGATTCTCTTTTCTAATTTCTTCGACAATACTCGATACCATAGTCAGGTATCTAATACCTAAGAAATCTATTTTTAATAAACCAACACTCTCTACGTCATCCATCGTCCACTGAGTTAAGTACTTCGTCATATTCGATTCGGCTAAAGGTGCATAGTTAACCAATGGTTTGTCATCACTTATTACTATACCAGCTGCGTGTACCGATGGATTTTTTGGTAAATTCTCTAAGCTTAGCGCTATACTAAACCAACGCTTATTAATATTACTTGTATTAATAAACGTTCTTAATTCTTCTGATATTTCATAACATTCTTTTAATGTTCTTGTAGAGCTAATATTACTACTGATAAACTTCAGAGTTTGTTCATCAAACTGCAATATTCTCGCCGATTCTCTAGCTGCACTTTTCGATTGAAATGTTGTAAAAGTAATAATCTGTGCTACCTTATCAGAACCATATTTTTCTTCCACATATTTTATGACTTCATCACGTCTAGTGTCTTGGAAGTCTATATCTATATCAGGCATAGAAATACGCTCTTTATTTAAAAATCTTTCAAACAGAAGATTGTATTCCAATGGATCCGCTTCTGTTATATCTAGTAAATAACATACTAAACTCCCAGCAGCACTACCACGTCCTGCACCTACTAATATACCATTATCCTTGGCGTATTTTACAAAGTCATAAACAATTAAGAAATAGTCGTTAAAGCCCATTTCATCGATAATCTTTAGCTCATAACTATATCGCTTTTTATACTGATATAAGTCTTTACCTACTAACTTTTCCTTAACACCTTTTTGAACTAAGTAATGCAAGTACTCTTTAGAAGATAACTTTTCGAATATTTCTTCTTTTTCTCCGTAGATATACTTAGGCAAATGATATCCTGAAAAATTCAATTCATATTTACAGCTATCTATTATTAATTGTTGATTAGCAAATGATCTTTCAAAAATAGCATACAGCTCTTCATCTCCCGGTACCAAAATCTCTTCAAAGTCTTTTTGTTCCCTAACAAAGGCTTCTCCTGAGATAGTCGTAAGTTCCTGTATATTAAGTTTCTTATTATCGCGAATAGCACGGCTAACAATGACTTGTTGATAGTTCTCTTTATTTAGATAATAACTCGGCTTTGTGTAGACAATGTTATCGTAATCACTATAGATACTAACCTGAAAACTCTCATTAAAACCAAAATAAAAATCATACTTACTTAGTAAATTTTTTAAATAGGAGAATTCCATACTATCCCTAAGTTCATCAACAACAATCAAGACAAAGTCTTCTCTATAATCGATCATGTCATTAGAAAAATCTTCAACAGTCCACTCTTCTCCATTCATAAACTTCGTAGAAATTTCTAATAATTTATAAAACATCTTCTCCGTTTTACACAGTAAATTGAATTTTAAAAGTCCAATACCATAGCCTAAACTAACTTCTAGACCTTGAATTAAGTTTATTCCTGCTTTTTTAGAAGCTTTATACGCTTTAATAGCACCATACATATTTGGATCTACTATGATAACTGAATTTTGATTATCTTTCACCAGTTTTGAAAATAGACTCTCATACTTAATTGTACTATTCAATAAATCATATGCACTATGTACTTGCATATTGTAATACATACTAATATCCTCCTTTCTTCGCTATTTTATATTATTGATATGATATTATCCGCAGAGTGGATTATATTCACCTTCTTCTGAAGAACAACCCATATTTTCTCCATGGTTCTTACTTACTTCATTGAAATAACGATATACTCTCTTGTTATCATCACCCATAAAGTAAATTGGATTAAACTGTGTATATTTCATATTTCCATCTTCATCTAAAAGATTTTCACAAACTACTCTACGTTTTATAGATGCTACAAAATTTGTATATTTCCCATACTCTGAGATATTTTCAACTTTACATTCAAGTGATAATATACACTCATCCATAATCGGCGCATCGATATATTTCGCCGGATCATATGTCATATCAGCCATACCTATTTTATTCTGACCTGAATGAAATCCAGCAATCTCCACCTTACTAAGTATTTGCTGACATGGAACGTTAACAGTGAATTCCCCATATTCTTTAATGTTATCTACTGCATTACTATCTGTTGTAAGTCCAACTGTAATCATACCACCTAGTGAATATGATGAACTACAGGCCGTCACGTTGTATTTCCATTTTTTGTCCTTATAACCTATTAATATTACAGGAAATCCGTAATATAATTTACTGGTTTTAGTTTCTAATTTCATCTTCTTCTGTCCTTTTTCTTATTTTCCTTTTATATTTAACCTTCCTTATTTTTTTATCTTTTCGCTATAAAAGCCAGTGTTTTTTCATCTGAATTCTCTTCGTTATATTCGAAACCATCAAATTTGATCTGTTTCATTTCGTCTACCGAAGAAACTTTGTTTTTTATAAGTTCAGTTAAAAACTTACCTCTAGCTTTTTTCGATATTGTAGAGTGCACTTTTAACACCCCTTCTTTTTCTTCCATAAAGCTAAATCTAATAAACCTATCCCTCTGCTCTTTTGAAAATACCTCTTCAAATTCGCTAGAAAGTAATGACACGACTAATTCTTCGCCCTCGATGCTCTTATCGTAATCTTCACGCCAAAAGTTTTTTAAAGATTGACTTGATATTTTGATATTTTGTAAAAAGTCTAATCTATGCTCTTGAATTAAATCATAAGCACCTATTACACCATATAAAGATGTTGTAATAAATACATTTTCTCTTATATATTTTTTATCAGTCTCATCAAAACCAGCACGATCTATATTTCTATACATTAGACCATTAAATAGATCTAACGCCTTAAAACTTTTTGCTGTTTTGTTATTAATTTTTTCCCAACGAGAAAATTCTTCCACAGCCTTCTCATCTTTGATCTTGTAGGCTTTAGCCAAGTCTTCCACACTTAATTTAGCTATTGCACTTACTATTTCAATACTTTTGTCACTTAGACTTACCGTACCATGTGGAATAGCCTTCTTGTTCAATTCTTTGGCTGTTGGTATTAAAATTTTCATTATTATTCCTCTTCTTCAGGTAATTCTAAGAAACTATTTTCAATTAAGCTTTCAACTTCCATTAACACGAAGTTGTACTCTGTTGCTTCTATAGCTGGATCGATAATTAATGTATTAAAGTAACCTACTACGAAATCACGGTTAGCAATTTCTAGTTTAAACATATATTCACTGATTTCATCTACTAAAAATGCTGTTTCTTTAAGAACTTTATCTTCATAAGAGTTAGCGTAGTGAACTGTTTCTAAAAGTCTGCGGATTTCTAAGTCTGCATGCTCTTTAGCGAAACGATCACGAATGTGTTTTGCAAGTTCCTCAGCTTTAAGATTTTCTGTGTTAATATTTTCTTTTTTCAGTACTTCTTTCTCTTCTAATTTTGCTAATAATGCTGTTAAAGATTGGTGTAATGTATTCATTTAATTTTCTCCTATATTTACAATAAATTTTTTAAAACTTCTTCTATATATTTTATAAGAAAAACATGAAAAACGCTAATAATACGCTACATACACAACTATGCTAGATTTCAAAGAAAACTATATTATCTACTGTTATTTTATTAGTGTAGTAGAACTGATTGAAACTGAAAACTACTAATGAAAATCACTACATAAATAAACACACTTCTCACTTTTCATTATTTTGACAACGCTTTCTATCAATGCTATAATATAAGTAAGATATATTATATATTTTACTATACATTTAACATTATTATAAGATAGTTTTGCTATAAAAAAATTTATAATTAATAATATAAAGAAAAAAGATTTAAAAAATTACGAAATTGATTATAGGGATTTAAAATATAAAGATTTAATTTCGGAAATTTTTAAGAGGGAGGTCTTTATATGAGTAATGACGATAGATTAAAAGTAACGATAATAGTATTATTAATACTACTTATTTTGACAATAATTTTTTGTACAATAGCTATAATTGAAAAATTAGACTTGGTTCAACACTCTCCAAGTTTGGTGAGAATTGTAGGATAAACGATGTCCTTAAAGCACTTAAAAACGCAGATAAAACATAGTTTTTGTCTGCGCTTTTATCATAAAAGATGGTATAATATTAACGAAATAATTATTCGAGGTGAATTATGAAAAAATATGTAATGGCAATAGATCAAGGCACTACAAGTTCTAGAGCGATAATATTCAATAAAAAAGCAGAAATAATAACAAGTAGCCAAAAGGAATTCCCCCAAATTTTTCCTAAGTCAGGTTGGGTAGAACACGATGCTAATGCAATCTGGAATTCAGTACAATCGGTCATTGCAGAAGCATTCATCGAAAGTGGTATAAAACCAAATCAAATCGATAGTATTGGAATTACAAACCAACGTGAAACTACTGTCATTTGGGATAAAGAAACTGGCCTTCCTATTTATAATGCAATAGTTTGGCAAAGTAGACAAAGTGCTGATATAGCTAATAAACTAGTTAGTGATGGTTATAAAGATATGATTCATCAAAAAACTGGTTTAGTCGTCGATGCCTATTTCTCTGCGACTAAAATACGTTGGATATTAGATAATGTACCTGGAGCTCAACAACGCGCTGAAAATGGCGAGCTGCTATTTGGAACTATCGATACATGGCTAGTTTGGAAGCTTACAGGTGGAAAAACTCACGTTACCGACTACACAAACGCAGCCAGAACAATGTTATTTAATATTAAAGATTTAACTTGGGACAAAGAAATATTAGAAATTCTAAATATTCCAGAATCCTTATTACCAAAAGTTAGATCAAACTCTGAGGTGTATGGAAAAACTACAGATTATCATTTTTATGGTGGCGAAGTAACAATAAGCGGACTAGCTGGAGACCAACAAGCTGCACTTTTCGGGCAACTTTCCTTCGATAAAGGAATGATAAAAAACACATACGGCACAGGTTCATTTATCATCATGAATACAGGTGAAACTATGGAACTTTCAAAAAATAATCTATTAACTACTATAGGTTTTGGAATTAATGGAAAAATTTATTATGCTTTAGAGGGGGCAATTTTCATCGCTGGAAGTGCAGTTCAATGGTTAAGAGATGGATTACGTCTAATTAAAAAGTCATCTGAAACACAAGCGTTAGCTTACAACTCTAAAAACAACAACGAAGTATATCTAGTGCCTGCCTTTACAGGATTAGGTGCTCCATATTGGAATCCAGATGCTCGTGGAACTATCTTCGGCTTAACACGTGCTACTACTAAAGAAGATCTAGTAAAGGCTACATTGCAGTCAATCGCTTACCAAGTACGTGATATTATCGATACTATGAAAATCGATGCTAAGGTAGAAATACCCCTTCTTAAAGTCGATGGAGGTGCTGCAAACAATGATTATCTACTAGAATTCCAAGCAGATATTCTAGGTGTTAAAGTAGCTCGTGCAGAAAATCTAGAAACTACAGCTCTAGGTGCTGCATTCCTAGCGGGACTAGCTACTGGATACTGGGAAAGCTTAGATGAACTTAAGAACCTAAACACTGCAGGCAAACTATTTGTTCCTACTATGGAAAAAGAAGAACGCGAAAAACTTTACAAAGGTTGGAAACGCGCAGTAAGAGCAACACAGATTTTTGTGGAGGAATAGAATATCAGAATACGATAAAATTGATTAGAAATAGTCTTAAAATAATACTTTAAAATCACCTTATTTTCTTTGAAACCTAGTCTATCTTCTGCTATAATCAAAGATGGAGAGAGAAGTTAGGGGGTATAATACTTCCGATAAGGATTGCGGTAGTTGTTTATTTTTCAAAGTCATAGACTGAAGAAAAATATTACGAATAGCGTATGCAACAGGAACTTAAAAAGCAGGTACTAAAAATTTAGTATCTGCTTTTTCTAGTTCCCACTGCTGTGGCTACTTTTCTATGGAAGGAGATGGTGCTTATGCTCATAAGTAACAAAATCTGGAAGAAAGGAGTAGCAAGTTGTCTGCTTTTGAAATCATACAAACTATTATAGGTGTAAATCTTTTGATTGCAACTGTAGTTGGTGTATGTATCTCAGCACTTAAAAGAGACAATAAAAAATAACCATCTTTATACTTTGACCGGTTAAGATGATTATTTTTTAATAATTCTTAATTAGAGTCACCGTCTTTAAAACGGCTCTCTCTTTTATGATTTTATTTTAACATAAAAATATATATAACGCAACAAATAACACTAAAACATCGCATACTAGCTTTTCTAATATGCGATGTTTCTTTTTATTATTTTTTAAATTTCTTATGTAATTCTGTATAGAACAATAATCCTATTAACGTTAAGGCTATTCCTCCCATAGCTAATGATGTTTGTGAGATTAAAGTACTTACTAAAGTATAAATTCCACCTAGAATAGCTATTATAGGAACAATCGGATATAACGGAACTCTAT
>ERZ772962.2160-NODE-2160-length-10236-cov-10.142422_pt1 | contig 10236 bp, 9 predicted proteins | sample MGYA00580676_ERZ772962 | MGnify/ENA primary metagenome ERZ772962 (study PRJEB29015, sample SAMEA2738049) | human oral metagenome | biome: human oral; feature: human-associated habitat; material: saliva | place: China | collected 2230 ...
TTTCATCTTCTCTTAAATTAAAAAATACTAATTTCATATCTTTTCCTCCTTATACAAAGTACTAGTTCAACTGTATTCTAGTAAACTTCTAATAAAATCAATATAACTAATTTTACCATAAAAATTAATTTACTAAAACTATTTTATTTCATTTTTCAAAAATTTTCTTGATAATTTCAAACAATTCGGTATTATTTTCCGCTATTTTATAAATTTTAACATTCCCTGGCAATTTTCGCTTATAACGATTTATCCAGATGGCTTTCCAGCCTGCATTATTCGCGCCTACTATATCATTCTCTAACGAATCACCAACATAATATAGCGAATCATTAGGAAGCTGTAATTTTTCTTTCATAATTTCAAATATTCTAACATCTGGTTTATTTATATCATAGTCACCCGAGACTACAATATTATCTTTATTAATCCATCTTTCAATACCTAATGCTTCTACCTTAGACCATTGATGTTTACTTGGTCCATTAGTAATTATTCCTAGCTTTATATTATTCTCTTTTGCAAGTTCTAAAATATTTATAGTTATATTAGACATTTGCAATTTTTGTTGATTCTTTTTATACTCTTTTTGCATATTTAATGCCTGTTCATCAGTTAGAAATACGCCTACATCTCTCGCCGCTTCTTGAATTCTATAAATATGATATTCATCCATAGTCATCTCACCATTTCGAGAAGCTTCAAATTTCACATCACTATAATGTCGACTCAAAAGATAAAATTGTTCAATGTCAATATCTATATCGAATAGACTCTTATATGCATTCTCAAATGGAACTATCTGTTCATACAATGTATCATCCACATCAAAAACAAGACCAATCATTCTATTTTCTTTACTCACCATTTTTCAATAATTTAATAACCTCTCCTAGATTCTTAACTATTTTATGAGCTTTTTCTTTACATACTTCATCTGGTTCAAACATATCTGGAACCATAATAACTTTAGCCCCTGCTGTACTTCCTGCAATTACACCCGCCTTAGAATCTTCAAGAACTAAGCAGTCTTCAGGTCTTACACCTAAACGCTCTGCAGCTAATAAAAACACATCTGGTGCTGGTTTACCATTTTTCACCTCTGCACCACTAGCAAGCTCATCTATATACTTCACAAGACCTGTTTTTTCCATATTGTTTGTTATGTGATTCATATTAGAAGACGAAGCTACCGCAACCTTATAATTATTATCTTTTAGGTATATTAACAATTCCTCTATAAATGGCATTTTCTTAGGTCCTATCGTAAACAATATATCCTCTATATATTTATAATGATCATCAACTAATTGCTTTCCACTAATATTAGAATCTTTAAAATAATTTTCCCAAAATTCATAAATACTCTTTGTAGTAAAACCCAATACTAAAAGAGTCTCTTCTCTAGTCATCTCATATCCTTGCTTTTTCGCACTATGAATAAATGCTTCTGTTGCCAAACTCTCGGTATCAACCATTAATCCATCCATATCAAATAACACTGCTTTTATACTCATGTTTATACCCTTCACTTTTTCTTTTATATTTTTCATCTGAATTATACTTTATAATCTTTAAATTATTATATCATACTTATAATTTCATAGGAAAATGTTTCTTTATCAGTATTACCAATCAAAAATAATAAAAATATAATTGTCGATATCTATTATCCACATTAATAAAATCTAAAATATTACATTACCTTTAAAATCAATTTATTAAGCGTGTTAAAGTTTAAAAACAATATAAATAGTTTACTTTTTATTTCACTTTTTATTTGAAAAAATTTTATTTTTAGTGTATTATATAAAAACGTAGTAAAGCTACAATAATTTTGAATATAAAATAAAACATGAGGTTAAAATTTATGAAAACAGCTTTTGTGTGCGATTCAGCATTACAAATTAATAAAAATTTTGCAAACAATAATCCAATTACAGTTATCCCGGTAGAGGTTCGTCTTGACGATGAAATTTTTGAGGATAACGTAACTATTACTCCCGATGAATTTTACAAGAGAATACATAACGGACAAAAACCTAGTACAAGCCAACCTGCTGTAGGGAAAATACTAAGTATCTATGAAGAATTAAAGCAACAAGGTGTTGAGCGTATCGTTGCTTTCAGCGTTTCTTCTAAATTATCAGGAACATATTCTTCTTTTGTGCAAGCTAAAGAACTTGTTGATGGAATTGAAATTAAAATAATAGATACTCTTCAAATAGCAAGAATGGTAGGAATAGCAATCGAGAAGATTATTAAAGAATTTGAAGAAGGAAGTTTAACATTTGAAAATATAGAAACAAGATACGCAGAACTTTCAGAGCAACATAATGTTCTTGTAACAGTAGAAACTATGGAATATTTATACGCAGGTGGTAGACTTACAAAAGCTCAGTTCGTTTTGTCAAACCTACTAAATATTCTTCCTATTATAACTATTAAAGATGGTCTACTTTCAGTAAGTGGAAAACATCGCGGAATGAATAAAGTTCTTTCTAAAATGTGTGAAGAAATAAAAGAAAAAAATCCAAAAAGTTTATTTGTTCTTTATACAAATAATGAGTTATTAGAAAAAGCACTGTCTTCGATAAATAAGGCTTTCGGGGATATCGAAGTAGAAACAGAAATTGTATCACCTGTAATTGGATCTCATGCAGGACCTAAAGCCATCGCAATCGGATATTTAGGATACGATAAATAAGAAAATACAGATTTACACCTTTACATAAAAAAGCACCTTAGAATTAGATTAAAAACTAATCCTAAGGTGTTTATTTATTAGACGTGACTCTAAATCATGATATCAGAAAAATCAAATTTGTCGAATCAATCCTGTTTTTATTAAACTATTTTAAAATTTGTACCTGCTAATGCAGCTTGAAGCACTTCTTTTGAAGCAACTCCTTCAACTCCGACAGTTTTTTCTTGAATATTAACTTCTACATTATCAACATTATCTAGTTTTGATAATTTTTCTTTAACTGCAGCGACACAACCACCACATTTTACACCTTCGATACTATATTCATTTTTCATGATTAATCCTTCTTTCTTTTTATTAATTTAATTTTACTCTTTTTAGTCTTAGAGCATTTAGAACTACAGATATAGAACTAAAACTCATTGCAGCGCCTGCTAGCATTGGATTTAACAATGGTCCACCAAATATATAGAATACCCCCATTGCAAAAGGAATACCTATAATATTGTAGAAGAATGCCCAGAATAGATTTTCTTTAATATTTTTTATAGTTTTTTTACTTAAAACTATAGCATTAACAACAGAATTTAAATCAGGTTTCATCAACACTATATCTGCCGCATCGATTGCTACATCTGTTCCTGTTCCTACTGCTATTCCAACTTCTGCTTGTACTAGCGCTGGTGCATCATTAATACCATCACCAACCATGGCTACTTTTTTACCTTGAGCTTGAAGTTTTTTGATTTCATTTGCTTTATCTTCTGGTAGAACTTCACTAACAACTTTATCTATTGATAATTGTTCTGCAATTACTTGAGCAGTTTTTTTATTGTCACCAGTCAGCATAACTACCTCTATCCCTAAACTATGTAATCTTTTTACAGTTTCTAAACTGCTTGCTTTTATTTGATCAGCTACAGCTATAATTCCAGCAAGTTCAGAGTCTACAGCTATGAATAATGGTGTTTTTCCTTCTGATGCATATTTCTCTGCTTTTTCGACTGAATCTTTTGTAACAATGTTATTTTCCAACATTAGTTTTTCATTACCGATAAGCACTGACTTTCTATCAACTGTTGATGAAATACCTAATCCTGTTAGTGAACTAAAATCTTTAACTTCTAACAACTCTAAATTTCTATTTTTAGCTTCATCTACTATCGCTAAACCTAATGGATGTTCTGAAAGATATTCTACACTCGCTGCAAGTTGCAAGAGAACTTCTTCAGATAAATTATTAAATGTTACTATATTAGTTACTGAAATTTTACCTTCTGTTAACGTTCCAGTTTTATCAAAAACAACAGTATCAACCTCTTTAGCTAACTGCAAAGCTTCTGAACTTTTTATTAAAATACCATGTTCTGCACCCTTACCTGTACCAACCATTATAGCTGTCGGTGTAGCTAAACCTAAGGCACAAGGACAAGCAATAACAAGCACTGCGATAATAATTTTTAGAGAAAAACTCCAAGATGCATCTCCAACAAAGTACCATAAAATTCCAGCTATTAATGCTAAAACAATAACAATAGGAACAAATACTCCTGAAATTTTATCTGCAAGTTTTGCTATCGGTGCTTTAGAATTTTGAGCATCTTCAACAAGTTTAATAATCTGTGATAAAGTAGTGTCTTTTCCGACTTTAGTAACTTTCATTTTAAAAACACCTGTTTTATTAATACTAGCTCCAACAACTTTACTATTTATTTCTTTTTCTACTGGAATACTTTCCCCTGTTAACATTGATTCATCTACAGTCGAACGACCTTCAATCACGACTCCATCAAGAGGTACTTTTTCACCAGGACGAACAAGGAGTATGTCACCTGTAGATATTTCATCTACGGCTACTACGTGTTCTTCTCCATTTTTTATTAAATTAGCTGTTTTCGGCACCAACCCTACCAGCTTACTAATAGCATTTGTAGTACGATTTTTAGATACTCCTTCAAGGTATTTACCTAGTGTAATCAACGTTAAAATCACTGCAGCTGACTCATAGTACAAATGCATGGCTGCGTGTTCATCACCAGAATACACTAAAACCGTTGAATAAATACTGTATAAAAATGCTGCTCCAGCTCCTAATGCTACTAGAGAATCCATATTAGGTTTTCTTCTAAGGAGAGCTCTAATTCCTACACTAAAGAATTTTCTACCAAAATACAAAACAGGTAACACCAGAATAAACTGTACAGTTGAAAATAACTTTGGATTTCCCATTGGACTTAAACTTTCCAACGTAGGTAATCCCACCACCTCGGCCATCGCTATGTATAATACAGGCACTGTAAATATAGCTGAATAAATAAATCTTTTCCAAATACCGTCAATTTCTTGTTGTTTTTTCTCAGCTTGATCATCAACCAAATTATCTATTTCTAATCTTGCTTTATAGCCCGATTCTTCTACTTTTTTCTCTATTTCAGCAACACTTAATTTTTCTTTATCGAATTTTACTACCATCTTTTCAGTAGCGAAATTTACAATGGCTTTTTCTGTTCCATCTAAAGATGAAATCGCATCTTCTATATTTTTCGCGCACGTTGCACAACTCATTCCTTCTAATATAAATGTTCGCTCTTCAATACTAGAAACATAAGTAAGCTTATACCCCGATTTTTCTACAATCTTTTCTACTTCAGTTCTATCTATTCCTTCTTCTCTGACAAGAGTAAGTTTACTTGTCGCAAGATTCACATTAACATCCGATAAATTATCAACTTGTTTTAAACTATCTTCAATATGCGCTGCACAAGAAGCACAGCTCATCCCTTCAATTAAATATGTTTCATTTTTTACCATATATTAATCACACCTATCTCTTAAATATTTTCATTCGTCTACATTTGTAGTCTTTGTTGTAAATAAAGTATACTACCATCTAAAATTATTGTCAACAATATTTTAAATAATCAATAACAGGTATCATTATGATATATGTAAATGTCAATATAAAAATGTACAAAAGTGACAAAATAAAAATGTACAATTATTCAAAACTAACATGATCTTTTAGTCGATAAGAATTACCTATAATAGGTACTACATGGGCATGATGAAGCAGTCTATCAAGTATAGCTGAAGCCACTTTGTCATCACTAAATAATGTTGCCCATTCAGAAAATGGAATATTAGATGTGGCTATTATGCTCTTCTTTTCATAACGTCGGTCTATTAGTTGGAATAATAACCGCTCATCACCTTTTTCTAAAGGTAAATAACCAATTTCATCTATAATCAATAATCTATACTTTGAATAGTGTTTTAATCGCTGCTCTAGCCTATTTTCAGCTAGAGCGGCTTTTAAGTTTGCTATTAAATCATGACATTTTATAAAATATGTTGAATACCTGGAACTAGCTGCTAATCTTCCAATCGCTGTTGCTAAATGAGTCTTTCCAACACCACTATTACCTATAAATATTAAATTTTTATTGTTTTCTATAAAATTTAAACTAGCTAAGTTCCTTATTTCTAATTCATTTATATCAGAATTGAATGAAAAATCAAAATCATCTAATGATCTATTATAAGGGAAATTAGCTACTTTAATCATAGATTCTTTTACATTTTGCTTTTTCACATCTACTTCATAATCTGTTAGTTTCAATAGAATATCTATTACCGACATTGTTCTATTTTGAGTTAGTTCTATTATCTCATCTAGTCTGTGGTTGAATTGCTTTAAATTAAGATATTCTAAATTCTCTTTTAATCTAGTATAATTAGATCTATTTGTTATCATTGAATCGTTCTCCTATTATCGCTAGATTTCTTTTAGTTTGTTCTTTTAATCTTTTCTCATCTATATCATTCCAAGTGTGTTTAACAAATTGCTCATAATGAGCTTCTTTATAATTTAATTTTTTTTCACTTAATAAATGACTTACTACCAATTTCATGTTATCATATAGGTATAAATAATTATCTTCTACTTGTAGATTTAGTTTCTTACCTATATATTCAATTGGTACTGAATATTGATTGGACTTGTAAGAAATCATTGCTTGTTTATTTACTTTTACTTGTAGGGTTGTTATTTTATAGCGATTCCTTATTTTCTCATGTGGTAATGGTAGTAAGGAATCTTTTTCTTTTTGTAAACTGATTATTGGAATCTCTCTTGTTGTTTGATGCACTTGTAGGTTCCATCTCATCATTATTTTATTCACCAATTCTACTAATTCTGTATAATCTAACTTACCATTATAAGCGTATATTTCATCTAGTAATTTTACTATATTTTCTACTTTACCTTTTGTTTGTGGTCTGTACGCTACACATGGTTTTAATTCAAATCCCATATCTTTTGCATATTCTTGAAACTTCATATTAATTACTCCAGATGTCTTAACAGTTCGCGCTTTATCCATTGTAGTTTTCATATTATCACATACAATTACTTTTGGAACTCCTTCAATATGTTCTAAGCATTCAGTTATACATGAAATTAAGACATCTTGACTTCTTGAAAGTGTTACATGAAATATTTTATATCTTGAGTATGATAAAACCATACAAAATACATTTAAAGATAATTTTTCTCCATATTTAGTTATGAATTTTACATCTTCTTTCCAATCTATTTGAGCTTGTTCTCCGGGAATAGTTTCTACTCTGAGTATAGCTTTAGAACTCTTATGTGATTTGTTTTTAAAATAATCATTGTATTTTGAATTCTTTAATAAATAGGCTCTAAATGCAGAATAGCTGATATTCAATTCTGTTTGGTCTACCAAATATTGCCAAAGTATTCTTTTTGATTTGAATATTTGTATAGATTCTCCTCCTAATAATTTATCTAATAGATCAGTGTATTCATCGATTTTTGATGGCTTATTTCTTGTTTGTTTTGTTTTTCCTTGATAATAATGCCTTTTTATTGTACGTCTATCTTTCTTTAAAACTCTAGCTAATTCACTAAAGTTAGGTTTCAAATTAAACACCTCCATTTGTTCTCGTAGATTTTCTAAGTCTGATAGTTGAGTTATTTTTATATTTTTGTTTATTTTTAGGTTTAAGTACATATATTTCTCTCTTTCTTTATTATATGCACTATTATAACCTATTTGTACATTTTTATTTTGTCAAAACTGTACATTCTTATTTTATCATTCTCATGGAACACAAGCCATCGCTAAATGGTATGATATTTAATAAAAAATGAGTTGGTTTTATACCAGCTCATTTTTCATTTTTATCATTCCACCGATTCCCAATACTTTAGAATCTTTTGCATGTCCTACTTCACTTGTTTTAACTACAGATAAATGTTCAGGAATATATTCTTTTACAAGTTCAAATAGTTCCTCTATAGAAAATTCTTTTTCAATTTTTGTAAAAGTTCCTATTAATAATCCTGAAATTTTATCAAAGACTCCAATTTGCTTTAACTGTGCAAGATGTGTAGCTAATCCCTCTATAGAAGTTCCTAATCCTTCGATAAATAGAACCTTATTTTCTACTTCAGGAAAATATCTAGTGCCTACTAATTTTAGAAAACATCTAATATTTCCCCCGATTACTTCACCTTCCACACTACTACCTTGTAGAAATTTCCATTTTACATCTAATAGGGTCTGTTCATTTTTTATAAAAGTATTTTCAAAGCTATCTTTGATTTCTGTACTCTCAATAATGTTTAGTATTTGATACAAGTAATTCACTTCATTTGTTTGGCTATCCAAAGCATTTAAAATTGTTGTTAAATCACTATAACCAAAGAAGGGTTTATAATTTCTTTTTATTGCATCATAGTCTAAATAATCTAATACCTCATTTGCAATATCTCCACCAGAAATATCAAAAATTGCTTTTATTTCTTTATTTTTATAAAAGGACATTAACTCCTCAGCTCGAACTTCTGATTTTGCTCCGCGCCCAAACTTATCTTTATAGATATATTTAGTAAAGATAGGTACTAAACCCATCTTTACTAAAATATCCTCTAATTTTTCTAATCTACCTTTATCTTCAATATTTTTTCCATTTGAACATACTACCAACGCTATTTTGTCATTTCTATTTAATATCATACCTTACTAATTTTCCTCATCATAAAGATTATTTTAATATGTATAAGAAAAGACAGGAATAAATCCTATCTTTCCATTTATTTTTTAGTATTAATTATTTGTTCGACTTTCGATGTAGTATTTAGAACGGCTTTGACCACCTTCATATACTTTATTATTTAATCGAAGAACCATTTGCCCCTTAATTTTCCCACCTTCAAAATTGTTTATTAATGGGATTATTATTTTATCTCCTTCTTCAGTCCATTTATCTGGTGACGTTAAGGTCATTCCCATAGCTCCACCAATTCCTCCAAAGGCTGCTAGATACATTTTATCTTTCTTGAAGTAAAGAACCTCCCCATTACCAATACTCTTATTATACTTAGATTCATTACCTTTATAGCTGTCATCAACTTCTCTATACTTAGCTTGTTTTAGTCCTGAAACTTTTTTATAAACCTGATCCGCATTGTATGTATCTGAAGTTGCAGCATTATACATATCAGTAATTTCAGCTAATGACATTGGAACAACTGTAAGTCCTAATTGAGCATCTGTAACATGCTTACTAAAATCAGAAGAATATGCAAAAATACCTAACATACTATCTACTCCTCCTCCAAGACCAACAGCGAAGAATTTATTAGCAACTGCTTTTGCAGCATCTTTGTCATGCACTTTATTATTTAAGTTAAGCTGCTTCCAGGTTAAATCACCATCATTGATTTTAGAACCTACTTTACCTAAATCCTCACCTGTTGATGTTAATTTTCCAGCATCAACCTTATAAGAACCGATAATTTCATTAATTCCATTGACCTTGCGATCTACTAAATATCCACCTAAACGGAAATAAATTTTATCATAACCTTCACTATTATCAACCGTATAATAAACAGATGGTGCATACTTTTTAAGTATATCAATAACTGATTGAGATAAATGTAATTCTGAATTAAGTACATCAATATCATTTAAAGAAGATATCTTTTCAATAATTATCGTTGTTTCCTTATCTAATTTTTTACCATCAGCACTTCCTAAATTTTCACTATTATTTGAAGTAGAATTTTCTTGCATTTCTTCGTATTTTATAATCCCAAATACACATATTACAGCTGCGATAAATATCACAACAAAACCTAATAAATACTTCATTCCTTTATTCATATCTTTTTTCTTTTCCTTAATTATCTCCTTTATCGAACGTTGGAACATAGAAGTGTCTTCCTTCTAGACCAAATAGTTTATCACTAAATGTTCCAGGTTCCACATTCGCTAAGTTTTTCTCAAACATCATCATTCTAGCATCGATGTTATCTATAAAATTAATAATTTCCGCTTCTTTTATCATTGGTAATTTCGGAGAGCCAAATTCATATTTACCATGATGAGCAAGAATTATATGTCTTAACAGCGTAATTTCTTCAGCTTCAATTCCTAATTTGTCAGCCATTCGAGCTACTTCATCACTCATAATAACAATATGACCTAATAACTCAC
>ERZ772962.2162-NODE-2162-length-10236-cov-2.232295_pt1 | contig 10236 bp, 15 predicted proteins | sample MGYA00580676_ERZ772962 | MGnify/ENA primary metagenome ERZ772962 (study PRJEB29015, sample SAMEA2738049) | human oral metagenome | biome: human oral; feature: human-associated habitat; material: saliva | place: China | collected 2230 ...
TTCATGATTGTCTTAAGTCTCTATTTTTAATGGCCGTCTTGTTTTTTAGGGTTTTTTTAGGAAGTTATACGGCTCGTCGTTTTTGTTCGCGGATGGGACTGGGTGAGTGGAGGATACTTTTTCGGGGGGTATCTAGCCGTGCGTGTGCCGGGATCTCTGGTATTCCGATCGGCAGAGGGTACGATTTCAAGAAACACTCTACGAAAATTCGGGTCCTCCGATTCCACGGAGGGCATTCGTCTTTCGCATGCTTTCGCTGGGGTGTGGTTGACGATACCACGGTCTTTGGAATTGGTTGCCTTGATCCAATTTCAGATGGGAATATGGGAACCGGAGCACGTGAGTGGCGTCGACGAGGAAGAAACGGTTCCTATACGTTCTCTGACCGCCAGTTCCAGGGGCGCGTTCCCGATGGGCGGGTCTGTCCCCATTCGAGCTATTGAGTGTGATTTCTGCTTTTTACCTTCAGGCTATCCGCACGCCGCAACGTCTACAAGCGGACATGCGCGGGAGGATCCGGACACTATAGTGTCGGTCCTCCTGCCGTCATGCCGCCGGCGAGGTTCGTCGGATCCGTCACGTCCGTGGATCATAGTCACGCGAATCCCCATCGTACGTGATGCCGGCGGGATGCCGCGCCTCTTCGAGATGGAATGTGACGGCGTGGGCGAGGGTCGCCGCGTTGACGGATACGGATTCGATGTCTCCGCCCGTACCGTGCAACGGGCGGACGGGCGAACCGTCATCCAACGTGTGATCCGCAAGCGTCTCCTCCCCCTCATACACGATGCGGCCGATGTCGAACGGACGACGCTCCGCCAGCAAGGGAGGCTCCCACGCGCCGCCGTTCCCAATTCACACGCGGATCCCGTACCAGTCATCCAGTCCATCCGCTTGCGGAGAGAGACCGGCGTCAGTAGGCGTTGTTGTTCAGCCAAAACTCCTTCGCCTTGCCAGGACTGCAGTAGCGGGACTTGATGTATCGCAGCCCCCATTTGATCTGCGTGGTCGCGTTGTCCTTCCAGTCGCCTCCCGCCGTCGCGAGCTTCGACGCGGGATACGATTGCGGGATGCCATGCGCGCCCGCAGTGGGGTTCGTAGCGTTCCACTGCCAGCCAGATTCATGCTCCCCAGATCCACACGAGAGCCTGCCAGTCGGTGTCATTGTCCCACTCCTTGTAGCCGCTGGCGATCATCTGCCTGGCGATGCCCCTCGAGTCCTCGGGTTTCGCGTGCCAGCCGCCGCCGCTGTGTCCCACGTTCACGCTCCCGTCGGAGGTCGAACCGTCGGACGAGGAGGCGGCGCATGTCCATTTCGCCGATGTCGCGGACGAGGATGAGGATGATGTGCCGCCGCCATCGGATGACGTGGCCGTGGTTCTGGTGGAAGAGCCGTCGTCCGAATACCAGAAGGTCGCCCCGGGACTCTTCGCGCTGATGACGCCGGAATGGATGAAGACCACGCCGTTGCCGTTCCTGAACCCACTGCCACCCTCGCTGATGTGCACGCTGTCGCCGTCGACCTGCTCGACGTCCGCGACGCAGCCGATGGCAGACGGATCGACCGAGACTCCATGCCGTGCGACACCACCATCCATCTACCCGACGTAAGACGGTCGCTGTCGCGGCTGCGGGAGGAACTGGGCTCGTTCCCCGGATACCGGCTCGTGCTGTTCGGCTACGAGGACGGGTTCACCGTCAACGACGCGTGGCTGGCCGCCATGATCGACGGCTGCGACCGGATCAACGAACACGTGCATGCCTACGCGCGGCCCGCCTGAGCCCCATCCCGGACGGGACTGCGGGACGACGCGGAGGCCACACATCGCGGGGCACGCGCCACGGCACGTTTCCGACGGGCATGTTTTTGAAAACAAACGGACGGCCGGAAACGATCCCCGGATCCGGGAACGGACCGGCCCCATCGGAAAGGGACCGAAATGACAACACACCACATCAAGACCGGAACAGGCGCGGACGGGACCCGCTTCGCCAGAATCATGCGGGACGGACCGGACGGCGGACACGGGCGGCGTGGATATGGACCCCAGGCCGGTCCACGGAGAGCGACCCAGAGGCTGTTTCACCGCAAATCTTGCCAATCCACAGCGCAGCCGATATGCGTCTGACCTGTGGTTCTTCCAATCTCTCGCTTCTCCAGAATCTACAACTTCCATGTCTCCATCTTCGGTTTGGTGGTCATTTGGTGGTCAAAATGGCGGTCACAAATGGCTGTTGAAAACTCGTTAGGAGGAGACATGGACACCAGGTACACAAGCAGGTCGCTCAGACGAAGACGCAACACCGACCAGTGGGAGTGCAGCCTCTCGCACACCGACCCCGTGACAGGCGAGGTAGTCAGGATCTACCACACCCTCGTCGTCAAGACGCAGAGGCAGGTGGAGCGCGCACGCGATGCCCTCATAGTGGAGCTAGAGCTCCTAGGGGGTCGTCATCCTCCAATGTCTCCCTGCGCGACTTCATGGCCTCATTCATGCGTCACAAGGAGGACTCGGGCACCATCGAACTCTCCACCGTGCGCGGCTACCGCGCCGAGACGCGCATCATCTGCCGCTACCTCGGCAACGTGAAGCTCGCAGAGCTCTCCATACCGGACGTCTCCGGCTGGATGCACGACATGGGCGCCGACGGCTACGCGCCCAAGAGCTGCTCGAAGGCCTTCCGCCTGCTCAAGCAGGCACTCAAGTGGGCCGTGGTGAGCTACCTGAGGCACGCGAGCGTGTCGATGACCCTGGACATCTACGCGGACGTGGACCCGGAGACCAAGCGCGCAGCCGTAGACAGGGTGGCGGACTCGTTCGACGTGGACCTCGACTCGCTCTGCGACTTCCCGAATCCCTCCACGGCGCCGAGCGCAAGCGCCGTCGCGCTCACGTTCTCGGTGGACCAGCTCAAGGCCATGCTCGCAGCCGCAGAGGAGAGGGAGGCCTCCCATGGGCGTCTTTAGGCTCGTCTGGCGCTTCGCGCGCTGGCTCTTCCGCGCCGTCTCGCGATGGATGTGAACGCGCTTGGTAGAATTGCATCGACGGTTCGAGGAGGAAGACTACGGCCATGGCTGACAAAGAACCCGCCAAGAATGAATCGGCGATTACCCTCTCAGGCGACGCGCAGATCAGGGACATGATCTACACCGTGCGAGGCCAGCAGGTGATGCTCGACAGTAACCTTGCCGAACTGTACGAGGTTGAGACGAAGAGGCTCAACCGCGCCACCAAGCGCAACGAGGACCGCTTCCCCCGAGGACTTCCGCTTCAAGCTCACAAGAGAGGATCCGGACAATCTAAGGTGCCAAATTGGCACCTTAGCAGGTCAGGACACTGATTCTTCGATTGGCCGCACATATCTTCCCCATGTGTACACCGAGCAAGGCGTGGCAATACTCTCGGGCGTGCTCCACAGCAAGGTCGCAGTTGACGCAAGCGTCCGCATCATGCGCGCCTTCGTCGAGATGCGCCACTTCATCGCGGACAACGCCCATATGTTCGAGCAGATCAGGAGCATCGACCACAGGCTGGATAGCCTAGAGCGTTCGACCGACGAGCGCTTCGAGCGCGTCTTCGACTACATGGAGTCCCACGAGGCGCCGAGCCAGAAGGTCTTCTTCGAAGGCCAGGTCTACGATGCGCTCGAACTTCTAGTCTCGCTCGTACAAAGGGCAAAGTGCGAGGTCATCCTGATCGACGGCTACGTTGACACGGGGACACTCAACATCCTCGTCAAGAAGAGGCGAGGCATCTCCATCACCGTGTGGACGCATCCCAGGGTCAGCCTCACCACACGTGACGTGGCAACCTTCAATGCGCAGTACCCGACGCTCACGGTCAAGCACACGACCTCGTTTCACGACCGCTTCCTCATCCTGGATGGCGTCGAAGGCTACTTGGTGGGGGCGTCGCTGAAGGACGCTGGCAAGAAGAGCTTCGCGGTCGCCAAGCTTGAGAACTCCGCCGTCATTGGCTCGATTGTCGCCGCGCTTGGCAAGTAAAAAAATGAGGTCTCTAGCTCTAAGGTCGCAAATTGCGACCTTAGAGCAGCACGGCAATAGGCGTAACGGGCACAGCTTGTACCCGTTACCTTTCCTTTTCACCTGCAATCTGCCCCGAGCCCGAAGGCTCGGGGCAGAGCATTTGATAGAAGCAACCCATAATGGGCGCAGGACGGAGCGAGCACACGAAACAATAACTTTGATGGACTAGGGTGTCATACGCCTTACTGGTTCATACTTGCTAGTTAAATCTGAAGCCAAACAGCCCACCCGATTCCCCGTTGTCAGTGAGACTCACTGGTATCGGGTAGCCGGAACGGTCAAACCCAATTTTTTCCGCGGCCTCAAGACGGTCAGTGTTAAGGGTGACGATGTATTGAAAATCATATTTCTCAGCGAGTCTCGCACCGATATTCAGACAAGATGCGAGCTGTCTGTCATCCATCGAGTCAAACAACTGGCTGTCATGAACTAGTATCCCAGGGACAGTTCCATTCTTCATACCGACCGCAACACACGTGATATCGAATAGGAAGATTGAAACTTCCGCTATACCCTTTGAAGCATCACCTTCAATTTTAGGCGTGACCTTGAGAACTCCAGCATCAGTTGGCTCTAGCAGCAGGCTGCCAGCACGGTCTGTGTACACTTCCGAACAGAGATTTGAGTACATCTGAGAAGCAAATTTAACTGAATCATTGTTCTCTTTAAGACCTAGGCGCATGGCATCTCTTGCCTCGACTTCCATTCTTCTCAGCGTGGAGTCCATGTCGTCAAGCCGTTCGTAATCCTGCAACATATCCTTCAAACGCTCTATTCGCGCAGCGATTTCATTGCAGTCTTGCTGGGCCTCGGAGAAGGTTCCCAGTGCCATTGACTTATCGAGAAGTCGCATAATGTCACTGCGCTCATCGTCCAGCATCTTAATTCTGGCTTCATTGGCTGCCAACACCTCAGTCGCCTTGCCAAGCTCATCTTCAAGAAAATGTCTCCGATTGCGTGACACCGACTCATGGAATTCGATGACGTCGTTAAACGGCTTTAAAGCATCGGTTGCTATCGTTACCCCGGCCTCTGCATAGAGTCGCTTGACGGACCAGCATCTCGCCATTGTCCTGTTTAACGGGCATTTCGGTGGTTATCGTATTGGTGAGGTCGCGCTTGCGTCGCTTCAGTGCGATATTTTGATCGTTTAGAGCTGCTATTTCAGCGCTCAGTTCATCGGCGGCCTGTTGGTGTCCTGCATAGCTCTCATCAACTTTGAATTCAGCGAGCGCCGACTTTCTTTTTTGGAGTTGATCTTCGAGTTTGAACAGCTCGGCCTCGCACTCGGCCTTTGAAGTAGCAATATTGCCAAGAATGCCGTGATCGATTGCTTTTTTGAGCGTCTTCTTGTCTTTCTTGAAGTTTGCTGCCTGTATGGACTTCTGCAGAGTTGTATCTGGCATGCCAAAGAAGTAGGCAATTCTGGTTCCGGTTTCGAGGTCAGACTCGTATGAATCTATCTTCGTAGGTGAATCGAAGCTCGTGCGCAGAAGCTGAGAGAAAATCTGCTGCGCCGTCGGCTTATCATGGCTTGCGGGCCATCCAAGAAGGAGTTCCCCGCTCGTCTTTTTCCATTCTGTACTGCTGTATGTTGATGCCCCAACTGAGACAGAAGTGCTTCCGGCTTCTCTACTTATGTGGATGTCCCCAGTTGCCCCATGTATATCGGCCCAGAATGCACCTTCGGTGTAGTCAGCTAATGATTTAATCCAGTCGTCGCGCTTTCCTCCCAATAGATACCTAAGCAAGCGGACAATACTTGTTTTTCCCGCACCATTTCGGCTATCAGTATCGCTCGAATGATGGGTCTTTTCGGCAAGCACCAGATTCATGCCTTTGTGGAAGGCTAGGTTTTTGAACCTGGGATCATTTGATCCCAGTCTTTTAAGAAATGGCATTTTTTACCAGCCTTCCATTTGAGCTTAGCGATACTGCACCGATGGCATAGAGCAAATCTAGGGCGAGAATAAACCAATCAAATGAGACGAAGTCTCGCCGCCCTCGATTTGTCTGTCGCTTGTATATTGTCCAGACCTCAGAAACTGACATAGGGTGTTTGAGAACGCCGAGTACGTCTCCGCCGATTCCGAGGAGGGATCTCTCGGGACTTATCCCTTTAGTAGGCAAAATCATGAGTCGCCTCCCTCGGGGACCGCTTCGAAAATGTCGCAGCTATCAAAGAAATAACTTGCGATTGCGTAGACGGCATTTGCTCTGCTCTGATCAAGTCTGAAATCACTGCCACCGACGGCGATGTAAATCTGCTCCATTATTCCAGATGAGTCATTGGCGGTCTTTTTGGCTTCTTCGTATATGCCGTGGAATACCTCTGCTTTGCTGTCACGCAATTCAGGATTGGGTTGCTCAGAGAACCACAGCTCTATTCTTGGAGAGAGCTCTCTGCCCTCATTAAGCTCAAGTTTTGTAGTTTCAGGTATATCGTTGTAGTCCATTTTCTTGCTAGACACAGGCTTGAGGTCGGTGGGCTTGGGGGCAGGATTTCCTAATGCTTCGATTAGTCCTACCAGTTCTTCAAGTTCCGCATGCTGCGCATGTGGGACGCCTGGGAATAGAGAGTCGAGCTGATTAGGCGTCAATTGAGAGATATACTCATCCCAGAATTTACTCTCTGATTTGACGACGTGAATTGCCAGCGGGTGAGAGCTTGATGAGTCATGCTGCCGTTGCAGCTCGGTGACGAGCTGCGCGGCGGTAGGTCCTATCTGCGCATTGGTGATAAAGCGCCACTCCGTAAAATTAGCTGCGCTTTGCATCGCGTGTTCAAAGTCGCTCTGGATTTTTGCTCTTGCCTTAGCATCTTGATTGGCCTGCGCTCGCTGCCCATAGCATGCAAAAAATAGTTGACCTTTATTGGCAAGCCCATCACAGCCACCATCTCCCAACCGCCCCATTGGATCAGGGTCTAAGAAATCTGGATAAAGCTTTTCCAATACATCGGAGACATAGGTTTCAAAGGACTCGCCAGATTTGCTCGTATAGGCATCTTTATGCTTGAGCCGATACCATTCTTTCCACGCTGAATCGAGATTTGGAGACGTTGAGTACATACTAGATCCTTAGCTATACGTGGATACGATAGCGTTTCCTATTATAGTTGAGCGACGCCAACTCTATTGGCTTCTACCGCAACCGCTCAAGACGTCGCGTCATCTTTCACGGCACTACCGACGTCGTGCACTATTGGGCGACAAACCTCCGAGAATGTCATTCTTCGCCATCGCAAGAAGGCCCTCAGTGAAGGAAGACAGCCCTAAAGCGACTGCCCCGGGCCTTCGGGCTCGGGGCAGCATTCTTGACCCAGGCTCCACAACAAAGCTCGAATCTTATGACCAGGCGTATCTTTCCGCCAAACTCTCCTCGGCATCTTCTAAGCGCGATGAATATCGAGTTGAACAGCTAACGTTCTTAAAAATTTCTCGTACGTTAAATCTCGATCAGGCTCATATATCTCATCAGAATCGGGATCTACGCCTACTATCCACACAGCCTGATAAAGACGTTCTGCAAGAAGGCGATGACATAAAATCGTCAGCCGCTGCAAATAGGACGTATTTTCAAAAATCTGATCAATGGGGTATACGGTCTCTCTGATTCTGGTTGGACTAGTGCTTTTTCATTCATGCGCACCACCAGAACATATCCAAGCGCTGGTGGCGTGGTAGTGGACGGAATCAATTCATATGAAAACGCAGAAAAGGCAATACGTGCTCACCCATCAGGCCGAAATCCAAAAAAACCGAGAGGCTCTGGAGGCAACATATGACCTGAAGGACGGCTTCAAAACGTTCACCAGTGAGCAAGCCCAAAAATCTGCATTGCCTAAAGACTGTTATTACGACGGAACCAAGGGTGGCGTCTCTGCTGTTGCAGCCAAAGAAACGTATCTGATCGACATCCTTTTCAGTGACATCGAAGATCTCGACAACGCAGACACGATTCTCCTCGCCGGATGCAAAACAACCTTCATGGAAGTCGCGAAAACTTACATGCTCCGCTGGTGGGACCCAAGCATAAATCCTAAAGATGCGGCGACCTTCGGGATAGGTGAGCACAAGGAAAAGGAACGCAGTGATGAATAATTGCGCATTGAGGGCCGCATTCTACCGCGCGGAGGCCTTTCCAGAAGGTTCCTTCAACCCCGAAAAAATTGCGCCCGACAAAATGCTTGGTGCCTCTTCGCTGAGAGACAAACCAGCGTCATCGAAGCAAGCCGAGGCATTGTATTTCCAATCATTAACAAACCCGAAGAAATGCGAATACTTTCGTTTCATCCGATCATTGATGCGGCTGTCCTCTAAAAAAGGAACAATCTTCGGTGATACTTTAAAAGAACGTATAGACACATTGAACGAACTGAATGTGCTTCATCTGAAAAGGAGGTGGGCGACCATTAAGGCGACGGGCATTACACCCAATATTAGCTGAATACAACGTAACCACGCGCGTGACATCGGACGCCGAATGGGCCAGAATCGTCATATCCGATGCGGAATTCGATTGGTTCTTCTCCCCCGAGGGAGAGATTGTGATTTCTGATGGATCGATGCGCATCGCGCGATCGATTGAAGAACTAGCCACCTGCATGAAACCAATCCTTCTTCGCTGGCGATGGGCTGAACCAGTCAAGGGGGGCATTTTTTGGTCAGATGTCCCTCAGACCAAAAAGGAATTCATATCGAGACTTGGCTTAGATGACATATTCAAAAATTGAATGCTTGAGAACCATTCAATTCGATGACGGTGGATCAAGAGTATTCTTCACTGAATATGTGGCGAAAGCCCGTCAAAAAAGGATTAAGCACTCATCATTGACCATTTATTGACGAGCCTCCAAATGAATAATACCAAACATGATTTGTTGGCTTTGGGATACCCAATGTAGATGCCGATTCCTCATTATCGAATATTGTATGTCGCGTTTCTGATGTCGCTGAGGTTAAGGACGATATATCTCCGTTTTTGGGATGGGCCGACTCGATTCATTTAAATGACTATCGGTTGCCCGTCCCATCGTGGGATGCCGGCCCGTCCGGACGCCGACGAAGGGTCAGGCATGGGAGGTACCAAAAAGGTCGAGTCCGTCCTCGTCGAATGTCTTAAGCAGACGCCTGAGCAGGAAGGTCGTGAAATACGGTGCCGTGAAGATCCTGCCACTGCTGCCGATGTTGCCCGCCGTCAGCTTGATGCCGAACCGGATGTCCGGATACGAATCCGACGAGATCAGCGTGCGCAACGATTTCGCGGCGCCGTTCTTCGACTTCACCTCGACCGGGATGAGCGCGTCGCGGGACCGGACGAAGAAATCCTCCTCCAGAGTGGAGTTCTCCCTCTTGTAGTAGTAGAGGTCGTAGCTGGCCTTGCGCAGCGCCTCGCCGACCACGCTCTCGTACAAGGCGCCCTTGTACACGCCGAGATTCCGGTTGGCGCGGAAATCGTCGCTGGCCTCGTCGTCCAGCTGGGAGATAAGCAGTCCCGTGTCAGCGAAGTACATTTTGAACTTGTTCTCGTCATAGTTGCCGCGCAGGGGCAGTTCGGGGAACGACAGACAATGGCACATGTTCACGATTCCGGCGGTCTCCAGCCATTCCACGCATCCGCGGTAGTCCTTGAACCGCGCTCCCTTGGCGACCTTGCTGATTTGGAATTTCTTGTTCTCCTTCGCCAACTGGATCGGGATGTGATTGAACACGTTGAGGATCCGGGAGCGGTCCATGCCGTCCGCGTATTTCTGGATGTCCTCCTCGTAATCCCTCACCAGCTGGCGCTGCATATCCAGGACACCCTCGAAGGTGCCCCGCCCGATGTAGGAGGAGGCAACCTCCGGCATGCCGCCAATAGTGCAGTAGTCGAGGAACAGCGAGGTGAACGTGTCCATCTCGATCTGCGAGAAGGGCCGAAGCTCTGTCAGATGGCCGAACATGGATTCGACGGTCCCGTCGTCGTAGCCCTTGGCCCACAGGAACTCCTCGAAGTCGAGGGAGTTCATCTCGTAGTCGGTCTTGTATCCGACGCTGTTGCTCTCGATGGTCTTGTAATTGATTCCCAGCATGGATCCGCTGCAGATGACGTCGAACCGCCCGTCCTGTCTAAAGAACTTCAGCGTCGTGGCGATGTCCGGATGGTCCTGGATCTCGTCGAAGAAAATCAGCGTCTCATGGGGGATG
>ERZ772962.2163-NODE-2163-length-10233-cov-9.259579_pt1 | contig 10233 bp, 5 predicted proteins | sample MGYA00580676_ERZ772962 | MGnify/ENA primary metagenome ERZ772962 (study PRJEB29015, sample SAMEA2738049) | human oral metagenome | biome: human oral; feature: human-associated habitat; material: saliva | place: China | collected 2230 ...
CTGGCCACCAAGTCGCTGACCGACACGGATGATTCCACGGACACGTCGAGCACGTCGCAGAAGAGCCTGACCCTGGACGATCTGACCAACAGCAGCGCCGAGGAGTCGCTTTCCAGCGCACCCGCGCCCACCCCCACACCGACGGCGCCGCCGCCGGCGCCGGTCAGCACCACGGCCACCGTGGATTCGCTGGTGGGCACCCAGCCCTGGGAGCATCACCCCACGGTATGACGCCAACGGGAACGGCCCAGGCCGTTCCCCCTCCGTCTCACCAGGCCCGCCTCATGGCGGGCTTTTTTCTGTCTTCCATCCCGCTGTCTGGCATCCCGCCGATGATGACTGGCCTGCCCGCTCGGCCCGATGGCTCACCCGACAGGTGATATCGTATGTAAAAAACAACGACTGCCGCTTTGCCTGACACTTGAACTCGCAATCTATCCCTGTCGGCGCGTAGGACATGTGGGCGGATGTAAACCGTTTTGATAGGCTTGCAAGATAAGGATACATCCCTACGGAACGAGCATCATGGCAGCACGATTCGAGATCTATCGGACGCAGGACGGCGGTGTGGAACAGCTGCGGCTCAGGCCCGGCGAGAACCGGGTTCGGGTGCTGCCCGGGCGACAGTTCCGGCTACAGGATTCCAACCTGGACGCCGAACAGCTGCGGGTATTGCAGGTGGACAGCGATCTGGTGATCGAGAACGTGCCGCTGGACGGCGATGCCGGCACCGCCTCAGTGATTCTGGAAGGCTACTACCGCATCTGCAGCGCCTCGGACCAGTGTGCCGTGACGGCCGGTGGCGACGAGACCGTGAGCATTCCGGATGCGGCGGAAGGTGCCGGGGGCGCCGTGCTGCTGGCCGACGTGAACACCAAGCCGCTGGGCGCGCTGAACGACGGCACCTTCGTGCTGTATGACCCCAAGTTCGAGGCCCCCATCCTGCCCGTGCTGGGTGACGTGCCCACCAAGCCGCTGCTGTACGGCCTGGGCGGCGCAGCCGTGCTGGGCCTGGCCGCAGCCGGTGGTGGAGGCGGAGGGGGCGGCGATGGCCAGGCACCTCAGGGCAACATCTCGCTCACGCTCAAATCCGCCACCTACTTCAACACGCGCTTCCCCGTGCTGAACGGCACGGCCGAACCCGGCTCCGAAGTGCAGGTGCGCATTGACACCGATGGCGACCAGCACGCCAACGTCACCTACACCACCAAGGCCGACGAGAACGGCAACTGGGCGGTGGACCTGAAGACCGCCACGCCCAGCAGCGGCACGCTGCCCGCCACCGGCCTGTCGGACACCAACAGCCTGGAAGTGGTGGGCTCCAACAAGGGCGTGCAGAGCACCCTGCCGCTGACCACGCTGCACTTTGACGACACGCCGCCGGCCAGCGCCGAAGTGGCGTCCGTGGCCGGTGACAACATCATCACTGCCCCGGAAAAGGCCGCAGGTGTTGCCATCAGTGGCACGGCCGAGGCCAACGGTTCGGTGGAACTCAAGCTGGGCACGCTGACCCGCCTGGTGGCCGTGGACGCCAACGGCAACTGGAGCACCACGCTGCAAGCCGATGACCTTCCCGCTGCCGATGGCTCCTACACGCTGAGTGCGACCGCCATTGATGCCGCCGGCAACCGCGCGCCGGAAGTGACCAGCAAGGTCATCATGAACACCACCGGCACCGCCGCCATCATCGGCACCATCAGCGAAGACGGCTACGTCAACGCCAAGGAAGCGGCTGCCCCGGTGAAGGTGATGGGTACGGCCGCGCCCAACAGCAAGGTTGCGCTGTGGCTGACCGACGAAAAGAACCCGCTGGCCGAGGTCCAGGCTGATGCCAACGGCAAGTGGGAAGCGGGCGTGCCGCTGCCGGCAGGGCTCGCCGACGGCAAGCATGTGCTGTCAGTCACCACCACCAACGCCCAGGGCAACACCGCCACCAGCAAGGCCGAGTTCACGCTGGACAAGACACCGCCCGCACCGGCTGCCAACCTGAAGCTGGAAGGCAACGACACCACCATCACCAGCCTCGAAGCCAAGAACGGCGTGAGCCTGAGCGGCACGGGCGAAGCCGGCACCAAGGTGACGGTCTCCATCGGTGGCGGCAAGACGCAGACCGCCACGGTGGGCGCCAACGGCGGCTGGAAGGTGGAATTCAAGGAAGGCGATCTGCCCATGCCCGGCCAGGGGAACAGCACCAACACGGCCTTCAACGTGGTGCTGCAGGACAAGGCCGGCAACGACAGTGCCGTTGCCACCCAGAACGTGACGCTGCAGGGCCCGCTGAGACCGCTGTCCACCCCCCTCATCAGCCCGATTGCCGGTGATGACATCATCAACGCCGCCGAGGCCCAAGGTGCCGTGTCGGTATCCGGCATTGCCGACGCGGGCAGCAAAGTCACCGTCACGCTGGGCAGCAGCAAGGACACGGTCACGGCCGGCATCAATGGCGCCTGGACCGCCCAGTTGACGAACCTGTCCAAGGTGCCCGACGGCAGCTACGACGTGACGGCAGTCGCCTCGCAGCCAGGGCGCGCAAACTCGGTCGCCGCCACACACAAGGTCACCCTCGACAAGACCGCCCCGGGCCAGCCCACCAACATCAAGACCAACGGTGGCGACACCACCATCAGCGCTGAAGAGGCCAAGACCGGCAAGATCACCTTCACGGGCGATACGCCGACCGGCGCCCAGAATGCCGATACGGTGACCGTGACCTGGAACGGTGTATCGAAACCGGGCACCGTCACCAACGGCAAATGGAGCGTGGACTTCGATTCGGTGCCCCCGGTACCGGCCGGCCAGGCTAGCGTCCCGGCCAATGTGACCGTGCAGGCCCATGACAAGGCGGGCAACAACAGCACCATCGCCACGCAGGCCATCACGGTGCAGAACAGCGCCTTGCCATCCACGGCCCCAACGATTGACCCCGTCACCGCAGACAACGTCGTCAACAAGGCCGAGTCGGGCGCCGTGACCATCACGGGCACGGCGGCGGCCGGCGCCAGCATGCTGATCAAGGTCGACGGCTGGACAGCACCACCGGGAATCGTGGCCGATGCCCAGGGCAAGTGGAGCGTCCCGAACATCGACATGGGCAACTTTGCCGACAGCGTGACGCACACGGTGACCGCCATCGCCACCTCGCCAGGAGGCGCAGCCTCCAGCCCCGAGACCCGTACGTTCTCGGTCGACAAGACACCGCCCAGTTTGCATTTCTCCGGTTTCGCAAAGACTCAGACCATCGCACCTGAAGCTGCGAAGGGCGACTTGACCTTCCGTGGCTCGTCGGGGGAGGCTAACACCACGCTGTCGGCCACCTGGAACGGCAAGCCTGTCCCCATCAGCCATACGGTGGGCTCACTATGGAAGGTCACGGTTCCTGCCGCCGACATTCCCCCCGCGCCCGCCAATGGCACGGCCAAAGCCGCGCTGGTCGTATCCGCCACCGACAAGGCCGGCAACAAGGCCGAAACCACGCTGGACGTGACGATCCAGGGCGCACCGGCCGTCACCCGCCAGACCACCGTGAATGGCAAGGTCGCAAATGACGACGTGATCAACGCCGTGGAAGCCAATGGCGTGGAAGTGTCGGGCACGGCGGAGCCCAATTCCAACATCCGCGTGCAGGTGCCGGGCACGAAGGTTGCAACCTCCGTCCGGTCCGGCGCCGATGGCCTCTGGAAAGCGAGCCTGAACTTCACAGGTCTGCAGGATGGCCAACATACCATCGAGGCAACCGCCTCCCAGCCTGGCAGCACCTCGACATCCGTGGGCACCCACGGGGTCACGCTGGCCCGATCGCTACCGGCCAAACCCACCAACCTGCAGTTCGACGGCCACGCCAGCAAGGTCATCACAGCGGCGGAAGCCACCGATGGCGTCACCGTCACGGGCGATGTGGCACCGGGATCGAAGGTGCAGGTCCAGCTGGGTACAACCATTCGACCGGCAGACGTCGACGCTGCTGGGCACTTCTCGGCCACGCTGCCGGCCCCAGCCGTCACCCCGGGTGGCAAGCAGCCCTATTCGGTCACCGTGACGGTGGCCGATGCCGCCGGCAATACGCCGCAAAGCTGGGCCGAACAGATTGAGGTGCAGGGCTCCGCCCTGAAGCCGGCAACGCCGGTGCCCGCCGCCGTCACAACGGCAGCAGTCACGCCCGCCACCCCGGACGCAGATGCCGACGCAGCAGGCGGTGCCGCGGCGCAACCGGCCACGCCCACTGCACCTGCAGCGGCGCCCGCCGCGGATGCGGCTGCCCAGCCTGCCACCCCGCCGGCGGCGCAGCCGTCCACCCTCGGCATCGCCGCAGGGGATACCCTGGGCAAATCGCTGGCCACGGCCAAGGCGTTGCCCAGCCATCAGGGCAGCCGTCTGTCTCTGAACGAGCTGCTGGATCAGGGCGAGACGCTGTCGCTGCCGGGTGAGGCATCCAGCGCCGGGTCGAATGCCGCCACGTCGGCGGCCGGCAGCGCGGCAGGCACGGGGACCCCCCCCGCCGCACCAGCCGGTACGGACGTGGCGACGGCTGCGGATTCCAGCGCCACCGCACTGAGCAGCACGGCCACGGTGAACACGCTGCTGGGCACCCAGCAGCCGTGGGAAACGACGCACCCCGCGCTCTGAAGGCCCTGAAAAGCCCAGAAAAAAGCCCCCCGCCCGGTAGCAACGGGCGGGGGGCTTTTGCGTTCAGCGTGTCGTGCGCGGGTTCAGGGCGTCGCCCGCCGCCCCTGACCTTCTTTTCTCAACCCACCAGGATGTCCACCCGGCGGGCGCGCTGCAGCGTGGCCTTGTCGGCGCGGACCTTGGTGCGGGGGGAGGTCTTGCCGGCACCCACCACCGTGATGCGGGCCGAGGAGAAGCCCCCTTCGCTGATGGCGCCTGCCACGGCGCGCGCACGGCGCTCGGACAGGGTCTTGTTGTAGGCGGCGGAGTAGCGCGGATCGGCGTAGCCGGTGACGCGCACCCAGGCCGTGCGGCCCAGGCAGGCACCCAGCTGCTGCAGGCGGCGCGTCTCGGCCGGCGACAGGCTTGAGCTGCCGGACTTGAAGAAGATCGGCGCGGACAGTTGCTTCAGCGACCGCGGGCAGTTCCCGGCTGCAGCGGTGCGCAGGTTGCGGCTGTCGGCAGCGGCCTGGCGGGTATCGCGCGCGCTGCGGCTGTCGCGGCTGTTGCGGGCGTCACGTGCCTTGGCGGCGGCGTTGCGCGCATCGGCAGCCTTCTGCGCCTCTGCCTGGGCACGGGCGTCCCGTCCTGCCAGGCGGTTGGCATCGGCCAGACGCTGGGCACCCTGGGCTGCTGCACCGGCGGCGGCCAGACGGGATGCACCGGCAGCGCCTGCCTCATCACGGGCCAGCACACGGTAACCGTTGGGGACCTGGGCACGGATCAGCTCCAGCGTCTCGCGGCCTTGGGCGGGCGTCTGGGCGCCGCCAAACACCTCCACCACGTCACCACGCACGCGCAGTTCGCTGATGTTGCGTTCACGGACCAGGGCCACCAGGGCCGTCAGCTGCGGCTCCCAGCGGGCGGCCGCATGACCATCGATGTGGCGCAGGCGCAGGCTGCCTTCGACAGACTCGCCCCGGGCACCCAGGCGGATGGCATTCATCCACTGGTTGCGGGTGTCGTCATCGGGCACCTCGCCTGCCAGGCGGATGCCGCCTGCCGGATCATGCGTCAGCGAGAAACTCGGCGGGCCGGGCAGCTCGATCATCGCGTCGCCCGTGGCGGGCTGGTGCGGCTGATCATCGTCCTCGGGGGCCATCACCGATTCCCCAGCGGGAACGGCCGGGCCTGCCTGGCTGTCGGCCATGACATCGGCGGGTGTCCCGTTCGTGCCGGCAACGCCGGCCGACGATGCGGCAGCCTTGTCCTGCGGAGCATTGTCCTTCGAGACAGGGGCCGCCCGGCGGTCATCCGACGGGCCGGCACCCTGGACATTGGCCTGCCCGGCGGCGCCCCGCCCTTCCTGGCCCTGCGCCGATCCGGCTGCCTGGGCAGCCTGCCTGCCCAGCGGCAGCTCGATGGATTCCGTATGCGTGTTGCCGGAGGTGGAGGCAAGCTGCTGCTGCGCCTCGGGCTGGGCATCGCCCTCGCCCTCCTGCACGCCGAACAGCGTCAGCAGCAGGACGAACAGCAACAGGACGCCCACTTTCAGCGAGGTGAAGCGGCGCACGGACTCGGGCGGATGCAGTGGCGAAGGTGATGGCATGGCGTTCCTGCGTCAGGGGCGAGTCGAGGGCGGACAGATCGGAGCGGTCAGGGCCTGTGGGCCTGGCCGTATGGGTGGCTTTCCGGCGGCGTGCCGGCAGGGTCGGCCGCGGCCGTGTGTCCGGTGGAGCCGGACGCATGCTCGGACAGCACGTGGGCATCGGAGACATCGTCACCTGAGCGCCAGCCCTGCTCGTGCAGCTCGGCGTCGACCACTTCGGCCACGACATGCTCGACCGTCCGCTCGCGGCGCGGGTTGACGAAGACGGAAGCCAGTCCCTCGTCGGCTTCAGCCTCGTATTCATCGCCGGCGTCCGATCCCCAGACCATGGCTTCCTGGTCCAGCGTGGACTCGGCGATCCCGGCGCCCTCGTCGTCGGCAGACTCTGCGTCCGTGTCGTGCCCCAAGGATTCCACGGACGACGAATCATCGGCCACGGAAGCATCGGTGGTCGTTGAGGCCGTGCCGGTCAGGCCGGCCGCGTGCGACGACGAAGCGTCGTCAGCGGCCTGCGCATCATGTGCGGTCTGCGCCTCGCCGGCGGCTGCATCGTCATCCGGCTGCACCGTGGCTTCGGCCGCTTCCGTCGCAACGGTCTCGGAGGCCTGATCGGCCGACGTGTCCTGCGCTTCAGTAGTCTGCGCACCCGGCCGGCGGCGCATGGCAGCCAGCAGGCCTGCGGCCACGTTCTCGCGCTTCTCGCCCTTCAGCTCGGCTTGCAGGTTGTCCAGCGCCACCCAGTCCTCGGCCAGGAACAGGCCGGCCTGCTCGGCCCAGCTGAGCGGGTTGGCCAGTGCATAGCGCGGACCAGCAGCTTCCATCAGGCGGGTAAGTTCGCCCATGGAGGTCTCGGCCAGGCGCTCGAAGGTGCGGATGCCGGCCTGGTTGAGCAGCTCGACGGTGCGGTCGTCGATACCCACCAGCGCCTGCAGGCAGTCACGCCCTTCGGCGGTGCGATAGTGCTGCTTCAGCAGGTGCTTGACGGCCTCGTAGCCGGCCGCGTCATTGGCAATGCGGTTGGCGTGGTAATTGACGGACGCCTCGCGGTCGGCCACGTCATGCTCGCGGGACAGGATGCGCCCTTCCCAGCTCTGCATGGCTTCCTCGCGGTTGCTGACCACCGCCACGCGGCGCGCCAGCTCGGCCTCGGTGCTTTCCAGCGTGTCCAGGCGGCGGTTGTAGTTCACTTCCTTGGAACGCAGCTGCTCGCCACGCGCCGCGATTTCCTTGTCGCGCTCGTTCAGCGTCAGGCCCATGCGGTCCAGGTCAGCCCGGCGCTTCTCGATGGCCTGCTCCACGCGGGACAGATCGTCGGAGCGCTCTTCCACACGACGGGCCTGCTGCAGCAGCTCGGCATCACGGCTGGCCAGCGAGGCCTGCAGATCGGCCATTTCCTTTTCGCGCAGGCGCAGCGTGGCCTGACGGTGCCCCAGCTCGGTCTGCTGGGCCAGCAGCACGCTTTCCTGCTGGGCCAGGGCCTCGGCCTCTTCTTGCGCCTTCTTGCGCCAGTACAGGAAGTCGATGGCGAATTCGATGGCCCAGCCGATCAGCAGACCAAGGACGAGCCAACCCAGTGCGTTCATGCGAAAGAGCCTCCGGACCCGTGCGATGCGTGTGGCACGGGCTTCAGGTGGAAACGAAACGGTCGAGAGGACGCCGGCATCAGGCCGCCAGCAACTGCTTCAGGTCGCTGACCACGTTATCGACGGGGTCAGTGTAGCGCACCAGCAGGCGCAGCTTGCCGGTCTTGTCGATGACATAGGACGCGGCCGTATGATCGAGCGTGTAGCTGGAACCGTCCTGATTGGGCACCTTCTGGAAGAAGACGCGGAATTCGCGCGCCACCTTCTTGGTGGCCGCCATGTCGCCGCGCAGGGCGATGAAGGACGGGTCAAACGAGTGCACGTAGGCCGGCAGCACCTCGGCCGTGTCGCGCTCGGGATCCAGCGTGACGAACACCACGTCCAGCCGCTTGCCGTCCGGGCCCAGCGCGTCCCTGATTTCCTTGGCCTTCAGCAGCGTGGTGGGGCAGATGTCCGGGCACTGCGTGAAGCCGAAGAACAGCAGCACCACGTGGTCCTTGAAGCTGGCCAGCGTCACGGGCTTGCCGGTGCTGACATCGGTCAGCGACAGCTCATTGCCGTAGTCGGCACCGCCCAGGTCGGTGGACTTGAACGTCATGCCCTTCTCTTTCGAGCAGGCAGCCAGACTGCCCATCAGGGCGCCGCCCCCCAGCCACAGGGCTGCGGCCGGCACGGACGACAGCACACGCCGCCGCGACAGGTGCGGCGTGCCCAAGGCGTGATCGACGGATAGGGGAAGACGACCGGGAGAGGACTCAGGTGATTTCATGACCATGGAGGGTGACCAGGCGGCTTGCGAAGGAGAGGGATGTCCCGGGCATGGACACGCGCCCATGCCGGCACGATGCAGGCCCTGTCGACATCGCGGAACAGGGGCCGGATGCGAACCGTCAGCCACCTCGACGCTGCAAGCGACAAATATTAACGCAGGAAGGCCGTCACCACGGAAATTGTGAAGACCGCGTTGCAGGCAGCGCGCCTGCCCCGTGACGCAGCATGGCGGCCCCGGCCTGGATGGGCGCCGTGGCTTCGTACGATACGCGCCGCGGCCCCGTGCGCCATGCGCCGTTGTCGTGCCATTGCGCCGAGGCTCCGTGCAGCGTGACCCGAGCCCAGCCGCCCAAGGCCCCGGCCGCGTTCACCCCGGCATCTGCCCCCGGCGAAGGATGTTGATGGGCGCCAGCCCGTCGGCGCGCGCCTTCTGCGCCGGCACCCAGGCATGACCGAACACCAGCTCCACCGTGAGCGCGGGCACGCCCGCCTCCGGCGCCGCCGGAAAACCCATCCCGGCCAGATCCGCCTGCAGCGAAGCCGTGGATTCATAGGCCAGCTGGATGTGTTCGGTGTCCATCACCGGCGCATCGAAACCCGTCTCCACCATGGCATCGCCCCAGTCGTGCATGTCCTGCAGCGACGGCCACTGCCCTTGCGTCCCGTGCTGCTCCAGGTTCTGCGCCGACGAATCCGGCGCCAGCGCACGCAGCTCGCGGCAGGTATCCACCCCCAGGGCCGAGAACACCAGAAGCCCGTGCGGCTTCAGCACCCGATAGCACTCCTTCAGCACCGCCAGCGGATCGTCGAACCAGTGGAACACCAGGTTCGACCAGACCACCTGCACACTGTTAGCCGGCAGCGGCAGCCGATGCGCATCGGCCGCGATCCAGTGCGGCGGACGGGTCTGGGGTTTCTCGCGCACCCGGATGCGCGCCAGCAGCCCCTGCAGGCCGCGACGCGCCCGCACATCCAGCCGGTGCTGCTCGATGAGCGGCTGCTCGGCCATGTCCAGCGCCAGCACCTGTGCCCCCGGAAAACGCCGGACCAGCACCGGCAGCGAGCGGCCCAGACCACAGCCCAGGTCCAGCACCGTCTCCACCCCGTCCAGACGCATCGGCTCCAGCCGCTCGTCCAGCCGACGCTCCACCTCGGCCAGCAGAAAATCCGCCCGCTGGGCGCCCGAACGCTTTTCATTGAACGACCGGCGCAAGGCGACACGGTCCAGACCGACTGGCTTAAGCATGTCGGCGAGTATAGAAGAGGATGCGCGGCGGATGGGGGGCGTCCGGATAGGATGGGTGGAACCATGAGCCCCCGGTCTCATTCCATCCTTGCCTTCTCAATGGACATGCCCGCTTCACCCCATGCCGTGATCTGGCAGCACGCCCGCCGCTGGCTGGGGCAGCTGACCGCCCGGCTACTGCCGCGCGCCTGCCTGCTGTGCGAAGCGCCCTGTCTGGACCAGCCCCTGTGCGCGCACTGCCGGGAGGCGCTGCCAGGTCGGGGGCAACTGCGGTGCCCGCGCTGTGCGCTGCCCCTTTCTGCACGGCCCCTTTCAGCGGATTCAACCAGCCCCGCCCCGCCGTGCCCCCAGTGCCAGCAACACCCGCTGGCACTGACCGCCACCTTTGCGCTGGCCGATTATCTGCCGCCGCTGGACCGGGC
>ERZ772962.2167-NODE-2167-length-10227-cov-9.583268_pt1 | contig 10227 bp, 8 predicted proteins | sample MGYA00580676_ERZ772962 | MGnify/ENA primary metagenome ERZ772962 (study PRJEB29015, sample SAMEA2738049) | human oral metagenome | biome: human oral; feature: human-associated habitat; material: saliva | place: China | collected 2230 ...
GGTCGCCCGAGAGCTGGCGCACGCATCCGGCCCGGCAGATGCCGACCTATCCGGACCAGGGGCGCCTGGATGCGGTGTGCGGGCAGCTGCGCGCCTTTCCGCCGCTGATCTTTGCGGGCGAGGTGCAGGCGCTGCGGGAGCAGCTGGCCGAGGTGGCGGCGGGGCGGGCTTTCCTGCTGCAGGGGGGCGACTGCGCCGAGAGCTTCGACATGCTGGATGGCGATGCGGCGCGCGAGACCTTCCGGGTGCTGCTGCAGATGTCAGTGGTGCTGACGTATGCGGCGGCGCAGGCGGTGGTGAAGGTGGGGCGCATTGCGGGACAGTATGCCAAGCCGCGTTCGGCCGATACCGAGACGCGGGACGGGGTGACGCTGCCCAGCTATCGCGGCGACATCATCAATGGCGGGGCGTTTACCGAAGCGGACCGGGTGCCGCAGCCGGAGCGGCTGCTGCGCGCCTATTCGGCCAGTGCAGCCACGCTGAACCTGCTGCGGGCGCTGGCGGGCGGTGGTTTTGCCGATCTGCATCAGCTGCATGCCTGGACGGCGGATTTCGTGCGGGAGAGCCCGCAGGGGCAGCGCTATCAGGAGCTGGCCGACCGGATCGGCGAGGCGCTGGCCTTCATGCGGGCCTGTGGCGTGCTGGACGGGGCCGGGTCGTCGTTGAACCGGGTGAATTTCTACACCTCGCACGAGGCGCTGCTGCTGCCGTATGAAGAGGCGCTGACGCGACCGGGCGAGGGGCCGCATCAGGGGCGCTGGTTCGGGGCCTCGGCTCACATGCTGTGGCTGGGCGAGCGCACGCGCCAGCTGGATGGGGCGCATATCGAGTACCTGCGCGGCATTCACAACCCCATTGGCGTGAAGGTGGGGCCCACGGCCACGCCCGATGAAGTGCTGGGGCTGATGCAGGCGCTGGATCCGAATCAGGAGCCGGGTCGGCTGGTGCTGATCACGCGCATGGGGGCCGGCAAGCTGCCGAAGCACCTGCCGGCGCTGGTGCGGGCGGTGAAGGCCAGCGGTCGTCCGGTGATCTGGAGCTGCGACCCGATGCACGGCAATACCGTGACCAGCTCCAACGGGCTGAAGACGCGCGACTTCGGCAATGTGGTGCAGGAGGTGCGCGAGTTCTTCGCGGTGCACGAGGCCGAAGGCACGATTGCCGGCGGCCTGCACGTGGAGCTGACCGGCCAGGACGTGACCGAGTGCCGGGGTGGCGGACAGAACCTGACGGACGAGAGCCTGCAGGAGCGCTACACCAGCGCCTGCGATCCGCGGCTCAATGGCTCGCAGAGCCTGGAACTGGCCTTCCTGGTGGCGGATCTGCTGAAGGCGCAACGCCGCTGAGGCGCGCGTTTCCCCGATGAAAGAGCTGTTTGATGCCATCCTGTTCGCCGTGGGCGTGACCCTGCCCAGCGTGCTGTTGCTGGGCTTTGGCGTGGTGATGCGCCGCACCGGGCAGGTGGATGCGGCTTTTGCGGCGAAAGCGTCGCGGCTGGTCTTCAACTACGGGCTGCCATGTCTGCTGTTTCATGAGCTGATGAGCAGCGAGATCCGTTACGGCCAGGAAGCCGTCATGCTGGCTGCGGGTGTCAGCACGACGCTGCTGCTGTACCTGGGGGCAGAACTGTACGCATGGCGCTTCGTGCCGGAGGTGCGCGACAAGGGCGTGTTCGTGCAGGGGGTATTTCGCAGCAACATGGCGATCATGGGGCTGGCCTTCGTGCAGAACGCCTACGGCAATGCCGGGCTGCCGTCGGGGGCGGTCTATGTGGGCGTGGTCACGCTGCTTTATAACGTGCTGTCGGTGATTACGCTCAGTCGTTCCGGCGCGCGGGCAGGTCGCCGCCGCTGGCTGCATATCGGTCGCAACATCGTCACCAACCCGCTGATCGTGGCCATCGTGTCGGCACTGCTGCTGCAGCGGCTGAACATCGATCTGCCCAGGCCTGTTATGCAGACGGCGCGCTACATGGCCAACATTGCGCTGCCCATGGCGCTGATCTGCGCCGGCGCCACCTTCGATGTCCGCTCGGTGCTGGATACTTCCGGCATCTCGTTGCAGGCCAGCATCGGCCGGTTGGTGGTGGCGCCGCTGACGGCCGTGGCAGTGGGGCTGGCCTTCGGGCTGCGAGGCGTCCCGATGGGGGTGCTGTTCCTGATGTGTGCGATGCCGGTGGCAGCGGCCAGCTATGTGATGGCCAAGGCCATGGGCGGCAATGACGTGGCGGCTGCCAACATCGTGGGCATCACCACGTTTGGCGCCATGTTCTCGGCGGCGATCGGCATCACGGTGCTGCGCAGCACGGGGCTGATGTAAGGGGGACGAAGGCGGGCACGAGTCGCGCGCTTTACAGCGGCGTGCTTGGCGGCTCGTGCATGGCCCATGTCGGGCGCCGTTCGTTCAGTGAGTCACTGCAGGCTGTCCGCCGGTGGCCACCACGTCCACTTCCACCGTGATGTGCACCAGCTCGGGATGCGCGCTCAGCAGTCGGCGGAAGTAGTCGGGGGCAGGGCGGGGCTGCCAGCCTGCGTCGGTATCGTGGTGGTGGCTTTCCGTCAGGGATCCGGCGGCGTCCTGCCGGTGGCTGTCTTCAATGCTGTCTTTGGTCGGGGTGTCCGGAACGGGCGGAGGCGTCGTCACCGTGGGGGACGGTACCTGCAGGGCCACGATGCAGGCGTACTTGTCATTGGCGACTCGCCACAGGTGCAGGTCCTGCACCTTCACGGGCATCGCCGCCCCGGTCAGCGTGCGGGCGATGCGCTCGGTCAGCGGGTTGTCCATCTCGGCATCCAGCAGCACGAGGGCGCAGTCGCGCAGCAGCCCCTTGGCCCAGACGCCCACCAGCACGGCGCCGACGATGCCCATCAGTGGGTCCAGCCAGCTGGCCCCCCACCATTTGCCGCCAAACAGGGCCAGAATGGCCAGAATGGAGGTGGCCGCGTCGGTCAGCACGTGGATGTAGGCGGCGCGCAGGTTCAGGTCGGCGTGGGCGCCATGCGCGTGCTCATCGTGTCCATAGCTGGTCGCATGCACGTGGTCATGGTCGTGGTCGCTGTGCCGATGGTCGGAGCTGTGGGCATGGGCATCGGCAGGGCTGTGCGCATGATGATCATGGTCGTGCGCTGCCTGTCCGGCTGACGCACTGTTTGCATGCGCGTGTGAATGCCCGTGGTCGTGTCCATGGGAGTGGTCGTGCGCGTGCCCGTGGGAGTGACCGTGGTGGTGATGGTCGTCCTTGAGCATCCAGGCGCTCACCAGGTTCACGGCCAGGCCCAGCACGGCGGTGGCGATGGCCTCGTCGTAGCCGATGGGCAGGGGATTGACCATGCGCTCCACCGATTCCACCAGCATGGTGATGGCCACGCCCACCAGCAGCAGTGCGCTGGTGTAGCCGCCCAGAACCTCCATCTTCCAGGTGCCGAAGGCAAAGCGACGGTCCCGGGCATAGCGGGCGGCCATGCGGTAGGCAAAGACGGTCAGCCCCAGGGCGAAGGCGTGGGAGCTCATGTGCCAGCCGTCGGCCATCAGCGCCATGGAGTTGAAGAACCAGCCGCCGGCGATTTCCAGCACCATCATGATCAGGGTCAGCCACATGACCCAGCGGGTGCGTCGCTCGGCCACAGGGTTGCCCTGGGTGAAGGAATGGATGACCTCGCAGTTGGCGGGGGCGGGCGAAGAGGTTTCGGTCGGTTTCATGCAGCCTCCCTTTGAAGTGTTTTATACTATACCCCAGTATAGATAACCCTACTCACGGTGCACTGATTCATGTCCCACACCATTCGAGACAAGAAGGCCCTGCTGACGCGCGTGCGCCGCATCGCCGGTCAGGCCGCTGCGCTGGAAAAGGCGCTGGAGCAGGAAAGCGAATGCGCGGCCATCCTGCAGCAGATCGCAGCCATTCGCGGGGCGGTCAACGGACTGATGGGCCAGGTGCTGGAACACCACATCCGCGAGCACCTGGGGGCGACGGACTGCACGCCCCAGCAGCGGCAGCAGGACCTGGAGGTGGTTTTGACGGCGCTGCGCTCGTATCTGAAGTGAGCGGGGGCGCGGCTGCACGTGCCGCCTGGAGGGGAAGGCAGCTCGGGCAGGGCGGGGGCTCCACGCGGTACCCGGATCGACGGAGGTTCAAGGAGGGCGGCCCGAACAGGGCGGAACGAGGGAGCCAGCCTCTGATCTTTCGTGTTGTTTCCGGGGTTCTCCGGGGACGGCCCTGCCGGGTACTGCGCCGCTCGCTATCATGTCAGGATGAATATCCTGAATGCTCTCTGGCCGATCCTGCTGGCCCTGGCCGCAGGGGTCGTGTTCGGTCGGCTGGCGCCCCAGGCGCTCTGCCGCCGGCTGATCGGCATGATTACCCCCCTCATCTGGCTGATGCTCTTTCTCATCGGCCACGAGTTTGGCGAGGTGCTGTTCTCATCGGGATCGGTGGGGCGCATTCTGGGCATTTCGGCGCTCTTCGCACTGGCCACCACCCTGGTTCCTGGCGTGCTGGTGCTGGCTTCACGACGCTGGCTGACCCGTTGGCGCCAGCGCCTGTCGGTGCTGAATCCCGCACGCCCCCCGAAAGTGCGGGCAGGCGGGGAGGGGGCGCAGGGCGGGGCGGTGACCGAGCCTGCCGTGCCTGAGAGGCTTTCCGACGACGGGCTTCCCGAGAGAGCGGCCTTGCAGGCAGCGAAAGCCGCCCCCGAGGCCGAGGCACGACCTGGTGCTGAAGGCGGCTCGGGAGCAGACCTTGGGAGCACGGGGGGAGGCGGTCGGCAGCGTGAGCGCCTGTCGCTGGCCCAGCAACTGAGTCTGGCCTGGCCGCCCCTGCGCGAGGCGCTGATTGCACTGGGCATGGTGGCGCTGGGGGCCTTGCTCTTTCTGGCGCAGCAACGCCTTGGCCTGGAGTCGCTGGCTCTGCCGTCCAGCAATACCTTCCTGCTGCTGATGATCGGCATCATCGGGGCTGATCTGGCCCAGATCCGTCTGAGCCGCCAATGGGTGTCGCCCGCCATGCTGGCGCTGCCGGGGCTGGTGGTCGTGGGGTCGATGCTGGGCGGTGCGCTGGTGGCGTGGCTGGCCGATGTGCCCCTGAAGGCGGGGCTGGCGCTGTCCAGCGGCTATGGCTGGTTCTCGCTGTCCAGCGTGATGGTGGCCGAGGCGCTGGGCAAGGCCTACGGCACCATGGCCCTGAGCATCGATCTGCTGCGCGAGCTGCTGGCGTTCGTCATCCTGTATGCGCTGGGTCGGTGGTGGCCGCTGGTGGGGCTGGCCGCTGCCGGTGCAACAGCCATGGATTCGTCCCTGCCCATCATCAAGCAGGTCTGTTCGCCGTCCGTCATCCCGATGGCCATGGTCAGCGGCTTTCTGCTGACGCTGCTGGCCCCGTTCATGATGAGCCTGTTCCTGGCCTGACGGAAGGGGCGTAGCCCGGGGGCTTGATACACGCAAGTGACATGAATTCACATTATCGATACAAAGGCCGGATGCTGGAAAGTCCGGTGACGGAATCGCACCGGATATGACGGCGGCTCATGATCCATATCGGTCGGATATTGTCCTGATGGTGTAGGATGGAAGCAGATGGCATGCGGCTTGGCGGCTGCCATCCAGAATAATCCGGATGCGGACGAGGCAAGAGGCCGTCCGTATGGTCAATGACCAAACCGAAGAAGTACGAAGAGACCATGGAAATCGATCTTGACCCCAAATATCAGGCCCTTCTGGAAGAAGCGGAACGTCAGGATCTTGCTGACCAGGACAGCATGCGCGTCTGTGCGCAGACGCTGACGCTGGCGGCAATGATCGATCGGCGTCGCGCGGCGGCGCTGGCTCCCCAGGGGCTGTCGGAAGGGCGCTTCATCCTGCTGTTCCTGCTGGAAGGCCACAAGAGCGGCCTGCCGCCGCACGTGCTGGCCGATCAGGCGGGGGTGGCGCGCGCCACCATCACCGGGCTGGTCGATGGCATGGTGCGCGACGGGCTGGTGGAGCGGCACGGCAACCCGGATGACCGCCGTTCCAACCTGGTGGTGCTCACCCGCAAGGGACGCACGCTGAGCAAGCGCGTCTTTCCGGGGCAGGCCGAGGCGCTGGCCGAAGCCTTTGTCTCGCTGTCGGCCAACGACCGTCGCCAGCTCTCGCGTCTGCTGGCCAAGGTATCGGCGAACCTGGTCGAGGACGAGGACGCCTGACCCGCCCGGCATGAGGACGCCCGTCCTGCCTGCTGCCCTGGCGGCAGGCGGAACGGGCGTTGGCGGGTGATTTTTGTGTCGCCGCAGGGGCCGGGAACCTTTGCGGCATGAAGCATGGGGTTTTTCCGGGATTCATCCCGGGGCGGACATGCTGTTCAATGAGGGCTGGCCAGACACTGGCGACAGTTGCCCTTGATCTCCAGACCGTGGGCGTGGAAGCCATTGAGTGCGTGGATGTGTGCCAGTGAGGCCTGCAGGGATTCCTGTACCTCGGGGTCGCAGATCTCCTTGGCCTGTCCGCACCGCTCGCAGATCAGCATCACGGGGGCGCCGTGCTCATGGTGATCATGGTGGCCGTGCTCGCAGACGATGAAGCTGCTGGTGGCGTCCACCTTGTGCACCAGACCGGATGCCACCAGGAAGTCCAGGGTGCGGTAGATGCTCATGGGCGCAATGCCGGGCTTGATGCTCTGCAGGTTGGAGAGCAGGTCGTAGGCCTTGATGCCGCCCGGATGCTGGCGCAGGTGCAGCAGGACCTCGACGCGCAGGGGCGTGAGGCGGCTGCCGCTTTGCTGGCAATGGCGTCGCGCTTCGGCAATGAAGACCTGTTCCTCGGGCGTGCGGGCCAGCTCTGCCGCTTTGGGCAGGTCTGATCGGCCGGGGAGGGCGGCGGTGTGCTTGGCAGGAGGCATCGCGCTGCAGAAAGGGAAAGACTCAGTACTTTCAGTTTACCTTGATTTTTGACAATGAAGGGGTGCCATGCCGAATGCCTTCAATTTCTCGGTCTCGCCCTTCGACTGCCTGGACGCCTCGGAGCAGCGGCTGGTTCGTGACCAGGTGAACGTGGCGTACTTCCGGCCCGGCGAAGTGCTGCTGGATGCCGGTGATGTGCCGCAGCACCTGTTCGTGCTGATCAAGGGCTATGTGCAGCAGTTCGATGGAAGCGAGCTGCTGGCCACCTATGGGCCGGATGACAGCTTCGACGGACGGGCGCTGGTGGCCGGGCGTGCCGGCAGCCGTTTCGTGGCGGTGGACGAGGTTCTGGCCTACGAGCTGTCCCACGAGGCGGTGAATGCGCTGATTGCGTCCAACGACACCTTCAGTGCGCTGCTGTTCTCGGCACTCGGACAGAAGGTGCAGGCGGTTGCCGGCCGCAACGCCGAACGGGAGATGCAGTCGCTGCACATGGCCCGTGTGGACGAGGCGCTGCTGAGCCCACCCCATGCCGTGCCGGCCGACCTGGACATCGTTTCGGTGGTCCGGCTGTTTCAGGCGGAAAAGACCAGCAACGTGCTGGTGCGTGACGATGTCGCACAGCCGCCACGATGGGGGATCTTCACCACCAGCGGGTTGCAGCGGGCCATTCTGGATGGCCGCCCGCTGGACAGGCTTCCGGTGGGTGAGCTGGCCAGCTGGGAGCTGATCACGGTGCGTCCCGATGATCAGGTGGGCGAGGCGCTGGTGCTGATGCAGCGCCATGGCGTTCACCGGGTGGTGGTGCAGGATGACGGAAAGATTCTGGGGTTGCTGGAATCACTGGATCTGTTTGGTTTCCTGTCGAATCATTCCATGCTGATCGATCGGCGCTTGCGGGCTGCCACCGATCTGGATGCGCTGGCACGAGCGGCCGCGCAGATGAACGACATGATTCGCCGGCAGTATCGGGGCGGCACGCGGGTGGCGCTGCTGGCACGACTGGTTCAGGATCTGAACGGCCGTCTCTTCGAGCAGGCCTGGCAATTGATTGCTCCGCCGGAGCTGGTGCAGAACAGCTGCCTGCTGGTGATGGGTAGCGAAGGGCGGGGCGAGCAGCTTCTGAAGACCGACCAGGACAACGCGTTGCTGTTGCGGGACGGCTATGTGCCCCCGGACGATCTGCCCGCGATCTGCGCACGTTTTTCCGAGGCATTGGCGCGTTTCGGCTATCCGCCCTGTCCGGGCAATGTGATGCTGAGCAATGCCACCTGGCGTGGCACCGTGCAGGATTTTGCGCGACGTGTCCGGAAATGGCTGGTGTTGCCCGAGGCCGACAGCCTGATCAATCTGGCGGTGTTCATGGATGCGCACGCCGTGTGCGGCGACGCGGAACTGCTGGCGTCGCTGCGCCGGCAGGTGTTCGGCATGCTGGCCGATGATGATGCCATGATGTCGCGCTTTGCCGCCGTGGTGGATGCCTTCGGAGACGGCACGCGCTGGTGGCGCCGGATGCTGGGGGGAGGCGAGGCCAACCTGAACCTGAAGAAGGCAGGGATGTTCCCGTTGGTGCATGGGGTGCGCAGCATGGCGCTGGCCGAGCGCATCGACGCCACCAGCACCGAGGCCCGCATCCGGGCGCTGCAGGAAGCTGGTGCGCTGGATGCCGAGACGGCCCAGGAGCTGACGGAGAGCCTGCATTTCTTCATGGGCCTGCGGCTGAAGGCCGGTCTGGACGAGATGGACCGGGGGCAGCCCGTGAGCGGCAAGGTGGATCTGGCCGGCCTGACGCCGCTGGAGCGCGACCTGCTGAAGGATGCGCTGGCCGCGGTGCGGCGCTTCCGTGCCCAGCTGCGGCTGCGCTTCCGGCTGGGGGCCGTGTCGTGATGTGCACCACATCGTGACGGGAGCGGTGTCATGGATGGAAGCCCCGGGGAGACGACATCATGAGCGGTCGCAGTGTGGTGCAGACGTTGCCGGCCTGGTTGCAGCGGCGTCTGTTTGAGTGGCGGCGCGACTGGCAGCGCCGGCATCTGAAGGACCCGCGCTGGGCCTTCCTGTTCGAGCCGCCGCCGCCCGATGAATGGGTGGCGCTGGACTGCGAGACCACCGGCCTGAACGTGCGGCAGGACGAGATCATTGCCATCGGGGCGACGCGCATCGTGGGGCGTCGCCTCATGACGCGCGAACGGCTGGAGCTGCTGGTGCGCCCGGAGCGCGAGGTGAGTGCCGACAGTGTGGCGGTGCATCGGCTGCGGGCCCAGGATGTGGCCGACGGGCTGCCGCTGTGCGAGGCCATGGAGCGACTGCTGATGTTCATCGGCAGCCGGCCGCTGGTGGGCTATTACCTGGAATTCGATGTGGCAATGATCGACCGGGCGCTGAAGCGCTGCTTCGGTCTGACGCTGCCGCAGCCGAAGATCGAGGTATCGGCCATGTACTACGACTGGCGCTTCCGCCAATTGCCGCCTTACCAGCAGCACGACAATGCCGACATCGACCTGCGCTTTGCCACCATCCTGCAGACGCTGGATCTGCCGATGCGCGATGCCCACGATGCGCTGAACGACGCCGTGATGGCGGCGCTGGCCTTCATCCGGCTGCGGGAGTTGCGGGGGGCGTGATTCCGTATGATCAAGAAATCATGGATATAGATCTGATCTTGATGTCGATCATGTAGCGCTCCATGCTAACGCTACATGCGGAAGGTTTGATGTATAAGTTATTGATGAGATTGATTATCAGATCCTTTCCGGGCGTGGGAAGTTTTTCGTACCAGTCCGGGGAAATGTGGCAGTTGTCTGAGGTGAGAAGTAGGTAGGATCCAATGATCCCTGGGATTCTGTCTTTATCTATGGATGCAATTGAGGTTGCAAGTTTCTGAGAAGCGATTGACTTTTGCTTTAACCAAGAAAGAAGGAAGTATGATTTGTTGTTTGCCGAGAACGAGTTGATCGTAACAATTTCTGGGGTGATTGAAAAGTTGTCTAGTTGCTGAATCTCTATATTGTTGATGTCGCAGGATGGTTCATAGGCGGCGGAGCATTGTATCGGGAATGTCCCTTCGAATTCTATCAATATTCCCGTGCACTCCCTCCAGCTCTTTTTTTCTAGAACTTCGTCGTACTTCTCTTTGTGTCTTTCAAGATCTCTTAGGTTGATTTTGTCAATGTAGTTCTTGTGATTGATGTAATATTTGATATTTATTGGCGAGTTTGCTGTTATCGCATTTCGGTATGCTGCATGTTGTACGGCACATTGTTTTGCGTATAGTTCGCGTGCTATGGACCTGTAACTAAGAAGGAAACATTGGTGGGCGCTTCCGACGAAGGGGATGTCTTTAAGGGGAGAGAAT
>ERZ772962.2168-NODE-2168-length-10224-cov-4.077195_pt1 | contig 10224 bp, 8 predicted proteins | sample MGYA00580676_ERZ772962 | MGnify/ENA primary metagenome ERZ772962 (study PRJEB29015, sample SAMEA2738049) | human oral metagenome | biome: human oral; feature: human-associated habitat; material: saliva | place: China | collected 2230 ...
AAGGATTGGAGATATGACTGGCACCCAAGCATACCACCATTTTGAATCACCTTTGTGCTCACCAAGAACTGATTTTGGAAGAAGGAAATGAAGAATACGTGGGCCTAAGTCACGTGCAGGGTTTAGACCTGGACCCGTAGGACCACCAAGTGACGTTACCAATGCCATGACAAGGAAACCAAGTGCTAAGTGGGCAACAGCAAGTCCGGCATTGATGTGAGAACCAATTGCAACTTTTCCTTGGATTTGAGTAGCATCCACTCCACGAGTAGCAGCATATTTAACAACTTCTGCACCAAAATAGTTTTTGGTCATAGCCATTGCTGCAAAGAACAAGATAAATGAACCAATAAATTCATTGACAAAGCCATTTATCATAGAAGCAGCATGTGATTTCTTGCTTCCGTCATCCGTATTTACAATAGTTGAGAATGATCCCAAAATCGCATTAGAATTTGTTGTTTGCAAATAGTAAGGGCGGTGACTTGCTACTACTAACGCTTGTCCAAATATCGCTCCCAATAATTGTGCAATAATGTAAGGCGCAACTTGTGCCCAAGGGAAGTATCCGCTAATCGCAAGTCCTAGTGTGAATGCAGGATTGATATGGTTTCCTGATACATTTCCAAACATAAGAGCAGGAATCATAACCCCCATACCATAACCAACTGCAATCACCAACCAGCCACTTTGATGACCCTTTGTTCCCTTTAATTCAACGTTGGCAACAGCTCCGTTCCCCAAAATAATGAGAATTGCCGTTCCAAGAAATTCTGTGATATATTTCACAGCCCATGTGACATCCATTTTTGTTCTCCTCTTTAATTAAAAAATTTTAGACAAATCCTATTTTATCAGTTACAATGGATAATGTAAAGGTTATTTTTTGACAAAATGTAAAAAAGGAGTAAAAATATGCGCTATAATCAGTATAGTTATACACCAGAAACAAACGAAAAAATGCTGGCTGAAATGGAAAACATTGGATTTTCTTTCCAACCAGGGCATTCTGATAAAGAAAATTTGGAAACTTTTGTACGTAGAACTCTTTTTAATTATAAACATACAGACTATGCCCTAAAATCTTTGATTGCCAATTCAAAAACAGACTTACTCAGTTTTTTTACGTCCAATCAAGAATTGACAGCAGAGATTTTTTATACCATCATTTTTCAATTGCTGGAATTTGTGCCCTTTGTTGACTTCGACGATGTAGAAACATTCCGCAAGGACGTAAACTTTCCCATTACCTATGGAAATCTGCTCGAAAATCTCTATCAGTTGCTCAACACACGCACCAAAAACGGCAATCTCTTGATTGATAAACTAGTGAGCGACGGTTTGATTCCTGAAGACAATACCTACCACTATTTCAATGGTAAAAGTCTTGCGACTTTTACTAGCCATAATGCAATCCGCGAAGTGGTCTATGTGGAATCGCGCGTGGATACCGACGAAGACGGTCTGCCTGATTTGATTAAGGTCAGTATCATTCGTCCTCGTTTTGACGGACAAATTCCTGCCGTTATGACTGCCAGCCCTTATCACCAAGGAACCAACGACAAAGCTAGCGACAAAGCGCTCTATAACATGAATGTGGATTTGGTTAAAAAAGAAGCTGGAAAAATTACCGTCCATAACTCTGAAGTTTGCTTGGTTGAACCACAAGGTCAAGCAGTATTGGTGGAGCAAGCAGAAGAAACACTCGGTCATATCGGTACTTACACGCTCAATGATTATTTGCTTCCTCGTGGTTTTGCTAATTTATATGTATCAGGTGTGGGAACCAAGGACTCTGAGGGGCTTATGACGAGCGGAGATTATTATCAAATCGAAGCCTATAAAAACGTTATTGATTGGCTCAATGGTCGCTGCCGTGCGTTCACAGACCATACCAAACAGCGAGAAATCAAAGCCACTTGGTCCAATGGAAAAGTTGCTACAACAGGAATTTCTTACCTCGGAACCTTGTCAAATGGGCTAGCTACGACTGGCGTAGAAGGGCTGGAGGTTATTATTGCTGAAGCTGGAATTTCTTCTTGGTACAATTATTATCGTGAAAATGGTTTGGTGACAAGTCCTGGCGGCTATCCTGGTGAAGATTTTGACTCTTTGACAGAATTAACCTACTCACGCAATCTTCTAGCAGGTGAACGTCTCCGTCACAATGCCGAGTATCAAAAGAGCCTCAAATCATTAAAAGCAAATTTGAAGCGCGAAACAGGTGATTACAATCAATTTTGGCATGACCGCAACTATCTGATTCACGCGCACAAGGTCAAAGCTGAAGTCGTCTTTACGCATGGTTCCCAAGACTGGAATGTCAAGCCGCTCAATGTGTACAACATGTTCCACGCCCTGCCACAAGACATCAAAAAACATTTGTTTTTCCACAACGGCGCTCACGTTTACATGAACAATTGGCAATCCATTGACTTTCGTGAGTCCATGAATGCACTTCTCAGCAAGAAACTGCTAGGCTACAATTCTCACTTTGAATTGCCAACCGTAATCTGGCAAGACAATAGTCAAGCACAAAGCTGGTTGTCACTAGAGACTTTCGGCAATCCAGAACACTACACTCATTTCAATCTAGGTAGTACTACTCAAGATATTCAAAATGCTTACTCTGAGACGGACTACAAGCGTTTCAGCAAGACTTATCAAACCTTCAAAAATGAACTCTTTGACGGAAAAGTCAATCAAGTGACCGTTGACTTCACCTTAGAAAAAGACCTTTTCCTTAACGGCCCCGTCAAGCTCAATCTGCGCCTTAAATCCAGCACCGATAAAGGCTTGATTTCCGCACAGCTGTTAGATTTTGGACAAGCTAAACGCCTCACCCCAATTCCTGGCGTCCTTGCACCAAAAGTCATGGACAATGGTCGCTTTTATATGCTGGATCATTTAATGGAATTGCCTTTCAAAGAGACACCGCATCGCGTTGTGACAAAAGGATTTCTCAATCTGCAAAACCGCAACAATCTGCTAACCGTCGAAGAAGTCACACCAGACCAATGGTTGGAATTTTCTTTTGAATTGCAGCCAACCATTTACAAAATGAAAATAGGCGATACACTTCGCCTCGTCCTTTACACAACCGACTTTGAGCACACCGTCCGCGATAATACTGACTATCATTTGACCATTGACCTAGCAAACTCTAGCTTAGATGTGCCAGATATGGTAAAATAAGATGTTAATGTTTGAAAATTAAGGAGAACCAAAACAATGATGAATATGCAATCAATGATGAAACAAGCACAAAAATTACAAAAACAAATGGAAAAAGGGCAAGCCGAGCTTGCTGCGACAGAATTTGTTGGCAAATCTGCCCAAAGCCTCGTGGTCGCAACTCTTACAGGTGATAAAAAAGTCGTCAAAATCGACTTCCAAGAAGCCGTTGTCGACCCAGAAGACTTAGAAACTTTATCTGACATGACAACCCAAGCTATCAACGCTGCCCTCGCAGAAATTGATGCCGCAACTAAGAAAAAATTAGGTGCCTTTGCAGGCAAAATGCCGTTTTAAAACAAATCTCAAAAAACTCACCCCCTCCTAGTTCATTGCTAAGAGGGGGCTATTTTATGTAAAATTAAAGAAATCAAAGGCTTTATTGAGGAGTAAGTCTGTATATTTTGGATTGTCTTTCAGCTCTTTAATGGAACTTTGCACCAGTTGAACATCATCCGTTATGATACCGTCAACATTCAAGCGGAAAGATTTTGCAATGCTGTTTACATCGTTGACCGTCCAATCATAGAGCAATTTATCTGCTTGCCACAATTTAGAAACAAAGTTTTCATCCAGTGTGGAATATTCCATAGTATAACCGCTAGCTTTGGTTCGTGGGAAGATTGTATTATAAGGCAAGATAAAAAAGCTTTTAATGCTGGCATCGTATTTCACAACCTTTTCAATCACGCGATAGTCCAATGAATGCATTTGATGCCCGTACTTTTTAATCGTTGGGCCATATTTTTTCAAAAAGCGCTCCATCATATCCGAAGAATCTCTTTTGCTGGTTTTGATTTCAATGAGCAACCGCTGTCCCAATTCGTTGGCACGTTTGAGATACGCATCAAAACTGGAAATTTTTGTCCGATAGCCATTTTCTGAAACATCTAAATCAGTTAGTTCTGCCAAGGTCAAATCCTGTGGACTTGCATTGACACCCACCAAATTTAAAAGATTAGCATCGTGCATCATGACAAATTGACCATCTTTTGTCTCTTGCACATCCATTTCAATGTAATCTGGTTTCAGCAAAGCCGTCTTTTCCAATGACTGAATCGTATTTTGTACACCATTTTCCTGCGACACTCCTCGGTGAGAAATCGTAACAGGAACCGTTTCCAATGGAAAAATGAGATACATATAACCTTCCACAGCAAAGAATATAGAAGCAATGGAAATCACAAGCCAGCGCAAAACGCGATCGAACTTTCGCCGCGGACAATCCGCCAAACCTTGCTCAGTCAGAAAAGAAACAAATTTAATCAAGAAATAGCTCAACATCAGATAGTGAGCATTTTTCAGCAACACATAATTCATCACACCAGCAATCGTTGCCACTTGATTGGAATGACCGTCTGCAACATGCTGCAAAAGAAAGAGAGGAAGAGCCATTCCAAAAAAGAAGAGAAAAGTCTTGGTCACAATCCAAAACAACTGCCAAGAATAGAATACCAAACGCTTACGCGTTTTTTCCAAACTAAATTGAACCGCTTCTCTGACGGAAACATTCTCAATCAGAATCTTGGGCAAAGCAAACATCAAACGGACAGCAACCAATAACATCAGCCATACAAGTAGAGTCAGGACGACAGCACCCCAAAAATACGTCTCTTTCAAATAAGTTAAGATAAAATTTGGAACTAAAATTTTGTTTAGATAGTAAATTTTGAGGATTTTTCGGAGAAAAGGAAAGAGCAGAGCGATGTAGAGCAAGACAAACAAGATTTTACTAGGACGTACCTGCTTTAAGGTGAGCAAACTGTCTGTTATGGTTTTCTTGGTAAACTTCAAGAGGGTTCGCTTGTCTTGAGTCAATAGATTGTGCGCTCCTAAAAAAAGAAGTGTGATTTGAACATAAGCGACCAACAGATTGGCTAAAAACAAGAGGATAAAAGCCAGAGTAACTAGAGGATGACTAGACAACACTCCAACTACATTGTTATACGATAGAAATTGATAACCCGTCTGACGAAGCAAAGTACCTGCCGCCCACGAATTAAAAGGCAACCAAGCATATTCTGTCAGCATAAAAATAATAAAAAACAAAAATAGAATTTTATCAAGATTTTGATAGAGTTTTTGAAAACCTAAACGCTGTTGTTTCATCATTCTCCTTTAACTTATTTTTCATCAACTGAAGCATAGAGAGGATTTGCTAGACGGATTAAGTCAGCATAATCTTGTTTTAATGCTTCAAAAACTATTCTGACCTCTGTCGGAATCTCCACATGCGCAATGTTGTTCTTTCCTTTTGGCCCATATCCAGCTGCATTGTCTGTTAAACGGGGAATTTCTCCCATTAACAAACTGATATAACGCTCCATTTCCCACATGCCATGAATCTGCTGTTTAAAACCGAACTGTCCTTCTTTTACTACCACTTCCGCATGATATGCAGCAAAATTGATAATTTTCTTTTCCTTAGAGAGGTACTTTCTAAGCCCTGCGTCCATTCGTTCCTGCATAGTGGCATCATGACAAAAAATAATAGACTGACAATCAATCTTTTCTTGCTCCAACAAGCCCAATAAATAAGTGATGTTGTTTCCACAATTGGTCGAGCGGCATTCCAAATAATCAGCTGCTAAGTTATACTTTTCTTTCAAGTAAGCATTGAAAATTTCTGCCTTTGACAAAGTTTGTATTTCTATTTTCGGATACTCTTTAGCGACTACTTGGCGCAAAGTATCAGTCGTATGACCCGCGCCACCAACAATCACATAAATCTTTGCGATATTCGCGAACATAGCCTGCGCTAGAATATCTCCACCCGCTAGAATACTCCCACCAAACAGCACCATGACATCAGCCTGTTTTAGGCTATATTTATCTTCTAAAGCTTTCTGTGTTAATTCTGGCAAATCTCGCTTCCCACAAAAAGAAGCAAGAATATTGATATCTTTTGTGACTTTTTCTTTCATCATATTTTTCATTCTATAAAAAAATCTCAGTTTCTTCAACCGAGATTCTCTCTATCGTCCAAACAATCTTGCAAAAAAACCTTTCTGCTCTTGTGCTTGCACTTTTTCTTTAGCTTCGTCCAATTCTAATAGCAAAGTTTCACGCTCACTCATGGCCTTAGCAGTCAATTGCTGCTGCTGGTCTAATTGCTTGTCTTTTTCAGCAATTTGCACATCTTTCACGCGCAATTGCTCATCTTTTTTAGCTAATTGAGCATCTTTTGCTTTTAACTGGTCATACAAACGCACAATTTCTGCATTTTTCTCATCTACCAAAATTTCCATGAGCTCACGTTGCTTGACATCTTCGCTGACCGGTTCATCTTCAAAAATCGTCTTTTTGTAAATTTCTTCCAGCTTTATCAAACCGCTGCGTGTCACAACGGTGACCCCTTTTTCATTCTTGTCGGTATCTTCGGGCGCAAGAGTTTTGACCCGATTGTTCATCGCCTGACGGCTAATCCCTAAAATCTCGGCTAGCTCGCTGACTGTCTTTTCAATTGCCATAATTTCCTCTGAAACTTTTTCTAGATATATACCTAAATCTTATCATATCAAGGCTTAACTGTCAAATTTGCTCCGGATTTCAAGGAATTTCATCACATTTATGATACAATAAATTTGACATATTCATTTAAAGAAAGAAGTACAATGAACCATTTTGATACAATCGTGATAGGCGGAGGACCTGCTGGTATGATGGCTGCTATTTCCAGCTCCTTTCATGGACAAAAAACTCTCCTCTTAGAAAAAAATAAACGCTTGGGTAAGAAGCTCGCCGGAACAGGTGGCGGACGCTGCAATGTGACGAATAATGGCACTTTAGAAGATTTATTAGCTGGCATACCAGGCAACGGTCGCTTCCTCTACAGTGTCTTTTCCCAGTTTGACAATCATGACATTATGAATTTTTTCACTGAGAATGGCGTGAAACTTAAAGTGGAAGACCACGAGCGCGTTTTCCCAACAACAGACAAATCTTCTACAATTATTGAAGCCTTGGAACAAAAAATAAAAGAGCTGGGTGCTACAATCAAGACACAGACAGAAGTGGTTTCTGTAAAGAAAAACGCGGATTGCTTTATCATCAAGTCAAGTGAGCACATTTGGAGCAGCGACCGATTGATTGTCACCACAGGTGGTAAATCCTATCCTTCAACTGGCTCTACTGGCTTTGGCTATGAGATTGCGCGTCATTTCAACCATACGGTTACTGAGCTAGAGGCTGCTGAAAGCCCACTTTTGACTGACTTTCCACATAGGGCTTTGCAGGGGATTGCATTAGCCAATGTCACCCTCCATTATGATAAACATATCATCACTCACGACCTTCTCTTTACTCATTTTGGTTTATCTGGTCCAGCCGCATTGCGACTTTCCAGTTTCCTCAAAGGCGGTGAAACCATTTATTTAGATGTCTTACCACAGTTTTCTGCGGAAGATTTGGCAGCATTTTTAGAAAATAACCGAGAAAAATCGCTCAAAAATAGCCTCAAACAATTACTTCCTGAACGTCTTGCAGACTTTTTCGCGCAACCATTCCCTGAAAAAGGCAAACAATTGACTGGAAAAGAAAAAGAAGAGCTCATTCAACAGCTCAAAGCTCTACCGATTCCTATTACCGGCAAAATGTCTCTAGCCAAATCTTTTGTGACCAAAGGCGGTGTCAGTCTTAAGGAAATCAATCCCAAGACTTTAGAAAGCAAACTAGTTCCTGGGCTTTATTTTGCTGGCGAAGTGCTGGATATCAATGCTCATACCGGTGGATTTAATATTACAGTCGCTCTCTGTACTGGCTGGGTCGCTGGAAGTGTGGAATACTAAAAATAGAGCAAATGCTACCATGCAGAACACTAGCATTTGCCCTATTTTTTATTTTACTTGTGAACGTATGCTTGGATAACATCTGCTGCATATTGGGCCGTTCCAACTCCAAATTGGTCAATATTTTTCTTAAATTCAGGATTTGCCACGTAGCCTTTTCCAATAAAAGCGAAAACTTCCAGAGAGCAATCAAAGGCATAGGTATTCATTGCTTGAAATAACTGCTCGGCTTCTGATAAATTCTCTTGTGCTTCCACAGCTAGACCTTTTTGCATATTGTTAGCTAGATTGCGAAAAACTTTGTTAAATGCTTCCGTCGTCTCAGTTTCTTTGCCAACTTGTCGTGCACGCGACTCGTCCATTACTTCTTGACCGTATGTTTCAACCGCTTGATGATAATAATTTGCATGGTCTTCGTAGGTAAATCCAACAAATTTTTCTTGTGTCGTCATTTTTCTTTCTCCTTTTTGAGCTTGAATTGTCTTTTGTAAGGTGGAAATCAAGGTATCCAAATGTTCCCTTTCCTGCTGCAAAAACTGCAGTTGCTTGTTCAAGTGAGGCAATAGTTCCTGCTCTTTCTGACCTAGTAGCTCTGCTATTTTCTTTAAAGAAAATCCAAGATATTTGTAAAATAAAATAATTTGCAGGCGCTCTAAATCTGCTTCACTATAAAGTCGATACCCGTTTCCAGACTTTTGCGGCACAAGCAAGCCTATCTTATCATAGTGATGCAGGGTCTTGACAGAGACACCTGAAAGCTGCGCAGCTTCTTTGATTTGATACATCATTTCCTCCTTACAAATCTCATTATAAACCCTCCCCTTAGGTCAAAGTCAATACTTTTTTAAAAATATTTTCCTCCCAATAGAGTTATCACAAAGTACGACCTTGCTTTTCACCAAAATCGCTAACGTTGCTTGCAAAGCAAATCTCAACACCATTCGCTTTTCAAACTTGGACGAACACCACTCAAACTAAAAGCTTCGTTTGCTTCCTTCACTACTTCAACAGCCTATTGGATTGTCGAAACCTTTCGAAGACGAGACTAACAACTACAAATTTTCAATTTTTAAACTCTAATTGATCTAGATAAGCTCACAAATCAATTAAGGAAGAAAAGAAAATTGTAACAAACATTGACTTGAATTATATCAAACTTGGTATGTCTTAAAAATTAGACTTAAAAAGAAGTTATAAAGAAAAATTAGCAGATTTATGGAGAAACAATAAAAAAATTGTTTGGAGATAGAGCAATAGTTGATATAAAATCGACAGAATATCAAAGAATTATGAATATCTATGGAGAGACTGTGGGATATGATTACTTAAGTAGAATCAATTCAACAATTAGAAAAACTATACAATTAGCTCAATCAGATAAAATAGTTCTTGATGATTTTACAAGTAACGTAGAACTCTTTGCAGGAAAGGAAGCTCAAAAAAACGAGGAAAAATATATTCATAGTGTTGAGGATTATCATAGATTAGTAAACTATCTGGAAAAAAAATTAGACTATGAGACAACAGTTATATATCATGTTCTATATATCATAGCTAAAACAGGCATGAGGTATGGAGAAGCAATTGGTATAACTGATGATGATACAAAGTTAGAAGACCATTATTTATACACACATAGAAGATATAACACTACAACATGGGGGTGGACAAAAGCAAAAAATGATACCTCCATACGAGCAGTACCAATAGATAACAAAACTATTGAGATTATAACGGAGTTAAGAAAAGAACAAATTCATGTCAATGCAATTCTAGAGCGAACAAATAAAGAGAAGTTTCTCTTTTTCCATTATGGATTAGAGCATGATATACCATCTGTTGCCACAGCAAATAAAGCCCTTAAAAATATTTTAAATGAACTAAATATTCAGCCAGTGATAACCACAAAAGGGTTACGTCATACCTACGGCTCATATCTATTACACAATAATGTTGACATGGGAGTAGTTGCAAAAATACTAGGTCACAAAGATATCCAAATGTTGATAAAGGTATATGGTCATACTATGACAGAAAGAATTGATAAAGAGTTCAAAGAGGTAGAATCTATCATGGATAGACTATAATTGGGGTACAATTTGGGGTACGATAAAGAAAAACATCAAAAAAAGCCCAGTAGAATAAGATTTCTACTGGGCTAGTACTATACCGGCGGCCGGGGTCGAACCGGCACGTCCTTGCG
>ERZ772962.2169-NODE-2169-length-10224-cov-2.556299_pt1 | contig 10224 bp, 9 predicted proteins | sample MGYA00580676_ERZ772962 | MGnify/ENA primary metagenome ERZ772962 (study PRJEB29015, sample SAMEA2738049) | human oral metagenome | biome: human oral; feature: human-associated habitat; material: saliva | place: China | collected 2230 ...
ATGGGCCGGTTTGACGAAAACGGCAAGCTCACGTTGGATGAGCTGCACATCGACGAGTCTGTGCTGCGTAGCATCGACAAGATCATCGTCATCGCCTGCGGCACGGCCGCCTACGCCGGCATGGTAGCAAGGTATGCGATCGAACACTGGTGTCGTATCCCCACCGAGGTGGAGTTGGCCCACGAGTTCCGGTACCGGGACCCCATTGTGAACGAGAAAACCCTGGTGGTGGCCCTATCCCAGTCGGGTGAAACCATGGACACGCTCATGGCGGTCCGCCACGCCCGGGAACAGGGCGCGAAGGTGATTGCGATCTGCAACACCCACGGTTCGTCCATTCCGCGGGAGTCCGACGCCTGCCTGTACACGCATGCCGGCCCGGAAATCGCCGTGGCCTCCACGAAGGCATTCCTCGCCCAGATTGCGGCCGTGTACCTCTTGGGCCTGTACCTGGCGGAACTGCGCGGCAATATGTTTGCCGACGAGGTACACAAGATCCTTGACGAGCTGCGGGAGATTCCCGAGAAAATCCAGAAGGTCATCGACAATGAGGACCAGGTCAAGAAGTTGGGCCGCAGCATGAAGGACGCCACGTCCGTGCTGTTCTTGGGCCGACACGTCGGGTTCCCGGTCGCCCTGGAGGGTGCCCTGAAGCTGAAGGAGATCGCATACCTGCACGCCGAGGGGTTTGCCGCCGGCGAGCTGAAGCACGGCCCGATCGCCCTGGTGGAGGAGGGCCAGCCGGTGTTCATCATCGTGCCGTCCCCGGGCGGCCGCGAATCCCTGCACTCGAAGGTCGTTTCGAACATTCAGGAGGTGCGGGCTCGGGGTGCGATCACGATTGTGATCGCCGAGGAGGGCGATAAGGCGGTTGAACAGTTCGCCAACCATGTTATTCACATCCCTAAATCCCCCAGCTTGATGCAGCCGCTCTTGGCCACCGTGCCGTTGCAGCTGTTTGCGGCCACCGTCGCCGAATCCAAGGGTTACGATGTGGACCAGCCCCGTAACCTGGCCAAGTCTGTGACCGTCGAATAGCACAGAAATGCGATAACGCGAGGTTCCCCAATAGGTGGAATCTCGCGTTATTTTTATTCGACAATGCCCGGCGCGGCGGTTTGCCTATCGCAGCTGTTGCTGTTTTCTCTGCGCGCGGCGGAGTTTCAGCTCGGGCGGGTCGTCGGAGGTGATACAGGCGCCGGCGATGAACCCGCCAATGGCGCCACCAAGGTGGCCTTGCCAACTAATCCCGGGTTCGCTAGGCAACACCCCATAAAACACCCCACCGTAGTAGAACACAAGTGCGAGGCCGACGAGGATTTGGGAGAGACTGCGGTTGAAGATGCCGCGAATGACCAGGTAGGTGAGCCAGCCAAAGATAACGCCGGAGGCGCCAATGTGGGTACTGCCAATACCGCCGAAGAGCCATTGGAAGGCGCCGGCAACGATGGTACTAATGATGGTGACTTCCCAGAACACGCGTTTGCCGGACCAGCCGATGAGGAAGGCACAGACCACGCCGATGCTGGTGTTACCGATAAGGTGTTCCCAACTGCCGTGGAGAAGGGGTGCAGTAATGATGTGCCAGAGGGTGGAGGTGTCCCACGGGTGGATGCCAAAATAGTTGAGGTTGTTGGCGAACACGAAGGCGTTAATAATAAAAATGGCCCAAATGACGACCACGAATCCGACAGCGTGGCTGATTCCGGCTTTGAGTTGGTGTCGTCGTTTGGCGAGGGCTACTTGTTGTTGCGGTCGCGCAGCAGGCACCCCCGCCGTGGGCGGATAGGCTCCCTGGTAGGGATCCTGGTGGTGAGTTTTTTTCGAGAAGGCCATAATGACCAATATTCTAGCGGGTTAGTTCGAAATAAGTGTTCAGACCAAATCCGGGTTCGGCGGCGACCACAGCATCGACAATGGCAGCGGCGGTAATCTCGGCCGCGTGGGTGGATAGGCTCAGCATGGTTTCGAGGTCGACGCCGGTGCCGTCGCCGGTCGAAAGGCAGAAGAGCGTGTCGCCGTCGAACGGCGAGTGCGCGGGGTGAATGGCCCGAGCAATCCCATCGTGCGCAACCATTGCGAGGCGTTTGGCCTGGGCTTTGGTGATGGGGGCGTTGGTGGCGATCACACCGATGGTGGTGTTGAGTTTGGGGGTTGCCGCCGGTAGCTTGTCGACGGCTACCTTTCGGCGGGGATCCGCCCAGAATTCACCGGTGTCGGGGTTCATGACGTCCCCCAGGGGGTTGGCGACAATGCCTGCGGCCATGACCCACTCCCCTACCTGCATGGATGCTTGGCCAAATCCGCCGCGGAGCCGGCCGGCGGTGGCGCCGCACCCGGCGCCGACGCTGCCGGATCGGGTGTCGGGTTCCCCGGTGAGTGCCGCGTGGGCGGCGGCGTAGCCGTCGTCCCGGGTGGGCCGGTGGGTGGGATCACCGACGAAGAGATCAAAGATGACGGCGGCCGGCACGATGGGCACGATAGGGCTCTCATCCGTGTCGAGGACTCGAAATCCTATTCGATCTTCTTCGAGTCGGGTCATGACCCCATCGGCGGCGGCCAGCCCGTAGGCGGATCCGCCGGTGAGGGTGATGGCGTGGACGCGTTGCACCGTGTTGTGTGGTGCCAACAGGTCGGTTTCCCGAGTGCCGGGCCCGCCGCCCCGAACATCGACGGCGGCGACGGCGGAGTCGGGGGCCACGATCACGGTGCAGCCGGTGTCCCCCAGGGATTTGTGGCCCACCGCGATGCCGGGGACGTCGATAAGCTTGTTATTGCATGTCAATGTCGTGCCCCATTGCGTCTAGGAGTGTGCCTTGGTTGTAGGCGAGCCAGTCCACCAGGTTGTCGCGTTCTTCGCGCCGGACCGGGTCGTCCGCGTCGATGGCGGAGAGGTAAAGTCGCAGGTCGTTAATGCCGCTCAGCCAGGCGTCGGCCTCGTCTTCGGTAATGGTGACGTTTACGGAACCGTCGGGGCCCAGAGCTTGGCCGATGATGGCGAGGTTGATGAGCTTGCCTTTGGTGATGTCGGATTCGTGCAGGGATCGCAGCAGGGAGTTGTCGCCCTCGTATTCTTCATCGCCCTCACGTTCGAAATCGGGCAGCAGGCGGGCCAGGGAGGGGTCGTCGGGGGCGTCTTTGTGCCCGGAGGGCATGCCGGTGAGTTCGGCGAGTTCGTCGCGGGGGGCGGATTGGGCGCGTTCCATGAGCGCGTTGGCGACGGTGGCCGCGAGGTTACCGAGGATTTCCCGTTCAATGGGTTCGAAGACGCACTGGTATTTGGCCGGGCCGAAGAGGCTCTTTTTTCGTTTCCATGCTTGCATGCTCAGCCAGCCTGTTGCATAGTTGCCCACAACCCATGGGTGTGGAGCTTTTTCACGTCGGCCTCTACCTTGTCTTTTTCCCCGGAGGAAACCGCGGCTTTGCCTTCGGTGTGAACCTGCATCATGAGTTCCATGGCGCGTTTTTTGTCGTAGCCGAGAACGGTTTGGAACACGTAGGTCACATAGCTCATGAGGTTGACGGGATCATCCCACACAATGCACACCCAGGGAAGATTTTCACTGGTTGCCATGTCGACTTCGAGTTCTTGTTCTACGCCGGGAGTTGCCATGGGCGACGATAGGGTAATGGCAGTAGGTGGCGGGTCGAATTCGGAGTTGATGCGGGCCCTGGGGTCGCCATCACCGCGCTGAGGTAGTGTGGTGGTTTTCCGCAAAGTCTTCATGTCTCACAAGGATAGTAACGGTACTGAGCAAACACCACCTAGAACGCCCCACCGCCCGCACATATTATTTTGTCTATATAAATATAATGTCGGTTTGTTGATAATTCAGTGCTAAAATTTAACGAGAAATCACATTTATTACCCGTCATTGGTGGAGGAAACCGGCCATGCAGCAGTTCTTCGACGCTCTCAAGAACTTTCGGGCAACCGCCCCCAGCGGTGATCGTATCACCGAGGCGCAACGCATCCTGTCCTACATGTTGGCCGCCATCACCCTGATTGGGGCATTTTTTCACACGTTCGGTTCGGCCCCGCAAAATTCGTCACAGCCGGCAACCGTGAGCGATGCGGAAAAACCCACGTTGCAGGAGCTTGTGCAGCCCATCGACGCCGCCCGCATCTGGGATGATTCCCTCATCCGCAACGATATTGTGCAGATTCTCAACCAGTCACGCACCGATTCGGGTCGGGAACCGCTTAACCCGGATTTCGACCTGGGGTCGCGGGCACAAAAGTGGGCGGAGCGCAACGCTACCACGAATAGTTTCAAACCCACCCCAGCAAACGTGGTCATGGTGCAGGCAGGATTGGGCTACCCGGAGGCGAAGGCCTCGAAATTCCTCGACACCTGGTTCAAAGACCAAGCCAGCCAGGCGGCCTTGGCGGATAAAAAACTCACAAAGGTGGGGGTGGGCGTGGCCAGCTCCCAGGGGCGCACATACGCCGTGGTACAGCTGAGCTAGCCTAATCCGGGTCAGCATTTGGGCTAAACTTAGCGTTTATGTACGATTCACTATCCACCGCACTGCTGACCGATATGTACGAGCTGACCATGCTGCAGTCGGCACTTGCCGACGGCACGGCGCACCGCATGTGCGCATTCGAAGTATTCTCCCGGCGACTGCCGAACGAGCGCCGCTACGGGGTGGTGGCCGGCACCGCCCGCGTCTTGGAGGCTGTGACTAATTTCCGGTTCACGGAAAAACAATTGGAGTCGCTGGACTTCCTCAACCAAGAAACCCTGGATTACCTGCGTAATTATCGGTTTACTGGGCAGATTGATGGGTATCGGGAAGGGGAGTTATATTTCCCCTACTCCCCCATCATGCTGGTTCGCGGCACCTTCGCCGAATGCGTTGTGTTAGAGACCCTGATCTTGTCCATCCTCAACGCGGATTCCGCGGTAGCATCGGCTGCCGCCCGCATGATTACCGCCGCCGACGGCCGACCCATCATCGAAATGGGTTCCCGGCGCACCAATGAATTGGCCGCGGTCACGGCCGCCCGGGCCGCCTACCTGGCCGGGTTCACCGCGACTTCGAACCTGGAGGCGGTCCACCGGTATGGGATTCCCGGCACCGGCACCGCCGCCCACGCCTGGACCCTGCTGCACATCAATGATGATGGCACCCCCAACGAGGAGGCGGCGTTCCGGGCCCAGGTGGAAACCCACGGCACCGACACCACGCTGCTGGTGGACACGTACGACATCACCCAGGGGGTGAAAACCGCCATTGAGGTGGCTGGCACGGAACTGGGTGCGGTGCGTATCGACTCCGGCGACCTGGGGGTCATGACCCGGAAGGTTCGCCAACAATTGGACGACCTGGGGGCCTATAACACCCAAATCATTGTGTCCTCCGACCTGGATGAATACGCCATAGCCGGGCTGCGGGGCGATCCGGTGGATGGGTTTGGTGTGGGCACCTCCGTGGTGACCGGTTCCGGGGCCCCAACAGCTTCCATGGTGTACAAGCTTGTGGAGGTGGATGGGCACCCCGTCGCAAAGCGATCGCTCAATAAAAACTCGGCGGGCGGCAGCAAGCGCGCCATCCGCACGCATCGGGCGACGGGCACGGCCGTTGAGGAAATCATCTACCCGTTCCGCGCATCCCAGCCGGAGATCGGTAATCTCACGGCCACCATGCTCACCGCCGAGCTCATGCGGGATGGGGAAATCGTTGCCGGGCAGCCCACGCTGGAGGAATCCCGCGCCTACCTTGCACACCAGCTTGTCACCCTGCCGTGGGAGGGCCTGGCATTGAGCAAGGACGAGCCGGTCATTAGCACCCGCTATGTGGGTTTTGTGTAAGATTATTCGCCCAAGGATTGTCATAAAGGAATGACCGCAACCGAATTGCTCGCCGCCGCAGTCACGGCACTGGGCGGCGCGACTAGACCTGGCCAGGTCGCCATGACCGAGGCCGTTGCCGCGGCGCTGGAGTCCGAGCGGCATCTTGCCGTGCAGGCTGGCACGGGCACCGGTAAATCGCTGGCCTATCTGGTGCCTGCCGTCGCCCACGCCCAGGAAACCGACAGCACGGTGATTGTTTCCACCGCCACCATTGCGTTGCAGCGGCAGCTGGTGGATCGGGATCTGCCCCGCCTGGCCGATTCGCTGGAACCATTATTGGATCATAAACCCAGCTTCGCCATCATGAAGGGTCGGCAAAACTACCTGTGCCAGAATAAGGTGGCGCAGGCCACGGCGCTGGAGGCCGACGCCCCCAACAGTGGTGACGCCGACGGCAACGCAGGCGGCGCACAGACCGCGTTGGTGGATGAATCGGAGCTCAGCTGGCTGGGCCGGCACATGGCCCGCATCTACGAGTGGGCGAACGAAACCGAAACCGGTGACCGGGACAGCCTGGAACCCGGGGTGCCCGACCTGGCCTGGCGGCAAGTGTCGGTGGGCGCCAAGGAGTGCATTGGTGCCAGCCGCTGCCCATTCGGGGATTCCTGTTTTGCGGAATTGGCGCGGCGCAAGGCCCGCGACGTGGATGTGGTGGTCACCAACCATGCGCTGCTGGCGGTCGACGCCATGCTGGACATCAATGTGCTACCCGACCATGACGTGGTCATCATTGACGAGGCCCACGAGTTGGATGACCGCATTACCTCAATGGCCACCACGGAAATCGGGGTGACCGCGCTCAATATGTCCGCCCGGCGCGCCGGCAAGCTGGGCGCGGAGGGCCGCGACGAAAAACTCATTGATGTGGCCCGCGAATGGGAACAGGTCATGATGAGCATTGATCCGGGCCGGCTCACCACCCTCCCGGAAGTATTGCGCCCAACCTTGGTGGCGTTGCAGGATGGTTTGTGGCAGTTGCAGCAAACCATTGGGCGGGCCCCCGAGGGCGAGGCCGCCAACGAACCCGAACGGCACGCGGAGCGGCTGAGTTTGGTGAACCATTTAACGGAACAGCACGATGCGGTGGCACGCATTTTGTCGGCGTTTCCCGCCCACCCATCCCTGTCGCCTGACGACGCCACTTCGCCGGAACCAGCCGCCCCTCCTGGGAGCACTGACGCGCCGGAGGATGTGGTGTGGGCGGTAGTAGACGAGCGGCGTGGCACCATGCTCAAGGTGGCGCCACTGTCGGTGTCGGACTTATTGCGCAGCAGACTATTCGACCACAACACGGTGGTGCTGACCAGCGCAACGCTCACCATTGGCGGCAATTTCAACGCCATGGCGGCCAGCTGGGGGTTACCGGCCGGCAGTTGGGATCACCTCGATGCCGGCACCCCCTTCGACCCGGCCAAGTCGGGCATCCTCTATGTTCCCCGCCATGTGCCATTTCCGGGGCGGGACGGGCTGCACGAAAAAACCCTGTCGGAAATGTATGAGCTCATCATGGCCGCTGGCGGCCGCACCCTGGGGCTGTTTTCGTCACGACGGGCGGCGGAACAGGCAACCGAATCGTTGCGGCGCCGCCTACCGTTCGACGTGCTGTGCCAGGGCGACGACAGCATGGGGGCGCTGGTGGATAGATTCGCCAAGCAGGAAAACACGTGCCTGTTCGGCACATTAACCCTGTGGCAGGGGGTGGATGTACCAGGAAAAAGCTGCTCGCTCGTGATTATGGACAAAATCCCGTTCCCCCGCCCAGACGACCCGCTGCTGCAAGCCAGGAAGGAAGCCGCGGACGCGGCGGGCCGCAACGGGTTCATGGAGGTGGCGGCCACGCATGCGGCACTGTTGATGGCGCAGGGCGCGGGCCGGCTATTACGCCACACCACCGACCGGGGCGTGGTGGCGATCATGGACAAGCGGCTCATTGAGAAACGCTATGGTGGGTTTCTGCTGAATTCGCTGCCACCATTTTGGCGCACCACCGACCCCAAGGTGGTGACGGGGGCGCTCAAACGATTAGTGAGCTAACGGACAGGGACTAGCAACAACGGTCGCGGTGTTGGGCGCCACCTCGGTGTAGCCGATATCCCGAATGGTGACGGCGCCGGGGGCGTCAACAAGCCGGGCGAAAACATCGGGGTCGGTTTCGGCGACGCATAGTTCGAATCCCCAGCGCGCCCACGATTGCACCCAATCGAAAGGTTGGTGGGCAGCCAACAGCATGGAACCATGGCCGACTTGGGCGGCGGCCTTGCCCAGGCTCATGCCGAGGCCGGCATCCACATAGATGGTGGGTGTATCGGCGCACGGCGGCTGGTGGTCGGCGAGGGGCAGGTCGGTGCCTTTGATTTGGAGTTTGCGGATGAGCGGCTCTACCTCATGCACGGCGCTGGGGATAAAGGCCCGCGCCTGCGCGCCATGAACGCTGCTGGTGACCCCGGGGAGGTTTTGGACGGCCTGCCAGCCGGTGTTGCGGGCGCGCCGGGTGACCTTGCGGATGCGGTGGTCGTACCAGCGGTTCAGGGCGGCGGACCACTCGCCATCAGTACCGGCCTGGGGGTTGAGGCAGACGGCGACGACGGCTTGGGCCGCGGCAGCCAGCAGGTCATGCCGGCTGGGCGGGTGTTGCTTGGGCAGGTTGAGGGCGATTTGCATGGCCTGGACGGTGTCCGGCTCGTCGGGGTTTTCGGTGCCGCGGGCGGAGCGGTGGGCAAAAACCTCCACAAGTCGATCGTGAGCAATTTTAAATTCGGGGCTGGTGACGTCAAGGTGCACGTCTAGGTTTGGGGGATTAGTTTCGGCGGTCATGGGATTAGTTCTGGCCTCCATCTGTGGCGTTTGCTTTCGGCGCGCTGGGCTCCGGCAGGGGGTTGCGGCGGATTTCGGCGCCGGCCTGCTCATTGGCGGCGTCGATCTCGGCGCGGGTGATGCCCAGCATGTGCAGCACCTCGTCGAGGAATGGTGAGGTTACCGCGGTGTCAGCAATTGCGCGCAATGCAGGTTTGGCGTTAAAGGCGATGCCCAGGCCGGCGGCGGAGATCATGTCAATGTCGTTGGCTCCATCCCCCACCGCCACGGTTTGGTGCATGGCCAGGCCCGAGTCGGCAGCGAACTCCGCGAGGAATTCGGCTTTGGCTGCCCGATCCACGACCTTGCCGAGGACGTTGCCGGTGAGCTTGCCATCAACGATTTCCAGGGTGTTGGCGCGAACATAGTCGAGTTCGAGTTCGGCAGCCAGGCCTTCAAGCACCTGGATGAATCCCCCGGACACCACGGCGGTTTTGTATCCGAGGCGTTTCAGGGTGGAGATGGTGGTGCGGGCGCCCGGGGTGAGGGTGATGTCGGCGGCGACTTCGGCGATGATGCGTTCGTCGAGGCCGGCGAGGGTGCGCACCCGCTCCCGTAATGATTGCTCAAAATCGAGTTCGCCCTGCATGGCCCGTTCAGTCACGGCGGCGACTTCGGCTTCTTTGCCGGCGTGGGCGGCCAGCATTTCGATGACTTCGCCGGTGATGAGGGTGGAGTCACAGTCGAAGCAGATGAGGCGTTTGGAGCGACGAATCAGGCCAGCGCGTTCGATGGCGATATCAACCTTGAGTTCCCCGGTGAGCTGCGCGAGCGCTTTGCGTAGGGGTACGGCACCACCGGGTTTGGGGTTGGGCACGGTGACTTTGAGTTCCAGGCCGGTGACGGGATAGTCGGCGATGCCGCGGATGGTGTCGATGTTGGCGTTATAGTCGGCGAGGGTTTGGCCGACCCGGGCAATATCGCTGGCGGATACCGGGTTACCGAGGATAACGATTTCGTGGGTGGAGCGAGGGCGGGAGGAGGACACGCGGTCCTGGAGTTCCACGGTGACGGTTTGGCCGTGGCCTTTGAGGGTGTCTGCCAGCCCGGTTTTCAGCCGTTCGTGGCCGCCCGCGGGAATGCCCACATAGGCGGCGAGCGACAGGTGCCCGCGGAACGGTGCCTGTTCCACGTCGAGGATTTGCACGTTATTGGCGGCGAGCACGCGGAAGAACGCGGCGGTCACCCCCGGCTGGTCGTTGCCGATGCTGGTGACTACGGCGGGCACCAGCCCGGGTTGGAGTTCCACGGTGAATTGTTCGGTTGTTTCGGTCACGGGCGTTATTGTGCCATGTTTTTCGCTTTTCGACGCAATACAGCGGGCTAAAGCTTGTAATGCTTTAGCCCGCTGCAAGGGAAGTCAGTCAGGATCGGTGTTGATTACTTGGCGACCGCCGCTGGCTTTTTGTTCACCGGCTCGGTGTGGTGGCCGGTGTGTGCTTCACGACGCATGCGCTCAACCATGTGCGGGTAGTGCAGTTCGAATGCGGGCCGCTCGGAGCGGATGCGA
>ERZ772962.2170-NODE-2170-length-10223-cov-10.999607_pt1 | contig 10223 bp, 7 predicted proteins | sample MGYA00580676_ERZ772962 | MGnify/ENA primary metagenome ERZ772962 (study PRJEB29015, sample SAMEA2738049) | human oral metagenome | biome: human oral; feature: human-associated habitat; material: saliva | place: China | collected 2230 ...
CGTCGGAGACGGGGATATACGAGGCCCGCCCCGATCGGGCCAGCCACGCGTGCTCAGGGCCCACACCCGGATAGTCGAGGCCCGCCGAGATCGAGTGCGAGGCCTTCGTCTGTCCGTCGCGCTCCTGCAGGACAAACGTGCGCGCGCCGTGGAGCACACCGACCTGGTCGGCCGTGATGGAGGCGGCGTGGCGTCCGGTCTCAAACCCGTCGCCCGCGGCCTCGCAGCCCAGCAGTTCGACGCTCGGGTCATCGATGAAAGCCGTGAAAGAGCCGATAGCGTTGGAACCGCCGCCCACGCAGGCCACGACGACGTCAGGCAGACGCCCCTCGGTGGCCAGCAGCTGGGCGCGCGCCTCGTCGCCGATCACGCGCTGAAGGTCTCGCACGAGCTCCGGGAAGGGGTGCGGGCCAGCGGCCGTTCCGAAGATGTAGTTGGTCGTCTCGACGTTGGTCACCCAGTCGCGGAACGCCTCGTTAATTGCATCCTTAAGGGTTGCGGACCCGGCGGTCACCGCAATGACCTCGGCGCCCAGCATCTGCATGCGAGCCACGTTGAGAGCCTGACGTTCAGTGTCCTCGCGGCCCATGTAGATCGTGCACTCGAGGCCCAGCAGCGCGGCCGCCGTCGCGGTGGCCACGCCGTGCTGCCCAGCGCCAGTCTCGGCGATGACGCGCGTCTTGCCGAGCTCCTTGGTCAGTAGCGCCTGTCCCAGCACGTTGTTGATCTTGTGCGAGCCCGTGTGGTTGAGGTCCTCGCGCTTGAGGAACACGCGCACGCCGCCCAGGTCGGCCGCGAAACGCGGGGCCTCGGTCAGCAGGGACGGACGGCCCGCGTAGTTGACAAACAGGTCGCGCAGACGAGCCTGGAAGGACTTGTCCCGCCACAGGCGCTTCCACGCCGCGTCGACCTCTTCGAGAGGACCCATCAGGGATTCGGCGACGAAACGACCGCCGAAATCACCGAAATAGGGGCCGGACACAAAGTTGTGCGCGCTCATCACTTTCCTTCTTTCAGAGCAGCGGCCACGCGGGCCTTGCGATCCGTGCGTAGCGCGGGGTGCTGCCCGGCGCTCACCATGTCCTGGATGCTGGCGCGCGGGTCGCCCGAGGTCACGAGCGCCTCGCCCACCAGGACGGCGTCGGCACCCCACTTGGCGTACTCGAACACGTCGTGGGCTTTGGCCACGCCCGACTCGGCGACGGCGACGACGTCCTGCGGGATGACGTCGATGACCTGCTCGACGGTCGAGCGGTCGACCTCCAGAGTCTTCAGGTTGCGAGCGTTGACACCGATGATCGAGGCACCCGCCTCAAGCGCGCGCAGTGCCTCCAGGCGCGAATGGGTCTCGACCAGCGCCTCCATGCCCAGCGAACGCGTGCGCTCCAGCAGCGACACGAGCGCATTTTGCTCCAGGGCCGCCACAATCAGCAGCACGAGATCCGCGCCGTGAGCACGCGCCTCGTGGATCTGATAGGGCGTCACGATGAAATCCTTGCGAAGGATCGGGATATCGACCGCGGCACGCACCGCGTCCAGGTCGGCAAGCGAGCCGTGGAAGCGCCGCTCCTCGGTCAGCACGGAGACCACGGAGGCTCCCCCGGCCTCGTACATCGAGGCGAGAGCCGCAGGATCGGGGATCTGCGCGAGCGCACCCTTGGACGGGGACGAGCGCTTGACCTCCGAGATAATCTTGACGGCGCCGTCGCGGCCCCGCAGCGCGCCCAGGGCGTCCTTCGCCTCGGGGACGGCCTGCTCCATTTGCTTGACACGGCTCAGAGGCACGCGGTCCTCGCGCTCTTTCAGGTCCTCGAGGACCCCCGCAATAATGTCATCAAGAACGCTCACGACGCTCGCCTTTCACCGAGAAACAATTGGACATCATCAAGGCTAGCGAATAAAGCGCAGCCCCGTGACCAGCGTCCGGCCGCGCGTGTCACGACAGCGCGGTCAACGTCGAGGCTCGAACGACGGACTCGACGGCGGCCGCCGCCTTGTTGCGCGACTCCTCGTACTCGAGGGCGGGCACCGAGTCCGCGACCACGCCGGCGCCGGCCTGCACCGAGGCCACCCCATCCTTAAGCGCGGCCGTGCGGATCGCGATCGCCAGGTCCGCATCCCCCGACAGGTCGAAGTAGCCGACGACGCCGCCGTACACGCCGCGCGCCGCAGGCTCGAAATCGTCGATCAGCTGGATCGCACGAGGCTTGGGTGCGCCCGAGAGGGTACCCGCCGGAAAGGTCGCGACCAAAGCGTCGAGGGCGTCCGCGTCGGGGCGCAGCAGGCCCGTGACCGTCGAGGAAATGTGCTGGATATGCGAGTAGCGCTTGAGCTCCATGAGCGTGGCGACCTCCACCGAGGCGGGATCACAGACCTTCGACAGGTCGTTGCGCGCCAGGTCGACGAGCATGACGTGCTCGGAGAGTTCCTTCGGATCCTCCAAAAGCTCGGCGGCGAGACGATGATCCTGCGCCGAATCCGCGCCGCGCGGGCGCGAGCCGGCAATCGGGTAGGTCCACACGCGCCGACCCTGCGCCTTGACCAGCGTCTCCGGGGAAGAACCGACGACCTCGTAGTGCCCGCCGCGTTCGTCGGGCAAATCCAGGTAGTACATGTACGGCGAGGGGTTGACCGTGCGCAGGACGCGATACACGTCGACTCCGCTGGCGTCGGTGGCCACGTCCAGGCGCTGCGACAGCACTATCTGGAAGGCGTCGCCATCGGTAATCGCGCGCTTGGCCGCGTTGACCGAAGACTCGAAGTCCGCGCGCTGCGTACGTTCACGCACCGCGGGGGGCTCCTGACCGCTCACGCCCAGGACGGCGGGAGCGATGGGCGAGGCCAGCTGAGTCGTCATAGCGTCAAGACGCTCGATCGCACGGTCGTAGGCGCCGTCGACGCCTTCATCGGAGCCGTTGAGGTTCCAGGCGATCGCCATCAGGTACACGGAGCCGGTCGAGTGGTCGATGGCCGCGACCTCCGTGGCCAGCACGAGCGTCGCGTCGGGAACGTCCGCTTCCTTGGGCGCGGTGGCCGCCAGGGTCGGCTCCCACTCGGGAATGATGCCCCAGCCCAGCGAGCCGACGAGTGCGCCGGTCAGCGGAGGCAGGCCCTCAATCGGCGAGGCGGCGAGCTGCTCCAGGGAAGAGTGCACGACCTCCAGGAACGTGCCCTCCTCACGAGCACCTTCCGGGTGGGATCCCACCCAGCGGGCGCGACCATCGCGTGCAACGATCGCACCGGCGCTCGAGGCGCCAACGAAGGACCAACGCCCCCAGGAGCCTCCGTGCTCCGCGGACTCGAGGATGAAGCTGCCGTAGTTGCCGTGAGCGAGCTGACGATAGACGCCGACCGCGCTCAGCTCATCAGCGAGAACTCGCCGAACAACAGGGATCACGCGCCTCGACGCGGCAAGCGAGACGAACACGTCACGAGGTGGCCACGTCTGACCCCATTCGAGGCTGACAGGCTCGGACTGATGCGAAGGCGTCGAAATACTCACCGTGTCATTGTCCCATCCCGGACTCTCTGAGGCCCGACGGGTCCACGATGAGGCCAGTGATACTGGCCTACAGCCAGTCGGGAACGACACCCCAGGCGATCGTGCCGACCAGCGCGGAAGCGATCATCCACGGGCCCATCGGCACCCGAGACTGCGTGCCGGCCCAGCCGACGACGATCTTCCACAGGGCCGCGACTCCCGCGGATACGAAGGACAACGCCAGGGCAAAGACGGCTGCGTTCAGTCCGACAGAACCAACCATGGCGCCCAGAACGGGCGCAAGCTTGACGTCGCCGCCGCCCATTCCCCCGGGCAGTCGATTCAGGAGCGCGATGGGGATGGTCCAAATCAGCGCGCCGAGGACGAAGCCGATGAGGCGTTGCTCCCACATCGGCGAGATGAGACTTCCGATGAGGGCACCGGCCACGACGCCGATGCCCATCACCGCCGTGTACTTATTCGGCAGGCGATGCGTGCGGGCGTCGACGTAGGCGCTCAGCGCGCCGATCATCGCGACCGTCATGACGGCCGGTATGCCCGGGCGCATCTGGGCGCCCACGAAAAAGAGCGCACCGAAGATGCCCGCGCACCACACGATGGCGTTGCGCGTCAACGGCGTCTGGGTAGCCTCTACGAGATAGCGCCGCTGTACCTTCCAGCCAGAGCGCCACAACCACGCCAGGATGATGATCCACGTCAGAAAGCCGGACACCAACGACAGATCGGCGCTGATGCGGGGAGGGAGCCAGTCGACGATCACGGACGCCGCCCTCCGGGGCCCTGGCGCGCACGACGCTCCAGTTCTTCTTCGAGAGCGTGGCGCATGACGGACGGATCGGGGCTGTGCCCGGTCATCAGCTGAACCTGCGCGGCCCCCTGGTACACGAGCATGTCGGTGCCCTCTGCGATCACTCCCCCGGCGCGCTCGAAGGCACTGCGCAAAGCGGTTCGCCGCGGTGAGTAGACGACGTCGAGGAGGACCTGTCCCTCCCGGGGCGCCACAGCCTGCGCGAACGGGTCGGCCACGCCCGCGGGAAGCGTCGAGATGATCACGTCGGCCGCGCGCGCAGCACGTTGAACCGACGCTGTGTCCGCCCACATAACCTGCTCGACGTTCACGCCGAGGCGAGAAGCCGCCGCGATAACGGATCCCGGTCCACCGAAGCGGCGCGCCGCCACGGAGCTCGTCGTGATGCCGAGTTCGCCGAGCGCCGCCAGCGCCGACGAGGCTGTGGCACGCGCGCCAAGCACCAGAGCGCTCGACGGCATCGGGACGCCGCCCTCGGTGCAGGCACGCCGGATCGACGACGCGATGCCGGTGACGTCCGTATTGAACCCGGCGAGCATTCCCGCCGAGGGCACTACCGTGTTGACGGCTCCCACTGCGCTCGCAAGGGGATCAATCGCATCGAGGAGCGGCATGATCGCCTGCTTGCAGGGCATCGTGACGGACAGTCCCCGCAAGGAGTCGTCAAGGCCGGCGACGAAGGAGGGTAACGATTCCTCCCCCACCTCGACGCGGCGGTAGTCCCATCCGTCGATCCCGAGTTGCCCCCACGCCGCCCGGTGGATGACCGGGGACAGCGAGTGAGCAATCGGGGATCCGATGACTGCGGCCCACGCGCTCACCGTTACTGCCCGCACTGTACTTTGTGCCGGGCGCAGTACGCGTCCAGTTTGGCCTTATTCGCCTCGTGCTCGGCGGCAGTGGCTGCAAAGACCGTCTCACCCGTGTTCAAGTCGATGGTCACGAAGTACAACCAGTTACCCTCGGCCGGATTGAGCACGGCCTTGATGGCGTCCACGCTCGGCTGATTGATGGGCGTGGGCGGCAGGCCCTGGCGCAGGCGCGTGTTGTAGGGGTTGTCGTTGTCGAGGTCCTCCTGGCTGGGCAGGCCGGACTCCTTGCCCACACCGTAGAGCGTGGTCGAGTCCATGCCGAGAACGCCCTTGGTTTCACCGTCGGTGTCGGCGAGGCGATTTTCGATAACGCGTGCAACCTGGGGCATGTACTTCTTGTTGCTGCCCATCTCGCCTTCGACGATCGAGGCCTTGATGAGGACCTCCTCGCGATCGGCGGGGGCCACCCCAAGTCCGTCGAGTTCGTCGATTGTCGCCTTGACCATACGGGCGAGCACCGTGGTCGGCGTGTCGTCCTCGCCCACCTCGTAGCTACCGGGCGCCAGCCATCCCTCAGCGCTGCCCTTGGCCTCTGCGGGCAAGCCGATGCCCTCGGTGTCCGCGAGCGCCTTATCAACCTCTTCGCTGCTGACGTCCATCACCTCGACGATGCGCTTCTTGACCACCGAGAGTCGCTCCTTGGACAGGACGGTCACGTTGGAGGCGACCCGGTTCATCGGGTCAAGGAGCACGGCAAGGGCGTCCGCGGCGCTCATTTCACGCTTGAAGCGGTAGGTGCCCGGGTTGATGGCGCGGGCAGCGGGGTTCTTCTCGTATTGACGCACGAAGGCACCGACGGATTTAACGACGCCAGCGTCGTAGAGGGCACTGCCGATGTCGCGTCCCGTCGACTGGTCCGCGATGGTAACGAGGACTTCAGTGGTACCCGGACCCGGGTAGTCATCGGATGCCGTGGTCGACCCATTGACCAGCTGCGAGTACGCGACGTAGCCGGCACCGCCGACGAGACCGATGACGAGGAGCAGAACAAAGAAGGAGCGGATGGCACGGCGGCGCTTGCGGCGCCGTGCAGCTCGCCGTTCGCTGGCGATCCTGCGCGAGCGCATGCCGGTAGTCTCCGACGGCACCTCGGTGCGCCTGCGATGAGAACGGTCGCCAGCCCCGCCGTTGATGAGGTCATCGAAGCTGTAGTCTGCGGCACCGTCATGCTCAGGCTCGGTGGCCTCCTTGGCGACCGCGGCGCTGGGCGTCGGGGTCCCGGCCAGCGGGGTCGGGGTCGGATCGGACGAGGTTGGGGTGGCCGTGCGGATCCCGCGCTCCGGGGTGGACGTCGACTCGGCAGCGTCAGCCTGCTCCCCCGCGCGCGCCAGGGAGTGCGCATGGTCGCCCGAACGAGAGCGGAACCTGGATGCACCGCGCACCGGAGTGGGCGTGGGGTCAGAAGCTGGCGCCCGGTCGGACGTTGGCACTGCGTTCCCGCGCACCGGAGTGGGCGTGGGATCGGATGGCGTCGAAAGCGATTCCTCGTTGGGAGCGTCGGAGTAGACCTTGGGCTGTCCGGAGTGAATCTCGCGGCGTGAGCGGAAGGGATACTTGGGGGGCGTACTCATTCGTTCGCTCCTTCACTGGTGTCGAGGATGATCTCCTCCCCCGGCGCCCGTCCGCTCATGCGTTCGAGTTCCAGGGCCTGTTCAAGGATGATCTGCGCCGCAACCTGATCGATGACGCTGCGGTGTTCATGTTCCGGGATGCCAGAGGCACGTAGGCGCGCATGCGCCTGGTTAGATGTCAGACGCTCGTCGACCATCGCGATGCGAACCTCGGGCACGAGCTTTTTGAGGCGGCGCGCGTACTTGCGCGCCCCCTTGGCGGAGATTCCCTCCCCGCCGCGCAGGTGCCGAGGCAGACCCACGATGACCTCGATGGCCTCGTAGCTCCCAACGATGTCGGCAAGCTCGGTGAGGTCCGACAGATCGGGAGCGCGGGTCAGCGTCACGACCGGCATCGTGAGGATGCCGTCAGGGTCGCACCGGCTGACGCCGACACGCACGGTGCCGACGTCCACGCCGATACGGATTCCCCTGCGAATGCTCACAGAGCCTCAATCTCCGAACGGATCGCGTCAAGCGCGGCCGGGATGCCCTCGGGCTTCGTGCCGCCACCCTGAGCGATATCGTCGCGGCCACCGCCGCCACCGCCCATGTGCTTGCCGACGGCGCGCACGAGTGCGCCCGCCTTGACGGCGGCCTCGCGGGCAGCCTGGTTCGTCGCGATCACCAGGGATGGCTTGCCACCGACAACACCCGCCAGCGCCACGACGGCGCCGCGATCGTTGCCCATGCGGTCACGCACGTCCAGGGCCAGGGTGCGCAGCGCATCGGCCGAGGGCATCTCGCCCACCGCGCTGGCCACGAGGCTGATCGCTCCGACGCGCTGAGCGGATTCCGCAAGCTCGGCACCGCGGCGCAGCGCCTGCTCGGTACGGATCTTATCCAGCTCCTTCTCGGACTCGCGCAGCTTGGCCAGCAGGGACTCAATGCGCTCGGGCAGCTCGTCGGCGCGGCCACCCACCAGCTGCGAGAGCTGGGAGACGAGCGCGTGTTCCTTCGCCTGGAACTCGTACGCGCCGGTGCCGACAAGAGCCTCGATGCGGCGCACACCGGAGGCAACGGATCCCTCGCCGAGCACCGTCACGCGGCCGATGTGGCCGGTCGTGGGCACGTGTGTACCACCACATAGCTCTCGGTCGAAGCCGTCGCCGATCGTCACGACGCGAACCTCGGAGCCGTACTTCTCGCCGAAGAGGGCAATGGCCCCAGCTTCCTTGGCCTTCTCGATGCTCATGACCTCGGTCGTGACGGGGAGATCCTCAGCGAGCTTCTCGTTGACGAGGGCCTCAATGTCGTTCAGCTGGGATCCGGCAAGCGCGCTCGAGTGACGGAAGTCAAAACGCAGGCGCGACGGCGAGTTCTCTGAACCCGCCTGATCCGCATGCTCGGACACGACATTACGCAGGCCTGCGTACACCATGTGCGTCGCGGTGTGCGCACGCGCAATCGCCAGGCGGCGCTCACCGTCGATCTCGGCGTAGGCCTTCTCGCCCACCGTCATGCCGCCCTCGGTCAGGGTGCCGCGGTGCACGCTCAGGCCACGAATTGGTGCCTGCACGTCGTGAACCTCGACGACACCGCCGCCGGCGAGGCGAATCGTGCCGTGGTCGGCCAGCTGGCCACCCATCTCGGCGTAGAAGGGGGTGCGATCGAGGATGACCTCAACCTCGGCGGGGGCGCTGGCCGCAGGGGCCTCAACGCCGTCGACGAGGAGGGCCTGGACCGTGGCCTCGCTGGCCTGCTCCGTGTAGCCCAGGAACGTCGAGCCGCCGCCCATCGCCTTTTCGATGTCGTGGAAGATACGCACATCCGTGTGGCCGGTCTTCTTCGAGCGCGCGTCGGCGCGAGCACGCTCCTTCTGCTCGGCCATGAGTGTGCGGAAGCCCTCCTCGTCGACGGACACGCCCTGCTCGGCGGCCATCTCGAGGGTCAGGTCGATCGGGAAGCCGTAGGTGTCGTGCAGCGAGAAGGCCGACTCGCCCGAAATCATGGGCGCGCCCTTCGACTCCTTCGCGGTGGCCACGGCGGCGTCCAGGATCGTGGTGCCGGTGCTCAGAGTGCGACGGAAGGCCTCTTCCTCCGCGTAGGCGACCTCAGAGATCGTCTTCCAGTTGGTCTCCAGCTCCGGGTACGAGGCCTTCATGGCGTCCTTGGACGCGGTCAGCAGCGTCGGCATGGTCGCCTCATCAACACCGAGCAGGCGCATGGAGCGGACCGCGCGACGGATCAGTCGGCGCAGCACGTAGCCGCGGCCGTCGTTGCCCGGGCGCACGCCGTCGCCGATAAGCATGAGCGAGGAACGCACGTGGTCGGCCACGACGCGCATGCGCACGTCGTCGTCGTAGGCGGCCCCGGCCTCGGGACCGGCGGCGCCCAGGCCGTAGCGCTTGCCGCTCATCTGCATCGCGGCGTCGATGACGGGGAAGACCTCGTCGATCTCGTACATGTTGGGCTTGTCCTGCATGACGAACGCCAGGCGCTCCAGGCCCGCGCCCGTATCAATGGCCTTCTTGTCCAGTTCGCCCAGCAGCGGATAGTCCTTGCCGACGCCCTCGCCGCGCATGTACTGGTCGAACACGAGGTTCCAGACCTCGAGGTATCGGTCGCCGCCCGGGTCCACCGCGCCACCCACGGCCTCGGGACCGTAGGCGGGGCCACGGTCGTAGTGCCACTCCGCGCAGGGGCCGGCGGGGCCGGGCTGGCCGGTGTCCCAGAAGTTCTCCACGCGCGGCAGGCGCACGATGTGCTTGGGGTCCATGCCGACCTGCTTGGTCAGCACGTTGAAGGCTTCCTCGTCCTGATCCCAGATCGTCACCCAGAAACGATCACCGTCGAGGCCGTACTTGCCCTCGTCGCGCGAACCCGTCAGCAGGTCCCACGCGAAGTTGATGGCACCTTCCTTGAAGTAATCGCCGAACGAGAAGTTACCGTTCATCTGAAAGAACGTGCCGTGGCGTGTGGTCTTGCCAACGTTGTCAATGTCGTTCGTACGAATGCACTTCTGCACCGAAGCGGCCCGAGGCCACGGGGCAGGCTCAACGCCCATGATGTAGGGAATGAACGGAACCATGCCCGCGATCGTGAAAAGGATCGAGGGCTCAGGGGAGACCAGAGAAACGGAAGGACAGATCTCATGACCCTGCTTCTCGAAGTAATCGAGCCAACGGGTGCGGATTTCAGACGTACGCATAGTGCCCCATGTTAGTCGGTACCCACCCGTTGAGGCACATCGGCACGCATATGCGAACTGTGGGATAAAGAAAACCGTGCCCCCGAGCAAGGAGCTCGGGGGCACGGAATTGACAAACGTCAGCGCGAGTAGTGCTCGACGACCATCTGCACGTCGACGGTCACGGGGACCTCGGCGCGCTTGGGGCGACGAACCAGGGTCGCCTTGAGGCGGGACAGCTCGACGTCCAGGTACTCGGGGACGGCGGGCAGCACGTCGCGGTGAATACCCTCAGCGGCGA
>ERZ772962.2174-NODE-2174-length-10209-cov-6.454107_pt1 | contig 10209 bp, 8 predicted proteins | sample MGYA00580676_ERZ772962 | MGnify/ENA primary metagenome ERZ772962 (study PRJEB29015, sample SAMEA2738049) | human oral metagenome | biome: human oral; feature: human-associated habitat; material: saliva | place: China | collected 2230 ...
TCTGTGAAGTAGCGCAACCGATTATTATGAAGCAAATTATCGACGAAGGGATTCCAAATAAAGACTTAGGCTTTGTTGTGCAACAAGGATTCATTATGGTTCTAGTTGCGATTGTATCTCTTTCAGCCGGAGTACTTGGCGCGAAATTTGCATCGATTGCAGGTACTGGGGTAGCCGCAGAATTACGTTCTGCTGAAATGAAGAAGATTCAAGCTTTCTCATTTAAGAACATCGATCACTTCTCAAATGCTTCCTTAATTACGCGTATGACGAGTGACGTTAACAACATTCAAAATACATCCATTATGACGATGCGTATTTTAGCGCGTGCACCGATGATGTTTATCTTCGCGATTTTCTTTGCGGTAAGTATCAATGCGCAATTATCACTTGTCTTCATGGTTGCAGTTCCAATCTTAGTGCTCTCATTAGCACTCATCATTTCTACAGCCTTTCCTCGCTTTAGAAAATTACAACAAGCAACAGACGGTATTAACCGTACATTACAAGAAAACTTTATCGGAATTCGCGTTGTAAAATCATTCGTACGTGAAACCTTCGAGAAGAAAAAATTCGGCAAAGAAAACTCTACATTTAGAGAACGTGCCTTACATGCGATGTATGTCGTAATGTGGAATAACCCAATCATGCAATTAACGGTTTATGCGGTAACGATTGCGGTGATGTGGTTCGGTGGTGGACTCGTTATTAGCGGAACGATGACAACTGGGGACCTTATCAGTTTCATTTCTTATATCACACAAATCTTGATGTCACTGATGATGATTTCATTCGTATTCGTCATGTTAACCATGACAAAAGCATCTATGGACCGTATCTTCGAAGTGTTAGATACAAACATCGATGTGGAAGAACCAGAACATCCAATTACTGTGGATAAAGTATACGGTGAAGTCGAATTCGACCATGTTCATTTCTCTTATGGAAAACAACAAGATGAAGAAGTGTTAAGCAATATCAGCTTCAAGATTAAACCAGGTGAAGTGTTCGGGATTATCGGGCCAACAGGTTCAGGAAAATCTTCTCTTGTACAGTTGATTCCTCGACTCTATGACACAACTGCTGGTACGGTTCGTGTGGGTGGTCATGATGTTCGTGACTATCGTTTTGCAGATTTACGTCAAAACGTATCGATGGTATTACAAAAGAACACATTATTCTCTGGAACTATTCGTGAGAACCTCTTATGGGGAAATCCAAATGCGACAGAAGAAGAGATGATCCAAGCGGCGAAACACGCTCAAGCGCATGACTTCATTATGGAAATGCCAGATGGATATGACACTCGTGTAGAACAAGGTGGTTCAAACTTCTCTGGTGGACAAAAACAACGTCTGACAATTGCTCGTGCGATGTTACGTAAACCAGCCGTGTTAATTTTAGACGATTCCACTTCAGCAGTGGATACTGCCACTGACTCAAAAATTCGTGAAGCGTTCTTTAACCATTTACCAGATACAACGGTCATCATTATTGCTCAACGTATTTCATCGATCCAAGGTGCAGACAATATTCTTGTCTTAGATGATGGTAAGGTCAATGGACTCGGAACACACGAAGAGTTAATGGAAACAAACGACTTGTATCGTGATATTTACGAAACCCAAATGAAAGGAGCCAAAGGAGATGAGTAGAAATAAAGGGCCAAAACGTCCAGAAAATATAAAACAAACTTTGGCAGACTTATGGGGTTATTTATGGAAGAGTAAATGGACTCTTGCAGTTGTTGTCGTCTGCTTAATCGTTTCAAGTGCATCCGGAATTATCGGGACTTATGCGATTCGTCCGTTAATCAATGATTTCATTGAAACAGGAGATTTAGCAGGATTAGCGAAAATGCTTGGTTTCATTGCCATTGTGTATGTACTAGGAGCAACAGCCAGCTACTTCTCAGCACGTTTAATGGTAACTGTTGGACAAAATACCATCGAAAAAATGCGTGCAGATTTATTCAACCATATTCAAAGCTTGCCAATTCGTTTCTTTGATACGAATAAGCACGGAGACTTAATGTCTCGTTTTACAAACGACTTTGAAAACATTCAAAATGCGTTTAACAACAGTATGTTAATGATTATCAGCTCAATCCTTCAATTAGTATTGACATTTGTGATGATGATTATTCTTTCACCGATTTTAACAGTGCTTTTAATTGCAATGGTATTCTTGATGTTCCAAATCGTGAAGAAACTAGGGGTAAAATCAGGAAAACAATTTGCTGCGCAACAAGCGATTCTTGGACAAGTGAATGGATTCGTGGAAGAGCATATTGAAGGACAAAAAGTTGTTAAAGTATTTAACCACGAACAAAAAGTGCTTGATGAATTTAATAAACTCAACACTGAGCTTCAAGAAGCTGCAACGAACGCACAATTCTATTCAAGTATCATGTTCCCAATTTTAGGAAACATCAGTTACGTGAACTATGCGATTACGGCGGCAGTTGGTGGATACTTGGTAATTATTAACACAATGGATATCGGGGGACTTGCCTCATTCCTACAATTCTCAAGAACATTCGCGCAACCACTTGGTCAAATGTCTCAACAAATGAACGTACTTCTTAGTGCGATGGCCGGGGCAGAACGTATCTTTGCGATTCTTCGTGAAGAACCTGAAGTCGACGAAGGAACGGTTACTTTGGACCAACGCGATCCAAACCAATGGTATTGGGTGGATGGTGACAAACGGATTCCAGTTGTCGGAAACATCCAACTACACAATGTTGACTTTGGCTATGTGCCAGGCGTGCGTATTTTAAAAGATATCAATGTATGGGCTGAACCAGGATTGAAGGTAGCCTTTGTTGGGGCGACTGGTGCTGGTAAGACAACCATTACAAACTTAATTAACCGTTTCTACGAAATTGATTCTGGGGTCATTACTTTCGATGAGATTCCGGTAACGAAAATTAAGAAAGATGACTTACGTAAGACGATTTCTATCGTGTTGCAAGATACGCATTTATTTACTGGAACGATTGCGGATAATATTCGTTATGGAAACTTAGATGCGACGGATGATGAAGTCATTAAAGCGGCGAAACTTGCGAATGCCCACAGCTTTATTAAACGTCTTCCACAAGGGTATCAAACAGAAATTACTGGAGACGGCGAAGGCTTGTCTCAAGGACAACGTCAATTACTCGCGATTGCACGTGCTGCCGTTGCAAACCCTAAAGTGTTAATTCTAGATGAAGCAACAAGTTCGATTGATAGCCATACAGAGGCGTTGATTTCACGTGGTATGGACCAATTGATGGAAGGTCGTACTTCATTTGTAATTGCCCACCGTTTATCTACGATTCGTAATTCAGATGTGATTATGGTAATGGATCACGGTGAGATTATTGAACGTGGAGACCATGAGAGTCTTATGGGAAAACGTGGAATCTACTACAAACTATATACAGGCCAAATCGAACTCGATTAGTGCACAAATAATAGAAAAGAGATCCTTCGGATATTTTTATAGTAACTACAATAGCTGTACCGGAGTGAGCCTTGAGTCTCACTTCCTATCGATTCTCAAACGGACGCTAGGGATTAAAATCCTTAGCGTCCGTAATTCGAATCAATTACACTCGCTATTGTTGTTACTATAAAATCCGAAGGTCTCTTTTTAGTTTGTATAAATGAAATGTGCTTTGACAGTATGTAGTTGTAGTATGAGAAAAAGTAGAGGATTTTTCGGACGTTTTTATAAGAGCTGTAAGAGGTGGCGGATTGAGCCTAGAGTCTCAATCACTACCGAGCTTCAAAGAGGGAGTAGGGAATCAATTCCTTACTCCCTCTAATTCACATCGGTTGCTCCTTCCAATTACCGCTATTATAAAGTCCAAAAGGGCGCAGTATTTTTGCTTTAGAAATAGATTTAAAATAAGTCTGGCGAAGGCAACTTCGCCATTTTTTTGTCTAATCATCCCCCAGTTGTCCGGGAATCTAAAAAGCTTTAGCGGAGTGAAAATAAGCCTCCTTAATTAACATTCGTCTGTGGTCTGCAAACTACATCGAAAGAACTAAGGAGGATTTGCCATGGGATAAATCAATGACGTACACAGTTTATCACATACGAAAACGAATTGTAAGGTTCATATCGTTTTTGCATCAAATATAGAAGAAAGGCATTCTATTAGTCAAGAAGCTTTGATATCGCTAGAATGTTACTACTTTTGATGCTGTGACGAGTACTAATTTAGTGTTTACAGGAACTTTATCGATAGAATAGATTATTTAATCTAAATGATTTTTATTGAAAAAGTTAGTATGATAACTACAAAAGTACTTACAACCATATATAAAACAACGGATATTACTGCCGAAGAACTCACAATAGACAAAATTTATACCGTGATAGACGGAACAATGATAAAACCAAAGAGTAACTTTGCGTTTTTCCTCTTAGGTGACAAAATTTGGTTAAAAAATTAGATTTTATTTTTTGTAAACTTAAAAACAATAGAGTATTATATTTATTGCAAAAAAAAAGGAGGTGTAGATTGTTTGAAAAAATTAATTAAATTAATTGTAGCAACTTTAATCACTTTAACAATCGGTGTAATGATATCTTCAACTGCACAAGCAGCAACAGTACACTATGTCGAATACGATAAAACAGCTGAAAACATTATTAAAGAAATCAAACAAGGTAAACCGACTGAAGCGGATTTTCAAGATGGATCACATGCGGTATATATTTATAGAAAAAATAATACTTGTGGCGTATCCGTTCCTAAAAGAGGTCAAGAATTGCCAAATACTGGTACAGTAGCAAACACTGTTTCAGCTGCTTTTGCGGTAGTGCTAGTAGCAGGTGGTCTTTACTTAGTGAAATCAAATAAGGTACGCAATATTGCTAAAACAGTTTTAGTACTTGGGGGCTTAGGAACTTTCTTTGCTTTCCAAGGAGAAGTATTCGCGGCAGATAGCTCAATTCTAGGTCAAATCATTGAACAAATGAACTTAGACCCTGAGGAAATCGATTGTTATGACTACGTTGGATTCTATATTTCAAAAGAAACGACAACTGCAGAACCGACAACTGTTGTGACTACAGAGTCGACTACTGAAACAACAACAGAAGAACCAACAACGACAACAGAAGCTACAACAACGACTGAAACAACAACGACAGAAGAGCCAACTACACAGACTGAAGGAGCAACTTCGACAGAAGCGTATACAGTCGCGCCAACGGATCGTTTATAATCATAATGAAACCTAGAGATTATCTAGGTTTCTTTTTTTCTTCTTAATAGAAGAAACAGAAAAGAACAAATGATGAATAATAAAATTAATTGCTTTTTAAAATTGAATACAGTACGATGAACTGTAACAAAAAATAGAGGGAGATGAATCGATGAAGAAATTAATGAAGATTCTATTAACCACTTTAGCAACAGTAACACTAGGAGTCAGTGTAGCAGCGCCTGCATCGGCCGCAAGTGTAAATTATGTTGATTATGACAAAACAACTGAAACCATTAGAAAAGAGTTCAAACAAGGAAACCCAACTGAAGCAGATTTACAGGCTGGATCGCAAGTGACTTTTGTTTATAAGAAGAACGGAACTTGTGGTGTATCGATGCCAAAACATGAAAAAGAATTGCCAAATACTGGTACAGTAGAAAATACAATTACAATGGTATTCTCAGTTCTATTAGTAGCTGGTGGTTTAACCTTAGTGAAATCAAATAAAGTTTCTCGAATTGCCAAAACTGTTTTAGTACTTGGTGGAGCAGGTACATTCCTTGCTACTCAAGTTGAAGTGTTAGCAGCAGACAGCTCGATTCTTGGGCAAGTTGTAGAGCAAAATGATTTAATGCCTGAACAAGTGGATTGCTATGACTATGTTGGATATTACATTATAAGTGGTTCGACTACAACAGAAGCAACAACGACAGCCGTAACGACTGAATCAACAACAGAAACAACAACGACAGCCGTAACGACTGAATCAACAACAGAAACAACAACGGAAGGAGCAACAACAACGACAACAACTGAAACTACGACGACAGAAGAGCCAACTACACAGACTGAAGCAACAACTTCGACACAAAGTATCACAGTTGCGCCAATTGATAATTTATAATAGAAGATAAAGACCGGAGTTAATGACTTCGGTCTTTTAATTTTTTAGAATCATGTTGCAGAATAAACATGATTACGTAATTAAATGAATTGCTTTTTAAAAATAAATACAGTACGATGACTTGTAACAAACATAATATGGGAGATGAACTGTTGAATAAATTTAGTAAGATGATTTTAGCAACATTAGCTACATTAACATTAGGAGTAAGTGTAGCGTCACCTGCATCGGCTGCAAGTGTAAATTATGTTGATTATGACAAAACAACTGAAAATATAAGAAAAGAAATTAAACAAGGTAAACCAACAGAAGCTGATGTACAAGCTGGGGCACAAGTGTCTTATGTTTATAAGAAGAATGGAACTTGTGGTGTATCGATGCCGAAACAAGAAAAAGAATTACCAAGCACAGGTACAGTAGAAAATACAATTACGTTGGTATTTTCAATTCTTTTGGTAGCTGGCGGTTTAACCTTAGTGAAATCTAATAAAGCATCTCGTATTGCTAAAACTGTGTTAGTACTCGGTGGGGCAGGAGCGTTCCTTACGACTCAAGGAGAAGTTTTAGCTGCAGACAGCTCAATTCTTGGACAAGTTGTTGAACAAAAGGACTTAACTCCAGAACAAGTCGATTGTTATGATTATGTTGGATATTACATTACAAGTGGCTCAACTACAACAGAAGCAACAACAACAGCCGTAACGACTGAATCTACAACAGAAACAACAACTGAGTCAACAACCACTACAGAGTCAACTACTACAACAGAAACAACGACTACTACAGAATCGACTACTACAACAGAAACAACGACTACAACTACAATGCAAGCTGAAACAACGACAGAACCAGATGTAGTCGCACCTACTGACACTTTATAGAAATCATCAAAGATCGAAGGTTTATTCTTCGGTCTTTTTTATTGTTAGGTATTCAATTGAAATTTGCGTTTTGAATTTCGATACAGTATACTCCTAAAGGTAAAAAGTTAAGGGGGAATTTATAATGAAAAAAATAAGTTCAAGGATTTTAGCGTTATTAATAATGCTTGGAGTGTTTGGCTTATTATCAAATACAGTAGCACAAGCGGCGACTCCAGAAGTAGTTACTGTAAATATCGCTGATTTAACAAAAGAACAACGTGAGGCAATTCAATCTGGCAATCCAACTCCAGAAAAAGAGGGCGAACGTACTTTATTAGTATATGCCTACGACAAAAATGTTTGCCAATTAGCACCAGCGTTACCAGAAACTGGTACAGGTTCGCAAGCTTTAATGATGGTTGCTGGAATCGTAGCTTTAACAGGTGCTGCATACTTCTTAGTATCAAATAAAAACAGTAAGAAGATTGTATTAATGGTAGGTCTTGTATTATCAGGAGTGGTAGGTGGAACATTCATCGTTTCCGCTGATGAAACACAATCAGATATGAATTGCTATCGATACGTAGGATTCATCCATGAGCCTATTGAAATAACTACAGAGTCAACAACTTCAACTAAAGTGACTACAGAAGAGTCTACTGAAGAAACAACAACTGAGTCGACTACTGAATCTACAACAGAAGTTACAACTACGACTACAACAACAACTACTACGACAGAAGAGCCTACAACTGAGGCTCCGACAACAGGTACAACATCAACTGCACCTAATGTGGTAGCTCCGGATGATCATTTATAAAAATCAAAAAAGGATTGTTAAATGGAAATTTAACAATCCTTTTTTTCTTGTGTAAAAATGAAATTAAATACAGAAAAACATCGGGTAATTTACGGTTGGATTTGGAAATATTTGGAAATGTATATTTCCAAATATTTCCTTTTAGAGGAAAAAAGCTGTAAATATGTTAAAAAGTATATAAGACGATGGAAAATATTTGAAATTTATTCAAAGAAACTTTATAATTTAAACATGAAAAATTAAGGGGGGAAAATTAGATGAAAAACAAATGGTTAAAACTATGTGTTGTAGGGATGATGTTATTTACTTTTTTTGGAATGTCCGCTTCTAAAGTAGCGAATGCTGAGACTCCTGAAGTCCAAGCAGTGAATATTGCTGATTTAACAAAGGAACAACGCGAGGCCATTCAACCAGGTGAACCAACTACACCTGCACAAGTTGGCCAAGCGACATTATACGTTTATGAGTTGGATAAAGGGAAATGTCCATTAGGCGACACCTTACCAAATACGGGATCGTCATCAACAACAATTCTAGCGGTTTTTGGTATCGTATCATTATCAGGAGCAGCTTACTTCTTAGTGTCAAATAAGAAAGCTAAGAAAACAATTTTAATGATTGGATTAGTAGCAGCGGGAACAGCAGCAGCAACAACCTCAGTTTCTGCAGTAACTCCATATAAACAAAGTCTAAACGACATGGGTTGCTATCGATATGTTGGATACATTCGTGAGGATGTTTCAACGACAACTGAAGTAACAACGACAACTGAAGCTGCAACAACTGAAGAAGTGGTTACATCAGAAGAAGCTACAACAACTGTTGAAACAACAACGACTGAGACAACTACAACAACTACTGGTGAAGCAACAGCTGGTGAAGCAATAACTGCTGAAGAAATAACTGCTGAAGCAACAACAGAAACAGCAGCGACTCAATCCGTTGAGCCGATTACAGTATCACCAACAGACCACTTATAAACTAAGAGGAAATACGAAGACTGACAAATATTACTTTGTCAGTCTTTTTTTGCTTAAGACTCTATTAACATTTCAATCTAGGCTCTTTCTCTTTATATTTGTTCTATGCTATAATGACGGGGAGACTAGAAAGGATGAGTTTATTTCATGATTACATTAAAATCAAAACGCGAAATTGATGCAATGGAAGAATCAGGTGCACTGTTAGCATCTATTCACGTGCAACTTCGTGATTTTATTAAACCAGGTGTCACTACTTGGGACATCGATCAATTTGTACAAAAGAAAATTGAAGAAGCGGGTGGTTCAGCACCGCAAATTGGATACGAGGGATATAAATACGCAACATGCCAAAGTATCAATGACGAAATCTGTCACGGATTCCCACGTCGTAAACCGTTAAAATCAGGCGACTTAGTAAAAGTGGATTTCTGTGTGGAACTTAAAGGTGCTTTATCAGACTCTTGTTGGAGCTATATTGTTGGTGAAAGTACTCCAGAAATCGACCATTTATACGAAGTGACAAAGAAAGCTTTATACTTAGGAATCCAACAAGCAAAAGTTGGAAATCGTATTGGGGACATCGGTCACGCGATTCAAACTTATGTTGAAAGTGAAGGGTTATCGGTTGTTCGTGACTTTATCGGACACGGAATTGGACCAACGATTCATGAGAGTCCAGCAGTTCCTCACTACGGCGAACCTGGGAAAGGCCTTCGCTTGAAAGAGGGAATGGTTATAACTATTGAACCAATGGTGAATACGGGTACTTGGAAAGCAGAAATGGAAAGTAATGGTTGGACAGCTCATACATTAGATGGTGGACTAAGCTGCCAATTTGAACATACATTAGCCATTACAAAAGATGGTCCACGTATTTTAACATTACAAAAAGATCACGCAGAAGATGTGTTGAACTAAGGGAGGAAGTAAAAATGGCAATTTTAGTAACAGGTGGAGCAGGGTATATCGGTTCTCATACAGTTATCGAATTAGATAAAGCTGGGTTTGACGTAGTTATCGTTGACAACTTCTCAAATAGCTCGCCAGAAGTATTGAACCGTTTAAAAACAATCACAGGAAAAGATTTCCCTCTATATGAAGGAGATATTCTTGATCGTGATTTCTTAGTATCGGTTTTTGAAAAAGAAAATATCGATTCAGTGATTCATTTTGCAGGGTTTAAGGCTGTGGGAGAGTCTGTTGAAAAACCTTTAGAATACTATCACAACAATATTACAGGAACATTAGTGTTACTAGACGTAATGCGTCAATTCAATGTGAAAGATATTGTGTTCAGTTCAAGTGCAACAGTATACGGTATGAATAATGTTGTTCCTTTTAAAGAAGAAATGCCAACAAGCGCAACAAACCCTTATGGTTATACAAAAGTAATGCTTGAACAAATCTTGAATGACGTTGCTTTCTCAGA
>ERZ772962.2183-NODE-2183-length-10188-cov-17.199349_pt1 | contig 10188 bp, 6 predicted proteins | sample MGYA00580676_ERZ772962 | MGnify/ENA primary metagenome ERZ772962 (study PRJEB29015, sample SAMEA2738049) | human oral metagenome | biome: human oral; feature: human-associated habitat; material: saliva | place: China | collected 2230 ...
GAGGTTTACAACCCGAAGGCCGTCATCCCTCACGCGGCGTCGCTGCATCAGGCTTTCGCCCATTGTGCAATATTCCCCACTGCTGCCTCCCGTAGGAGTCTGGGCCGTATCTCAGTCCCAATGTGACCGGTCACCCTCTCAGGCCGGCTACCCGTCAAAGCCTTGGTAGGCCATCACCCCACCAACAAGCTGATAGGCCGCGAGCCCATCCCCCACCAGAAAAAACCTTTCCACCAACCCCCATGCGAAGATCAGTGAATATCCAGTATTAGCACCCGTTTCCGGGCGTTATCCCAAAGAAGGGGGCAGGTTACTCACGTGTTACTCACCCGTTCGCCACTCATCCACCCAGCAAGCTGGGCTTCAGCGTTCGACTTGCATGTGTTAAGCACGCCGCCAGCGTTCGTCCTGAGCCAGGATCAAACTCTCCGAACAAAAACAAAAACGTTAAAGCCCAGAAAAACCAACCAACCAAAAAAAGCCAGCCAGCAATCCCAACCAAAAACACTCAAAAACAAAAAACAGGCATAAACAAAACAAACAAACACACTATCGAGTTCACAAACAACACCCACACACCCAAACAACCAGGCCAAAACCCAGCCACCCAAGCAGTGAACCACCACCACTCACTCACTCACAAGCTCGCGGCGACAGGTGAATAATCTACTCACCCCCCACACAAAAGTCAACCCAAAACAACGTGACCCCCAACACACACCCCACAAACCCACCAAACACAACGAAAAGGGGGCGTCCGATCAGCATCGAACGCCCCCTTCTCCGAAAGAATCAGCTCAGCTCAAGCACGGCAAGGTTCTTGCGCCCCTTACGAATGAGAGCCAGTCCACCTGCGAGGACGTCCTCCTGACGCAGGATCGCCTCGGGATCGGTGACCTTGACGTTGTTGATGGACGCGCCGCCGGAGGAGATCGTGCGACGGGCAGCCGTCTTGCCCTTCTCGAAACCGAGGGCGACGAGAGCATCGGCCACGGTGGATTCGCCGAGAGTGAGCGAGGCGCGCGGAAGGTCGGCGGTCGCGGCGGCCAGGGTGGCCTCGTCCAGGTCGCGGATATCGCCGCCACCCCACAGGGCGTCCGTTGCGGCGAGGACGCGGGCGAGCTGATCAGCCCCGTGGACAAGCTCAGTCACGGAGGCGGCCAGTGCCTTCTGCGCTGCGCGCTGGTGGGGACGCTCGGCGACCTCGGCAGCCAGCGCTTCAATCTCTTCTCGAGACTTGAAGGTAAAGATCTTCAGGAAGCGCACGACATCCTCATCCGCGACCTGCAGCCAGAACTGGTAGAAAGCGTAGGGAGTCATCATCTCCGGATCGAGCCAGATGGCACCGCCCTCGGACTTGCCGAACTTCGTGCCGTCGGCCTTGGTGATGATCGGCGTGGTCATCACGTGCGTGTCGACGCCCTCGACCTTGCGGATCAGGTCGACGCCGCCCACCATGTTGCCCCACTGGTCGTTCCCGCCGGTCTCGAGGGTGCAGCCATGGCGACGGTACAACTCGAGGAAGTCGTTGGCCTGGAGAACCTGGTAGGAGAACTCCGTGTAGGAGATGCCCTCGTCGGAGGCGATGCGGCGCGCGACGATGTCCTTGTTGAGCATCGTGCCCACGCGGAAGTACTTGCCGATGGTGCGCAGCAGGTCGATGGCGCTCATCTCCTGGGTCCAGTCCAGGTTGTTCACCATGCGCGCGTCCGCCGGCCCCTCGAAGTCGAGGAACCGCGAGATCTGGGCGCGAAGACGATCCGCCCATCCCTTGACGACCTCGGTCGACTGGAGCTGACGCTCGCCGCTCTGGCGGGGGTCGCCGATCTGCCCGGTGGCACCGCCAACGAGCGCGAGGGGCCGGTGCCCGGCGAGCTGGAGGTGGCGCATGACGATGAGCTGAACGAGGTGACCGTGATGCAGGGAGGGCGCGGTCGGATCGTAGCCGCAATAGAAGGTGACAGGTCCGGCGGCCAGGTGCGCGCGAAGCGCCTCGAGGTCGGTGTGCTGCGCGAGCAGCCCACGCCACTGCAATTCGTCCAGAATGTCTGTCACGAAACTTGTCCTTCCTTGCGGATTCGACGGATTGTTGTTCTTGTAGTGTATCGGCTCGGCGGCGCCGGGCGTTAGCGCAGCGCGGTGTCCGCCCACTGACGGGCGTGAGCGAGTCCGGCCCGGGCCTCGTCGAGTTGTTCGGCGACGCGCACGGGTGCGGTGCCACCTCGGCCGAGGCGTGCTCCGACCGATCCCTCGACGGTGAGGACGGAACGAACCTCCGGGTCGAGGTGGGACGAGGCCTGGGCGAGCTCCGCATCCGTCAGATCGGCGAGCTCCACTCCCCTCGCCTCGGCCAGGCGCACGCAGGCGCCCGAGATTTCGTGGGCGTCGCGGAAGGGAACCCCGCGCTTGACGAGCCATTCGGCGATGTCGGTCGCCAGCGAGAAGCCCTGCGGGGCGAGTTCAGCGAGGCGCTCGAGGTGGATCGTCATGGTGTCGATCATGCCGGCGACGGCGGGGCACAAAACATCGAGGGTGTCGATCTGGTCAAAGACCGGCTCCTTGTCCTCCTGGAGGTCACGGTCGTAGGCGAGAGGAAGAGCCTTGAGGACCGCGAGGAGGCCAGTGAGGTCGCCGATGAGTCGTCCGGCCTTGCCGCGCGCAAGCTCGGCGACGTCCGGGTTCTTCTTCTGGGGCATGATCGAGGACCCGGTCGAGTAGGAGTCGTCGAGGGTGACGTAGCCGAACTCCTTCGTGTTCCAGATGACGATTTCCTCGGACAGTCGGGAGATGTCGATGCCGATCTGGGCGCAGATGAAGGAGAACTCGGCGACGACGTCGCGCGCGGAGGTGCCGTCGATGGAGTTTTCGACGGAGTCGGTGAAGCCGAGTGCCGCTGCAATGCGGCGCGGGTCCATTCCGAGCGTATTACCGGCCAGCGCGCCGGAGCCGTAGGGCGAGATGGCGGCGCGCTTATCCCAGTCGCGCAGGCGGGCCACGTCGCGCAGGAGCGGCCACACGTGGGCGAGCAGGTGGTGGGCGACGAGGACGGGCTGGGCGTGCTGCATATGGGTGCGACCGGGCATGACGGCGTCGCCCGCGCGCTCGGCCTGGCCGACGAGGGCCTGGGCGATCTCGAGAACGCGGCCAGCCAGGTGGCGCGCCTCTTCGCGCAGATACACGCGGATAAGGGTGGCGATCTGGTCGTTGCGGGAGCGGCCGGCGCGGAGCTTACCGCCCAGGGTCGCACCGGCGCGGTCGATGAGGCCGCGCTCCAGGGCCGTGTGCACGTCCTCATCGTCGGGGCTAGGAACGAAGGCACCGGAGGCGACGTCCGCGTCGAGGCGGGACAGCGCGTCGTGCATGTCCGCGCATTCCTGGTCGGTGAGCAGACCGACGCGGTGCAGCTCGTCGGCGTGCGCGTGCGAACCGGCAGTGTCGACGTGGGCCAGTCGGAAATCGAAGTGGGTCGACACGCTCAGCGCTGCCAGGGCCTGCGACGGGCCGCCAGCGAAGCGACCACCCCACAGGGACACGTGCGTTTCGGATTGCGACATGGTGGACCTCCCGGGTCGACAAAAGGGATAGACGTTCCTGACTTAAGAGTATTCGAGATGCTGGCGTGCAGCCGACGGCCACACGATGGGCACCTCGCCACGCACCTTCACCCAGGTGGCGATGATGACGAAGAGCATCCAGTTGCCCTCGAAGAGCAGACGGGATTCGGTAAAGGACTGAATGAACATGGCGATCATGAGGACCGCGGGGATCACGTCCCACAGGTTGTCGTCGATGTGGGCGACGGCGACCTTGACGACGCGGTAGAGCGTCCAGATGATCGCGGAGGTCACCAGGAAGGCGCCGACCAAGCCGGTGGTCAGGGCAGCCTCCACATAGACGTTGTGCGCCTGGTTCGTCGACGTCCCGTCCTCGCGAACGACGAGTCCCGCGAAGGGCTCGAGCCACGTGGGCCAGCCGATGAACCAGCCCCAGCCGCCGATGGGTTTGTCCGCGATGAGCGGCGCGACGGAGTGCCAGATGACGGAGCGGCCGCTCATGTCCGGGCTGCGTCCGAAGGCATCGGCGATCCAGTGGCGGGCAAAGAAAGCGATAATCGCCGCGACGACACCTATGCCCGTGAAGATTCCAACCACCCGCAGTCGCAGGCGCACGGGAACGTTGCGCTGAACGACGAGTCCAGCCAAAACGACGAAGCAGCCAGCGGTCGACAGGGCCACCGTCGCAGACTGGGTCAGCGCCAGGGTCACGCCGCTCGCGGCAAGCCACGCAAGAGTCCACGGCAAAGACGCGCGCGTCTGCATGTAGCGCAGGACCAGACACACCGCCAGCAGGAGGGCCACGAAGGCTAACGGGTTGCGATTGCCGGGGAAACCTTGGATCGGTCCCCCCTCGAGTAATCGACCGTCCACCCAGTACGCGGAGGCGGGCAAATGTCCCCGGCCCCACAGGGTGGGTGGCGCGAGGGGCCCTTGATCAAGAAAGGCAACCACGGCCTCGAGAATGAAGGACGAGCCGATGATCCACTGAAAGGAGAGAATCAGCGACTCCACCAGGGATGTCAGCGGGAGGGCAACCGCCACGGCTATCGCCACCAGCGTCAGCACGGATTGGAGAACCCAATACTGGGCGCTCAGCGCCGGATCGATCGACCAGATGCACGTCAGCGCGCACCACAGCATAAACATGCTGATCGTGCTCGGGAAACGACGCAGGAGCAGGGACCGCCCGGAGCCGCGAAAGAGCACGACGAAGGCGGCCAACAGGATGAGCATCGGGACGAGAGACCCGATCTCACCGAAGATTCCGCGGATGCCCTTGCCCGCGAAACCGACGAAAAACATGGCCGCGACCGTGTAGCGCATCATGCGCTCACGCACGGCCTCTTCTTGATCAATGCCTGCGGGAGCATCCATCGCCGCACTCTTTTGGTACGTCATACACGACACAGTAGGCGAGGTGGGAGCGCCCTTGCCGACGCTCCCACCTCTTGAAACCCAACTGAAACATTCCCTGTGAGAGAACCCTCAATGAGTACTCAGTACCCCATATCAACACCCATGCGCACGTCGCGCGCGGCCGCCAGCTTGGACTGCAGGCCGTAGATGTCGATAAAGCCGCGCGAGGAGGACTGATCGAAGGTATCGCCGGTCTCGTAGGTCGCGAGGTTGAAGTCGTAGAGCGAGGACTCCGAGCGGCGGCCGTTGACCGTCGCGCGTCCGCCGTGCAGGATCATGCGAATGTCGCCGGAGACGTACTGCTGCGTGTGCTCGATGAAGGCGTCCATGGACTTCTTGAGCGGCGAGTACCACTGGGCCTCGTAGACGAGTTCGCCCCAGGTCTGCTCGAGCTGTCGCTTGTAGCGGTGCTGCATGCGCTCGAGGGTAACCGACTCGAGGGCCTGGTGGGCCTCGATGAGTGCGACGGCGCCGGGGGCCTCGTAGATCTCGCGGGACTTGATGCCGACGAGGCGGTCCTCGACCATGTCGATGCGGCCGATGCCCTGAGCGCCGGCGCGGCGGTTCATTTCCTGGATGGCCTCGAGCGGGGTGACGGGGCGGCCGTCAATCGCGACGGGGATCCCCTTGTCGAAGGTGATGACGACTTCGTCCGGCAGCGGCGGGTAGGTCGGGTCGTCAGTGTAGACGTAGACGTCCTTGGTGGGGGCGTTCCACAGGTCCTCGAGGAAGCCCGTCTCGATGGCGCGGCCCCACACGTTCTGGTCGATCGAGAAGGGGTTGTGCTTCGTCGTTTCGATCGGCAGGTTGTGCTTTTCCGCGTAATCGATCGCGACGTCGCGGGTCAGGGCGAGGTCGCGCACCGGGGAGATGCAGTCCATGTCGGGTGCCATCGACGTAATGGAGACCTCGAAGCGAACCTGGTCGTTGCCCTTGCCGGTGCAGCCGTGGGCAACGGTGGTGGCGCCGAATTCGCGGGCGGCCTTGACCAGGTGCTTGGTGATAACGGGACGCGAGAGGGCGGAAACGAGCGGGTACTTGCCTTCGTAGAGCGCGTTGGCCTTCAGGGCCGGCATGCAGTATTCGTTGGCGAATTCGTCGCGGGCGTCGGCGACGTAGGCTTCGACCGCACCGCAGTCGAGTGCGCGCTGGCGAATAACCTCGAGGTCCTCGCCACCCTGGCCGACATCGACCGCGACAGCGACGACCTCACGGCCGGTCTGCTCTCCGATCCATCCGATGGCGACAGAGGTGTCCAGGCCGCCTGAATAGGCCAGAACAACGCGATCTTTGCTCGACATGTGGATTCCTTCCAAATGGGGTTTCGTAGGTTCGTGTGCCCGCTCGCAGGGACGAGGCCAGGGCTAGTTGTCGGGGAGCGCAGCGGGTTCCGCGAGGGCGAGGAGCATGCGTTCGATTGCGCTCGCATCCTCGCTCGAGCGACAGATCACGAGGATCGTATCGTCGCCTGCGATCGTTCCGGCGATCTCGTCGCGCCGCACGGCATCAATGGAGGAGGCGAGGAGGTTCGCAGCTCCGACCTGCGTGCGCAGTACAAGCTGGTTATCAACTTTGACGGAGGTGACGAGCAGAAGCTGGCACCAGCGGGCGAGACGAACATTGGCCGCTTCAGCGTCGTGGGTCGCACCTCCATCATGGTCGGGCACGGTGTAGATGAGCACGCCCGAGGCGTTGCGCACCTTGGTGGCCCGCAGGTCCATGAGGTCACGTGAGAGTGTAGTCTGAGTAACGTCGATGCCCCGCTCGGCCAGGCGGGATCGAAGGGCTTCCTGGCTGCCGATTGACTCGGAGGCGAGGAGGTCGCGGATCATTTCATGCCTGGCACTCTTGGTGCTGGGGAACGCTGCTGCTGGACTCATATGCATGATTATACATACATATGCATATTAGCGCACAAGCGGGTGAGTCGCGTCGCTCACCCACTCAGCACCTGACAGCGTCAGCCCTGCAGAGCCTCGACAATCTTGTCAGCCCACTGATCAACGGCGTCCCAGTCACGGAAGTCACCCTCGGCAACGCCGGCCAAACGCGCGACGGAACGCTCACGCAGGGACAGCAGAGAGGGCTTGTAACGGCCAGGGAAAGTATGCAGCTCGCGGCAGCGCACGTGTGTGAGCAGCGGGCCGACGCGCGTGCCATCCTGCTCCGAGTGCTTGGGAACGCCATTCATGCCGACGGAGAAGGCCCACACCTGTCCGACGGGCAGATCGTCCTTGAAGCGCTCCATGAAGTCGTGCGCCTCGGGCATCCACTGGAGAATGTAGACAGCCGAGCCAACAATCACGGCGTCATATCCCTCGACGAAGGTCACATCGGCCGGCGCAAGACGGTCGACAGTGATGCCACTCGCTTCGATGCGCTTGGCGATGGCGTCGGCGACCTCATCCGTCGCCCCGTGCTTTGATGCTGCAGTTACAAGGATGTGCATAGGCCCATACTAAAGCGAAGACCGGCCGAATCTGCGGGTGCAACGCCCCAAATGAGTGGGGCACCACACGTGAGATTCGACCGGCCTTCTGCTGAGTGTGTCAAGCGCGCAGCGAAGCTCCGAGGACCTTGGCAGCCTTCGTAACCACCTGCTTGCGGACGGCCTCGGATTCCTTGGCGGTCAGCGTGTGGTCGGCGGCGCGCAGGCGCAGGGCAAAGGCCAGCGAACGGTAGCCCTCAGGTACCTGGTCACCCTCGTAGATATCGAAGAGAGCGACAGACTCGGCGAGTTGGCCGGCGCCCTGGCGAACGATCTGCTCGACGCGCGAGGCGGGAATGTCGGCCGGAACGACCAGGGCGATATCCTCCTTGGCCAGCGGGAACGTCGAGACGCCCTTGACCTGGATCGGGTCGGTGGCCATGTGCGCGATCAACGCGTCCATGTCGATCTCGAAGGCGCACGAGCGCGCGGGCAGGCCGAAGGCGCGGCAGGCAGCGGGCGAGAGCTCGCCGGCCAGGGCCACGTCCACCAGCTCGCGTCCGGCGCGCACGAACACGCGGGCGACGCGGCCCGGGTGGAAGGGCGCGACGTCGGCGGGATCGGTCGCGGGAGCGGGCATCGGGGCACCCTTGTGCGCGGGCACGCGGTCCATCCAGGCGCGTGTCACCTCGACGCGCACACCGAGATCGCTGGCCACGCGACGCACGTACTCGAGGGCGTCGGCCCAGTCGTAGGCGCGGGGCGTGGACAGGACGCCAGCGGCCTCGGCTGCGCCGGTGAGCACGCCGCCGATGTGCCAGGGCTGGGCCGGGATACCGGCTTCGAGCGCGGCGAGCACCTCGTCGGAGGGACGCGTCTCGGCTCCGGGCAGGCCTGCGGGCACCGTCCCGGCGGGACGGGCAACCTTGGCGACCTCGAAAACGGCGACGTCCGCGTTGGAACGCGAGACGTTGCGGCCCGCGACGTCCAGCAGCGTATCAAGCACGCTCGTGCGCAGCCACGGGGCGTCGTCCGCCATCGGGTTGCGCAGGCGCAGAGCGTCGCGACGCGGGTCGCCCGCGGGGATGCCCTGGCGGTCCCACGTGTCGGACACGAAGGGGTAGGACTCGACCTCAACGAGGCCTCCGTGGGCCAGCGCGGACGCGGCGAGGCGGCGGGCCTTCTGCGCGGGCGTCAGGCCATGGCCGGCGGGGGCCATGGGCAAGATGACGGGGATCTTGTCGTAGCCGTCCAGGCGGGCGATCTCCTCAACCAGGTCGGCCGCGAGGGTCAGGTCGGGGCGCCACGAGGGGGCGGTCACCGTGAAGACGCCGTCGGAGGGTCCCTCAACGGTGCAGCCGACGGTGGTCAGCAGCTCGGCGATGCGCTCGGGGCTGTGGGCGACGCCGGTGAGGCGCTCGGCCTCGCCCACGGGCAGCGAGATGACGGTTGCCGCGGGACGCTGATCGACGTCGGTGACGCCCTCGTCGACGGTACCGCCGCCGTATTCGACGAGCAGCTCGACGGCGCGCTGGGCTGCGACGGCGGGCAGGGCCGGGTCGACGCCGCGCTCGAAGCGCTTGGAGGACTCGGAGTGGAGCTTGTGGCGGCGGGCGCTGCGCGCGATCGACACCGAGTCGAAGTGGGCGGCCTCGAAGAGGATGTCCGTCGTGCCAGCCTCAACCTCGGAGTACGCGCCACCCATGACGCCAGCGATGCCGATGATGCGGGAGCCCTCCCCCTGCGGGGAGTCGGTGATGAGCAGGTCCTGCACATCGAGCTCGCGCTTTTCCTCGTCCAGCGTCACCAGCGTTTCGCCGGCGCGCGCTCGACGCACGACGATCGGGGCAGCCAGCGCGCCCAGGTCGTAGGCGTGCATCGGCTGGCCCAGGTCCAGCATGACGTAGTTCGTAATGTCCACGGGCAGCGACAGGGAACGCATGCCGGCGGCCTCGAGGCGCTCGACCATCCAACGCGGCGTGGGGGCGGCCGGGTTCGTGCCGCGCACGACGCGACCGACGAAGCGATCCACGCCCACGCGGCCACGGATCGGAGCGTCGTCGGCGAAGACGACGGGGAAGCCGTCGGAGTTGGCGGCGGGAGGCTCGGCCGCGACGACGCCGGGCGCACCCGGGTCGCGGAAGGCTGCGCCGGTCGAGTGGGAGTACTCGCGCGCGATACCGCGCATCGAGAAGCAGTAGCCGCGGTCCGGGGTCACGTTGATCTCCAGGACCTCTTCGCCCAGGCCCAGCCAGGCGACGATGTCGGTGCCGACCGCGGGAATCTCACGGTCCGGGAAGTACTGGGGCAGCACGATGATCCCGTCGTGATCCTCACCCAGACCAAGCTCGCGCGCGGAGCAGATCATGCCGTCGGAGACGTGACCGTAGGTCTTGCGGGCGGCGATCTGGAAGTCGCCGGGCAGCACGGCGCCGGGCAGGGAAACCACGACCAGGTCGTCGACGTCGAAGTTATGCGCGCCGCAGATAATGCCGCGGCTGGGCAGCTCCGAGGGCTCCTTGCCGGTGCCGGGAGCATCGTTGTGCTCGCCCACGTCCACGCGGCAGTAGTTGACGATCTTGCCGTTCGAGGCCGTCTCTTCCACGCGGGTCAGGACGCGGCCCACGACGAGTGGGCCGGTCACGCGCGCCGGGTGGATCTCCTCTTCCTCAAGACCGACCTTCACCAGGGCGGCGGCCAGTGCGCGGGCGTCGGTGCCTTCGGCGACGTCCACGTGGTCGGCCAGCCAGCTCAGCGGAACCATAGGCATGTCAGTTTCCCCTTCCA
>ERZ772962.2184-NODE-2184-length-10185-cov-4.923198_pt1 | contig 10185 bp, 8 predicted proteins | sample MGYA00580676_ERZ772962 | MGnify/ENA primary metagenome ERZ772962 (study PRJEB29015, sample SAMEA2738049) | human oral metagenome | biome: human oral; feature: human-associated habitat; material: saliva | place: China | collected 2230 ...
GCCCTTCTGGAGCTATTGGAAGGACAGGGGCGTCAGGTCAATTATGGTCTAACAGCGAGAATTGCATTAAGATATATTTGTGGGAAAACTGTCAGTCTATGGGCAGCGCGGTAATTAGCTCCCGGTAGTTTGGAGTTGTGCATTGACGGTACAAGCGACAAATGCCAATGGAAGCAAACCAATGCCTTCTTTTACAGGGTGGCTTGTTAAAGAAGCTTGTTCTTTTATTGATGGCAGAGATGTTGAGTGTTGGAACCTCAACTGGCAGAGCGATTCAGCAATCTTAGACGATTGGGCCGTACATCTTCGCCAGCAATATATCTCTGATAATAAGCTTGCAGCGAGATGCGTATTTCGCCAGCTTCAACCAGCGGCTTACCTGACAAGCTGGGTTGTCCCATCAGATAAGAGAATCAGGACCGGTGAATTTGCTGAAATACTGATTGCTGATGTCTTTGAGTACCTTTATGGCTTTGGAGTGCCCCGTTACAAGCAATGCGATAGACCAGACAAGGATTCCTCTGAGCATGGAACAGATGTTATTGCCTATAAGATCAAGAAGAGTGGCAAAAAGTCGTGCGACGATGAATTGATTGCCATTGAGGTGAAATCGGATGCTTCAGGTACAACTCAAAGCAGTCTGATACGCCGGATAATCGCTGCGGATACTGACTCGTTCAAAGATCCGAATCGTATACCGATGACGCTTAGCTATATGGCTGATAGAGCGTGTGATGCCGGAGATATGCAAACTGCGCGTGACCTTTTGCGCTTCCTCGACAAGGCTGGCTTAACATTTCAGAAGAGATATGCTTCAGCGGTTACAACTTCCTTTGCGGACCCTAAGGGCGCTCTTTCTACACGGTATCCAGATGACGTAAAGCTAGAAGATAAAAGATCTCTAGTCATCGTGCATGCCGATAGGTTCATGGAATTGGTTAACGACCTTTATGGCAGGATGACAAAATGATTGGAGACGAACGCATTGAAGAAGAGCTGCAGTATACCAAGGCCAAAGCAAAGCTTGCCGAATTCTCTGTTCCAGAAATACGGCGCCCTTCATTCAAATACGATTCGGACGACTTGTGCTTCAATGCCATGTATGCTCTCTCAAGAGTTGCCAATGCCTATGTCCATGGCAAAACTCCCAAGGAGGATGAGACAGCTGAGTTGCAAAGAGCAGCGCTCTTTTATGATGCTGCGTCAAGAAGTGATGACCATGAATGGTGCTCGGATGGGTTTTGGCTGCTGGCAATGGCAACCTATTTTTTGCTTGATAACTTCGGGTCTGCATTAGTCGTCTCTAGATACGTTAACAATCTGGCTTGGTATGGCCCAATGGGAAAGCGATTCTATGCTCTGGTTGGGTTTCTGCTGGCCGATAAATGGCAATCCGTGGACATCGATGCTCCCCAACTAGTTGGATATCTTCAAGGAGCAGATGTTTCATCCGAAGAGGTCATTGCGGAGGCTCGACAGAATTACATCAATGATGACAATGCAGAGAATCATCTCTTCGGGAATGTTTGTTTTGCTGCGACAATAATCGCATTGAAATTTACGTCGAGGGGCCTTCTTCCAAAGTACAGCAACGTAGATGTCAGTAAATGGGTGCCATATCTCTCTAGGAAGAATGCCTGCCGCCTTCTATGGCAATCTCAAAAGTATATGGCGGAGCATGGTGCATTTGCGGGAGACAGCCTTTTTGTTCAGCTGCCTACGGGTTCAGGGAAGACGCGAGGTATTCAGCTGATAATTAGGGTGAGGATCTTAGCTGATTGCTGCAATAAAGCAGTCGTCATAGCTCCGCTTTGTGCGCTGTGCTCCGAAATTACTAGAGATCTTGCTCGGGATCTCTTCGATATTGCTGATGCTAAGCAATCGACCGATGCTTACGAAATGGATGCATGGCTATCGGAGGAAACCACCAGGCCGCAGGTTATGGTCTTCACCCCAGAGAAATTTGAATATGTCGAGCGTCATGGTGGCAATCTAATTGCTTCGACCGACCTGTTTATTCTCGATGAAGTACAGCTCATTGATGACCCTCGTAGGGGGCCAGCGTATGAATTGCTTATGGCTGAGATGAAGTTGAGACATCCAGATGCACAATTGATCATGCTGTCTGCTGTAGTTTCGAATCCAGGGGAAATCTCCGCTTGGGCTATAAGTAGTTCTGCCTCATACGTCTCTGGTAAAGGTATTCCGCGCAGCGAGAAGTCGCTTGGCATAGTTCGAATTTCAGATGACAACGGCATTAGGATATCTTTTAGATACATTGCAGGGGGCCAAGGGCGTCAGTTCAACATCCCTCTTTCGATTTCTCAGCAACCGCTAGAAAAACTTGGCACTGAGCGCAAGGCCAGATATTTTCCCGACTTGTCTGGCAAACAGGGGCATCCAAGTGTTGCCCGAGAACTTGCTCTATATATGTCCGAGATTGTAGTGAAAAATGGCTTGATAGCTATCTATGTTCCGCGGGCAACAAGCGTATCTAAGCTCTATTCCCGGCTTCAGGAACTGGACGAGCGAGGATGTCGCCTTCAAAACCTAACGGACAGTCGCAATTCGGCAGAGGAGAAGCGAATCGTAAAGCTCGTGAGAATGCATTATGGGAAGCGGAACCCATTTCAGGATGGAATTTTCTATGGCATATTACCACACTATGGAAAATTACAAGGGTGCCTAAAGCAGGTTGTAGAAGATGAGATTGAGCACGGTAAGTTTAAATGCGTTGCATGCACTTCTACTTCTACGCTTGCGCAGGGTGTGAATCTTCCTATCAAGTATCTGATTGTTACTGGCAACAATCAAAATGGCGGCGTAACCAAGACAAGAGATTTCCAGAATCTCATTGGAAGAAATGCAAGACCAGGAAAATTCAGTGAGGGAAGTATATTAATTGCAGATAATACCGTCCTAAAAGGTCGAAGCAATCAGCGAGTGTATGAACGGCTCTTCGACAAGAACAATAGCGAGGCTTGCAAGAGTGCGATATCAAATCTGTACGCTGACGTTATAGACAAATACGGCAACGTGATCATTGCTGGCAACGAAATTATGGACTGTATATTGGAGGGTCTTGAGAAGCGGAGCATAGTAGCTGTGCTGGAGAGCTGCTTCTCGAATATGGGCTTGGATGTTGCCAGGGCAGACATTCGCCAGGAAATAGATAATCGAGTTAATGCAGTTGCCGCGATTGAGACTTACGTAGCCGCTATGATTGAATCATCTGCAGATGAAGTGAACGCAGTGGGGCTCTGCGCTGGTACATTTGCCTTCACAACGGCTGATGACGCAGAGAAAGAGCGTATGCTGAAGTTATTCGAGGCTGTGTATGACGCCATAAAGAATGCTGCCACTCGATTGCCTGCGTCAATCTATGCTAAGACGCAAATGGGCATTGCAACAACGGAATCCCTTGAGCGCTGGCTGGCAGGGGAAGATGGCGTTGCGCTCACGAATACGTCGAGTGATAGTGAGAGGATTGCGCTCATCTGCAAGGCCTACCAGCAGTGCGGCTTTATCAACGGCAACGTCATGGATAGCAATATGCTCACGGAGCTGACAGACATGTGGGTTGACGGTAAGAATCTCGGCGAGATTCTTACAGCTGGTTTCTGGGGCAAGAATCTAAAGATGAACCGGCTCGAAGGAATCATCTCTAATCACCTGCAATATGGTCTTGCTAACTTTATCTCCAGCACCGTAGATGTCTTGGAAGGCACTTCAGGCAATGAAGCTCCCAAGGAGTTGGCAGAGTCTCTTAGGCTCCTTCAAGAAGAGGTGAAATATGGCGTAAATAGTCCTATGGGCTGTGCAATATGCAGCGAGATATTCGAGGATCGTATGGTGGCGAGGGACCTTGTTGATATCTTGGGACACCCAGAAGAGGCTTCGCATTCCGTTCTCAGTAAGCTGTTCACCGTCCATGATGAAGAGGTAATCCAGTATTTAAATGAACTGCCTGCGTACTTCAAGCGCAGATATAGTGCATGGAAGGGATGCTAGAGTTTGGCCGCCTATTCACAGGAATATTGTTTCTAGCTACTGTCTGGTTGGAATATGGCTGCCGTCAATCAATCGATTGAGAAAGGGATGCGTCAGTGATGCCGGCGCTTGAGAATACGCTTTCCGATCAATGGGGGTGTTTATATTGGAAGACGATAAGACTATGACTCAGAATCGGTTTAAAACTCAAATGGATGATATATCTGCGGTCTCAAGGCAACCGGTGAACCTGGTCACTCGCATCCTATCAACTAAGGACTCCATGCCTGAAGGCGAGCGCACTATTGCGGAATATGTACTTCAGCACCAGTCTGCAGTTGCAGGAATACCCCAGGCTGATCTTGCACGTGCGTGCGGCATCTCGCCATCGACGGTCACCCGGTTCTGCAAGCGTATAGGAGAGCCTGACTATCGCTCTCTTCAAATCGAATTCGTGAGGAATGTATCTATACTGCACGGATTTGATCGCGGCGGGAGGAAGGGCGAAATTTCAATCGATGACATCACTGGTTCACTGCATACATTGCTGAGGGAACGTACCCAGGACCTGACTGCTGTTGTGGATTCTCTTCCTGTCGATGGAATGAAACGTCTGGTCTCAGCGATTCTCGATTGCAGGCTTCTTGAGATAGCAGCAACTGGCCGCACTATACCTGTTGCTCTCGATGCGGCCTACAAGTTTGAACGAGCAGGTATATTGACCAGTACGAGCCAGTATTATGAAAAGCTTCTCAGCACTGCCATCCTGCTAAGCCCCTCAGATGTTCTTATCATTATCTCGCGCTCTGGCTGGTCGGGAGTACTGCAGCAGATAGCACATGCGGCCCATGATCATGGAGCTCTTGTAGCTGTGATTACCGCCAACAGCGAATCTCCAATGACGGCTATAGCGGATATTGTGCTCCTGGCGTCATCGAACGATAGCGCTATTGATGGGACAAATGGAAACTCGCGTATAGCAGAAAGTTTCATTGTCGAGGCTATTTACGCATTGGTTTGGGCGGCAAAGCCAGATGCTTCTCAATATCTAAAAGAGCATGAACACTATGTTCTTTCAAATGTGGACCTTCCTTGATTTCCCTACTTTCAATGATGAAAGTAGATTTCACATATTGAGATTCTGAAGAAAATATATTGCGCGTTGGCGGTGGAAAAACTGCCTTTCAGCGAAGTCTGAATATGTGAAAGTAAATACCGAACCTATATTGCACGCGTCTTGAGTGCCAGAGAAGCAGTGAGGGCGAAAGTCCCAGAATCCATTTGGATTTTGCTTCGCATGACAGAGAGGAGCGGCAATGGCTGGAAAAAACTACGGAGAAATAGCTCGGCAAATCGTCGAACATTTTGGCGGAAAGGAGAACATCGCCTGGCTCAATCACTGTGCGACTAGGCTCAGAATCAATCCAACAGACAAAAACAAAGTTGATCTGAAGGCTCTGGAGAAGGTGCCTGGTGTTCTGGGCGTAGCTGACAACGGAGAAGAAGTCCAGCTAGTAATTGGCCAGTCGGTCGAACAGCTCTACCCAGAAGTCGAGGCACTTGTCGGCAAGACAACACAAGCTCCTACCGAAAAGAAAAAGAAGAGTCTGGGCGAGGCGGCATCCAGCTTCCTGCTCATGATGGCAGGTATCATGAGCCCTATCATCCCAGCGCTTACAACAGCAGGCTTCCTTTGCGTATTGCTGACACTGCTGAAGCTGCTTGGGGTCATACAGGCGACCGATTCAACGTATATCATTCTGAATAGCTTTGCGCAGGCTGCATTCTATTTCCTGCCCATCTACGTAGCATATACTTCTGCGAGGAAATTCGAGACCGAGCCAGTCCTGGCAATGCTGCTTGCAGCCGCTCTCCTGTATCCCGACTGGGTTACTTTGGTTGGTACGCTGACTGGAGAAGGACAGACCTTTACTTCCTACTTCGGCATCCCTGTCTATCTAATGACATACAACGGAGGCGTCATCCAGATTGTTCTGTCGGTCTGGGTGATGAGCAAGGTCGATCACTGGCTTTCTAGAGTCATACCAGAAGTTGTTCGCTACTTCCTGAAGCCGTTCCTACTGATTCTGATTATGTCTGTGGTTACTCTGGCTGTTACTGGACCGCTTGGTGGATTTGTCACTAATGGCCTTGCTGCAGGCATCTCTTGGCTCAATTCAAATATTCCTTGGCTCGCTGTTCCCGCGATTATTCTCTTCTCTGTCACTATCGGACAGCTTGTTGCAGGCTTCCACCTTGCTTTGGTTCCTCTTGCTACACAGGCTATCCAGACCGTTGGCTATGATACGGTCGTCACGATTTGGTTCTATTGCTTCACTCTCTCTGCCGGATTCGTTTCGCTTGCAGTCGCCCTCAAGGCAAAGAACAGCAAGTGCCGCCAGATTGCATGGCCTGCTGCACTTTCGGGACTTATCGGCGGTATCTCTGAGCCGACTGTGTATGGCATTGCTTACAAGATGGTCAAGCCCTACTATGCACTGGCTATAACATCGGTGATTTCTGGTCTGGTTGCAGGAATCCTTGGCCTTAAATCGTATGGCTATGGTTCGAACTCTATCCCGGGCATGCTGCTGTTCCTGGGACCGAACGGAGACGTTGCCAATCTTCGAAACGCAATAATTGTTCTCGCTGTCATGGCTGTTCTTTCTTTTGTTCTAGTCTATGCATTTGGCTTCGATGACTCGATTTATGGAGAAGACGATGATGGTACGGAGAAGGCTGTAGAAGTTCCCTCGCGTCCGACCGAGAACTTGGAAGTCACGCTCCCTGGCAAAGGCACCTATATCGCCCAGAAGGATATCGCTGATTCGACATTCGCCAATGGAACAGTCGGTCCCTGCTTTGGCATGAAGCCTGCCAATAATTCCGTAAAGGCCCCAGTTACAGGCACTGTGACCATGATTGCATCTACCAATCACGCAATCGGAATCACTACCGCAGACGGAGCCCAGGTAATGGTTCATATCGGTATTGACTCAGTCAAGCTTGGTGGCAAAGGCATCAAGGTGTTTGTGTCGACTGGTCAGAAAGTAAAATCCGGAGACGAGATAGCTAAGTACGACAAGATGCTCTTTGATAAGGAAGGTATCGACGACACAATTGTGACGGTACTCCTCGATGCAGATGACTTTACCAAGATTGAAAGCAGCGCGGAGAAGCCGATCGCGGCTACAGTGTAGCGACCTTGCTCTTCCGTATTTCTGGACGCGGCGGGCGACATTTTATGTCGTCTGCCTCATGTGGAGGCACAATGACAGACAACAGGAAATATGACGCAAAGCTCGTGGAAGCAATTCGCGCGAAAGAGCACTTTGCACAGAGGGATGGCCTGCAAATGCTCATGAAGCCGATTCCCGATGACTCAAGAGAGCATGTGCTCGATCCTCGCGTTAGAGCAACTGTCGAGCGCAAAAGAAAGATGTTTGCAGATCGTGCACAGAAGCGATTTGGAGCCTTTAGCCTGGCCGATGAGAGATACAGACCTGACAAGGTTACTTACGACCTTACATCGGAACCCATTCTGCAGAACGAGCAGCTTATAGACGTAAACAGCACACATAAGATAGATGTCTTTACGTATTGCCGTTCAGAGCGACAGACATCACGTGCGGCTATCGTCTTTCTTCATGGCGGCGGATATACCGCTGGCAATGAACGCATTTACCACAATCAAATGCTGTTTCTCGCGGAGAAAAGCAATGCTGTAGTCGTATTCCCTGAATATCGACTGGCGCCCGAATGTCCTTTCCCCGGTGCCATAGAAGACTGCTATGCGACGGTCGAGTGGCTGGCCAACAATGCTGAGGAAATTGGCATTGATTCGTCGAAGATAATGGTTGGCGGCGATTCTGCAGGAGGCAGCCTTACGCTATCATGCCTGCTTGAAGACCAAGAACGGGCTCATGTCATCAGCAGGGCATATCTGCTGTTCCCCGGAACCGACGTGTCGGATTATCGTTCTGCTGGCCTGTACGATTGGTCGTGGGACTATTATCCCATCGATGAAGAAGAACGGGATTTGGTGCAGAATAGAATCAATCGCATCAAGAAGACGAGCGACAATCCCTATGGGGGCCCTACGAATCTCTGGATTCAGGGCAAAACTACGCTTGATGATCCTCTTGTTTCGCCTGTTTATGCAAGTGACGATCAGCTGAGAAAGTTTTCGCCGATAACAGTAGCTGTTTCGGAATATGACTTCTTGAGGATTGCTGCTGAATATCTTGCTCGTCGTCTCGTTAAACTTGGCCGTCCCGTTCGTCCGGTAATGTATTGCGGCTGCGATCATGGGTTCCTCGACCTGTTTGGAACGGAACCGCAGGCGGAGGAAGTCTGCATGGACATTGCAGATGAAGCCGGCAGAATGTGAGTTTTGTCCCACAGATTGACCAAACAGCCTAGTGTGCACCTCTCTTGTCTGGGAGGTGCACACTTCTTATTTCAGAGATCTCATTGTTGAATGGGTTACGCCTTGGATATTCTTCAGGCTGTAGTGTCGAGAATGTTAGGTAATGTCAAGAACGACACACCATAGGAGCGTCCTCTACAATACAATCGATATCTGTCTATGACCCATTATTGGTACTGGCTTTGAAAGTCTATGCCTAATCGGGCTGACTTGAGCTCAAATACTGACTGATGACCTCTCTCACATCTTGGGTGAGATCAACGTCTAAGGCAGAAGCTTTGATGCTTTGGTATAGGTCTTCTGCATCGGCGACGAGATATTCGTATGGGTCATCAGCTGTGTAGAAGACCCTTTCCCAGTGCCAAGAACCTTCATCACCCCATATGTTGATGAAGTCGAAGCCTCGTAAACTTTTGCCATCCTCGCAGGCATAGGGAATGATGGCGAGGTCCTTTTTCCCATCGAAGCACTCCAACCTAACAATGTCGTCGCACAGAATCCATGTGCTCTCGCGGTTCATGTGCCGCGGGTGATAAATGGGCTCTTCGGCATCCTCCTCAGAGACCAAGCCAAGCTCGATGTATCTACTGTCTAGCTTGGTAATGCAACCTCCATCGATCTCCCATCTGAAATATCCCTTTTCTGTATCGTCGCGTAGGCGATTGATGAAGCTTTCCAAGAGGTCGATGTTCCCGTGTGGGACCCAGAGTTCCTTGGTGATCATATCTTCGAGCTTCCTGCCAAACAGCTTACTTATTTTCCAGACTAGATCGATGCTCATCTTCTTCTTCGAGTTTTGCTTCATAGTGCGTGAAATGTAGCCTGCGCTAATGCCGAGGGCGGTTTCAAGGTCGGAGATTCTTAGCCCTGCAGATTTGCAGAGGTAGGCGACGTTGGAGGCTAGTTTGCTGTTGTCGAACTCGTCCAGGTTCTCCACATACATGGCGATGTAATTCTCCTGCATTTGCAGAAGCTCGTCCCACTTGCTTGAGTCTTCGTCGTGCTGAAGAGCGCTGACCTGGGTCTCAAGTCGGGACTTGATATCCAGTGCCTGACAGAGTTCCTTTAAGGACTTCGGCTCAACGATTTCATACTCTCCCCCTCCGATGTTAAATTGCCATTCCTGCGCTTCGTCAAATTGTTTTGACACGGCAGCCTCCTCATACTTGAACTGTAAATGACCAATGGATACCAACGGTTACATCTACAGTTTATACTTGAACTAATAAATATCAATGGTCTATAATCAGAGCGTCCAGCGTTGATAATGAAAGGAGTATTCTCATGGCCAGAACTACATGTGCCTCTTGTGGGGCGCTTATTGAGTACGACGACAAGTCGGTATGGGAAGGCTGTCGTGATTTTGAGAGCGTGAATTGCCCGCATTGCGGTGCATATGTCACGCGCGTCTTTACTGATGGAGTTCCTTGCCCTCGGGTTGTTGTGGCGCCTGATTTGAAGATGGTGCCTCCATCTAGTCACAACAATCCGGATTGCTAGGTATGCTGCCCGGCCTGGGGACGACCTCCAGGCCCGTGTTCATCTTCGAGAAGAGCTCGAGCCGCTTCTTCTTGCAGTTGAGCGCCTCCCATTTTCCGAAGCGCCTGCATGCCTTGACCATCCTGACATCGAGCAGGATGTCGCCGACAGACATCCCCAGCCCCGATGCCTGCGCGGCGTCAGAGACCTCCTACATGATGAGGGCGCTCATGAGCAGGATGAACGCCAGTCCCTGCTTGTGGCAGTAGTCCTGCTGGCCGAGGGCA
>ERZ772962.2197-NODE-2197-length-10163-cov-8.484666_pt1 | contig 10163 bp, 9 predicted proteins | sample MGYA00580676_ERZ772962 | MGnify/ENA primary metagenome ERZ772962 (study PRJEB29015, sample SAMEA2738049) | human oral metagenome | biome: human oral; feature: human-associated habitat; material: saliva | place: China | collected 2230 ...
GTGTTCCGTAAGGTTCAGGACGCCCACTACGTCTCCGACTTCGACCGCTTCACCACTGAAGCAGCCAAAGCCATTGGACCAGGTAATGATGATGCGCACTGATCGCTTCGATGAGTCGACTGTGGAGCAGGCAGCGAAGGAGTGGCTTGCTGAGATTGGTTTCCACACGGGGTATGCGCCCGTGGATGCCGCGGTGGACAATGTCAGGGATTCCCTTGGTGACTGTATCCTGTGGAGCCACGTGGCTGACGCACTCAGCCGCCTGAACCCGAGTGCTGATTCCGACCTTGTTGGTTCTGCCGTGGCGCGCATCCAGCGCGCCGAATCACAGGACGTGATGAGTGAGAACCAGCGGTTCCACGAGTTGATGGTGCGCGGCGTGCCGGTTGAGACCACCGGTGAGGACGGCAGGCCCACCACCGTGCGCCTGCGGCTCGTGGACTTCGATACCCCGGGGAACAACGACTGGCGGGCGCTCAACCAGTTCACCATTATCGAGGCCGGCCACAACCGCCGCCCCGACGTTCTTGTTTTTCTCAACGGCCTGCCCGTTGGCCTGTTGGAGCTGAAGAACCCGGCTGATGAGAACGCCACTCTCCGCAATGCCTGGAACCAGATCCAGACTTATCGGCGTGAGATCCCGAGTGTATTCATTCCCAACGTCGTCACAGTCATCTCTGATGGCACCAGTGCGGCAATGAGTTCCTTCACTGGCGGATTCGAGCATTATGCGCCGTGGAAGACCATTGACGGGCGTGACGTCATCACGAACCGGCCTGCCCTCGAGGTGCTGCTCAAGGGAGTGTTTGCGCCTGCGCGTTTCCTCGACATCCTGCGCAATTTCGTCGTCTACTCCGACGAGGCGGTCACCGACCATGCAACCGGGCAGCGGCGCCGTGCCACGATCAAACGCATCGCGAAGTACCACCAGTACTGGGCCGTCAACGCCGCGGTGGAATCAACCGTACGCGCCGCCGGTCCCGCTGGGGACAAGCGTGGTGGCGTGGTGTGGCACACCCAGGGCTCCGGCAAGAGCTTTGAGATGGTCTTCTACGCCGCCAAGCTCATGCGTGACCCACGCATGGCCAACCCCACCCTCGTGTTCATCACCGACCGCAACGACCTCGATGACCAGCTCTACGGTGAAGTATTCGCGCCCGCACAGATCCTGCCAGAAACCCCGGTCCAGGCAACTGGACGAGACGATCTTCGCCGTCTGTTGACCCGCGCCTCGGGCGGGATCATCTTCACCACCCTGCAGAAGTTCGCACCCGGCCAGGACGGTGACACCAACCCGGTGCTCACCGACCGCCGCAACGTGGTCGTCGTCGCCGATGAGGCCCACCGCTCCCAGTACGGTTTCGAGGAAAGCCTCGACAGCCAGGGCAGGTTGAAAGCTGGACTGGCCAAGCACCTGCGTGACGCACTACCGGGAGCCACCTTCCTCGGCTTCACCGGCACCCCGATCGAGACCAATGACCGCTCCACCCGCGCTGTCTTCGGCGACTACGTCGACGTCTACGACCTCACTCGCGCAGTCGAGGACGGAGCCACCGTCAAGATCTTCTACGAGTCCCGCCTGGCAAAAATCGCCCTTGATGACGAACAGCTCAAAGATCTGGACGCACTGGTGGACGAGACCACTGAGGCGAGCGAGACAGAGTCTGAGCAGGCCAAGAGCAAGTGGTCTCGCCTCGAGGCTCTCGTCGGTGCCGAAGCGCGGCTGGATGCGATTGCCGCCGACATCGTCGCCCACTGGGAGAAGCGCCGCTCCTCCATGGCCGGCAAGGCAATGATCGTGACGATGAGCCGGCGCATCGCCGTCGCCCTCTACAACAAGATCACAGCCCTGCGCCCCAAATGGCATTCCGATGACATCGACAAGGGCCGTATCAAGGTCGTGATGACAGGCTCTGCTGCTGACCCCGCCGAGTTCCAGCCACACATCCATTCCAAGGATGAACGGCGTGACCTCAAGCTCCGGGCGAAGAACCCTGATGATGAGTTGGAGATCGTCATCGTTCGCGACATGTGGCTCACCGGATTCGATGCGCCGTCCATGCACACGATGTACGTGGACAAGCCGATGCAGGGCGCGGGCCTCATGCAGGCCATCGCCCGAGTCAACCGGCGCTTCAAGGACAAGCCCGGCGGACTCATCGTCGACTACATCGGCCTGTTCGCCTCCCTCCAGCAGGCACTGAGCGTGTACTCACCCTCAGACCGTGAGCAGGCGGGTGTGCCCATCCAAGAGCTCGTCGATGTCATGCTGGAAAAGCATGACGTGGTGCGGGGCATACTCCACGGCATCACCTTCGATTCCTCCCCGGACCTGCCAGCCAAGGAGCGTCTGTCGCAGTACGCCGCCGTGCTTGACCACGTCCTGTCTGACCCAGACCTCACCGCCAGGTACAACGACCAAGTGCTCGCCCTGGCGAAGGCGTTCGCGCTCGTGGCCTCACGCCCCGAGGCTGAGGCCATCCGCAACGACGTCCGCCTGTTCACCGATGTGCGCGCCGCAGTATTGAAGATACTCAACCCCGACTCAGGTGAATCACGGCGTGGGGGCAGCAACCTTGATACCGTCCTCGGGCAGATGCTCAATGACGCGGTCACCGCAGACCAGGTCATTGATGTCTTCCAGTTCGCCGGCATGGACTCCCCGGAACTGTCCCTGCTCTCGGATGAGTTCCTCAACTCCGTCGCACACTCCACCACTCCCAACCTTCAGCTGGGACTGCTGAGGCGACTGCTGGGGGACCAGATCCGCACCGTCAGCCGGAAGAACCTAGTCAAGGGCCGCAAGTTCTCCGAGATGCTCAATGATGCCTTGACCCGCTACACCAACCGGTCGCTCACGACGGCAGAGATTATCGCTGAGCTGGTCAGCCTGGCTAAGGATATGCGTGCAGACCGTGAACGAGCCCAGCAGCTGGGACTGAGTGATGCGGAAATCGCCCTCTACGACGCCATCATCCAAAACGACTCCGCTATCCTCGAAATGGGCGACGAAACCCTGAAGACGATCGCCCGGGAACTAGTGGCCACAATCCGCTCATCTGCCACGTTGGACTGGACGGTCAAAGAATCGGTGCGTGCCCGCATGCGTTCACGCATCAAACGACTACTTGCCAAGTACAAGTACCCGCCGGACAAGCGTGAACAAGCCGTGCAGCTCGTCATCGAACAAGCAGAACACTTAGCTACTGGAGAGCAGGGTTAGGTGCAAACCGTGTCCCTTTTGCGCTTTTCGCAGAAGGGACACGTGACTATAGCTACCTATCCATAATTAGTTAGGCGTGGGCTACGACAACTGAGCCTGGACAGTGTCATGAGTGGGCTTAGGCTGGTGTTGTTGACATTTCGTTAAGAGGGCGTGTGCCTGCGGTGATGACGAGCCTGCAGAGTCCGTAGTTGGAGGGGTTGCAGCAGCCTCTGGTGATTCGTCTTCCACATTCGATGATACCGTTGATGGCTTCAGTGGGGCCGTTGCTGGCGTGAGGATGGCCGACGTAGGTCAGGGTGGCCCGAGCTCGCCGCTTGAGTATCCTGCCCAACGTGATGAGCTCGGTCAGCCCCTCGGTACGCGTGTGGAAGTCGACGTGTTGATTTCCGCATGCATCCGGTCCTCGCCCGCGCTCGTCTTGAGTCTGCGGCGACTCTCAAGGACGTACCAGTAGACGTTCCAGGTGACCGAAAACGCAAATAGCTCAACACTGGGCAATGCGACAACAATAAGCATGGAGTAAGCCAAGCTCACAGAGATAAATAATGTGATAAACATAAGCATCGAAAGAAACTGGAAAGTACACCTCGAGCGTCAAATACAAGGGATAAAGACGCGAAACAGTTCTGTTGAAGTTATGTTATCAATCAATCTTTCACCAAGCACTATTCAGCCACAGCAGGAGAGGAGCCGAAACTTATAAGCACCCAAGCTGATGTGAATGAAGTACTTCCTCGAAAGTCAAATGGCGATTAACTTTAAATCGCGATATCCCAATACAACAAGTCCCAGATCTTTGGGTTGATAGAATGCGGATCAGACAACGTTGACGAATACTGCGCAAACAAAAGTTGAGTGACTCCCATGACGGTATTCTTTATGCGATTTTCATCGCTCCATTCTAACACAACGTCGACAAATCGTGGACAGTTTGGTGTATCAGCTATATGTGTAAGACTATTTCGGGGCTGCACGATGTTCGAAAAGTGCTGGCCCAGTATTCGCCCTTGATATGCGGTGAGGTATTGACGAATGGTAGGGATGAGCAGCCTCATCGCATCAGGCGCATTTTTAGCTTCAGGCTGCATTGCCTCCAGCAAACCAGATCCGCGCCAATGGACTGCTGTTGCAGAAACTTCAGGCCATGATGAACAGGCATTGTTAACAAATAGGAGATGTTCGATTAAGCCTTCGAGGGCTGCGCAAACACTTTCATCTTGCGGCATTTTCGGAGGAATTGCGGGAAGATCATGATCAAATTGCCCTAGTACCATTCCTAATGCCCATCCTTGAATGACTGGCTTCCAGGGGGACGGAGGTAGTGGAGGCGAACCAGGGACCTCCCTAATAAAGCGATCAGTAACCGATCTCCGTAATTCAATAGACATATCAGTACATTGACCGGTACCGCGAAGACCTGCAAGGATCCAACTCGCAAAGTGGGCATGTTCGCTGGGTAAGTGAGTAAAATCTGCTACGCTGTCTGCATCTTTGCGAATTTCATGCCATTTCGCATTATATAAGTCGCTAGCTGCGCGCAGCCACGAATGGTTGAGATCAATTGAATTTAGGCGAACCTCAAGCATATCGGACAGACTATTTCTACCAGCAAGAATGTTGTAAAGTTCAGCAAATACGAGATGTGAAAGCTCAACCTCTAATTCCATAACACAGCATCCAATCGTGAAGCTAGATCGAGTGAATGTTGGACATCTATATTAGGTGCGCTTAGCCTTGATTCATTAACCCCCAGCTGCTTAAGCTCGGAAAGCGAGACTCGAGGAATTACTGAGCCCGATATACGAAGTTTCCTCTGATCGTAACCCTCCTGTCCATTGAGGTACGCAGTGAGGGCAGTAGCTAGATGAGGTTCCTTTAGTCGGAGGACGTAGATGTCAGTACCGGCGATCATTCGTTCAGTAGCTATTCGCGCATTCGATCTATAGCCAACACCAGCAATGAGAACGTCACCAGGTTCAGCCATTACTCCCTCGGTCGCCCATATACCAATGGACCCTTCCGACAAATACTTACCGTCGACATATGGAAAGCTCCCTAATTGAGCAGATGTGACACGAGCCGCCGTTGGGACTCCTTTTCCTGCTCTGAGTTCATTGCAGTAATTAACTAATGGCGTGTACTTGCTCATGTCAATCGGGTATCGCATGGCGAGTTCGTATGCCCAGTTACTGCTATTGAGTTGAGCTATTCTCCACCACGTTTCGACAGCTTCGATTTCGGAACGATGTGTCGATTGTTCGATTTGAAGTAGGTTATCCCATAGGATTGAATGGCGAGGAGCCACTATTGGAATTGGCAAATCCAGCAGAGACCTAATTTTAGAAGTTCGTGTTGTCGAATCGGCTAAGTACGCTGCTCGAAGTTTCATTCCAATCGAGCTATTTAGTGCGGCCCATATCCATGTTGACCAATCGCGGGATATCGCCTTTATGGCGAAAAACTCATCTGAAACGAATGCGCCAGAATGTCGATCATCTAGCAGTAATATTGGGGTTTCTAGCCTGAATGGGATAAGAATATCCCCAACTGAAAGTTGGTTATTTCCGTCGGATACCTGAAATCCTGTGCCTTCAAAGTTGCGCGATCTTTGAAAAACGTGTCCATATCTCACATCTATACTTGATGAAGTTATCGCCTGAGTCCCTCTTTTAACCCAGGTAAAAGGCGATATTGGCACACTAACATCTCGCAACCGAACAATCTTCGTTTCATTGGGCCATTGAACTGAATGTTTTATGAGTGTCGCTGGATCCCAGGAAGAAGAATCCTTCAGCGAGATAAGCGAGCTGATCATGGCTGACTTCCGTCTAGGTGGTCTTTTGCGGCTTGAAGAGCGCTTCCAGATGGAGACAATTGCTCTTGCCAGTCTGGTCCAATTTGAGCAACAAAAGTACTAGATGGACGGTCATTGTCTATTGCAATAATTACGGAAGGAATTTTAGTTCCAAAGAATGCACCTGACGGAAGCCCTATTAGAGCGCTAACGCGCAGATTGTTCGCAAGGTAGTCTCGGTAGTCTTCACTCTGCTTCCGATATGTTAGACCTTTTGATAGATGCAGAACCGCTCTTCCGCTTGGCTTCAGTGAGCGGATACATCGGTCTAAGCTTACGAGTTCAACGTCTCTTGTCTTTGAACCGTCGAGAAGAGTGTAGGTTTTGTCGAGTCGCATTGCCAACGGTGGCGTCGCGACGATGCAATCCACATGTGGGAGTTCTGTATCAAGTGGATTAGTCTCTTGGATAGTAGTCGTGACTGGTGCATTTACTCCTATCGATCTGGCGAGTTCTACCTCATTTTTCATAATTTCCAGACCAATAGCGTTCTCCAACGATTGTTCGGCCGCGGTAGCCGCTTCGATCGCACTCCAGAGCAGGGAACCCGTTCCACAAAAAGGATTTCCTATGGTTCCTTCAAGTTTCTTTCCCAAAAGACCGGCGATTGCGTCCGCCACAGTCGGTTGACTGCCGAAGGCGTAGCCGTATTCCTTACGGTGTTGAATGCTTTCTATTGCAAAGCGCTGCGCTTTCCATAACGTGTTTTTATCGATATCAATTTTAGCATCTGCAAGCTCTGGCGGTAAAGTCTGTATGCTGGCTGCAAATAACGCATTGTCATTGTGTTGCCCTGGTCCGTGGATAGACCGTAGGGCTTCGTATGTTCGCCACATGTACTCCTGCATCATAGCAGTCAGTAGCTCTGGGTCTCTAAGAATACCATGTCCTCCATAGCGGGGTGGTGTTGGTCCCGCGACTTTATTTAGCGTTTGGAGGCCTGGATCCGCTTTAAACCATTCGGTCTCATTGACAAGAACATAATGTTCGCGCGTGCCTAGTTGGCTGCGCAATGCGGCAAGTTGCTGGAGGGCCAGGGCTGGATGGGGATCTTGTTTCTGTTTCACTTCAACAAGTGCCCACGGGGCGAGATTTCCGAATTCGTCCGATGCCCACGCCAAGACGTCGGGACGGTACTTCCCAAACAGTGGCATGCGTGGCTCGCACATGACTAGATCAAATCCTGCGTCCAGGAGGCGCTGTTTGGCTGCCGTACCGGGGGTCTTCATAGACTTCCTACCTGTCTACCTTCGCAATCTCTTAATGAGAACTTTGCAGAATAGCTCATTTTGTCATCATGCGCAAGATTGGCCCAATCAAGGAATCTTGCAGGCGTAGCCGGCGCACGCTATTTGGTTCTCGTTGAAACTACTGCTGCATCGCTTGTAATGTCGTTGATTGTGGAGGCTTTTGCTCTCATTAAGTCCGTGGATGTGTTTTTTGGCTTCTTCGCCTTTGAGGGTGTAGGTCTTGTAAACAGGCTCTGTGTGTTGCGCCTGTACAGGGATCGATGTCTTTCGATGATGGAGATTCTTACACCGTCCACCTGAAAGACCTCAATATGCTCAATCTTTTCTTCAACGCCCTGATCCGAGCGTGTTTACGCGCCCGTACTGCCTTGGGCTGGAGGTGACGGGTCATCGCATTGATCCAGCCAATTCAGTGTCGGCTTGCCGTATTACTGGTGATGAGCGGCGGTGTTGACGCCGCGTGTGCCAGGGCGAGGCTTGCGGCAAGGTGCCTTGGTGCTTGGCACACAAGCCTTACGGGTGGACGGTGCACTACGCACTGACAGGTGTGGTCGTCCATCATCTTACGGTGGCGCGCGTCGCCCAGGCTTTAGACCTGTCCTGGAAGAGCCGCTAACACCACTGTCCTGACCGTAGGCCAGTGGCTACTGATCAATGGTCCCGCACGGCTTAAAGGGGTATGTGTCATTCGCGTGGATCAACACGTGTGGCGTCACATCTGCATTCATCGCCGCGCAGAAAGAATGGCCTTTCCGTGTGCGCGAGATCAGCAATTGTCATTCAAAGGTGAGGCAAAAGCATCATGACCGAGAACAAGTATCTGGCAGACGGTCCTCTCGTCGTCGCAATCGACTCCTCGACGACATCCACGAAGGCGATCGTCGTCGACGCAGAAGGAAACATCTGGCACACGGCGAAGCAGAACATTCAGCTGCACACCCCCGCGATGGACCAGTACGAGCACAACCCCATCCGCTGGTGGGAAAGCAGCCGCGCGACCATCGGGGAGGTGCTCTCCAAGCTCTCGCCGACAGACCGCAGCCGTATCGCCGCCATCGGCATCACCCACCAGCGCGAATCCTTCGCCCCCTTCAACAAGGACGGCCGACCGCTCCGAAACGGCATCCTGTGGCTCGACGGCCGCGCCACCGAGCAAATCCGGCGCTACGGCAGCGAACACATCCACGAGCTCTCCGGAAAGCCCGCCGGCGTCACCCCCGCCATCTACAAGATGGCCTGGGTCAAGGAACACGAACCCGAGATCTTCGCTGACGCCTACAAGGTCATGGATGTTCACGGCTACGTCGCCTGGATGCTCACCGGACGCCCCGTCAGCTCGCAGGCAGCCGCGGACTCCCTCGGCCTCTTCGACATCCAGAAGCGCGACTGGTCCGACGAACTCCTCGACATTGCGGGCGTTGATGGCAGACCTCGTCGAACCCTCCTACGAGATGGGCACCCTGCGCAAAGAACTCGCCGAGGAGTGGGGCATCGCCGAAGTGCCCGTCATCGCCGGCCTCGGCGACGGACAGGCAGCCGGCATCGGAGCCGCCGCCGCCGATCCCGAGATCGGATTCCTCAACCTCGGCACGGCAGTCAACGCGGGCGTCGACTCGCCGATCTACAGGTACGACAAGGTCTTCCGCACCCACGTCTCCGGCATCCCCGGCAACTACGTGTTCGAGGTCCTCCAGTCCTCCAGCTCCTACCTAGCCGGTTGGTTCCGCGAAACCCTCGGAGATCCGAAGCTCCTCGGCGCACCCGACCCCGCCCTCGACGAGGCCGCGAGCCGCATCCCGCCGGGCTGCGAAGGCCTCGTGACACTCCCCTACTGGAACGCCGTCCAATCCCCCCACTGGGACTCCGTCGCCCGAGGAGCCGTCGTCGGCTGGCGCGGCACCCACTCTCGCGCCCACATGTACCGGTCCATCCTCGAATCCATCGGATTCGAAATGCGCTACAACCTCGAGTCGATCGAGGCGGGCACCGGCGTGAAGCTCACCGGACTGCGCGCAATGGGCGGCGGCACGCGCTCCCTCCTGTGGCGCCAGATCATGGCTGACACGACCGCCCCTGCCCATCACCGTGTGCACTCAGGACGAGATCTCCGCGCTCGGTGCGGCGGTCCTCGCCATGGCCTCGACGGGCATCTACGGCGAGCATGACGTCGCCGCCACCGCGAAGAAGATGGCGCAATACGGCGAAGCAATCGAACCCGACATGGAGAAGCACGAGCAGTACTGCGACGTCGCCAAGGTCCAGCGCAAGCTCTACCCGAAGCTGAAAGACGTGTTCGAGGACCTCTACGAGCTCTCCCGCAAGGCCCCCTCGACGAAACCCGAATCGCCGAAGGCAGAACTCTAGGAATCGTAAGGAGAAACAATGTCTACTATTACCGTCCTTGGCGCCGGAGCGATGGGCTCAGCCATTTGCACGCCGCTCGCGGACGCCGGCTGGGACGTGCGGCTGTGGGGAACGTGGCTCGACGATCACCTCCTCGACGCCATCGAGTGAGGCGAGAACCACCCGAGCACCAACCAACCGTTCGCGCAGGGCGTCACCCTCTACCGCTCCTCCGAACTCGACGAGGCCCTGGAAGGCGCGGACACCGTCATCGTTTCCGTGGCCTCCGTCGGCGTCGAGCAGGTCGTGAAAATGGCGCTGCCCGGCATCATCAAAGCCGATGCTCTCATGGTGACCTCCAAGGAATTCCTTGAGTTCGACAACGGCGACGTGCTCTTGCTGCCCGACTCGATCCGACGCATCGCCGCAAACGAGGGATACGACAACCTGCCGCCGATCATCGCTGTCGCGGGTCCCGTTAAGGCGAATG
>ERZ772962.2203-NODE-2203-length-10149-cov-14.502774_pt1 | contig 10149 bp, 12 predicted proteins | sample MGYA00580676_ERZ772962 | MGnify/ENA primary metagenome ERZ772962 (study PRJEB29015, sample SAMEA2738049) | human oral metagenome | biome: human oral; feature: human-associated habitat; material: saliva | place: China | collected 2230 ...
TTAAAGACAACGGCGACGGTACTCACACTGTAACCATCAAAGACGGTAACGGTAACACCACTACTACCATCGTTAAAGACGGTGCAACTGGTGCCAAAGGCGATACCGGCGCAACTGGTGCAACCGGTGCCGACGGTAAGAACGCTGAAGCCGACGTTAAAGACAACGGCGACGGTACTCACACTGTAACCATCAAAGACGGTAACGGTAATACCACTACTACCATCGTTAAAGACGGTGCAACTGGTGCTAAAGGTGAAGCTGGTAATACTGGTGCAACTGGTGCCGACGGTAAGAATGCCAAGGCCGATGTTAAAGACAATGGCGACGGTACTCATACAGTGACCATCGTTGACGGTGATGGTAAAACTACTACCACTATCGTTAAAGACGGTAAGAACGCTGAAGCCGACGTTAAAGACAACGGCGACGGCACTCACACTGTAACCATCACAGATGGCGAAGGTAAAACCACTACTACCATCGTTAAAGACGGTGCAACTGGTGCCAAAGGTGATACCGGTGCAGACGGTAAGAATGCTGAAGCCGAAGTTAAAGACAACGGTAACGGTACTCATACTGTAACCATCAAAGACGGTAACGGTAACACTACTACTACTGTCGTTAAAGATGGTGCAACCGGTGCTACTGGTGCAGACGGTAAGAATGCTGAAGCTGAAGTTAAAGACAATGGTGACGGCACTCACACTGTAACCATCAAAGACGGTAACGGTAACACTACTACTACTACTGTTAAAGACGGTGCTAAAGGTGATACCGGTGAAAACGGTAAGTCTGCTGAAGGTAAAGTTGAGCGTGATGAAGCTAAAGGTACTTCTACCATTACTATCAACAACTTCGATAAAGACGGTAAAGTCATCTCTACTACTACCGCAACCGTGAAAGATGGTAAAGACGGTAAAGATGGTAAAGATGCTGATGGCACCTTCGGTTTGCGTGATGAGGAAAACAAAGAAATCACCAAACCACTGAATAACACTATTCAGATTAAAGGTGATGCGGGTACTAAAGTTCAAGTATTCGACAAAGCAACCGGTAAGACTTCAGAGAAAGAAGTTCAAAACATCTTCGTTAAGAAAGACGGCGATGCGCTGAAAGTCAGCGTGAACCCTGATCTGACCGTTAACAGTGTTACTACTAACGAACTGAAAGCAGGTCCTGTAACCATCAACCAAGGTGGTATCGATGCCGGCAACACTACTATCCAAAATGTTGCTCCAGGTAAGAAAGGTACTGATGCGGTTAACGTTGACCAGCTGAACCAAAAATTCGGCGATGTGAACAGCAATGTGAACAAGGTTGACAATAACGCCCGCGCAGGTGTGGCTCAAGCTCTGGCTACTGCCGGTCTGCCACAAGCTTACTTGCCAGGTAAGAGCATGCTGGCTATCGGTGGCGGTCACTACCGCGGTGAAACCGGTTACGCTGTCGGCTTCTCTAGCATCTCCGATGGTGGTAACTGGATCATCAAAGGTACTGCTTCCGGTAACTCACGTGGTCACTTCGGTGCTACCGCAGCAGTTGGTTACCAATGGTAATCTGACTTTCAGACGGCCTGAAAAAGGCCGTCTGAAAAGACGAAGCAAATTAAATGCGGCCTATTTAGGCCGCATTTTTTTATATCTTGAATTGGATTTGTTGGATTCCTATAAGAAAAACAATAAGAATGCCATGTTTAATATGCTCTCATGAGGAATTTGGGGATAGAGTGATTAATATGAAAAACTTACTTAAAAAAGTAGAGTGAGTTTTTCATATTAATAGATGAATTTAGGTTGTGGAAACAGTATCAAGCAGAATGTTTCATAACTTATGGATGAATAATGATTTGATAGGGGAGTGTTATTAGAGAATTTAGCAAAAGACACGAGTAATGAAAAATCCTCTAAATTTGAATAGGAAGAATTTAGAGGATTTAGAGGAAGAGAAAAACTTTTAAATTTGTCTAAATTGGATTGTAATAGTCTTATGCTATTCCTCATTGAGACTCAATAATAAATCCCTAAATGCATTTGGATCTTTAATAAACGTCATTTCTCCTGATTGAGGGAAATGGAAATCGAGCAGGCGAGATATCCAGAAACGAATACATCCGGCTCTTTGTGCAGTAGGGAAATATGTACGTTCTTCATCAGATAATGGGCGTACGCTTTCATAGCCATGGATAAATGCATCATAAAGGACAGGGTCTAATTTGTTATCAGCTGTTCGTGCCCAATCGTTAACCGCAATTGCCAGGTCGTACATGAAATTACCGTTACATGCATAATAGAAATCGATAAAGCCGGAAACTTCATCTCCATTAAGCAATACGTTGTCTTTAAATAAATCGGCATGGATAATGCCGGAAGGTAAATGCTCTCCCAGATTTTCATCTAAAGCAGCTATTTCAGATTGAAGCAGTGTGGCATCCTCAAAATCTAAAACAGGTAGCAATTGAGTACAGGCATCATGCCACCAGTCATCATAACGAGGATTTTTCATTTTTAAAGGAAAGTCTTGACCGGCTAAATGCATTTTGGCCAGCATAGCACCAGTATGAAAACATTGAGCTTCGGTTGGCCAACCGGTATCTGAACCATTCAAACAAGTAACCAAACAAGCCGGTTTCCCGGCCAAAATAGAATGCAGTCCGCCATCTTTACGAGCAATCGGAGCAGCGCAGGCAACACCATTCAGACTCAAATGCTGGTTTAGTTCCAGAAAGAAAGGCAGTTCTTCTGATTTCAAAACCTCAAAAACAGTCAATACATAACGACCGGTTGAAGTTGTCAAAAAATAATTACTATTAGTAATTCCTTGAGCAATCCCCTGCAAAGAAACAAAATCTCCCAAATCATATTGCAGTAGGAAATCACGCATTTGAGCGTCGGAAACACTGGTATAGACAGACATAGCAAACTCGAGGCTGATATAAAAGAATCAAAGAAACATCATACCAAAAAACAAGCGCCAACAATATAAATTAAAGCGAGGGTCAAATTCAAAAGGCCGTCTGAAAGAGCAATTCAGACGGCCTTATATATTACGCCTTAAGCAAGGGGCGTAAATCTTAGTTAAAACCCCTTGACAAATATTTTTAACCGATATTTGAGAGGGGTCTAAAATGTCAATTTGTTTCTACACTATCACACCACAACCGGAACAAAATCCAGTTGCCTACATCTTCCGTCTTTTTTCCGATAAGGACGGCTATTCCAAGCTCATTAATACTAGAGCTTTCCCCGTAACCAATCCCCAAAATCCAAAAGCAACAGAAGAAACCGCTTCTTTATATGGCGATTTGTGCGTAGCTGATTTCATGAATCAGGAGGATAACGCATGAACCATTCAGTTTCAGCAAGCGCGGAACGCGCTCTTCCTTGTCTAAATAGTAACAACTGCATTGAGATTAAAAACTCTTTGGAAAACAAGGAAAAACAATTTCCAGTAAATGCGGAAAAATTCACTAAATCCAATGAAAACTTAAATGAATTTTCAACTTCGCATAAAAAGTCTGCTTCAGCTTTAGAAATGAATGTTCATCAATTCATTGAAGCTTTCGGAATTGACAACGTGGGCTTCCTTACTTTGACGTTTGCCGATGATGTTCAAGACGTGAAAGAAGCGAGTCGCCGTTTTCATAGCCTTAGAACAAACTTTCTGAAACGCCATTTTGAACACTATATCTGCGTTTACGAGCGCATGAAAAGCGGTCGTATTCACTTTCACTTAATCGTGAACACAAGACAAAACATCAGAAACGGCCTCAATTTCCGCCAAATTCAAGCTAAAAATTACTCAAGCGCGAATAAAGCCCTTCGTCAACTTTGGGTCTTGCTCCGTGAAAACATGGGTAAATATGGCTTTGGACGATCCGAATTACTGCCGGTTAAAACCAATAGTAAAGGCCTTGCCCGATATGTTGCCAAATACATTGCAAAACATATCGATAGCCGTTTACCTGAAGATAAGGGATTCCGCCTTATAAGAACGACTATAGACAAAAAACACCTTTGGAAGATGGCAAACAGTAATTTTTCGTTTGTATCTGCTGGTTCTCGCAAATGGCGAGAACAGCTAAGGAAATGGATTATTCGCATTGACTCTTATTTAAAGTCCATGCCCCTTTATAAATTGCGTCCATACGAATCAATAAATCAGGACAACTACAACCACATTTTATCCAATTACCTAAGCCCAAAATGGGCATTTAAAAACCGAGAAACCATCGTAAATCTGATTTAAACAGAAAGGAAAAAACATGACACAAGAAACAGAACGCCGACAAGGTATGTTTGTTATCGCCTCTTTTGACCGAATGTTCACGCGTGAACGCAAAAACCAAGACGGCACATTTACCAAGACGCATTATGTCGGACTGATTATCCGTAGCGAAACAGAAACGCGCCTTTGCGAAGTTCGTACCAAACACCCTGAAAAATATGAAGGCTACAAGCCACAGCAAATTGTTTCAATGCAAGTATTCCCACGCGCATTTAAAGACAACATCTATTTTTCAGACGAAGCATAAACAAGATTCAAGGCTTTGCGGTGTGCCTTGAATTGACCCCGAAACACCGCAAAACTTTTTTTCAACATTAACTAAAGGAAAACAAAATGAAATTCCAAAATCTGAAAAATAAAGCGAAGTACGCCCTGGCAACTGTTGCCGTTTCTGCAATGTCTGCACCTGTAATGGCTGATGGCATTTTGGACACTGTGAAAGAAGAAATCACTGGTTATAAAACCGAAATCATCGCATTGGGCGCAATCGTTGTAGGTATTTCTATCGCATTCGCGGTTATCCGTATCGGTAAACGCGGTGCAAATGCGGTTTAAGGTGTAATCATGGGTTATCAAGTAGGCCGAATTTGTTACGAAACCGAACAAGAAGCCGTCAATGTCTTGATGACCCAAGTTTCACCAACGATTGACAAAGACGGCGTGTTACATCACGCCGTTTTTGATGGTAAAGCTTGGAAGTATCAAGAACAGACAGTAAAACTTACGTTCCCCCAATGTGAGTTTGGCGAATTTGCACAAGCAGGGCGTGAGTTAGGCTATCAGCTTGTTTTAATAATGGTTTCATTATTTTTAATTGTGATCGCAATCAAAGCCGTAGGCATGATAAGCAACAAGGAAGAAGAATAACCCCCGAAATTGAATTTCTTATAGGTATGTTACCGCCTTTTGCGGTGGCTATCTGTTTATACGTTCTAATTCGTAGTTTTCAGTAGTCATAACAAGGCATAAAGCATAGAATCTAATTTTCTGAAACATTTACGAAAGTTAGAAATATGTTTATCCAAACTTTTAATATTTTATTTGTAATTCTTTACACTCTTCATTTCTCCAAAATTATTTTAATACCTAATGAAATTAGGTATTTTATGATGATTTCTTTTTTAATTTTAAATATTTATGGGCTTCTGAAAAGAAAACTGTTTATTTTTAATAGAAAATCATTAGATGATGATTTGTTTATTATGGATACAAATCCTAAAAAACCTAAACCATCAGACCCTGATATGGTTAAGTTTATGTCTGACTTAAATAAATCAATAGAGAAGAAGAAACTAGATAAGATTAAAGTTAAAAATGAATAAATTACTCATTCCTTTATTAGTTTTATTTATATCTAGTTTTGCTGTTGCAGGCGAAATTAATGTTAATAATTCAAAGTCTATCACTTATACGAAACAACATACTGAATATTGGGATAAGAAACCATGGGCGCGTTCTGTATCAGATAATTCATACAGAAAATTTCAAACAGAGGCAATGAAGGCACGATATCATGGCTATTTATCAAAACAGACTGTAAATGCAACCATTGAAGCGACAGTATCAAGACAAATCGTTCTCTAAAGTGCTTATCCTATTGTTAAAAAAGGCGCAAAACTAGCTTTAAAAGGTATTCCATACGCCGGAACTGCTTACACGCTTTATGAAGCATATCAAGCCGTAAACCCCACATTAGAATCAGCAGGTTATCATTATTCTGAAAATGCCGATACATATCTTAAAGTTTATGATAATGCGTTATGTATGCCAAAATTCATGAATGAATCTGGTTATTATTCATGTGTTGGTGTTGATTCATCTGTTATGAGAGCTTTATCAAAAGGAGGCAAATCAGCAAAAGACGCTCAAAAACTTTTAACAATGCAAGTTCAATCTGATTATGAAAAAATCCATAAAGAATTAATGGATACTTATTATTATCATGATCAATATTCAAAAGTATCTCCAAAATGTCGTTGGAATGGTTGGGGCGTTAGTTGTGACATTTCAACTCTTGCTATTGGGTATGATTTTATAAAAGATTATTCCGAAGAATTAACGCCAGGAAAGTTTTTAGAAATTGCTACAAATACTATTGATTCAAACCCTACGCCATTTGTTGAAGCTTCAGGAAATCCATCATATGAAGAACATTTAAAAGTACCTGACGGAACAGTAGTTACAATCGGCCCAGTAGAAACGCCTGAAGGTAAAAAGACCTATACAGTAACTTTCACAAATCCAACTAATGGCGGTAGTAGTGAATCCTCTGTACAGACTAATAATAGCCCTGCACCTACTGGCAATACTGGCGGTAGTCCTGACGGTAAACCTGATGATAGACCTGATGACAGACCAGACGACAGACCAGATGATAGACCCGATGATAAGCCTGATGATAAGCCTGATGGAAAAGACGGCAAGGACGGAAAAGATGGTAAGGACGGAAAAGATGGTAAGGACGGAAAAGATGGTAAGGACGGCAAAGACGCACAAGACCTTTGCGAGAAACACCCCGAAGCTTCAGCATGTAAAGAATTAGGAGATACGGACTATAAAGACTTAGAAATACCTGAAAAAGCAATCAACCTAGAATTAAAACCGCTAGATATATTCAGCACCAACGGCACCTGTCCTGCTAATCCTACGTTTAGTCTAGGCGTATTAGGTACGTTTGAAATTCCTTATGACTATTTCTGTAATATCGCCCGATTGCTTCGCCCTATATTGATTCTAGGCACGATCATAATGTGCGGATTCTTTGCGTTCAACGCAGTTAAGGAGCTTTAATCATGTGGGGCAAATTAATTACAAGCGTTTTAATGACCGTTGCAGGCAAAGTTATAACCGCACTGGGCCTGTCATTTGTCAGCTATGTAGGGCTAAATGAAATTCAAGGCTTTCTGTTATCACACGTTCAAACGCAAATCGGCGGTATTCCATCAGATGCCATGAACTTAGCTTATATCGCAGGAATTGGCGTTTGTCTGAACTGGATTTTCGGTACTTTTGCCTTTGTTGTTTCGCTTAAAAGTCTTTCTAAATTGTCAGCTTCTATCAGTAAAAAATAAAAAGGGAAATGTATGCTTTATTTAATTACAGGTGTTCCGGGTTCGGGCAAGACCCTGAAAATGATTTCAGACTTGATGACACGTCAAGACTTAAAAAACCGTCCTTTATATCTTGACGGCATTCCTGAAGTAGATGAAAAAATTATTCCAAATTTGCCTATTCTTGAAGGCGAAACAATGCAGACGTGGCACAAATGGGCACCGACAGGCGCAATACTCGTTATTGACGAATGCCAGCGCGTATTTAGGCCACGGCCAAGCGGTTCAAAAGTCCCCGATTTTGTTGCCGAACTAGAAACGCACCGCCATAAAGGTATTGATATTTTCTTGTTGACCCAACATCCTAGACTGATTGACAGTAATGTCCGCGCTTTAGTGGGTCATCATTGCCATATCAGCAAAACAAATCTAGGCGTGCGCCGTATGTTGGAATGGGAAAGGTGCGCAGATCCGACATCATCAAGAGACGTATCATCTGCTGTAAAAAGCGTTTATACCTTAGATAAAAAAGCCTTCGGCGTATATAAATCTGCCGAAGAACACACCAAAATCAAAACCAAGCTAAGCCGAGTTGTATATATCTTCCCTGCCGTGCTTGCCCTCTTAATTACCGCCGGTTGGTATATCTATTCAAGCTGGAATAATCGGATAGACACGATGAAGGCAGAACAGGAAAAGCCAAAAATTGAGGCGCAAGCCTCAAGCCCTGAAGCGGGTGGGGACGGTTGCTGTTCCAACAGCAAACGGCACCAACGCAGAAGGGCAATACACGCCACAAACGGCTGTTCCTGAACCGCCGAAGCCACATCTATCAGAAGATGACTACAAGCCGAGAATTGAAGATAGACCCGAAACCGCGCCAATTTATGATGGCGTGAACAAATCAATAACCGCCATGCCTTGGCCTTCTGCTTGCGTTAAAAGTGATAATGGCTGTAATTGTTATACAGACCAAGGCTCTAAAATTTCGGAAATCAGCAAAAAAACCTGTTTAAGCTATATAAAAGATGACTTGCCTTTCAATTCTTATAAAGCCAAAAAGACCGAAACAGCAGAAGTTAAAGAAACCGCAGAAGAAATAGAAAGGCCACAAGTTTTATCTATGGGCGGTAAAAGTCAACAGAATCTAATGTATGACGGTTATGTTGAAAAAGGAAACGAAATAGGCGCACAAAATGGCGCTAAAACAGGTTCATGAATCCCATCAGGATTGAACCTAAACCAATAAAACAACCATTAATCAAGTCAGGGGGAGGACGTCCAGAAAGATTTGTAAAGACAGCTTTATCGTCTTTATAAATCTTTTTGGATACCCTTTGACGCTAACCCACCCAAAAACGCTTTAAAGAAGGGTTGGTGCGGTTTTATGCGCCAACCCCTGCCACATGGCGAATGTCGCCGAAGGCAAGCACACGATAAGTTTCAAGCCCTGAATGAGTAAATCAGCCCATTGAGGGCTTGGCGTTTGACGAAACACCAAGTAAAGCCCACGACTTCGTAAGTACGGCCAAAGCGTACAGCTTGTAACAAAGATAGAAGCGTGGGCTTTCGTACATCTTAAGTTTGAACACTATCTAGGGCAAAAAGCCCGAATTAATAAGGTTAAACCATGTACTTAGGAATAGACGTTTCAAAGCTCACAATAGATTGCTGTTTGATTGCAGACGGCCAAAATTATCAGAAGAAGTTTCAGAACAATAAAGGAGGATTTGAACAATTAATAAAGTGGCTACAAAGTCATAAAGTATCCGATAAGCTCCATTGCGTGTGCGAAGCAACAAGCACATATTACGAAGCATTAGCCGAATATCTTTATTCACGATACACAATTACCGTAGAGAACCCAAGAAAGATAAAAGGATATGCGATAGCAGAACTACAACGATCCAAAACAGACACACAAGACGCAAAGTTGATAGCGCAATATTGCCAAGACCGAAAGCATAAATTAAAAGCATGGCAACCGCCGGCAAAAGAACAGAAGCAATTACAAGAAATCGCCCGATATTTAGACTATCTGAAACAGCAACGCGCAACAGAAAAAGCCAAACAACACGAAGCACCGGACTACATCAAATCCCATATTCAAACAACTATTTCAAACCTGACAGCACAAATACAGACAGTTAAAAAGCAATTACTCCAGTTCTACAAAGACAATCCAAGTTATAACAACCTGCGCAAAAGGCTGAAAACAATAACAGGCATAGGCGAGCAAGCGACAGCCGTATTAATATCAACCTATAAAAGACATGAATTTAAAAATGCAAAACAGTTCACGGCTTATCTAGGTCTAGACCCTAGAAAATATCAATCAGGAACAAGCGTAAACGGAAAAAGCAGAATATCAAAAATCGGAAGTTCGGAAATACGGAAAAGCCTTTATATGCCTGCCGTTGTCGCGTATCGTTGCAATGCCTTTCCAGAATTTGTAGGTCGTCTGAAAAAGAAAGGAAAGCATAACAAGCTGATATTAATCGCCATCATGCGGAAACTGGCGGTAATAGCGTTCACACTGTTGAAGAATGGCCAAGATTTCCAAGTGGAAAGATATAAATAAATTCAACGCGTCCAAAAGCCTGGTAAATTTTCAATCTATTGAAAATAAACCATAAATCAAAAAGTTAAATTCATTTAAAACAAAACAAGCACCCCGAACAAGTCGGGGTGCGCATTATTACAACGTCAAGAAATGTAAAGTTATTTGACTGTGCAATACACTATCTTTGTTTTGCGTTTTTTGTATGTATGGATAGTGTAGGAAGGTTGTTGGAGTTTTTTATAAAATAAA
>ERZ772962.2204-NODE-2204-length-10148-cov-5.953532_pt1 | contig 10148 bp, 4 predicted proteins | sample MGYA00580676_ERZ772962 | MGnify/ENA primary metagenome ERZ772962 (study PRJEB29015, sample SAMEA2738049) | human oral metagenome | biome: human oral; feature: human-associated habitat; material: saliva | place: China | collected 2230 ...
TCCACGTACGTAGATATTAGAGCCACGTACGTAGCCCAAACTTATCTACCACTCGTCCGCAACTTTTATCCCTACGCGGAGCAACAACCTAATATAGGTCACTTCACAAAGCTATATAGCTTTCTTCGCCATCCTATATAGGTCGCCATCGCGACCTATATAGCTTCGTCGTCGGACCAATATAGGTCAGCCCGCCGACCCATATAGGTTGATAGCTCTCCCTTATATTCTTCCCCATTTCTCAGCGAGGAAAGAGGTGGCATTGGGGGGCTCTATAAATGCGTTCGTAAAGGAATTAAAGAACAGTACATCTGTGCCTTCTGAATGGAGAATGTACTTGTGATAAGGGATCTCGGCGTGCCCTCGGGTGGTGGAGTCTTGCTTATGGAGGAAATAATATATTTGGGGTGAACGGATCGCGTGATCCTAATTGCAATCATTAATACCCCAAGCGTATGAAAAAGACGATACTGCGTGTGGCGATGAGTAGCCTCTTTCTTGGCTTCGCCACTCTGAGTGTAGCTTCCCTTTCCTCGTGTGATAAGGAGAAGGAGAGATCAGAACCGATATCTGGCTCTTTCCCCTCGAAGCACCCCATCTCAGGCTTCTTCCGAGTGATTAAGGCTGAGGCAACCCTTACACCTGTGGAGAAAACCCCACAGAAAGATCGATCAGATTACCTCTGCTGGGAGATTGTCCCTGGATCAGAGGTCCGCTATTCGATGATACGTGATGAGGAGAAGGTCTCGCAAATATATAAGGAGCGTAAGATGCGTGAGGATGTCACCTTCTACAGTGTGATTGGGCCGTTCAATACATTGGGTGTCTATGGGCTGCAGGCCATGACGCTGAGCTTTACTCGTGACGCAGATCATGTGGTGACGGATCTCTCCTCGCAGGCACTACTCAGCTACGAGCACCTGTATAAGACGTACTATGAGCGTGAGCCACTCGCACCAGGTGCTAAGACTTGGTATTATAGGTTTTTAGCTCATGAAGTTGGGCCTAAGACTATTCGAGAAGAAGCGAGCTTGGCAAGTCTTACTCCAAAGGATCTTTGGTGGACCTTCTGGGGGTACTACTTAAATTCCGAATTCACTCCTCGTGATGCCTCTGCCTATCTCTACCTGAAGAAGGATGCTGTCGACTTGACGGCGGGTAAGCTCATCCTCACATTTGTCCGCGACGAAGGAAATCCTGTGAAGGTGGAGCTTCCCACAAAGTAGCCTCTTGCCTATCATAGATGCTCCCGACCAGTGCCTTCAGGAGGTGCTGGGCGGGAGCGTCTGCATGAAGAAGTGTCGGGTGGGGGAGCTTATGTCGGTGATTTTTATTACCTTTGTAGCAAAGAGATGATCGAGAGAGGAGGCGACAGAGCTTCCTCTCTTTGCATTCATCCCCTATTATCCTACGAGACGCGTCATGATCGATAAGAGCTACATCGAGGGAATTGCTTCCCAGTACTGTGCCACCGAGCACCCCGATTATTATATTGTAGAAGTCGCTGTCCACCCTGGCAATCGTATTATCGTCGAGCTGGGTGCCCGTGGGGGCATCAGCATCGATGCATGCGTAGCCCTCTCGAAGCATATCGAGGGGCAGCTGGATCGTGAGGCAGAGGACTTCGAGCTCGAGGTAGGCTCTGCAGGCCTCACCGCACCCTTCAAGGTCCTCCGTCAGTACACCGACGCTATCGGTGAGGAGGTCGAGGTGCTCCGTAAGGGGGGCATCAAGGAGAAGGGCGTCCTCTCTGACGCTACTGCCGAAGCGATCACCCTTACCGTCGTACGCAAGGTACGCCCCGAGGGTCAGAAGCGCAAGATCGAGGTCGAGGAAGCCCTCCCCATCCCGATGGATGAGGTGCTACAGACCAAGCGCGTCTTGAAGTTCTAAACCTCGACCCTGTCCAAGTAGAAGAATAAAACTTATATAATAGCCCCATGGCAAAGAAGAAAGAGACTACCAGCTTGATCGAAGCGCTCCTCGAGTATCAGGAGCTCAAGAGTATCGACCGCAATACGCTGATCGCGGTCATGGAGGATTCCCTCCGCAATGTCCTGTCGAAGATGTTTGGCTCGGACGATACCTTTGACGTCATCATCAACGTCGAGAAGAAGGGTGACTTCGAGATCTGGCGTACGCGTCACGTCGTCGCCGATGAGGACTTCGTCGATGAGGTGCGTGAGGTACCCCTGAGCGAAGCCCAGCGCTTCGACCCAGAGATCTCCGTCGGCGAGGACTTCGTCGATGCAGTCGACTTCAACTCCTTCGGTCGCCGCGCAGTCATCAACCTGCGTCAGGCCCTGGCAAGTAAGATCCTCGAGCTGCAGAAGGAGCACTTCTACCACAGCTTTGCTGGCCGTGTGGGCGAGCTGATCTCCGCCGAAGTCTATCAGGTATGGAAGCGCGAAGCCCTGCTCATCGACGATGAGGGCAACGAGCTCCTCATGCCCAAGACCGAGCAGATCCCTGGCGACTTCTTCCGCAAGGGTGAGACGGTACGCGCTGTCATCGAGCGTGTAGAGAACGAGAACAGCAATCCTAAGGTCATCCTTTCGCGCGTCAGCCCTGAGTTCCTCAAGCGTCTCTTGGAGCTCAACGTGCCTGAGATCGCCGATGGCCTTATCACGATCCGTGCCGCAGCCCGTATCCCTGGTGAGCGTGCTAAGATCGCCGTAGAGTCGTATGACGACCGCATCGACCCTGTAGGGGCTTGCGTCGGGGTCAACGGTTCGCGTATCCGCAGCATCGTCCGTGAGCTGAAGGGTGAGAACATCGACGTGACGACCTACACCACGAACCCCATGCTCTTCATCCAGCGCGCACTCAGCCCTGGGAAGGCCGTGGCTATCGCCCTCAGCGACGAGGACGAAGAAATCAAGCAGGCCGAGGTCTACATGCGCCCCGATCAGGTGCCCTTGGCTATCGGTAAGAACGCTGCCAACCTCAAGCTGGCTTCGCTCCTGACCGGCTACCGTATCGAGATCTTCCGCGACGAAGAGGGTGCTACGGGTGAGGAGGATATCTACCTCGACGAGTTCTCTGACGAGATCGACGAGCAGATGATCCAGGCCCTCAAGGAGGAAGGCTACACTACGGCTAAGTCCGTACTGCGTGAGGATCGTGCTACGCTCCTTGCTAAGACTGAGCTGGACGAAGACGTCCTCGACCGTATCCTCGAGGTCCTCAGCGCCGAGTTCTCCGAAGAAGAGCCCTACGAAGATGACGAGCCCGCCGCTGAGCTCGCCACTGAAGAGGGAGAAGAAGATTAATCCGTCCCGCCCGCCCGCTGCCCCGCTGTCGCTCCCTGTAGTGTAGATACCCATTAGCGAGAAGCCCGAGCAAGCCAGCAGCGAGCCCGTGAAGAGGCGGACATAAACCATTCAAAAGAGAAGATACATGCCAAAGGACATCAAGCTCTTTACCTTGGCCAAGGAACTCAACGTAGGGATTGGCTCATTCAAGGATTCGTTAGAGAAAAAGAACGTCTTAGACGTCAATACGATCACCCCCAACACTCGCGTACCCCGCGAGGTGGCCGAGCAGCTCATCGCTGAGCACGGCAAGGGCATGGGCAAGGCCGAGATCGCCGCGCTCCTCGACACCCTCAGTGGTGCCGCTGCTAAGCCTGCGCCTGCCAAGCCCGCAGCGAAGCCCGAGGCCCCAGCTGCTGAGCCCGCTCCCGCGAAGGTGAAGCACATCGAGACGGTCGTCCCCGAGGATCGCCGCCCCAGCCTCAATATCAAGGGCTCCATCTCCACGGAGAAGAAGGCTGAACCCAAGCCTGCTCCCAAGGCGAAGTCCGAGCCTAAGCTCGCCCCCGCTCCTAAGGCGGAGGCTCCTGCACCCGAAGTGAAGCCCGAGCCTAAGGTAGAGGTCAAGCCTGAACCCAAGCCTGAACCCAAGCCTGAGCCAGCACCCGCACCTGCTCCTAAGGTCGAAGCTCCCGCCCCTAAGGCTGAGCCTAAGCCCGAACCGAAGCCAGCTCCTGCACCCGAGCCTGCACCCGCAGCACCCGCAGCGAAGCCCGAGCCCAAGGCTGCTCCCGCAGCCGAGGAGCCCACGGTGCGCGAGCCCGAGATCTATCGCCCTTCGACTCCAAGTGCGGGGATCAGCTTCAACGTAGTAGGTAAGATCGACCTCTCTTCGATCAACGATAATACGCGCCCCGCCAAGAAGTCCGCTGCCGACAAGGGTCGTAAGCGCACCCGTATCGGTAAGGGCCCCGTCGATGTCAAGGCCGAAGCCGCTAAGGTGACGGACAATGGCACGAAGAAGCCCGGACAGCGCAATGGTAATGCCGGCGCAGGTCGCTCCGCAGACCCCAACAACCGCGGTGGTCGTGGCAATGCTCAGCAGGGTGCTGCCGAGCAGAAGACGGGCCGTAAGGCCAAGCGTCAGAGCCAGCAGCCTCAGAAGGCTGTCGTCACTGACGAAGATGTACAGCGCCAGGTCAAGGAGACGCTTGCTCGTCTGACGGGTAAGAACCAGCAGGGGGCGAAGTCCGCTAAGTACCGTAAGGACAAGCGCGACGCTGCTCGCTCTGCAGCTCTCGACGCTCAGGAGCGCAGCGAAGCCGAAAGCCGTACGCTGAAGCTCACCGAGTTCGTGACGGTGAGTGACCTCGCGAGCCTTATGGACGTCCCCGTGACGCAGGTCATCGCTACCTGTATGAGCATCGGTCTGATGGTGTCTATCAACATGCGCCTCGATGCTGAGACCATCGAGATGGTAGCAGAAGAATTCGGCTACAAGACCGACTTCGTCAGCGCTGAGGTCGTCGAAGCCATCACGCAGGAAGAAGAGGTCGATGACGAAGCTGACCTCATCAGCCGTCCTCCTATCGTCACCGTCATGGGTCACGTCGACCACGGTAAGACGTCGCTCCTCGACCGCCTGCGCAATACCAACGTCATCGCTGGCGAAGCAGGGGGGATCACCCAGCATATCGGTGCTTACAGCATCCGATTCAAGGGTGGTAAGCGTATTACCTTCCTCGATACGCCAGGTCACGAAGCCTTCACCGCTATGCGTGCTCGTGGTGCGAAGGTCACGGACATCGCTATCATCATCGTCGCCGCTGACGACGACGTGATGCCTCAGACGAAGGAAGCTATCAACCATGCCGCCGCCGCTGGTGTGCCCATGGTCTTCGCGATCAATAAGATCGATAAGCCCGCCGCTAACCCCGACCGTATCCGTGAGCAGCTCGCTGCCATGAACTACCTCGTCGAGGAATGGGGTGGTAAGTACCAGTGTCAGGAGATCTCCGCTAAGCAGGGCATCAACATCGATGAGTTGCTGGAGAAGGTCCTCCTCGAAGCTGAACTCCTTGAGCTCAAGGCCAACCCCAAGCGCCGTGCTGTCGGCTCCGTCATCGAGTCTTCACTCGATAAGGGCCGTGGTTATGTGGCTACCGTCCTCGTGCAGAACGGTACGCTCTCGCAGGGTGACATCGTCCTCTCGGGTACGCACTATGGCCGTGTGAAGGCTATGTTCAACGAGCGTAACCAGAAGGTCGAGCACGCAGGCCCCAGCGAACCCGTTCTGATCCTTGGCTTGGACGGTGCACCTACCGCAGGTGAGACCTTCAACGTCATGGAGACCGAGCAGGAAGCGCGTAGCATCGCCAGCAAGCGTGAGCAGCTCAAGCGTGAGCAGGATAACCGCACGAAGAAGGGGCTTACCCTTGACGAACTCGCTCGTCGTCGTGCTCTGGGCAACTTCCAGGAGCTCAATGTCATCATCAAGGGTGACGTGGACGGCTCTATCGAAGCGCTCTCCGACTCGCTCATCCGCCTCTCTACGGAGGAAATTCAGGTCAACGTCATCCACAAGGGCGTCGGTCAGATCTCCGAGAGCGACGTCGTGCTCGCCTCTGCTTCTTCGGCTATCATCCTGGGCTTCCAGGTGCGTCCCAGCCAGGCCGCTCGTCGTCTGGCAGACCGTGAGGGCGTAGAGATCCGTACTTACTCGATCATCTACGACACCATCGAAGACATCAAGTCCGCTATGGAAGGGATGCTTTCGCCCGAAATCAAGGAGAATGTCGTGGCGAACCTCGAGGTCCAGCAGACCTTCAAGATCACCAAGGTCGGTACCATCGCCGGCTGTATGGTCGTCGAAGGGAAGATCAAGCGCAACAACAAGATCCGCCTTATCCGAGATGGTATCGTCAAGTATGCTGGTGAGCTGGGCTCACTCAAGCGATATAAGGATGATGCTAAGGAGGTCGTCATGGGTCAGGAGTGTGGCTTGAACATCGAAGGCTACAATGATATCCAGGCAGGCGACATCATCGAAGCCTACGAAGAGATCGAGATCAAGAAGACGCTCGACTAGCTTCGCTCTCCACATATCGGTCGCTGGGTAAGTGCTCTCGCCTTAAGGTGTAGTCCCTTGCCTCGGGGGATTTCCTCCTTAAGCGACTTGATCTTTAGGCTCCCCGCCTTCGTCCCTTGAATGGGCGAGGGCGGGGAGCTTTTGTTTGCTCCCTTGAGGAGCACGCTTCAAGTTCTGTAGCTCACGATATACCTAACGTCTTGCTTACAATATACCTAACCAGCTCATGATATACCTAATCGCTCTGTCTGGATATATGTAAGTTCTACAAGTAGTATAGGACTGTTAGGCTAACGAATGCTAAGTCTCGCAAACCGTCAGAAGATGGGCAATGAGATGCTACGAGTAGACTGTCCCAGTAGCAGGTGAGGGGCTGTTTTAGGGAGCCTATACTTTTTAGCTAGTTTTTTCCCTCCCTAAGCATATCAGGAGTCTTATCTTTCCGATGTGAGCTTGCTCAAGGAGCAGGACTCGCTAGTCTGAACGTTATGGGAGGACATGACGCGATAAGTGATTGTTTGCTGGGTTCTTGGTTTTCCTCACTACTCTTCCTTGCTTACTCTGGGCGTGATGCTCGTGGCGGGGGTATGCCGTCCTACCTTTTACTTATCTTTGTGACGCGTACAGTGAGAGCGCTCCAGCTCTCTATAGCATACTACTCATAGATCATCAAGTCCTCCCTATAGATCTTCGCAGAATGATTACTTTCTTTCGCCAGCCTGAACAGTCCACCTACTATGTCGTCGAGACGACAGAAGCACTCTCTCCCTTATTCTTCGATCGCCTGACGTGGCTCTTTGGTGGCGCTAAGCCCCTTGCCGAGACTACGCTCTCTGGATCCTTCATCGGTACCCGCCGTGAGCTCGTCACTCCGTGGAGTACCAATGCCGTCGAGATCGTACGTAACATGGGTATTGACTCTGTCGTGCGCATTGAGGAGTTTGAGGCTGTTTCCTCGTCTGATGCTCCCTTTGATCCTATGCTCCAGCATCGCTATGAGGGGCTTGATCAGCAGGTCTTCGCTACGGACTTCACTGCCCAGCCTATCCTCTCCGTCACGGATATCCGTGCTTACAATAAGGAGCAGGGTCTAGCACTCAGCGAAGAGGAGATCACCTACCTAGAGGATCTAAGCAAGCGCCTAGGACGCCCGCTGACCGATAGTGAGCTCTTCGGCTTCTCGCAGGTCAATAGTGAGCACTGCCGACACAAGATCTTTGGCGGTACCTTCATCATCGATGGACAGGAAGAGGAGCGATCGCTCTTCGGTATGATCAAGGACACTAGTGCTGCTAACCCTGGGCATCTGGTATCAGCCTATAAGGATAATGTCGCCTTTATCGACGGTCCTAGCGACTTGGAGCAGTTCGCTCCAGCTTCAGGGGACAAGCCCGACTTCTTCGTACGTAAGCCCATCGACAGTGTCCTAAGCCTCAAGGCGGAGACGCATAATTTCCCTACGACCGTCGAGCCCTTCAATGGTGCTGCTACAGGTACGGGAGGAGAGATCCGAGATCGTATGGCTGGTGGGCGAGCGAGTGTCCCCTTGGCTGGTACGGCGGTCTATATGACGAGCTACCCTCGCACCGAAGCAGGGCGTAGCTGGGAGAAGCATACGGCTGAGCGTCCTTGGCTCTACCAGACACCGCAGCAGATCCTCACGAAGGCATCGAATGGGGCTAGTGACTTCGGCAATAAGTTTGGCCAGCCACTGATCTGTGGCTCGCTACTGACCTTTGAGCAAGGTGCCTCTGCAGAGGATCCGAATGCTTATGGCTTTGATAAGGTGATCATGCTCGCTGGTGGTGTCGGCTATGCTCGTCGCTCTGATGCGCAGAAGGGGACTCCCGAGCCAGCAGAGAAGGTTGTACTCCTCGGTGGTGATAATTACCGTATCGGTATGGGGGGCGGTGCCGTTAGCTCGGTGAATACAGGTCAGTATGCTGGAGCTATCGAGCTGAATGCCGTCCAGCGCTCTAACCCTGAGATGCAGAAGCGTGTCGAGAATGTCATCCGTACGCTAAGCGAAGGTGAGGACAATCCTATTATCTCTATTCATGACCATGGTGCAGGTGGTCACCTCAATTGCCTCTCGGAGCTCGTCGAGACGACGGGCGGACACTTTGATTTAGGTGCCTTCCCTATCGGGGATGAGACGCTCTCGTCCAAGGAGATCATTGGCAACGAAAGTCAGGAGCGTATGGGGCTACTCGTCAAGGAGGAGGCTATCCAGCGCATCGCTCGTATCGCAGAGCGTGAGCGAGCACCGATGTATGTCGTCGGAGAGACTACGTCGGATATGCACTTGACCTTCGAGGAGCCCTCGGGAGCTAAACCTATTGACCTAGCCTTGTCAGATATGTTTGGCTCTGCACCTAAGACGATCATGGAGGATAAGCATATAGATCGGGATCGCTTACCCCTATCCTATGCTACCGATGTACAGGCCATCGAAGGCTACCTAGATGCTGTCTTGCAGCTCGAGGGGGTCGCTTGTAAGGACTGGCTGACGAACAAAGCTGACCGCTCCGTCACGGGACGTGTCGCCCGCCAGCAGTGCCAAGGTGAGATCCAGCTCCCCTTGAGTGACTGCGGTGCTGTAGCTGTGGACTTCCGAGGCCGTAAGGGGATGGCGACCTCCATAGGTCATGCACCCGCCGTTGCCTTGGTGGACCCCGTAGCAGGTAGTCAGATCGCTATCGCTGAGGCCTTGACTAATATCGCTTTAGCTCCCCTTACCTACGGGCTAGATGGCGTTTCGCTAAGTGCAAACTGGATGTGGCCGTGCCGTCAGCCAGGAGAAGACGCTCGTCTCTACGATGCTGTCGAGGCTGCATCTGACTTCGCTATCTCGCTAGGGATCAATATCCCCACTGGTAAGGATTCGCTCTCGATGACACAGAAGTATCCCGAGGGGAAGCAGGTGCTTAGCCCTGGGACGGTCATCATCAGTGCTGTGGCCGAGGTATCGGATGTCCGAAGCATCGTATCGCCTGTCCTTCGTCCTGAGCCAAGCTATCCGGTCTACCATATTGACTTTAGCTTTGCACCCCTTGAGCTTGGTGGCTCTGCTCTAGCTCAGGTGCTGGGGCAGGTCGGGAATGAGACGCCTGCCATCGAAGAGCCCGAGTACTTCCGTGAAGCCTTCACGGCTGTTCAGGAGCTGATAGAGCGGGGTGTTTTGGTCGCAGGGCATGATATTTCTTCGGGTGGGTTGATCACGGCTCTCCTAGAGATGTGCTTCCCCAACAGGCAAGGTGGTCTCGAGGTGGACCTAGGAGCCTTCCCTGCGGGCGATCTGACGAAGCTCCTCTTCGCAGAGAACCCAGGCTTGCTTGTCCAAACCAATGATCCCGCACAGCTGGAGGAAGTCCTACGTGCCTCGAGCATCGGCTTTGCACGCATTGCGACGCCTACGAAGGATGGACGTACCCTCACGCTTCGTCAAGGGAAGCAGACGCTCTCGCTGGATATTGATGCTAAGCGTGACGTGTGGTATCGCTCCTCTTACCTGCTGGATCAGCATCAGAGTGGCGAGGTGCTGGCTAAGGAGCGCTTCACGAACTATAAGCATCAGCCCCTCCGCTATGCCTTCCCTGCGGGCTTCACGGGTAAGCTCAAGGATCTCGGACTTGATCCTGACCGCACGAATCCTAGTCGTGTCAAGGCGGCGATCCTACGTGACAAGGGGACGAATGGAGAGCGTGAGATGGCCTATGCCCTCTGGCTCGCTGGCTTCGACGTCAAGGATGTGCATCTGACCGACCTCATCTCGGGTCGTGAGACGCTCGATGATGTACAGCTCA
>ERZ772962.2205-NODE-2205-length-10147-cov-3.876734_pt1 | contig 10147 bp, 8 predicted proteins | sample MGYA00580676_ERZ772962 | MGnify/ENA primary metagenome ERZ772962 (study PRJEB29015, sample SAMEA2738049) | human oral metagenome | biome: human oral; feature: human-associated habitat; material: saliva | place: China | collected 2230 ...
CCAGTTCTTTAGACTCCGGCAGTTTTGGTTCAGGTTTCTCAGATTCCGGTGGTTTCAGCTCAAGCTCCTCGGATTCTGGTAGTTATGGCTCCTCTACTTCAAATAGTGATAGTCTAGGTTTCTCAGATTCTGGAAGTTTCGGATCTTCTTATTCTAACAGTTTCGGTGGCTATTCTACTTCAGATAATGATAGTCTTGGAACCTCTACTTCAGATAGTAGCTTTGGCTCGTCAGATACTTCTGGGAATTGGTCAAGTATTGGCGACAACGACTTGTCAAATGGATCTGGAAGCTGGTCCAGTATTGGAGATGCCAGTTCGTCTAAGGATAACAGCGACTTTTCTAGCTTTGGTGATGCTATTTCATCGGGCAACAATTATAGTTCTGGAAGTTGGTCTAGCATTTCTGACAGCAATACAAGTTCTGCAGATTTGAGCACAGGGAATTGGACGAGCACCAACGATTCAGCTGCTAAGAAATCTTCCGAGATTTCTGACTCTTTTAGTGATTTTGATACAGGTGATTGGTCTCGAACATCTGATGCCTTGGCAGATAATGCTTCGTCAACCAGCAAGACAGTGAGTGACTTTACTTCAGGCGATTGGTCAAGAGTATCTGATTCATCAAGCGATAAATTTTCAACAAGTGGCTTAGGTCTGAACGACTTTACAGCAGGTGACTGGTCGCATGTATCAGATTTTAGCGACAATAAAACGTCAACAAGCGCTGCTTATAGTGATTTGGGGGTAGATAATTGGTCTAGAATCAATGATTCTTTCAACAATTCGGCTTCGTCAACTATCACAGCAACAGATGATTTTACAACAGGAGACTGGACTCGTGTAACCGATGTGTTTGGAAGCCAGATTTCCAACAAAAGTAAGTCTCTAAGTGATTTGACACTTGGTGATTGGGCCAGTGTTCAGGATGCTGCATCAAGAACAGCAAGTCTCTCTCCATTGGAGGGTGAATATACTCTTTCTGCAACAAAGCCTACAGAGGACTTTGTTAGCACGTCACCAGTAAATCAATGGTCTGGCTTTAATCCAGTCGAGGGTGATTGGAAGCAGATTGATATCTCTGAGAAGTCAAAAACTGTTAACACCCCAACGATGTCAGAGGCTTTGGCTGATTGGGCAGGCTTCAAGCAGACAACCACGAGTAAGGAAGGACTCCCAGGCTCTGCTTTAGACTATGCATCCTCTCTGTCAGCAACGGGAAAAAATCAATTGCCAGATTCATTTTTAGACGGAGATTGGCAACGGGTTAGCGAAAGTAAGCCTACTTCAACCCTTTTTAACAATCCTTTGGCTACAGAGGACATCCTCACTAACCAAACTCTTCCAACGACGGTTGACTTAGGCTTATCTCAAACTTTTAGTCGAACACCAGAAGACTACTATCAAGCAGGTGCGATGTTTGCAGGGCCGGGTGCTACTTACCACAGAATGACCTCGGATCCCAAAGCGTTATCTGAAAGATTTCAATACGAGTTTAACAGGGATATAAATAATTACAGAAATGCTATGAATAAATCTGCTAAACAGCATTTGACAAATGATTTTGAAGTCAAAGATGATAGACGTTTCAAAGACTTAGGTTATGTTGGAGCTGCGATAGATAACATGGCAGCTAGCTCATCCTCTAGACTTGCAGCGATTCGAGCCTCTTCTAATGAGTTAGCATATTTAGGTGTGGTAGGTGGAAATCTCGCATTAGATGGGGCAACTGCTGTAGTAAATAATGTTAATAAATTTGCAGACAAACCAGGAGTTGGCTCTACTTCAAGAATGCTTAGTATTGGTTTAAATGCTGCAAATGGCTTGCCCCCTACTGCTGTTGATATGAGGGATATGGCTGCTATTATGGCGGAGAAGGAGAAAAAGACAGAGCCTAGTCCAGGTTATCATAAACTAAAACAAGAAGTTTATAAAGCGTTTCAAGATAGGGATACTAAAAAACTGAGTAAAATATCTAACGAAATCGAGAAGCAAATTGGGGACTATTTTGATCCACTGACAAATGGTATTAAAAGAGACTTCTTTAAAACCCCAGCGTCAGAAAAAGAGGCAAAGAAGGCGGCCAAAGAGACGACTGCTGTTGGCGGATTTAGTTTATATCCAGAGAAGTTTAATAAATATGTAGAAGGTAAGAAAAAAGACTTAGACACTTTTATTGAAAATTCAACCAAAAAGAAATCAACAGACAGTGAAAACATGAAAATGCTTAAAAATGCTGGCTATGCGATAGGAACATTTGCGTCTTCAAGAGGGAAGAAAGCAATAGATCAAGTCACTAAGTCTGCAAGAGCTATTACCAAAGTTGCAGATAAGCAAGAAGTTCAAGATGCTGCTCTATTGCTAAGCACAGGATTTAACTACTCACAAGGCATTCCTTATAGTCCAGAAGCCAAGATGGTTGAAAATGAAGCGTTAGAACGAATGTCTAATCGATGGAATTCTTTCAAAGCATACATGACAGAATTTGGTAAAGCATGGGAAGAAAGGGACGCAGTTAAGAGTGCTAATATGATGAAAGATATTTATAGAACTACTACAGATTATATAGGTGACTTTAAAGGAGCTGCAGGAGGAGCGAAAAAAGCTGGGAAAGCCCTAACGACTCCAATAGATAAAATCAGAAATTTTGGTAAGTCTAAAACTGACTCTAAACAATCTGTATCTAAGACTTCCACTCCGTCATCAAAAGCCTCTAAAAACAAGAAAAACTAATTCCTTTTCCTTATATTGTCAAAAAACCGGGACGAGACCCGGTTTTTTGATGTTTGATTCTTGTCAATGTTAGCAGCAAACCACTTACCGCCCAAAATCTACCACTTACTGAAAAAGCCTTGTTTCTCATTTTGAAACTGATATAATAAACGTAGAAAGTAAAGGAGGTAGCAATGAAAATTCGAGTAGAACTGGATTCGGATTTAGCGGAAGTAGAGATTGTCATCAGGGCTGCTCGATTTGATGCTCAGCTCGAGCAAATTCAGCAAGCTCTGGAGCAAGCAACGGCACCGCCCATTATTTTTTATAAGGGAGCTAGCGAATATTTTCTGGATATTGACAATATTCTCTTTTTCGAGACTGACGGTAGCAAGATTTTTGCTCATACGCGTGAGGATGCTTATGAAGTCAAGCACAAGCTCTATGAGTTGGAAGACCGCCTGCCCTATTATTTTTGTCGCATATCCAAATCCAGCATTATCAATAGTAAGGCGATTTACTCGCTGGAAAAATCCTTTTCGGGCAGTAGCAGCGTCCGTTTCTACGATACCCATAAGGAAGTGTATGTGTCTAGGCACTATTATCAAATTTTAAAAGAAAAGTTAAACGAAACGAGGTAACATCATGAGAAAAACAATATTAGGACTGGCTTGCTTACTTCTAGCAGCTTGGGTACTTTTGCAGGGGAATTTCGGGATTCCCGTTATTCACATCAATGTTTGGCCTTTGTTGGTCATTATGGGCTTTGTCTATTTTTCAGCGGAGAGCTTCTATTCTGGCAACATTCCGCTAGGTTTTATCTTTGCCATTATCGCTTTTATCATTGCTAATAGCACTTACGACCTCTTGCCCAATATCTCAGCAAGCGCAGTTAGTTTTGCTGGTATTCTAGCCTGTATCGGTGTCAATTTCTTGGTCAAACCTAGCAAAAAATGGAAATTAAGGCATTTTTCTAAACATTTTTCTGGCGAAGAAATTGGTGGCGAAGGCATTGTCTTTGGCTCAGGCACCCGTTATGTCAATAAGGACAATTTTAGCTATGATGAGCTGACTTGCTCTTTTGGTAGTGCCAAGGTTTACTTTGACAACGCTAAGATAGCTGGGGATTCAGCGACTTTTAAAGTGGAAGTTGCTTTTGGTAATGCCACTCTCTTTGTTCCAAGCTCTTGGCAGGTTGTCAGCAAGGTTGCTTGTGCTTTTGGCGGTGTTTCTCAAGTTCGCGATACCAGTGAAAAAGAAAAAACGCTCTATTTAGAAGGCAGCGTGGCTTTCGGTCATTTGAAAGTGATTTATATCTAATTATTTCTTGTTTTAAAAAGGTGATTATTTGCAAAACTTGGGAACTAGCTCTTGCCAAACTCGGTAAAGTATGGTAGACTTTATAAGTATGTGGTAAAACACCTTAAACTAATCAGGAGGATAAGTATCAATGGCTAAAGTATGTTACTTTACTGGTCGTAAGACTGTATCAGGAAACAACCGCTCTCACGCGATGAACCAAACAAAACGCGCTGTTAAACCAAATCTTCAAAAAGTTACTGTTTTGATTGACGGTAAACCTAAAAAAGTTTGGGCTTCAGCTCGTGCCCTTAAATCAGGTAAAGTTGAACGCGTTTAATCTTTATTTAAAAAGGATGGAAAATTTCCGTCCTTTTTTTGCTTGGGAATTTCCGCCTAGACAGTTGATTTAGACCCTTCCTCTTTTACACCCTGTATAAAATATGGTAGAATAAACTATAAAATACTTTTGAGGTACAAATTATGACTGTGAAAATTAATACAAAAGATGGTCAAATTGAGCTGACTGATGATGTGATTGCAACAATCGTCGGTGGTGCAGCGACTGAAATTTTTGGTGTAGTTGGCATGGCCAGCAAAAATGCAATCAAGGATAATTTTCAAGCCCTTTTAGGAAAAGAAAACTATGCTAAGGGCGTGGTTGTGAAAGCGACTGATGAAGGTGATATCGCAGTTGATGTCTACACTGTCTTAAGCTATGGAGTCAAAATCAGCGAAGTTTCCAAAAACATCCAAGAGCGTGTTAAATTCAGTTTGGAAAACAAGCTCGGAATTACTGCCCATGCAGTGAATGTTTATATCCAAAATATTAAAGTCGTAGGAGAATAATCGTGGCAAATATTACTACTAGTTTATTCCAAGAAATGGTGCAGGCAGCATCTACTCGCTTAAATAAACAGGCTGAATATGTAAACTCTTTGAATGTCTTCCCTGTTCCAGATGGCGATACAGGTACCAACATGGGTATGACTATTGAAAATGGTGCTAAGGAAGTGTCAGATAAGTCTGCTTCAACAGTTGGCGAAGCGGCGGGTATCTTTGCGAAAGGCCTTTTGATGGGTGCGCGTGGTAACTCAGGAGTTATCACTTCCCAGCTTTTCCGCGGTTTTTCTCAAAGCGTGAAAGAGCATGAAGAGCTGACTGGTGAAGATCTAGCTCTGGCCTTTCAGTCTGGTGTAGAAGTGGCTTACAAGGCAGTTATGAAGCCGGTTGAGGGAACGATTTTGACTGTTTCCCGCGGTGCGGCTATCGGAGCTAAGAAGAAAGCTGAAGTCACTAATGATGCTGTAGAAGTTATGAAAGCGGCTCTTGAAGGAGCTAAGGCTGCTTTGGCTAAGACACCGGATATGCTGCCGGTTCTGAAAGAAGTCGGTGTTGTGGACTCTGGCGGTCAAGGGCTGGTCTTTATCTACGAAGGCTTCCTGTCTGCTCTTACAGGCGAATATATTGCGTCTGAGGACTTTGTGGCGACACCTGCGACCATGTCTGAGATGATCAATGCTGAGCATCATAAGTCTGTAGCTGGCCATGTGGCAACAGAAGACATCACTTACGGCTACTGTACAGAAATCATGGTGGCTCTCAAGACAGGGCCAACCTATGTAAAAGATTTTGATTATGATGAGTTCCGCAACTACCTCAACGATTTGGGAGATTCCCTGTTGGTAGTCAACGATGATGAAATCGTCAAAGTCCATGTTCATACTGAAGATCCAGGACTGGTTATGCAGGAAGGTCTCAAGTACGGTAGTTTGGTCAAGGTCAAGGTTGACAATATGCGCAACCAGCACGAAGCACAGGTTGAAAAGGAAGAGCGCTCAGCTAAGCCGGCTCAAGAAAAAGAGTTTGCGATTATTGCTGTAGTAGCTGGTGAGGGTCTGGCTGAAATCTTTAAGGCTCAGGGAGTTGACTATATCATCTCTGGCGGGCAAACCATGAACCCATCAACAGAAGACTTCATCAAAGCTGTGGAGCAAGTCAATGCTCGTAATATCATTATCTTGCCAAACAATAAAAACATCTTCATGGCAGCCCAATCAGCAGCAGAAGTGATTGAGCAGCCAGCAGCAGTGATTGAGACTCGCACCATTCCTCAAGGTTTGACCAGTCTCCTAGCTTTTGATGGCAGCAAGACTATCGAGGAAAACCAAGAGCGTATGACTGCAGCCTTGGCAGAAGTAGTCAGCGGCAGCGTGACAACTGCGGTTCGTGATACTACGATTGATGGCTTGGAAATTCATGAGAATGACAACCTCGGTATGGTGGATGGTAAGATAGTTGTTTCTAATCCGGATATGCTGACAGCTTTGAAAGAAACGTTCAGCAAGATGCTCAATGAAGACAGCGAGATTGTCTCTATCTATATCGGTGAAGACGGCAGCGAAGAGTTGGCGAGCAGTCTTGCTCAAGATTTGATGGAACAATTCGAGGATGTAGAAGTAGAAATTCATCAGGGCAGTCAGCCGGTTTATCCATATATTTTTAGTGTTGAATAGTATAAAAAGGCAATCGAAAGGTTGTCTTTTGTCATTTTGTAGAAAATACTTAGACAAGAAACTGGTATTATGTTATACTGTAACAAATAAAAAGTAAAAAAGGTGAACTATGAAAAAATTTTTCATTCTTGTTATCTCTACTTCGGTGCTCTTGACGGGCTGTGTGTTTCCTAACTTCAGCAAGCATCGTCCTAGACATTCTTCTGAATCAGCAGCTTCTTCTAAGCGGAACAAAATCAGCTCTAGCTCCAGCGAGTCATCCAGTTCTTCTTCTGAAAGTACAGAGATTGTCTCTAAAACCTTGGTTGGAGACATTGAAGAAATCCATCATCGTGATACAATTACCTATCAGGACAAGAAAATCCTGAATCTTCGGATGGAATTGCTCACTTCCCTGCCAGAAGAAGCTAGTGCGGCATCAGCTACTTTGACTCCAGAGGAAATGACGACTATCATTCGTGAAGGAATGCAGTCTGATTCAAACTATGTAGCAGCTAAGAGTCTGGAAGGTGTTAATATTGATTATTCAGTTACAGCAGAGAAGAAATTGCAGACCTTGATTGAAATTGATTTGCAAAAGGTCAATGTCGAAGAGGTGGAAAAGAACAGTTTCTTCCAAGGCTTTGGACTAAAGGACATTAAGGATATTACACCTGAGATGTTCATTCTGAGTCTGAAGCTCAATGGTCTCAAAGAAGAGGTACAGAGCTAAATTTTAAAAAGCGTTGGTCACCTCATCTTACAAATTGAGTAGCTAATTTATTGAAAAAATTTTAGATTAGGCTGCTTTAATTCCAGTTTCTATCTAAATTGCAACAGACATACAACTAGTCGGCTCCTCTCAACGAGGGTGACCGGCTTTTTTGGGTCTTCATGCAGAAGGGATATAATCAGATTATTCCAATATTTGCTAGCTTTGGGCTCTAAAAGCAGAATAGTGACATTTGTCATATCAGCTAGTGACAAAATCAACTAGTAGGAAAAATTTCTTTGCCTTATAATATAGTTAACAAAATGATAAAAGGTTGCTGTAAGAATTCAAAAAGCATTTGGCTTTCGTTCTTCTTTCGCCTTTGGAAAAATAAAGGAAAGATGCACATACGGTTTATCAGATCAAAGGAGGAGCAAAATGGAACTGATTGAAGTAAAGAAGCTTTCAAAAAGCATTCATGGCAAGGAGATTTTAAAGGATATTTCATTTGAAATCTCCCAAGGTGACTGTGTGGCCTTGATTGGTCCCAACGGAGCAGGGAAAACGACTCTCATGGATTGTTTGCTGGGTGATAAGTTTCTGACAGCAGGTGAAGCAAGGATTCAGGGACTTAAGCCAACTGATAGCCAACTTAAGCAGTCGGTAGCGATTTTACCACAGGAAAACACAGTTGTGGAGGATTTGAAGGTCAAGGAGCTCTTGACTTTCTTCCAAGCTATTTATCCAAATAGTTTATCCAATCAAGAAATTGATGACTTGCTGCAATTTACAGACAAGCAAAAGAATCAGTTGGCCAGCAAGCTGTCTGGTGGCCAAAAACGTCTCTTCTCTTTTGTTCTGAGTCTGATTGGCCGTCCTAAGATTTTGTTCTTGGACGAACCAACTTCAGCTATGGACACCTCCACTCGTCAGCATTTCTGGGAAATTGTTAATCAGCTCAAGCAGCAGGGAGTGACCATCGTTTATTCTTCTCACTATATCGAAGAAGTCGAGCATACGGCAGACCGGATTTTGGTGCTGCACAAGGGTGAGCTGATTCGGGATACGACACCTTATGCTATGCGCAGTGAGGAGCAGGAAAAACACTTCACCTTGCCGCTGACTTATCAGTCTGTGCTGGAAAAGCTGGATAATGTGACTGATTTAGAAATCAAGCAAAAGGCTTTATCTTTTGCTACTAGAGATGCTGGACAGGTCTGGCAGGTTCTGCAGGAACACGGCTGTACAATCGAAGAGATTGAAGTACGTAACCGTACCCTCTTGGATAGTATTTTTGAAACGACACAAGAATAGGAGAGTAATCATGAAAAATATGGCAAGTCTTATGAAGATTGAGTTGATTTTAATGAAACGGCAGGCTGCTTATTATCTCTTGTCTATTGGTCTGCCCAGCGTCTTTTACCTGATTTTCTCAGGAATGATGTCTGGAAGTGATACGCCTGATCTTGTGCTTCAAGGCTACCTCTTCTCAATGACTGTTTTTAGTATCATGTCTAGTGCCTTCTTTAGCATTCCAAGCACTTTGCAGTCTGATAAAAATAATAACTGGCAAAAAATGATTCAGCACTCGCCGATTTCTATGGTAAAATATTATATATCAAAACTTTGCAGTACGCTGTTGACTTTTATGCTTTCTATTATCGTAGTCTTCTCGATTGGGCATTTTGTTCGCGGGGTTAATCTGCCAATGGTGGACTGGCTTCTTATTGCCGTGATCCTTCTGGTAGGAAGTGTGGTCTTTATTGCCATGGGTGTATTGGTCAGTCTCTTGCCAAGTGCTCAGCTCATGTCTGTAGTGGGGAATATCGTCTATATGGCACTGGCTGTTCTGGGCGGTCTATGGTTTCCTCTGACTATGTTTCCAAAATGGCTCCAGCCAATCGGTAAGTTGACGCCAAGTTATCAACTGATGCAAGTCGTGTCTTCTTATCTAGAACACCATCAGTTCAATGGCAAGGCAGCTTTGATTGTTCTGATTTATACGGTTTTGGTCAGCATTCTTGTGCTGCAGCTCAAAAAGCGAATTGAGGTAAAATAAAAGCATGTGGGAAAAGCTTAAACAAGTCCACTATATGTTTCATATTGCGCTGGTCTTTATCATCTTTCCAGTGGCGGGAGTAATCAGCGGGGAATACCCGCTTTTCCTCTTGCTTGGGACAGCTATTTTTGTTGCGGCTTACTATGCGGTCTTGTTAAGTAACCATCGCCTTATCCAGTTTTTTTCTTGGTGGCTCTTGATTGCTTACATATATTATGGATCTGTCTGGCTAAATACAGGTTTTACCTGGTATATTTTTTATCTATCTAATCTGCTGATTTATGAGCTGGATGATGTCTCGTTTAAATCCTGGCGTTTTTTGACCTTTATCGCCTTGCAGCCTGCTATTGTTCTGACTAATTATTTGATGGGCAATGTTGGTCCAGCAGAGCTGCTTTCCTATATTGTAATCTTTCTCTTTTCGGATGGTTTGACTTTTGGTCTACATCGGATTCAAACGACAGAGCGAATCAAGGAAGAAAAGGTCAAGCAAAATGCCCAGCTGAACCTTTTTCTGGCGGAAAATGAGCGCAATCGGATTGGTCGAGACTTACATGATAGTCTGGGACACACCTTTGCTATGCTCAGTGTTAAAGCGGAGCTGGCTCAGCAGTTTTTGCAGATGGAAGCCTATGACAAGGCAGCAAAAGAACTGCAGGAAGTGCAAGAAATTAGTAAGAAGTCCATGGCTGATGTTCGGCGGATTATTAATGATCTAAAGAATCGGACGCTGGACGAGGAACTAGTGACCATTCGAGCCATGCTGGAGATGAGCGGCGTTCAGGTAAAAATAGATAACCAACTCAATGTTGCTAGCATCCCACCAAGTCAACAGTCAACAATCAGTATGATCTTGCTGGAGGCAGCGACC
>ERZ772962.2206-NODE-2206-length-10147-cov-2.512981_pt1 | contig 10147 bp, 8 predicted proteins | sample MGYA00580676_ERZ772962 | MGnify/ENA primary metagenome ERZ772962 (study PRJEB29015, sample SAMEA2738049) | human oral metagenome | biome: human oral; feature: human-associated habitat; material: saliva | place: China | collected 2230 ...
CTGCACGGCCCGGAACATCTCCTGGGCGCTCCGCACGTTGACGACATCGACGCCATGCGGCGCCTGAAGCGAAACCGGTCCGGACACCAGCGTCACCTTCGCGCCCATGTCCCGCGCCTGTTCGGCTATGGCATAGCCCATCTTGCCCGTCGAATGATTCGTCAGATAGCGTACCGGATCGAGCGGTTCCTGCGTAGGGCCGGCGGTGACCAGTACGTTGCGTCCCTTCAACGGCAGCGAATTGTCCGGAAGATCGCCGTGCAACAGATCCGCCACGGCCGCTTCGATGCCGGCCGGCTCCTCCATACGTCCCTTGCCGATGTCGCGACAGGCAAGCATGCCGGATTCCGGCTCCACGATCGTCCAGCCAAGTTCCCGGCACGTCTGCAGATTGCGTTGCGTCACGGCATTGGCATACATGTGCACGTTCATGGCGGGGCATAGCACCTTCGGGCCCTCGTCATAGGCGAGAATCGTGCTCGTCAGCTGATCGTCGGCGATGCCGCATGCGATTTTCGCAATCGAATCGGCGCTCGCCGGCGCCACCACCAAAATGTCGGCCCACTTCGCGTCATCCACATGATTAATCTGCATGGAGTGCATAGCCGTTGCGGAAACATCGCCGTCAGTATGCTGGGCGGCGAACATCGCCGTGCGTGTCGGCGTATGCGTCAGTGACGTGAACGTCAATGGAGTGATGAACTCCTGCGCGGCCGTGGTCATCACCACACGCACCTCATGGCCCTGCTTGCTCCAGTCGGAGGCGAGATGGCAGGCCTTGAAGGCGGCGATGCTACCGGTGACCCCAAGAAGAATATGCGCAGTGATCATGGCCTCACAGGTCCTTCCATAGAGCGAGCCGACGACGAGGTCAAGTATATATCGAAGCGGATGCGGCCGCGGGTACGCCGAGCGGTAGAATCAGACAGTGGTGATCGACCCGGCGGTCAACCATGCATCGCAATCACATAGGAGCAGACATGTCGCAACCTTCAGGTGCGCACGGCGAAACCGGCGCAACCGAAACGAAGACCAATGCGGCGAGCACCGACGCGACGCTCAACGCGCGCGTCAAATCGCCGAAACCCAGCGGATTCAACAAGTGGATCCCCATCATCATCGCAGCCGTCGTCACACTCGCCGTCATCATCGGCATCGCGGTGGTGCGCAACGGCGGCAAAACCGACGGATCCGCCAACACTGCGAATACCGCCGATACCGTGACCATCGGGCTCAAACTCGCGCCCGTCAGCCTCGACATCCGCCACCAATCCGGTTCCGCCATCGAGCAGGTGCTCATCGGCAACGTCTACGAGGCGCTGCTGTCGCGCGATTCCGACAATCAGGTGCAGCCGGGGCTCGCCAAAAGCTGGGACATTTCCGAAGACGGCAAGACCTATACCTTCCATCTCAACAAGAACATGAGCTTCTCCAACGGCGACAAGCTCGACGCCGAAGACGTGGCATGGTCCATCAATCAGCTCAAGGCGCAGCAGTACTATAACGCCAATCAGGTGGCGAGCCTCGAAAAAGCCATAGCCGTCGACGCCGACACCGTGCAACTCACGCTGTCGAGTCCCGACTCCAACCTGCTATGGTACCTGACCGGCCGCCCGGGTCTCGTATTCGACAAGCAGGCCAAGTATGACGCGAAAACCGAGGCCATCGGCTCCGGGCCGTATACGGTCGAATCTTTCGACTCCAGCAGCAAGATGGTGCTCAAGGCCAATCCGAAGTATTGGGGCACCTCACACAAGGCCGTCACGCAGAACGTGATCCTGCGGTTCCTGACCGATGACAATGCGGCGGTCAACGCCCTGAAAAGCGGTGATGTGGACGTGCTCTCCCCGGTCAACGCCACGCTTGCGAAATCGCTGGACACCAAAACCTACAAGGTTTCCGCGGCCGACGGCAGCGACAAATACGTGCTCGCCTTCAATTGCACCAACGCCAAGCTTTCCGACAAGCGCGTACGACAGGCCATCCGCTACGCCATCAACCATAAGGAAATCATCGCCTCCAGAGGAGACGTCGACTATGCGCTCGGCGGTCCGATTCCATCCGTCGACCCCGGCTATGAGGACCTGACCGACCTGTACCCGTACGACCTCGACAAGGCCAAGTCCCTTATGGCCGAAGCCGGCTACTCCACCGACAAGCCGCTTACGCTCACCCTTACCTACGCCAATACATACGGCACCGAACTCGGCGACCAGCTACGTAGCCAACTTGCCGACATCGGCATCGAACTGAACATCAACTATGTGGAATTCTCCACATGGCTGCAGGATGTGCACGCCAACGGCGACTACGAACTGTCGCTGGTGGACCATGCCGAAAGCCATGATTTCTACAAGTGGACCACGCCGGACTACTACTACCATTACGACAACAAGGAAGTGCAATTGCTGTATGCCAAGGCGTTGGCCGCGACCGACGATGCCTCCCGCGACGACTACCTCAGACAGGCGGCGAAGATCGTCAGCGAGGATGCGCCGGCGGACTGGCTGTTCGGATACCGCGTGAGCGTGGCCTATAGCAGGAACATCTCCGGATTCCCGGAGAAACTTAGCCAGACGGTACTGCCACTGTGGCAGATATCCAAGGCGCAATAGCCTCTCGGTCACGAGCGGCGCATGCTGGCCTTCCGTTCATGACGCTGACACGTTGCGATTTGAAATGGTGAAAGAGACGTATCATGAGATTCCTCGGTAAGCGGCTTCTGCTGTTTGTGGGGGCGTTGGTGGGATTATCGCTGCTGGTGTTTGCGCTGCTGCGAATCCTGCCGGGCGATGTGGCGGCCGTGGTGGCCGGCACCAATGCGACGGCGGAACGGTTGACGTCGCTACGCGCGCAGATGGGGCTGGATAAGTCGTATGCGGCGCAGTATGGCGATTGGGTGCTCGGCTTGCTGCACGGTGATCTCGGCACTTCCGTGGTCAGCGGCAAGGCGGTGTCCGCACAGGTGTCCTCGCGCGCTTCCGTCACCTTCCCGCTGATCGTGCTGAGCCTGCTGATCGCGCTGGCGATCGGACTGCCACTCGGATGCGCGGCGGTGTTGACCCGCAATGTGCGGCTGCGCGGGGTGTTCCATGCGGCTGCGATCGTAGCCGGTGCGATTCCGGCGCTGTGGGGCGGCTTGCTGTTGATTCTGCTGTTCTCGAAGGGCATTGGACTGATGGGATTGTTGCCTTGGCAGGGATTCCCGGACGCGGGATGGGCCGCTCCGTTGAGCGCGATGGCCGCGCTGGTTTTGCCGGCTTTGGCCACAGGCATTACCGCAGGTGCTTCGATTATGCGTTACACGCGTGCCGCGGTGGGGGACATGGCTTCCTCCCAGGCGGTCGCCATGGCCATGGCGTGCGGCATGACACGCAGGCAGGCCGTGTTGCGTGTGGCTTTGCGTCTGGCGATTCCGCAGCTGGTGTCGGTGATTGGCCTGACCTTCGCGCAGATGGTCACCGGGGTGATGGTGGTGGAGAACCTGTTCGCGCTTCCTGGCCTCGGTTCGATGCTGGTCACCGACGTCGGCAATCGGGATCTGACCGCGGTGCAGAGCGAACTGTTCCTGCTGGCGGCGTTTTTCCTGTTTCTGGGACTGCTGGTCGACCTGCTGCATCGCATGCTCGATCCGCGACTGAAGAATGCGACCATTGGTTCGGGTGAGGTGCTTTCATGAACGATCGTATGCATGCCCTGCGAGTCGTGCTGCAATCCATGTGGAACCGTGCGGGCGGCCGCTATGCGCTTATCGTGATGGGTCTGTGGCTGCTGGTGTCGGCGATTTCATTGGCATGGACGCCGTATTCGCTGTTGGCCACCGACGGTTTCAACACATGGGGCTCGCCGTCTTCTGCGCACCTGTTGGGTACCGATGGTGTGGGTGCGGACGTACTGAGCTGGCTGATGGCCGGTTCTCGTACGAATCTCATGATCGCCGTGCTTACGGTGGCGGTCTCGGCCGCGTTCGGCCTGCTGCTCGTCGCCGCCATGGTGTCGCGTCATGGCGCGTTCTCATCGGTTTCCGTGGTCGTCGTGGATGCGTTGATTTCGATTCCGACGGTACTCGTCGCACTGATTCTGTCCGTACCGTTCGGCGCGTCCGCGGTGGTGATCGTCGCCGCCTGCGGATTCGCGTACGGGCTGAATCTGGCGCGAATCCTAAGACCTTCCGCTCTGCTGGCCGCACGTTCGGCATACGTGGAATCGGCCATATGGTCGGGAGCCGGCCCGATTCGCGTGTTCTTCACGCATATTGTGCCGAACACGTTGCCGGTACTGTCGGTGCAGCTGTCGATGAGCGCCGGAACCTCGCTGCTTGCGGAGGCCGGCCTGACCTATCTCGGCGTCGGCGTCGGCGCGGGCGTCCCCAGCTGGGGACATTCCCTCGCCACATCCGTGCGGTTCATCAGCATCCACCCGTTGGCCGTGGTATGGCCGGGCCTGGTCGTGACGCTTGTGGTCATAGCGTTGAATCTGTTCGGCGACGCCCTGCGTGACGCCATCGATCCGCTGGCCAATCCGGCATTAAGGGAGGTCCCATGAGCGTAACCATCCGCAATCTCACCATCGCCATCGGCGGCAAAGCAATCGTCAGCCATGTCGATCTGGATATCGCCGACGGCGAGCGCGTCGGACTGATCGGCTCGTCGGGTTCCGGCAAATCCATGATTGCCAAGGCCATGATGGGGCTGCTGCCAGCCACTGCGCAGGTGAGTGGATCCATCGAAATGGGTGGCAGGAGGATCGTCGGCGCCGCCGACGCCGATATCGCCGATTTGCGTGGCCGTTATGTGGGCATGGTGTTCCAGAATCCGGCTGCGGCGCTGAATCCGGTGATGACCGTGGCACAGCAGATCGGCCTTCCCCTGTATCTGCATTACGATCTGACGGCGGCGGAACGTGCGGAGCGCATCAGAGTCATGCTTGCCAAGGTGGGGCTTGACGAGGATGTGTTGCGCAAATATCCGCATGAACTGTCCGGCGGCCAGCAGCAACGCGTCGGCATCGCGACCGCGCTGGTCACCTCCCCTCATCTGATCATTGCGGACGAGCCGACCACGGCGCTGGATTCCATCACCCAGCGGCAGATCGTCGGCCTGTTGACTTCGCTGGTGGACGATGCCGGAGCCTCCATGCTGTTCATCACGCATGATTTTGCGGTATTGCATCATGCGACCACACGATGCTATGTGCTTGAGCGCGGCGGCATCGTCGAATCGGGGGCAACGGCGGATCTACTGGCTTCGCCGCATACCGGGCAGGCCATACGGCTGGTTGAGGCGGCTCGGGAACTGTCGCTTACGACGAAGGAGTCCGATCGTGTCTGACATCGTGTTGCAGGGGCGTGGCATCGACAGGTATTTCGGTTCGGGAAAGCACCGTAGGCAGGTGTTGTTCGGTGTCGATATCGATGTCTATGCGGGTGAGTGCCTGGCGGTGATCGGCGGTTCCGGTTCCGGTAAAACCACGCTTACGCGGGTGTTGCTCGGACTGGAATCCTCGGATGGCGGCGACATCACCTATCAGGGGGTTGGCATCGCCGGTGACGCGGAACGATTGCGCCGGCAGTCTGGTCTGGTGTTCCAGGACCCGTTCGGCTCCCTTGACCCACGTTGGCGTATTGAACGTTCCATCGCCGAGTCGTTGCGTCTGCATCATCCCGACTGGTCGGACGAGCGCGTGAGCGCCCGCGTGGCCGAGTCGTTGCGTATGGTCGATTTGGATCCGAAGGATTTCCTCAACCGTTTTCCCATGGATCTTTCCGGCGGGCAGGCGCAACGTGCGGCGATAGCGCGCGCCATCGTGGATCATCCGCGGATTCTGCTTGCCGACGAGCCGATGAGCGCCATTGACGTGGCCGCAAGAATCCGAATTCTTGATTCCTTCCGGCGAATTCGACAGGCGGAGCCGGACATGGCGTTGATTATGGTCTCGCATGATCTTGGCGTGGTACGGCATATCGCCGACCGCATCATGGTACTGCATGACGGACGGGTGGAGGAGAGCGGCCTGACCGGTGAGGTGCTGGACGCTCCGCGGCGCGACTACACCCGTGAGCTGATTCGGGCGGCCTCGCTGTAACCGGTGCGATTTGGCTGGCCCGTCCGTTGCGCGATGGTCAACATGAGCATTGCGTGATCGGCATCCCGTTGTACGACCAGATCGCCGCCGCATAGCATCCGCATCCGTTCGCGGACGTTGCTGAGATCGATGATCGCCTGCCGGTCGTCCTTCAGACGGGTGCATGGCGCGTCGGACATGACCTGTACGTACCAGTATTGCCGTTCCTTCCATGAGCTGACCGTCAGATGAAGGCCGCTTTTGGAAGTTCTGCCATAGAGCAGCATGTATTCGATGACCGTCTGCAAGGACATGGGAGGAATCCGGAACGCTTGCTCCTCAAGTCGCCAATCGACGTGGATGGTTTCCGTCGGATCGAGTTGCTCCAACTTGATGTATGACTTGCAGAAAGCGACCTCGTCGATGAGCGGTACGGTCTGGTCGTTGCCGAATACCGACAGATTGCCACGCAGATATGCGGAGAAGTCGGCGATGATGCGGCGGGCCTTGGAGGGATCCTCATCGCATAGCTCCTCAATGGCGGTCAGTGAGTTGAAGATGACATGCGGCTGCCCGGCGAGTGTGATGGTTTTGCTGATGGCCAGATCGATTTCGTGCTGCAGTGCGCGTTGCGCGTTGCGACGTTCGTGCAGCACGTACAGGAGTACCAGCGCCATCAATGTCCCGATGATGAGGGTGATGACGGCCAGATGCCGCAATTCGATGACGTACGTTGAATCCGCGGACGCGAATGCCCATGCGAATGGGTTTCGTACGTGTGTCGGATTCATGTTCCCCCCTGATGCCCGAGTACGCGGGTTCCTTCTCTTGTGCACCATAGCGGATGAACCGTATCAGAAGCGTATCTGACGACCCTGTAAGGCGGCGTCAAATCCAAGATGCCGTTTATGCGGAAACGATGGGGAGAGGTTGGCGGACTCATCGGTAAGGTCATTCATGCCGGTCTTTGCGAAATCGGTTAAGCGTCGAGCGTTCACGTGTCGCAGCTGTTGCCGGTGTGGTGGTGACCGTGTTGCACAGGGGGTGACACGCCGATGTCCGAGGGTGTGGTATTGTTTGAGCCATGTTCAATTTCTCATGTTGTTGCTGTCGCTGACCAACCGCCCGAGGGGCGCGCGGTTCATTGACGCATAACTTGAGATAGGACATTCTTCAGCGTCTGCATGCTGCAGACGGTTGTGAATCGTCAGCCTTCCGTTCTTCCACCGGCATGAGTGCCGCGGTTGGAAAACATGCGCAACGCAACGAATCCCATAACCATGTACGGTGCGGACGAACGAAGAACATACGACATCACAACGGGTCCCGTTTCAACACTGCACGTGACATCGCGAGCTTCTCGAACACAACGAACACAACGCTTGAATATCGAAAGCCCCCGAAACCACACTGCACAAAGGAAACGCCATGACCATCCACGATTCCCTGGCCGAACTCATCGGCAACACCCCGCTCGTCAAACTCAACCATGTGACCGACGGCATCAAGGCCACCATCGCGGTCAAGGTCGAATACTTCAATCCGGGCGGTTCGTCCAAGGACCGCATCGCCGAACGCATCATCGATGCGGCCGAGCGAAGCGGCGAACTGAAGCCCGGCGGGGTGATCGTGGAACCGACCTCCGGCAACACCGGCGTAGGTCTGGCTCTGGTGGCGCAGCAGCGCGGTTACCGTACCATCTTCACCCTGCCCGACAAGGTCTCCGAAGCCAAGCGCGCCGTACTGCGCGCCTATGGGGCCGAAGTGGTCGTGACCCCCACCGACGCCGGTCCGGACGACCCGCGTTCCTATTATCAGGTGGCCGAACGCCTCGCCAAGGCGATTCCCGGCGGCTATCGCCCGAGCCAGTACGACAATCCGAACGGCCCGGAAAGCCACTACCACACCACCGGCCCGGAAATCTGGCAGGCCACCGACCATAAGATCACGCATTTCGTGGCAGGCATCGGCACCGGCGGCACCATCTCCGGCACCGGCCGATACCTGAAGGACGTTTCCGACGGAGCCGTGCAGGTCATCGGAGCCGATCCGGAAGGCTCCATCTATTCCAATCCCGACGACGTGCACCAGTACAAGATCGAAGGCGTCGGCGAGGACTTCTATCCCAAGGCCTTCGACCGTGGGCTGCCTGACGAGATCGTGCAGGTGGGCGATGCCGAAGCCTTCGAAATGACCCGTCGACTCGCAGGCGAGGAAGGCCTGCTGGTCGGCGGCTCGTCCGGCATGGCCGTCGTGGCAGCCATCAAGTACGCCCGCGAGCACGATTTGGATGAGCGCCAGACCGTCGTAGTGCTATTGCCGGATTCCGGTCGTGGATACATGGAGAAGATCTTCGACGACGACTGGATGCGCGCCAACGGCTTCGCCGACATCGTGGAACGCACCACCAAACCAAGCTTGGCCGAGCAGTACCTGTAATACCGGCCATCCATCATCATGTCAATCATCCGTTCAACCCAGACCATCCACTACTTCCAAGGAGTTCCCATCATGACCATCTCGACCAACACCGCAGCCCTGAACGCCACCGCACTCGCCACCCGTGCCATCCACGCCGGACAGGAACCCGACCCGACCACCGGAGCCGTGGTCACGCCGATCTACATGACCTCCACGTTCAAGCAGGACGGCGTCGGCGGGCTACGCGGAGGCTACGATTACAGCCGTTCCGTCAACCCGACCCGCAACTCCTTCGACGAGCAGCTCGCCGCAGTGGAAGGTGCCAGGTATGCGCTGAGCTTCTCCTCGGGCCTGGCCGCCATCGATGTACTGCTGCGTTCCACCATCAGGCCGGGCGACAACATTCTGCTCGGCAACGACGTGTACGGCGGCACCTATCGATTGCTGTCCAAGGTGTTCGTGCCGTGGGGCATCGGCCTCGATGTGGTCGACATCACCGACACTGCGGCCGTCTCCGCCGCGCTGGGCAAGAAGCAGTACAAGTACATCTGGGTCGAAACCCCCTCCAACCCGTTGCTGAACATCACCGACATCGCCGCCACCTCCGCAGTGGCGCATGCGCACGGCACCAAGGTGGTCGTGGACAACACGTTCGCTTCGCCGGTATTGCAGCATCCGTTGGCCGACGGTGCCGACGTGGTCGTCTACTCCACCACCAAGTACATCGGCGGCCACTCCGACGTGGTCGGCGGCGCCGTGGTCCTCAACGACAAGGAGACCCGAGATGAGGTGGCCTTCCTGCAGAATGCAGCCGGTGCCGTGCCGTCCCCGTTCGACTCCTGGCTCGACATCCGAGGCCTGAAGACCCTTGACTTGCGTGTCAAACAGCACAGCCGCAATGCGCTCAAGGTGGCGCAGTGGCTCGAAACCCGTCCGGAAGTGGAACGTGTATGGTATCCGGGTCTTGAATCCCATCCGGGACACGAGATCGCCGCACGTCAGATGCATGGCGGCTTCGGCGGCATGATCTCCGTGCAGATCGCGGCCGGTTTCGAAGCGGCCAAGAAGTTCGCTGGCGCCACCGAAGTGTTCACGTTGGCCGAATCCCTGGGCGGTGTGGAATCGCTGATCGAACATCCGGGTGCCATGACCCACGCCTCCGTGGCCGGTACCACCCTTGAAGTGCCTGACAATCTGGTTCGCCTGTCCGTCGGGCTCGAAGACGCCGACGACCTGATCGCCGACCTCGAGCAGGCGTTCCGCCAGATCTGATTGCTACACTAAGGGGCATGACGGCAATAACGGATTCCCGGGCACTGGACGCACTGAAACAATATTTCGGCTATGAGGCGTTCCGTCCCGGGCAATCCGGCATCGTCGGCTCCATCATCGCAGGACGCGACGTGCTCGGCGTCATGCCGACCGGTGCGGGCAAGTCCGTCTGCTACCAGATTCCAGCCACAATCCTGCCGGGCGTCACCATCGTCATCTCACCGCTGATCTCGCTGATGCGCGATCAGGTCGATGCCTTGAACGACGCCGGCATTCCGGCCGCGTTCATCAACACCACGCAAACGCCGGACGAACAGTCGTCCGTATTCGCGCAGGCCTCGGCAGGCTTCATCAAACTGCTATATGTCGCTCCGGAACGTTTGGAAACCGA
>ERZ772962.2207-NODE-2207-length-10139-cov-12.653709_pt1 | contig 10139 bp, 13 predicted proteins | sample MGYA00580676_ERZ772962 | MGnify/ENA primary metagenome ERZ772962 (study PRJEB29015, sample SAMEA2738049) | human oral metagenome | biome: human oral; feature: human-associated habitat; material: saliva | place: China | collected 2230 ...
GACTGACTTTCCTCACAAAGCGCTTCAGGGAATTTCGCTGGACGATGTAACCCTCAGCTATGGCAAGCATGTCATCACCCACGATCTGCTCTTTACCCACTTTGGCCTATCAGGTCCGGCAGTCCTGCGCTTATCTAGCTTTGTCAAGGGTGGTGAAACCATCTATCTGGACCTTTTGCCACAGATGAGTCAGCAGGCTCTGGCGGATTTTTTAGAAGAACATCGGGAAAAATCCCTGAAGAACTGCCTGAAGATTCTCCTGCCCGAGCGAATGGCAGACTTTTTTGCCCAACCCTTTCCCGAGAAAGTCAAACAACTCAATCTCAGTGAAAAAGAAGCCCTCATCAAGCAAATCAAAGAACTAGCAATCCCTGTCACTGGCAAAATGTCACTGGCCAAGTCCTTTGTAACCAAGGGCGGTGTCAGTCTCAAAGAAATCAATCCCAAAACTCTGGAAAGCAAACTCGTTCCCGGCCTCCATTTTGCTGGAGAGGTCCTAGACATCAATGCCCACACGGGCGGCTTCAACATCACATCTGCCCTCTGTACCGGCTGGGTGGCAGGAAGCTTGCAGTATGATTAAAAATTAAAGGGAGAACAAGATGAACAGACGCGAAACACTCGAATTCGTCAACATATGCATGGTTTATGACGGAGAAAAAGTTCTGGTCCAAGACCGAGTTAGTCCCGACTGGCCTGGTATCACTTTTCCTGGCGGGCATGTAGAGCACGGGGGAATCTTTTACCGATGCAGTTATCAGAGAAGTCAAAGAAGAAACTGGATTAACCATATTCAATCCTCAACTTTGTGGCATAAAGAATTGGTATGATGATAAAGATTTTCGTTATGTCGTCCTGCTCTACAAGACAAAGCACTATTCCGGTGTGCTGCAATCCTCAGATGAAGGAAAGGTCTGGTGGGAAGATTTTAAAAATTTGTCCCATTTAAAGCTAGCAACAAGTGACATGTCTGATATGCTGCGTGTTTTTTTAGAAGACGATTTAAGTGAATTCTTTTACTATAAAGACGGTGACGACTGGCTTTATGACTTGAAGTAGAAATAAATAGGCTAGGAAATTCCTAGCCTATTTATTTCGCATTTGTCCGCACATAAGCAGCAATCACATCTGCTGTGTACTGGGCAGTTCCTGACCCAAATTGATCGATATTCTTCTTGAATTCTGGATTGTGGACATAGCCTTGACCGATGTGGGCAAAGACTTGCAGTGAGCAGTCAAAACCGTAAGTGCGAATGGCTTGTAAGAGACGCGCTGCCTGCTCCTGATTTTCTGCTGCTTCAATCGGCAAGCCTTGTTGCATATTCTCTGCCAGACTTTGAAAAACTTGATTGAAGGCTGCGGCAGATTCTTCTTCCCGTCCATTTTGACGAGTCAGTGCTTCCGACATGACTTCTTGACCGTATTCTTCGACTGCTTTTTGGTGGTATTTTTGATTATCTTCGTAGGTAAAGCCTGCGAATTTTTCTTTCATTGTCATCTTTCTTTCTCCTTTTTCCTCTTGGATGGTTTTTCGCAAGGTAGAAATCAAGGTATCCAAGCGGTCTCTTTCCTGCTGCAAATACTCTAACTGCCTCACCAGATGCGGCAATAAGGCCTGATCGTCCTGACTCAGTAGCTCTGCTATTTTCTCCAAAGAAAAGCCCAGATACTTATAGTAAAGGATGACCTGTAGCCGCTCTAGATCAGCTTGACTATACGTTCGATAGCCATTTTCTGATTTTTGAGGAACCAAAAGCCCGATTTTGTCGTAGTGGTGCAGGGTTTTGACAGAGACACCCGAAAGCTGCGCAGCTTCTTTGATATGATACATAAAAAACCTCCTTGCCCTTATAGTATAAGCCCTGACCTTAGGGCAGAGTCAAGCTTTTTATGAAATTTTTTAAATCACTTTAAATTTTCCAAAGTAGCTAGTATTTATTTGTGAGAAACCATAGCGATAAAGCCCAGTTTTTCTTGATTCTTTTGGAACATCTTAAACATCTTCATAAATTGGCCGTAGTTCTCTTTTTTAAGGGCATTAAAGCAGATTTTCAGAGTACCACCCAGTCCTTCGTCATATATCATACCTCGAAGACTCATCAAGGTCATTTCACCAACAAAGGTCTCCACACGGTCAAAAGCATGAGAACGTGCCAGCTGAATCCAAGAGCCTTCTGTCAGCGGACCAGACCAACATTAATGTTAATCGCACGTGACAGCTCTTCTCGGACATTCTCATCTTTTTGCTTGAGCATAACATCGTGTGTGAGAAGCACTCCGCCTGGCTTCAGCACCCGGTAGTACTCATCCATACATTTGGCCTTCCCCTTATCCGTCTGCATAGTCAGCATGGCTTCATTGATAACAATATCAAAAGAATTGTCATCATAAGGCAGCTTCATGGCATTAGCCTGCTCAAATGTGACGAGTTCACTCACACCAGCCTTGTCTCCATTAAGCTTAGCCTGAGCCAGCGCAGCCTTATCCAAATCAACAGCAGTAATCTGGCAGCCATATCTTTTAGCCAGCTCGATTGTTGTAGTCCCCATATTGCAGGCAACCTCTAGAACTTTCTTATCGCTGGAAAAATGCCCCTGCTCGATCAGCCAGTCCGTTGCCAGCTTGCCACCGGGACGAAGGCGTTTCTTTTCCTAATTTTGCTAAAAATTTATGACCTGCTTCTGCCATTTCCGAACCTCCATGATTTTGATTGGTTCCATTATAGCATAAAATATTATATTTTCAGATAATTCTTAGAATTCGGCAAAAAAAACAGACCGAATCGACCGATTCAATCTGTTATTTATCTTCTTTACAAGTCAAGAAATCCAGCCAGATAGCGCAGCAAGGCCACCAAGACTACACCAAATACAACAGTTGCAATTAAGTTTTTATACTTAAAAGCCACATAAGTCGTCGGAAAAACGGCCAGCAAATCCAGCCATTTAAAACTCGGCAACTGACCTGTTTTAGCATTAGTAACACTGGATAAGATAAGGGCAAAGATAATAGAAACTGGCAGATATTTGAGAAAACGCTCTGCCATGGGCGGAAGCCCCTTGTACTTGACTAGGATAAAGGGAAAAACCCGTGGAATCCAAGTGACCAGGGCTGACAAAAGAATGGCCAGCAAAATATACTTACTTATCATCCAAGATCACCCCTACTGTACATCCTAACAAGGTTGCAAAAAGCACCGCCAGCGAATTTTGAAGCAGCATGGTTAGGACTAAGTAGGCAAGACCCACTACGCCCAAGACCAAAAAGAGCTTCTTTATCTTGACCCTTCGCAGCATGATTGTAAACTGAGAGGAGAAAATACCAATAAACATAGCTACTAGGGCAAAGTCCAGGCCAAAGCTCTCAGGATTGGGCAGAAGGGCACCAAGGGCAGTTCCTAAAACAGTACCTAAAATCCAAGAAGCATAACTCATGAAATTGTTACCCATCATCCAGCTAGCCGCAATCTCTTCTGTATGCACCTGCTCTCCCATCAAGACCCCATAAGATTCGTCCGTCAAAAAAGAGCCAATGACAATATTCTGCATCAAGCTAGCCTTACGAAAAAGGGTCGATGCATGCAGACAGAGCAGAAGATGCCGGATATTGATGAGAAAAACAGTCAGTGCGATGGCCAAAACCGGCGCCTGCTGGGCAAATAAACCAATCATGGCAAATTGGGCACTGCCAGCATAAACCAGAATACTCATCAACCCCATCTCCAAGGGATTCATATAAGGCGCCGCCATGATGCCGCAGGCTAGGCCAATCCCAATATAGCCCAGAGCCGTTGGCACTGCAGCTTGTGCCCCTTGTTTAAATGTCTGTCCGCGCATTCTTCTCCTTTACTCCATGGTTTCAAAAGCCAGGCTCGGCTTAGCATTCAAGTCCAGACTAGCAAAATTCTTCTTATTCCACTCACTGACGCTGGCATAGGCAATCATACCAGCATTGTCTCCGCAGAGGCGCAGTGGCGGAATAATCACCTTGACATCCTGAATCTCAGCTGCCAAGCGTTCCCTCAGGCCTTGATTGGCCGCAACACCGCCTGCCACGACCAGAGTCTTGACTGGATATTTTTCCAGCGCTTTCTTAGTCTTGGCCATGAGAATATCCATGACCGCTGCCTGAAAGCTTGCTGACAGGTCTTGATTAGACAAGACTTCTCCCTTTTGCTGGGCATTGTGGTGCAGGTTGATAAAGGCCGACTTGAGACCGGAAAAAGAAAATTCCAGATTGTCTTCCTTGACCATAGCACGCGGAAAATCATAAATATCCTGTCCTTCATGAGCCAGATGATCAATCTCCCGACCTGCTGGATAGGTCAGGCCCATAACTCGACCGACCTTATCATAGGCTTCACCGACTGCATCATCGCGGGTCTCTCCAACAATCTTATAATCACCAGCCTGACTGACATAGACCAGCTCAGTATGGCCGCCACTGACCAAGAGAGCCAGCAAGGGAAATTCCAAGGGCTCCACGCTCTGAGCTGCCATCAGGTGTCCAGCCATGTGATTGACTGGAATCAAGGGAATATCATGAGCCCAGGCAAAAGACTTGGCCGCTGCCAGACCGACTAAAAGCGCCCCAACTAGACCAGGACCGTAGGTGACGGCCACCGCTGAGACTTGCTCCTCAGTAATCCCTGCTTCTGCCAAGGCCTCCTCAATGCAAACCGTAATGACCTCCACATGGTGACGGCTGGCCACTTCCGGTACCACTCCGCCAAAACGCTTGTGGCTCTCAATCTGGCTAGCAATGACATTGCTCAAAAGCTCATTCTCATTCTTCAGAACCGCCACACTGGTCTCGTCACAAGACGTCTCAAAAGCTAAAATATATCTATCTTTCATGGATCTCTCTTTTCATGACAATCGCATCTTCCACCGGCGCATGATAGTAGGCCTTCCGCCGCGCGATTTCTTCAAATTTTTCTTTTTTGTAAAATAGCAGAGCTGGCCTATTTGACTCCCTAACTTCGAGGAATATTTCCTTGTCAGTAGGCAAAAAGTCGAACAAGGCTGTCGCGATTTTCCGCCCCTGATAGCTAGGCAATACAGCAATCTGCAGAACTTCTGCTTCAAAGTCTGTCTCCTGCCAGACTAAAAAGCCGACAAGCCGACTCTCATCTGCTGCTAGTGCACAACTGTTCACATCCGAACGCAGGACCTCTGCCAATTGCCCCACAGTCCAAGGGCTGACCTCATAGACTGCAAGTAAGAGCTGTTCCAGCTCTTCTGCGAGAGCTACCGCGTCCACATCCGAGCTGTCGCTCCATTTTCTCATCTCAATCATAGGCGCTGAATGTAAGAATCGCTGGATTCCTGATGGGTCTTGAGCCAATTTTCCTCAGCCTCTACCCGCTTGAGATAGTTTGGAACAAAGTCGTGAATGGACTGGGCTGGCAGGTCTAAACCGAGACGACCAATAGCTGCCGCATCTGGCAAGGTCGGCTGAATGGCAGCCTGAGGAAGAGCTTCTTCAATCTGCTCCGCAAACGCTGCAGTCTCTCCGACAAAGGTGACTGACCGATCTGCGGCGCCAGCTATTTCCAAAACCTCTGCCAAAGGCAGATGAGCTTCCGGTCGCACAACCTGACCAGACTGGTAAAAGCCAGCATAGACATTATTGCGGCGGGCATCCATGACAGGAATGACCAAACCTTCCACCTGCTCTGGGACTAAAGCCAGCAGACTAGACACACCGACCAGCTCAATCTTGAGGGTATGAGCCAGAGTCTTGGCTGTCGCCACCGCAATTCTCAGACCTGTGTAGCTACCCGGCCCCTGCGCCACCGCGATCCGATCCAAATCCGTCGGTTTCATATCCAGACTATTCATCAGAAAATCAATAGCTGGCATCAGGGTAATGCTATGATTTTTCTTGATATTGAGCGTCACCTGCCCCAAGGTCTCCTCATTCTCTAAAATCGCTAGAGACAGAGCCTTATTTGACGTATCCATCGCTAAAATGTTCATCATTTTCTTCCTTACTCGAGTGTTTGCTTCTTATTATACTACAAAAGCAGCAACAAGGGTAGAGAGACAGCCATTTGGTTACCCAGATTGCCCTCAAAGGCTTTTCTGAAAATCTACATAAGATTTTCTCGGCTATGTCTTTTACTAAAAGCTGGTTTTATGATATAATTGGTTAGAATTATATCGAATCAAGATCAATCTACTACTCATAAAACTGAATAAAAGAAAACAGCTGATTAGCTGTCGTTTTCTGTAGCTTGATCATGAAAAATGGAAGGAAATAAAATGATTTACAAAGTTTTTTATCAAGAAACAAAAGAACGCAGCCCACGCCGTGAAAAAACACGTGCCCTTTACTTAGAAGTGGAAGCTGCCAATGAATTAGAAGGCCGCATCAAAGCCCGCAAATTGGTCGAAGAAAAGACTCCATACAATATCGAATTTATCGAACTCTTGTCTGACAAACACCTTGAATACGAAAAAGAGTCAGGCGCCTTCGAATTGACGGAGTTATAACTATGGCATATAACTTAAAGAAAGAAGAAGTTGGTGTTTTCGCCATCGGCGGTCTGGGCGAAATCGGTAAAAATACCTACGGAATTGAGTATCAAGATGAGATTATCATCGTCGATGCTGGGATTAAATTTCCCGAAGACGACCTCTTGGGTATCGACTATGTTATCCCCGACTACTCTTATATCGTAGAAAATATCGACCGCGTGAAAGCTGTCCTCATCACCCACGGGCACGAGGATCATATCGGCGGCATTCCTTTCCTGCTCAAGCAAGCCAATGTTCCTATCTATGCTGGCCCTCTGGCCCTGGCCCTCATTCGCGGCAAGCTAGAAGAGCATGGACTTTTGCGTGACGCTAAGCTCTATGAAATCAATCAAAATACAGAACTGACCTTTAAAAATCTGAAGGCGACTTTCTTCCGCACAACCCACTCTATTCCAGAGCCCTTGGGAATTGTCATCCATACGCCGCAAGGTAAGATTGTCTGTACCGGTGACTTCAAGTTTGACTTTACACCAGTCGGTGAGCCAGCAGACTTGCACCGTATGGCCGCTCTAGGTGAAGAAGGTGTACTCTGCCTCCTGTCTGACTCGACCAATGCTGAAGTTCCGACCTTTACCAATTCCGAAAAAGTAGTTGGACAGTCTATCATGAAGATTATCGAAGGCATTCACGGACGGATTATTTTCGCTTCCTTTGCCTCCAATATCTTCCGCCTCCAGCAGGCTGCAGAAGCTGCTGTCAAGACTGGACGTAAAATTGCGGTCTTTGGCCGCTCTATGGAAAAGGCCATTGTCAACGGGATTGAGCTGGGCTACATCAAGGTTCCCAAAGATACCTTCATCGAGCCAAATGAACTCAAGGACTATCCAGCTGGTGAAGTGCTGATTATGTGTACCGGAAGTCAGGGTGAGCCCATGGCAGCCCTGTCTCGGATTGCCAATGGTACCCACCGTCAGGTTCAGCTGCAGCCTGGAGATACAGTCATCTTCTCATCCAGTCCTATCCCTGGTAATACGACCAGCGTTAACAAGTTGATTAACATCATTTCCGAGGCTGGTGTCGAAGTGATTCACGGTAAGATTAACAACATCCACACCTCTGGACACGGTGGCCAGCAAGAGCAGAAACTCATGCTTCGCTTGATCAAGCCTAAATATTTCATGCCCGTCCATGGTGAATACCGTATGCAAAAAGTCCATGCAGGTCTAGCCGTTGATACTGGAGTACCAAAAGACAATATCTTCATCATGAGCAATGGTGATGTGCTGGCTCTGACAGCTGACTCAGCTCGTATTGCCGGCAGCTTCAACGCTCAGGATATTTATGTTGATGGGAACCGCATTGGTGAAATTGGAGCTGCAGTTCTGCGCGACCGTAAAGACCTGTCAGAGGACGGTGTGGTTCTGGCTGTCGCGACAGTTGACTTTGAGTCCAAGATGATTTTGGCCGGTCCAGATATTCTCAGCCGCGGCTTTATCTACATGCGCGAATCAGGTGACCTGATCCGCCAAAGCCAGCGTATCCTCTTCAATGCCATTCGCATTGCACTCAAGAATAAAGATGCCAGCGTCCAATCTGTCAGCGGCGCTATCGTCAATGCCTTGCGTCCTTTCCTCTACGAAAGTACCGAGCGCGAACCGATTATTATTCCGATGGTGCTTACACCAGACGAAGATAACTAAAAACAAGCTTTGCTAGTCTAGCAAAGCTTATTTTTTGTAAACTTTAATGGTAATTGGCAATTGGCTTCCATCTATTGAGAATGGCTCAGCTCAGTCGCTTGATAAAATGATATTTGGTCACACCTATTTGGGGCACATCTGTTAGACTGGCGTAGATTTCATAGCCTTGCTTAATGTAAAAATCCCTGGCCTGATAAGATTTAGTGGACAAGGTGATGCTAGTTACTCCTGCTTCAGCAGCCTTTTCTTCTAATTCTGCCAGCAGACTAGCTCCCAAGCCCTTTTTCTGGTGTTCCTTATCTACCACTAAGGCCTTGATATGGATGTTTTCCAACACCTGCTGGGCATAGAGCAAGGCGATCAAGTTTCCTTCCTCTTCCCGTATCAGATAATAATCCTTGGGCTCAAGTTCTTCAAGCCTAGCCAGCCCAAAAGAAGCCTCATATTGCTCCTTGAAAACTTGCTCGATAAAGTCTTGAAATTCTGTCATTTTTTGCTCCTAACGAAAAAGCAGAATACTAACTCTGCTTTTTCCTTCTTTATTCCCCTTCAAAGACATCTTTCATCTTATCAAAGAAGCCTTTCTTTTTAGGGCTCACTGTGATGTCTCCAGCCGCCGCAAAATCCTTAAGAGCCGCTTTTTGACGGTCGTTGAGGCCAGTTGGTGTCACGACATTGACCGTGACATACTGGTCTCCTACACTGCCACCACGCAGACTCGGAGCTCCCTTACCACGCAGGCGGAAACGTTTACCTGTCTGAGTTCCTTCTGGGATTGTCAATTCAACATTTCCATGGACAGTCGGAATTTCCACGCTGTCACCCAGAGCTGCTTGCACAAAGTTGAGGTTGAGCTTGTAGTAAATAGTAGAACCGTCTCGCTCAAACTTATCGCTTGGCTCAACGTTCACCACTACATACAAATCACCGTAAGGACCGCCGTTAAAGCCTGCCTCACCTTGACCAGCCAAGCGAACTCGTTGACCTGTTTCCACACCAGCTGGAATTTTCACATGAACGCTATGCGCTTGCTTTTCATGTCCTGTTCCATGGCAGGTTTCACATGGACTTTTGATTTCTTGTCCGCGACCGTGACAGACATCGCAAGTCACTTGTCGACGCATCATGCCGAGCGGTGTCTGCGTATCAACGTTGATGACACCAGAACCATGACATCGGCCACAAGTTACTGGGCTAGTTCCTGGCTTGGCACCTGAACCGTGACAAGTATGGCAACTCGCCTCACGATTGTATTTCACTTCTTTTTCTGCCCCGAAAATAGCCTCTTCAAAGCGGAGATTTACCCGATACTGGAGATCATCCCCTTGGCGTGGAGCGTTTGGATTACGAGTTGCGCCACCACCAAAGAAGCTAGAAAAGATATCTTCGAAGCCACCAAAACCAGAGCCATCAAAGCCACCAAAGCCGCCTGCACCACCAAAGCCACCATTGGCACCTGCTGCGCCATATTGGTCATAGGCTGCCCGCTTTTGCTCATCGCTCAGCGTTTCATAAGCCTCTTGGACTTCTTTATATTTATCTTCCGCCCCAGGCTCCTTATTGATATCTGGGTGATATTTTTTAGATAATTTCCGATAGGCTCTCTTGATCTCATCCTGAGAAGCATTCTTAGAGACACCTAAACGATCATAAAATTCAGTATTGTTCATACAAGATACCAAGACCGTAAAATTCGACTGAAAAATAGGAAATCTGACGCTGGAGCGATGCTCCTAGGCAGATTTATCTTTTTTCCGAGAATTTAGGTCGGGTTCAATTCCTTTCTGTTATATTGAGTAAGAAATTTGGGAACCCGTGTTCAGTTACGAACACCTTTGTTCCTTTCTATAATTTTCATGTAAATCTTTAGAGGCTGTTTTCTATACTCTGCTTCACTTGATTAAACTCTTCATCTGATAGAGTAAATATCAAATCCTCTTCAGCATACTCGTTCTGT
>ERZ772962.2208-NODE-2208-length-10137-cov-3.601766_pt1 | contig 10137 bp, 9 predicted proteins | sample MGYA00580676_ERZ772962 | MGnify/ENA primary metagenome ERZ772962 (study PRJEB29015, sample SAMEA2738049) | human oral metagenome | biome: human oral; feature: human-associated habitat; material: saliva | place: China | collected 2230 ...
AAAGCTACGTCCCATACAGCCTGAGGTCAAGGGATTCCCTGAAAGCCTGAGGAACCTAGTCGTTAGTTAACGGTAACCATCGGCAACCTTCCAGCGATTCCGACCTTATGCTAACTTTCGGTAGCACAAGGTCTTCGCTGCCCCATGGACTTCAGCGAGACCTACGGATGCGAAGCTCGCCAAGCCCGTCGGCATCCCGACAACTGGTCAAACTATCGATCAACACATCACAAGACCCTTAGGTGTTCCTCCCCCAGCTTGTGGAGCGAGGATCGTCAAGGAGTCGACTGGCTTCGCTCTCCAGGATCCGCCGCCGCAGCGAGCATCCCTCCATAGTCCCCTCGCGATAGCCGCCACCCAGTCCGTGAGCGTGCAACATGCGCCACAGCAACATCCCCTTCCTGGCAAACACTGTTGCTACGGTCCCGTGACACCGCATCAGTTACCGACTTGCCCATCGCGGCAGCGCCATCCGGAGCATCCGTCGCCAGCTACCCCACCGCATCAACCAGCCGTCGCAGCTCCGGCAAGGTGGGCTGGATGAGAAACGAAGGTTTGTTCGACGGGTGATGGGTGTCGCCGACCTGGTCTCATGGAGGGTTCTGCACACCACGAAGCCCTCCAGGGATAGTGGTGTAATGGAGGGCGGCCTCGTCCGAGGCGAGGCACACGTGTTTCACAGGCAGCCCCCAGTGTTTCCTGAGCCGGATCCGGTTCGCTTTGTCGGCGGCGGAGAACTTCACCGCGAACAGGCTGCAAGCCCATCACGAGAGGAGCCAGCGTGCTGCTGGAGACCACCACAGCGGAATCGCTCACAGGAATCGCGGCCTGGGCCGTGGGGATCATGACCACCCTGGGCGGCCCGGGTGCTGCTTTCCTGATCGCCCTCGAGAACCTCTTCCCTCCCCTGCCCTCCGAGGTGATCCTTCCCCTGGCCGGTTTCTCCGCCGGCACCGGCACCTCGAGTATGACCATTCTCACAGCGATCCTGTGGTGCACCTTCGGTTCCGTCGCTGGTGCATGGGCCCTGTACGGGGTGGGTGCCTGGCTGGGACCGGACCGAACCCGCCGGATCCTGGCCAGGGTTCCTTTGGTCAAGACCTCTGACATCGACCGCACCGAGGCGTTCTTCCACCGTCGGGGAGGTTGGACCGTCTTCACGGGACGTATGGTGCCGGTGTTCCGGTCGCTGATTTCCATCCCCGCTGGGGTGACCCGCATGAACCCGCTGCGGTTCACTCTTCTGACCATGGCCGGAGCCGCGATCTGGAACACCATCCTGGTGAGCGCCGGATACGCGCTGGGGGCGAACTGGAGTGTGGTCGAGGACTACGTGGGGATTTTTTCGAAAGTGGTCATCGCCGCCTGCGTGGTCGCCCTGGCGTGGTTCATCGCCGTCCGGTTGCGCGCCTCGCGACGCGTCACCACCGACTGACCACCCGGCCCCACCGGGAACAGCCGCGATAGCGACCTCCCGTTTGACGCGACCCCTAAAATCAGGAGGGTTGTCCCCTACCCGGTTCGGAAGATGAATTCGACGCACCAGTCCGACGCCCACTCCCGACGGCCATCCGCCCCGCAGGCCCCTCAGGATCGCCGGCAGGTGATCGCCGAGCACGTCATCGCCCGGGGCAGCGTCCGGGTCGAGAACCTGGCGCGGGCCGTCGGCGTCTCAGCCATGACCATCTACCGGGACGTGGCGAACCTCGAACAGGCGGGCATCGTCCACCTCGACCGGGGCCTGGTACGTGCGGTGGCAACCAGCCTGAGCGAAGCCGACGCTGAGTTCCGCCTCCAGCAGAGCCCGCGAATCAAACAGGCCATGGCCAAGGCACTGACCCCCCGGATCACCCAGGGAAGCTCCGTGATGCTGGACGACTCGACCTCCGCCATGTGGGTGCTACGCGCCCTGCGGGACGTCCACCCCCTGACCGTGATCACCACCTCCCTGCTGGTGGCCAACGAGGCGAAGCAGATGGACGGCGTGCGCCTGCTGATGGCGGGTGGCGAGTACGAACCCTGGGCCCACGCGATGATGGGCCCGACCGCCGCAGCGAACCTACGGGCCTGGCAGGCCGATCACTGCGTCATGTCGGCCTCCGGGATCGTAGGGAAACGCTGCCAGCACCCCTACGAGAACGCGGTCCAGGTCAAGCAGGCCATGATCGCCTCCTCCACGAATCGATACCTGCTGCTGGACCACACCAAGTTCGCACGCAAAGCGCTCTACACCTTCGCCGAGATCACCGACTTCGATGCCGTCGTGGTGGACGCCGCCACCCCCCGGGAGATCCGCGACGAGCTCGCCGGGCACGGGGTCGAGGTCATCGTCTCCGAGTGACCCAACGCTCCTAACAACAACGCGACACACCGTGCTGACTAGGTACGACGTCATTTCTCACCAGGAACTATGGTGTTTTTCACAACATCGCTGTTACTCTTCAGGTCATCCCCGGAACAAGGAAGTTGAGGAGACATGGGACTGACCATAGTTGTCGGCGCCGACATCGCAGGAGTGAATTACAAAGAGACCTTGAAAGCCGACCTGGAGGCCGATGCGCGCGTGGCGGAGGTCATCGATGTGGGCGTCCGTCCGGGCGAGGACATCGACTACCCGCACGTTGCGGTGGAGGCGGCGCGGAAAGTCGCCGCCGGTGAGGCCGACCGGGCCCTGCTGGTGTGCGGCACGGGAATGGGCATGGCGATAGCGGCAAACAAGGTTCCCGGCATCCGCGCCTCGGTGGCCCACGACAGCTTCTCCGTGGAGCGCCTGGTGCTGTCCAACGACGCCCAGATCCTAACTCTGGGTGAGCGCGTGATCGGTCTCCAGCTGGCCCGTCGACTGGTGCGCGAATGGCTCGGGTACACCTTCGATCCCGAGTCTTCCTCCGGCCCCAAGGTGGCTGCCATCCGTTCCTACGAACCCGATCCCCACTGACCCCACGAACCGCGAGGAACAACGATGTTCGATCCTGCAACTGCCAGCTACCTTCTCGGCCTCGTGGTCGCCGTCGCAGGCGGCTTCTTCGGCGCCGCGATCGGTGGCAACTTCGCCTTCGCCATCACCGGCATCACGGTGCTGACCTCGTTCGGCATCTACCTCGGAACCGACTCGACGGCAGGTTTCACCTACCTAGCCTTCGGACCGTTCGTCGGCCCCCACGTCGCCTTCGCGGGCGGGGTCGGCGCGGCAGCATACGCAGGTCGCCGCGGATACGCCGACAGCAAGGACGCCACCAGTCCCCTGGCACGCCTGGGTAAACCCGACGTGCTCTGGGTGGGTGCCGCTTTCGGGGTCTTCGGATACGTCGTCCAGAACCTCATCACCAAGATCCCGTGGTTCGGCACCCACACCGACTCCGTCGCCCTGACCGTCGTGCTGTCGGCCGTGGTGGCGCGCCTCGTCGCGAAGGGATCGTTCCTCACCCCGGAGAAGTACAACGACTCCCCGTCCTTTTTCGGCAAGATTGCCCCCACCGAGGACGCCGCTTGGCTGCGTTACCAGGAGAAGGCGGGCCAGTACCTCTCGCTCGGCGCCATGTTCGGTCTCCTGGCCGGTGGTGCGACGCTGTTCATCGCGCTGGCCTTCCCCGGCCTGGCCGCCACCGGCAACGCGCAGACCTTCACCTTCGCGATCTCCGCGGTCTGCGTGATGTTCCTGATCCTCGGCGCGCAGATGCCGGTGACCCATCACATCACCATCAGCGCCGGCCTGGCGGCAGTGGCCTTCCTTCCGGTTCTCGCCGACAACCTGGTCGAAGGGCTGTCCGGGACGGATTTCTGGGACAAACTGAGTTCCAACAAGATCTCGCTGGCCTCGTTGTTCGACCCAGGTCACGCCTCCTACGGGATGCTGGGCGAGAACGCCAAGGGTCAGCTCATGATGATGGCCATCGTCGCGCTACTGGTCTCGGTGGGAGTCGGCATGTTGGCGGCCTGGCTGGCGGAGTTCCAGGCGCGCCTGTTCTACAACCACTTCGATCCCCCGGCGGCAGCCATCTGGATCGCCAACACCATCATCGTCTCCCTGGCCAACATCGCCGCGCCACTGTTCTAGGAGGAACCCCCGATGCTCCCGACCGAGCTGCACCAGGCCTATGTCTTCGACCTGGACGGAACCATCTATCTGGGTGATCACCTGCTGCCCGGTGCGGCCCGGTTGATCGGGGAACTGCGTCGCCGCGGAATCCCGGTGCGTTTCCTGTCAAACAACCCGACGAAGGATCCGCAACAGTACGTCAAAAAAACTGGCCCGGCTAGGGCTGCCCACCGACATCGCGGACATCGCGAACACGGTGGTCACCACCACCCGCTGGCTCCAGGAACACCACCCGGACGCCACGCTGTTCGTGGTGGGTGAGGAACCGTTGAAACGGGCCCTTACCGAGGCCGGGTTCCAGTTGAGCGACGACCCCGAGCGGATCGACATCGTCATCGCCTCCTACGACCGCACCTTCGACTACTCCAAGCTCCAGATCGCCTTCGACGCGATCTGGTTCCACCGGCGCGCCATCCTGATCCAGACCAACCCAGACCGGTTCTGCCCGTTCCCGGGCGGCCGCGGGGAACCGGACTGCGCAGCAATCACCGCAGCCATCGAGGCCTGCACGGGCGTTAAGTCGGTGGCGAACCTGGGCAAACCCTCCCCCATCATGCTGGAGGAGGCTCTCCAAGGTCTCGACGTGGATCCCGCCGCCTGCGTCATGGTCGGTGACCGCCTCCACACCGACATCCAGATGGCCCTCGACACCGGCATGGCCTCCTGCCTGGTGCTCACGGGCGAAACGACCCCCGACGACGTCGCAGCCCTCGACGAGAACCACCAACCCACCTATGTACTCGACCGTGTCGACCGACTCATCCCCCAGCGCCTGTGGGACGAGCTCGGTTGGACCGAAACGAACTGGAAGGACCACTGATGACCGACAACACCTACCTCCTCGGCATCGACTTCGGCACCGAGAGCGTCCGGGCCGCCATCTTCGACCTGGCCGGCCGGCCTGTCTCCTTCGCCGCCACCGCGTATCGCACCACCCACCCCCACCCCGGCTGGGCCGAACAGGATCCGGAGGAGTGGTGGGAGGCGTTGCAGGCCTCGTGTCACAAGGTGATCGCCGCCTCCGGTATCTCCCCCGCCGCCATCAAGGGCATCTCCTACGACGCCACCACCATGACCGTCGTTGCCATGGACAAACGCGGCGAGGCCCTCCGCCCCGCCATCATGTGGATGGACGTGCGCGCCACCGAGCAGGCCGCTCGCGCGGAGAAGTCGGATTCGGTGGCGCGTCTCTACAACGGTCGCGGCACCGCCCCGGCCACCGCCGAGTGGTACCCGTTCAAGGCCGCCTGGTTGCGGGAGAACGAGCGCGAAACCTACGACGCGGCCTTCCGGCTGGTCGACGCCCCCGACTGGGTGACCTACAAGCTGACCGGCGAGTGGACCACCAACATCAACTCGGCCGCGCTGCGCATGTACTACAACCGCGACCACGGCGGCTGGCCCGTCGACTTCTACGAAACCATCGGATGCGGCGATGTCTTCGACAAGATCCCGGAGAAGGTGGTCGATCTCGGCACCCCGGTCGGTGAGCTGTCGGTGATCGCGGCGCAGCTCCTCGGCCTGCACCCCGGCACTCCCGTCGCCCAGGGACCTGCCGACGCCTGGGCCGGGCAGATCGGGCTGGGTGTCGTCGACCCGGGGGTGATGGCGTTGATCACCGGTTCCTCCCACGTCCTGACGGGACAGACCGACAAACCGATCCACGGCAAAGGATTCTTCGGCGCCTACACCGACGGCGTGGTCAAGGGTCAGTACACCGTCGAGGGCGGTCAGGTCTCCACCGGTTCGGTCCTGAAATGGTTCAAGGACAACTTCGCCCGCGACCTGATCCAGGCGGCGGAGGTCACCGGACTCAACGTCTACGACATCCTCAACAAGCAGTCGAAGGACCTGCCGCCCGGCTCCGACGGCCTCATCATCAACGAGTACTTCCAGGGCAACCGCACCCCGTACACCGACTCGAAGGCCCGCGGGGTGATCTGGGGTCTGTCCCTGCACCACGGCCCCGCCCACATCTACCGCGCCATCCAGGAGTCGGTGTGCTACGGCACCGCACACAACCTGCGGGCCATGTCGGCGGCGGGTTTCGAGGTGAAGAAGATCGTCGCCGCGGGTGGCGCCACCAAGAGCCGCGACTGGATGCAGATGCACGCCGACGTCACCGGCGTGCCGATCGCCCTGACCGAGGTCGGCGACGCCGTGGTGCTGGGTTCCTGCATGCTGGCGGCGGTCGGCGCGGGCCTCCACCCCGATCTCGGGACCGCGGCGAGGGAGATGGTCCACGAGATCGACCTGCTGGAACCCAATCAGCGGCGGCACGAGGAGTACCAGTACTTCGTCGACGCCTACGCCAACACCTACCCGCAGCTCCAGCCCATGATCCACGACATGGTGGATCGCGAGAACGCGAAACGGGGTTGACATGACGGATCTTATCACCCGGGCGTTGCGCAACGCCACTGATACCAGGGCCGTGGTGATCGGCGAGGGAGCCGTGGAGCGAACCGGAGAGGTCTTCACGGAGCTTTTCGGGACGACACGGGCGGTCGTGGTCGCGGACGAACGCACCTTCGCGCTGGCCGGGAAACGGGTCTCCGAGGCCCTGGATGCGGCGGGGGTGGAGCTCGCGGATCCGCACGTCTTCCCGGGGGAACCCGAGCTGTACGCGAAATACGAGAACTGCGAGGCCCTGAGGGATGCCCTGGCACCGGTGGATGCGATCGCCGTGGCCGTTGGCTCCGGCACGCTCAACGACATCACGAAACGGGCCTCCGGGGAACTCGGCAGACCCTACATGGTGGTCGGTACGGCGGCCTCCATGGACGGCTACACCGCTTTCGGTTCCTCGATCGCCCTGGACGGGTTCAAGCAGACGCTGAGCTGCCCGGCCCCGTGTGGCTGCGTCGCCGACCTGACCGTGATGTCCGCCGCACCGCAGGTGATGACGGCATCCGGCTACGGCGACCTGCTGGGCAAGATCCCGGCCGGGGCCGACTGGATCCTCTCCGACGTGCTGGGGATCGAGGCCATCGATCAGGGGGTGTGGGAACTCGTCCAGGGTCCGCTGCGCGGCGCTGTCTCGCGGCCTGCAGAACTCGCCGTCGGTGACGTCTCGGCGACGGATGAGCTGGTGGAGGGGCTCCTGATGAGCGGGCTGGCCATGCAGGCCCACCAGTCGAGCCGCCCCGCTTCCGGGGCGGAGCACCAGTTCAGCCATCTGTGGGAGATGGAGGGACACGGTGTGGACATCACCCCCAGGCGCCTGTCCCACGGCTTCAAGGTCGGCATCGGCACGGTGGCAATCGCGGCCCTTTACGAGCGGCTGCTGGCGCGGGACCTCACCGGTTTGGACATCGACGCGGCCGTCGCGGCCTGGCCCACCCGGGAGGGGTTGGAAGCCGGGGTTCGTGAGCTGCATCCCGATCCCCGGCTGGTCGAGGAAACCGTCGTGCAGGCGCTCGCCAAGTGGCTTCCGCCCGAACAGTTGCGGGTCCGCCTGGAGTTGCTGGTGGCGGTGTGGCCGGAGCTGTCGGTGAGGCTTCGGGAACAGCTGCTGCCCGCCGCCGAGCTGCAGAGGATGCTGCGGGCGGTGGGCGCCCCGGCCCATCCGCAGGACATCGGGCTGGGCTGGGACCGGTTCCGCGAGACCTATGTCCGCGCTCAGATGATCCGCAAACGCTACACCGTTCTCGATCTCGCACTGGAGACCAATCTCCTGGGTGAGCTGGTGGAGGAATTGTTCGCACCCGATGGCTTCTGGGGTCGCCAGGCCCCGGGACACTGAGCAGGAAACACAGAGGAGAGGCCATGAGCAGGACAGTTGTAGGAATCGACTTCGGCACTCTTTCGGGACGGGCAGTCGTGGTGTCCGTTGCCGACGGAAAGATCCTTGCAAGCGCCGAGCACACCTACCCGCATGGGGTGATCGACCTCGAACTCGCGGGTCAGCCACTTCCCCCCGACTGGGCACTGCAGGTGCCGGCAGACTACGTGGAGGTTCTGGGCAAGGTGGTTCCGGAGGCCCTGGAGGCTTCCGGGGTGGAGACCACGGATGTCGTCGGCCTGGCCGTCGACTTCACCTCCTGCACGGTCTTCCCCACCGACGAGGCCTACCGGCCGCTGTGCGAACGACCGGAGTTCGAGAAACGCCCCCATGCCTACGTGAAGCTGTGGAAACACCACGCATCCCAGCGGCAGGGGAAGGTCGTGAACGAGGTCCTGGCCGAGCTGGCCCCGGAAACCCTCGCCCGTTACGGCGGCGAGGTCTCGGCGGACTGGCAGCTGGCAAAAGCCCTTGCACTGTTCGAGGAGGACCGGGAGGTCTGGGACGCGGCCAGTCACTTCGTCGAGGCGGGAGACTGGATAGTCCAGCTCCTCACGGGCAAGATGACGGCCTCCATGTCGCTTGCGGGCTACAAGGGCAACTTCGTCGACGGTTCGTACCCGTCCGCGAAGGTCCTCGACGCGATGGCCCCGGGATTCTCCCGCCTGCTGGAACTGGTGCCGCACCCGGTGGCGCGTCCTGGCGAGCGGGTCGGCTCGTTGACGGCGGAGGCCGCGGCATTGACGGGTCTGCCGGAGGGCATTGCCGTAGCAGCGGCGAACATCGACGCCCACGCGACGGTGCCCGCCGCGAACGCCTGCGAACCCGGGCAGCTCACCTTGATCATGGGCACCTCGACATGCCACATGATGACCTCGGAGAGCTTCGGTGAGGTCCCGGGGATCGGTGGCATCGTGCCGGACGGGATCGTCAAGGGCCTGTGGGGTTACGAGGCCGGGCAGGCCGGGACGGGCGACATCTTCGGCTGGTTCGTCGACAACTGTGTCCCGCCGTCGCACGTCGAGGCGGCCGCGGCCCGGGGGGTCGGGGTGCACGAGTACCTCACCGAACTCGCCGCGAGACAACAGGCGGGCGAGCACGGTTTGCTGGCGCTCGACTGGCACTCCGGGAACCGCTCGATCCTGGACGACACGGAGCTGACGGGACTCATGCTCGGCACGACGCTGACCACCACCCCGGAGGACCAGTACCGGGCGCTGCTGGAGTCGACGGCCTTCGGCACCCGGGTGATCATCGAGGCATTCCGGGAAGCGGGCATCGAGGTGAATGATCTGGTGGTAGCGGGCGGGCTGGTGAAGAACCCGCTGCTCATGCAGATCTACGCGGACGTGACCAACCTGCCGTTGGCGATCTGCCCCTCGGTGGCTTCGGGAGCCCACGGATCGGCGATCTACGCGGCGGTCGCGGCAGGCGAGTACGCCGATGTGCGGGAGGCCGCACCGGCCATGGCGCATCGCGAGGCCACCCCGGAGACCGTCTTCGCCCCGATCCCGGAGAACGTCGCGGCCTACGACGACCTGTACCGCGAATACCGCAGGCTGCACGACCACTTCGGCACTGGCGGAAACGACGTGATGCACCGCCTCAAGGCCCGCCGCAGGGAAATCCTGGTGACGAAATCGGCTGGATGAGAGTCGGGGGTGCCCCGAGGGGCACCCCCACCTGCCCTACTTTTCGCAGGCTATTCCGTCGCCATCGCGGTCCAGCCCTGAGCGGTATCCGGGGTCACCCACACGAAGCGGAGCGGCTCCGGCTTTCTTGGCCTCCTTGCACGAGCTGTAGTAAACGCTTTCTTGACGATTCGCGTTCCCAGCACTGCTCGTTGGTTTCGCCTGCTCATCGGTGGCGGGAACGGAGGCGGGTTGCGCGGTTTCCGTCACAGCTACCGTCGCCATTTCAGTGACGGTGGCTGTTTCCGTCGCCATAGCAGTTTCCGTGACAGTTGCCATGACGGTCTCAACCACGGGTGACGGGGTCACTGAGACGGTCGTGTAGGAAACCGGCGCCGCCGCGTGCTCCTTGTTGTTTCCCGCCATCCCGCTCCCAAGGCTGATGCCCACGACACCTGCCATTGCGGCAACTCCCCAGCGCGTCTTGTACCAAGCGGTTTTCACGTCGCCCATCTCCCCCTCTTGAATTCTCAAGTGAACGACCTTCGTCGACAATTTATGCCTTGCTTCGTTGGGTCGACACCTTTCGCGCATTCGGTTCGTCCATTCAGCCCCGGGGCGGG
>ERZ772962.2214-NODE-2214-length-10130-cov-16.212308_pt1 | contig 10130 bp, 8 predicted proteins | sample MGYA00580676_ERZ772962 | MGnify/ENA primary metagenome ERZ772962 (study PRJEB29015, sample SAMEA2738049) | human oral metagenome | biome: human oral; feature: human-associated habitat; material: saliva | place: China | collected 2230 ...
TAACTTTAAACCAGTACGGCGTTGCCTCGCCTTGCCGTACTATCTGTACTGTCTGTGGCTTCGTCGCCTTGTCCTGATTTAAATTTAATCCACTATAATTGTGTTTCAGACGACCTTCCCTATCATGCTATTCCCCAGAATCCTTTCAGCTTCGACGCTTCGCAAGCTGCAATCCCATCTTAAAAAAGGCGGCTTGGTCGCCTATCCTACCGAGTCCTGCTACGGCATAGGCTGTATCCCGACCTTGCCTAAAGCGCTCAACCGACTGATTCATCTGAAAAAAAGACCGCAACATAAAGGCATGATTGTCATTGGCAACCAATTAGAGCAATTACAGCCCCTACTCAAAAGGTCGTCTGAAAACATTCAAACCATGCTCAGAAACGAATGGCCTGCGCCCAAAACCTTTCTGCTTCCAGCGGCTGCTGACGTTTTACCCGCATTGCGCGGAAAAAAACGCAGCAAACTGGCAGTCAGGGTTCCTGCCCATGCAGGTGCGCGCCGCTTGTGTCAGGCTTTGAAAACGTCTTTGGTCTCGACTTCGTGCAACCGCGCAGGCAAACGCGCGTGTAAGACGGAGCGGGAAGTGAGAAGGCAGTTTGGAAGGAATGTATGGGTAGTTGGCGGTTTAATCGGCAAACAAAGGTCGCCGAGTCAGATTATTGATGGGGAAACAGGCGTTCGTTTGCGTTAGAAATTGAATGGGTGGGATGATTAGGAATTATGCTTTGAACCGATAAACCGCTTATTTGAGAAAATGTGGATAATCCTGAATATAACTTTCTCAAAAAAACCAAAAAGGTCGTCTGAATCCCCATATTCATGGTTTTCAGACGACCTTTTGATTTGATTATCTTGTGGATAAGTATGTAGATAAATATTAGAGCTTGCTGCCGCATACGGCTTCAAATTGTTTTTCGGTGATCGTACCGTTCATCACGCTCATCGGGCGGATATTTGTCGCGGTGTAGCTGTGTTTGGAGATTTCTTTGCCGTGTTCGTCAAGAAGCTGCAAAGCAGTCAGGCGGTAGGTTTTGTTGGTGCAATGGATTTCCCAGTCGCCGATGGCGGTTTTGTAGGCAGGCGTGTTGACGAAACGTTCTTCTTTCATCTTCGATACGGTTTTTCTATCACGGAAAGTGACCAAAGTACCGTTTTTCTTGATGCTGTTTTTATCAATCGCCACCTTGATATTGCCGTCGGAAATCGTGCCGATGTTGTCCCAGTTGCCGCTGACGCCGCCGCTTGTGGTCGTAGTCGTTTGACAGGCGCTCAGAAGCAGGGCTGCCGATAAAGTCGAAATAAGGGAAAAGTGTTTGATGTTCATAAGTTTCGGTTGCTTAGGATAAATTATTAGACTGCCGTATTATGCGCGAAGACGGCGGGGCAGTAAATCGGCTTTGCAAAGTCTTAAAACCGCCAAAAAATGAAAAGGTCGTCTGAAAACAGGTTTCCTAGTCGATTGACTGGAAACCAGTATGCCGCCGCCTCGTCTGAGATTAAAGAGAACGGTTTTCCGTTGTAAAGCAAAGAGTGAGTTGGTTTCCTACTATCTGCATTGTCAGCAGTTCCGCCATCTTGTTCAATCAAAAATCAATCTGCGATACCCAACCAAGCATAATCCGTTTTCAGACAACCCCATGTGGATAACTCAAATATCCCCCATGCAGGCAGTGTCCAAAACCGCTAAAATAACGCTTTTCCCTCCCTACGGAACCATCATGCCCCAGTTTTCCGCCCAACAGATTTTGCACGAAGTATTCGGCTATCCCGAATTTCGCGGCAAGCAGGAGGCTGTCGTCAATACATTGGCAGGCGGCGGAAGCCTGTTGGTATTGATGCCGACGGGCGGGGGCAAGTCGTTGTGTTACCAAATTCCCGCGCTGATGCGTGAAGGCGTTGCCATCGTCGTTTCGCCGCTGATCGCCCTGATGAACGACCAAGTGGCGAGTCTGCACGCCGCAGGTATAGAAGCAGCAGCGGTCAACAGCAGTACAACGGTGGAAGAAGCCCGCGAAGTGGCGGACAAACTCGCCCAAGGTCGTCTGAAACTGCTCTACGTCGCACCGGAGCGGCTGGTTACCGACCGTTTCCTGCGTTTTCTCGATCAGCAAACCATCAGCCTTTTCGCCATAGACGAAGCGCATTGCGTCAGCCAATGGGGACACGATTTCCGCCCCGAATACCAGCAATTAGGGCTGCTTGCCGAACGCTATCCGCAAGTGCCGCGCATTGCCCTGACTGCGACTGCCGATGCAGCGACCCGCGCCGACATCAAACATTTCCTCCATCTTGAAGACGCGCCCGAATTCATCTCCAGCTTTGACCGCCCGAATATCTATTATCAGGTTATCGAGAAAAATAACGGCAAAAAGCAGCTTCTCGACTTCATCCGCAAAGAAATGGAAGGGCAAAGCGGCATCGTCTATTGCCTCAGCCGCAAAAAAGTCGAAGACATCGCCCAATTCCTCTGCGAAAACGGATTGGACGCGATTCCCTACCATGCCGGCCTGAGCATGGAAGTGCGTGAAGCAAACCAACGCCGTTTTACCCGAGAAGACAACATTATCGTCGTCGCCACCGTTGCCTTCGGTATGGGCATAGACAAACCGGACGTGCGCTTCGTCGCCCATCTCGATATGCCCCAAAGCGTCGAACATTTCTACCAAGAATCCGGCCGCGCCGGGCGGGACGGGCTGCCTGCCGTGAGTTGGCTGTGTTACGGTCTGAACGACTGGGTATTGCTGCGCGAACGCATCGCCGAAGGCAACAGCGACGAAGTGCAGAAACAAATCGAAATGCAGAAGCTCGATGCCATGCTTTCCGTCTGCGAAACCGCCGCCTGCCGCCGCGTCCTCCTGCTCAAACATTTCGGCGAAGAATCCGCCCCTTGCGGCCATTGCGACAACTGCCTGCATCCGCCCGTACGCTTCAACGGTACCGTCCTCGTACAAAAGCTCCTCAGTTGCGTGTATCGCGCCGGACAACGCTTTGCCGCCGGCTATATCACCAACCTGCTGCGCGGTAAAAGCGACGACTGGATACGGCGCAACGGCCACGACAAACTCTCCACCTTCGGCATCGGCAGCGGGCAAACCGACAAAGAATGGCGCAGCGTCATCCGCCAGTGTATCAGCCTCGGCTACCTCACTGTCAACATCGCCCAATATCAGGCATTGCAACTGACCGAAGCCGCAAAAAAAGTCCTCAAAGGCGAAACCGAAGTCATGTTGCGCCCGCTGCGCCGCGAAAAAGCCGCCACTCAAAAGCCCAAAGACAACTGGCTGCGTACCGAACGCGAAGAACGCCTATGGCAGGCATTGCGGCATTGGAGGCAGCAGCGCGCCCATGCCGAAGAAGTCCCTGCTTACGTCGTCTGCGGCGACAAAACCCTGCGCGACATCGTCGAAAAAATGCCGCAAACGCTGGAAGATTTGCACCAAATCTACGGTTTGGGTGAGGCGAAAATCAACAAATTCGGCATCGACATCCTCAATGTCTGCGGGAACGCAGCCGAAAACCAAAGCAGACAAACGGGCAACGAAGAACCTCTATTCACCCCCCAAACCGAGCGCGAACAGCAATTACAGCAAAAGCTGGAAACCTGGCGTGCTGAGCAGGCAGCCGCCGAACAATGCGCCTTGGGCAAAGTCCTTTCCAACATCAGCCTGACCGACCTTGTCGTCTTCACGCCCACAGAAGAAGCCGACTTGCTCGGTATCTACGGCATAGGCAGCGAAAGAATTGCCCAATACGGGCAGGCAATACTCGACATCTGCCGCCCTTGTGCAGACGGGCTTTCCGAGCCGAAACAGGCAGAACGCCAGCTCGCCCGCCGCCTGTTCCAATGGTGTCTCGATACCGCCCGATATGAAGGCGGAGAGATGCACGCCATCGCCAAAAAACAGACTTTACGCGCCATCGCCAAAGCCCGGCCGCAAACCTTGACGGCGCTTTCCAAAATAGAGGGCGTGAGCGGGGAATGGTTGGACAAATACGGTGAAGAAATCGTAGAAATCTGCACGGCGGATTAAAAATCAAAAAGGTCGTCTGAAAACCCCGTAAAAGGTTTTCAGACGACCTATTAATACTGCTTCAGTATCTTAGCCAATCCCAGTAAAATAACTTATCTTCCGACCCTTATTGCAAAGGCGAAAAAATGGCAACCGAACCGAACCAAAATTATACACGATTTAGAAAATAATTTCAAACAAAACAACATATTAAAACTCAAACAACTCTTCCCCGAAGTCTTTTGCGAAGACCAAATCGACTTTGAAAAGTTCAAACTCGTTCTCGGCGCAGAAAACCTTGCCGGCGCGGGCGAACGTTACCAACTGGATTGGGCGGGCAAAACCGCCGCCTATCTCAATCTGCAAAGCCCCACTTCCCGTACCCTCGTTCCCTGCAAAGAAGAATCCGCAGATTTCGACGGTACGCAAAACGTGTTTATCGAAGCCGAAAACCTCGAAGCCCTGAAAATCCTGCAAAAAGCCTACGCCGGCAGCGTGAAGATGATTTACATCGACCCGCCCTACAATACCGGCAGCGATTCCTTTATCTATCCCGACAAATTCTCCGAAAGCCGCGAAGAATACGCCCGCCGCGTGGGCGATACCGACGACGCAGGCTACCTGAAGCGCGACGGCGTATTCCAAGGCGCGTGGCGCAAAAACGGCAAAGACAGCGGCCATTACCACAGCAACTGGCTCTCCATGATGCTGCCGCGCCTGCATCTGGCGAAAACCCTGCTGCGCGAAGACGGCGTAATTTTTATCAGCATTGACGACAACGAACAGGCACAGTTGAAATTGTTGTGCGATGAAGTGTTTGGGGTGGAGAATTTTGTCGGGCAGTTGATTTGGCGTAGTGGCAGAACATCATCAGCATATTTTACCCATGAGCATGAATACATTTTTTGTTATGCACGAAATAAAGAAGTATTACCACTTTTTAAATATGATGGGGAAGAAGATGTTTCTGATAGAACAATTAAAAAGCCTAGTATAAAAAACCCTTCATCTTTAATAACATTTTCTGCAGGAATAGATTTTGAATCGGAAGATAAGGTCTTCCCAAATGAGTTTGGTGGAAAAGAGCCTATTAAAGTTGTATCAGGAATTCTCGAATGTAAAAATGGGAAGCTAGCACAGAATGTAACCATTGAAGCAGCATGGACTATGAAAAGTATGATTATGAGTTGGTTGGCTGGAGAGGAGGTATTTGATCAAAAAGGACAAAAGATTAAAAGATTCTTTTTTAAGTCTAATGGTGTTTTGCAATATGAAAAAGAAAAGGGAACAATCCATCCTAAAACCATTATTTCTGATTTAACTACCAAACAAGGAACGCAGGCACTTTCAAAGCTTTTTGAAGTGCCAGTATTCGAGTTTCCTAAACCGCCTTCTTTAATTTCCAATTTATCTCAAATTATTTGTTCTGGGAAAGATGAATTAATTCTAGACTTCTTCTCCGGCAGCGGCACTACCGCTCATGCCGTGATGCAGCTTAATGCCGAAGACGGCGGTAGCCGCCGTTTCATCTGTGTCCAGCTTCCCGAAGAAACCGATGAAAAGTCCGAAGCGCGCAAGGCGGGTTTCAACACGATTGCCGAAATTGCTAAAGAACGCATCCGCCGCGCGGGCAGGCAGATTTCAGACGGCCTTCAAGACGGATCGAAAATAGATACGGGTTTTAAAGTTTTCAAACTTGCCGAAAGTGGTTTCAAACAATGGTGGCAGCCCGGGCAGGCCGATACGGAAGCCCTGCAACGCGAATTGTCTTTGAATATCGATTCCGTACTGTCTGACACGTCGTCTGAAAACCTGCTCTACGAATTGATGCTGCGTATGGGCTTGAAGCTGACTTGCAAGGTTTCGTTTTCAGACGACGTATATTTCGTGGAAGACGAGGATACGGGCGGGCTGTACGCTTTCCTGCTGGAACGCGTGGATCAGGGTTTGATTGATGCCGTGCTGGCGAAGCATCCCGTCAAGGTGGCGGCATTGGACAGGCTGTTCGAGGGCGACGACGCGCTCAAAAGCAATACCGTATTGCAGATGAAGGACGCGGGCGTGATGTTCGAGTGTGTGTAGGGAGAAAACGATGGAACTGAAATTTGAAGAACTGCCCTATCAGCTTAATGCGGTAAATGCCGTTGCGAATCTTTTTGCAGGGCAGCCGAACCATGCCCGGACATTTGATTTGACCAGTCAGGGGACGGGGCGGTTTGTCGGCAACGGCTTGGATTTGGATTGGGAAACGCTAGGCCGGAATTTGAATGCGGTACAAAAGCAAAACGAACAGCCTGAAACGGAAATCGGCGCGCACGGGCTGAATTTTTCCCTGGAAATGGAAACGGGGACGGGCAAAACCTATGTCTATCTGCGAACGGTTTACGAATTGAACAAGCTCTACGGCTGGAAGAAATTTGTCATTGTCGTACCGAGCGTACCGATACGCGAAGGCGTATTGAAAAGCCTGGAAATTATGAAGGCACATTTTGACGGGGTGTTCGGCAGGCCGGTAATGCGTTATTCGGAATATTCAAGCGGCCGGCTGTCGGATTTGCGCGCTTTTGCGGTAAACGACCACATCGAGATTTTGGTGATCAACATCCAGTCGTTTGAAAAAGACGGAAACGTTATCAATAAAGTAAACGAAAGCGGGGAAGCGCCGATCAAGTTTATTCAGGAAACATGTCCCATCGTCATCATCGACGAGCCACAAAATATGGAAACGGAAGGCCGTCTGAACGCATTGGCATCGCTCAATCCGCTCTTTACCCTGCGCTATTCGGCAACGCATAAAAAACCATACCACAAGGTTTACAGCCTGAATCCCGTGCAGGCATACAATTTGAAGTTGGTCAAACAGATCGAAGTTTTGCCGGTATTGGCGGAAAACGATGTGAACGGCGCATTTGCAGAGCTGCTGGAAGTAAAGCAGGCGGCCAAAGGTCGTCTGAAAGCCGATTTGAACATTCATTATCAGGATAAAAAGGAAACCAAGAAGAAAAAGGTATCCGTCAAATCGGGAGACGATTTGTTTGAAAAATCGGGCGGCAACGAAGCCTACCGCCACGGTTTTATCATTGACGGCATGGATTTCGAGAATCAGGAATTGGCGTTCTCAAGCGGTAAAACCATTACGCGCGGCGGAGACGGCGATGCGGTGCGAGATGAAATCATGAAAAACCAAATCCGCGAAACGGTAAGGGAGCATTTGGCGAAGGAGAAACGGCTGAATCCGCTGGGGATTAAGGTGTTGTCGCTATTCTTCATCGACCGCGTGGAGAACTACCGTGCGGCAGACGGAACAGCAGGCAAGTTTGCCCTTTGGTTTGAAGAAATCTATCGAGAGCTTGCAGGCAATACCGATACGACAGGCGTACACGGCGGCTATTTCTCGCAAGACAAGAAAGGTCGTCTGAAAAACACCGACGGCACAACGCAGGCGGACAACGATACCTACCGCCTCATTATGCGCGACAAGGAAACCCTGCTTTCCTTCGGCAGCCCGCTGCGCTTTATCTTTTCCCATTCCGCGCTGAAAGAAGGCTGGGACAACCCCAATGTATTCCAAATCTGCACGCTCAACGAAACCCGCTCGCCGCTGAAAAAGCGGCAGGAAATCGGGCGCGGGCTGCGTATAGCCGTTAATCAGAAAGGTCGTCGCGTGCGCGATGAAGATGAAAATGAAAAGGTGAACATACTGACCGTGGTGCCGAACGAAAGCTACGAATCGTTTGCCGCCAACCTGCAAAAGGAATACGAAGACGAATGCGGTATTAAATTTGCCGCCGAAAACATCAAGGACGGCAATAAGAAGAAAAAACAGCTATTCCGCAAAGATTTTCCGCTCGACCCCGAATTTCAGGCAATTTGGGACAAGTTGAAATACAAAACGCGCTACCGCGTGCGCTTCAATACGGAAGAATTGATCAAACAGGCTTCGGCGGCAGTGGCAGGCCTGCCCGAAATCCAAAAGCCGAAAATCCGCATCCGCAAGGCGCAATTGAAACAATCCCAAACCTACGGTATCGAAACAGTCGAAATTGCCAGCCGCAGCCGCGATATGGAAACCACATGGGAAATTCCCGACATACTCGGCGAAATCCAAAGAAAAACGGGGCTGACGCGGCGCACGGTGTACGAAATCATCACACAGTCGGGTCGTCTGAAAGATGTGGCAGGCAACCCGCAACGCTTCATCGACCTTGCCGCCGAAGCGGTAAACCGCAGCCTGTACGCACTGATGGCGGCAGGAATCGAGTATGAGCAAACCGGAGAAGTGTATGACCAAAAGTTGCTGGAAGACATGGAGCGCGAAGGCATTGAGTTTTACGAAAACGGTTTTACGTTCACAGTAAGCAATCCGCAAAAAACCATTTGCGAAAACTACATCCCTTTGGATTCCGGCACGGAAAAAGCCTTTGCCCAAAATTGCGAGGATTATGATGCGAAAAATGAAGGCGGCGTGGTGTTTTATTTCAAGCTGCCCGGCTGGTTCAAAATCCCAACCCCGCTAGGCAACTACAATCCCGATTGGGCGGTGGTAAAACAGGTTCAGGACAAAGTGTATTTCGTTGCGGAAACCAAAAATACCGGCAAAGGCATTCAGGCGGGGGTAGATGCGGGCAAGCTGCGCGAAAACGAACGGCTGAAAATCGAATGCGGCAAGCAGCATTTTGCGGCATTGGACGGATTGAAATATCGGGAGACGGATTCGGTAAGCGGTTTGGAGGCAGGCCTTTCGCCGGATATTTAAACATAAAACAGCTTTATTCCGTCTTTACGGGAACGGCGAAGCGGGTATATTTTGAGTTGAATTTTTATGAATATGCTTACCGGGCCTTCTTTTACCGTATGATGAAGGAGCAATGCGCTAAAAGAAAAAGGTCGTCTGAAACCTTGAAACCTGTTTTCAGACGACCTTTAGAATATTAATATCGTTATAAAACAATAACAAACAAAATTTTTTCAATTCGCTTGTAAGCATTTTCAGACTGCCGCGTCTAATCGGGCATGAAATGATTTTATGAAACGGTTATCATGAAAATGAATACGACAGCCCCGTGGCAATCGGCTTTAGGTTTATTGGCTTTGCGCCTGTTTGCCGCTTACGAATTTTGGGAATCAGGTATGCAGAAATGGAGCGGCGAAAACTGGTTTGCCGAAATCAATGACCAATTCCCCTTTCCGTTCAATTTGCTGCCCGACAGCGTGAATTGGAACTTGGCGATGTGGGCGGAGCTGGTTTTTCCGGTTTTGCTGCTTTTAGGATTGGCAACCCGCCTGTCTGCTTTAGGGTTGATCATTGTAACGGCAGTGGCGTGGGCAGCAGTCCATGCGGGTGCGGGTTATAATGTCTGCGACAACGGCTATAAAATGGCTTTGATTTATATCGTGGTTTTAATCCCGATTCTGCTTCAAGGCGCGGGCTGTTTATCGTTGGATGCGTTGTTGAAAAAACGTTTTTGTCCGAAATGCCGCGTCGGAAATCAATAAAAAAGGTCGTGGAGCGGACTTTAAACGCGCCAACTCAAATTCTTAATCTGTTTAACTTGATACTTTAAAAAGGAAATCAATATGAAAAAAAATGTAGCCGCTGCCCTTGCAGGTGCTTTGTCTTTGTCTTTGGCTGCCGGCGTTGTTGCCGCTGACAAACCGGTAAGCAGCAAAGCAGGCGTTCAAAAATCTGCCCAAGGCTCTTGCGGTGCGGCTAAAGCTGCTGAAGGTTCATGCGGCGCCGCTGCTTCTAAAGCAGGCGAAGGCAAATGTGGCGAGGGTAAATGCGGTTCAACCGTAAAAAAAGCCCCCGCTAAAAACGCTAAAGCAGCAAAAGCCAAAGCAGTTGAAGGCAAATGCGGCGAAGGCAAATGCGGTTCTAAATAATTTAGAACAAAAAGCCGCATTTTATTGATAAATGCGGCTTTTTATGCGATTTTGACAGCCATTTCGTACCAAAACCGTCGGAACACCATCCAAAACGGAGCAACATCATGATTCAACACGCAGGCTTAGGCTACCGCCGCGATTTGGCGGAAGACTTCCTCTCGCTTTCAGACGACAGTCCGATACGCTTTATCGAAGCCGCCCCCGAAAACTGGCTGAAAATGGGCGGCAGGG
>ERZ772962.2216-NODE-2216-length-10129-cov-5.044074_pt1 | contig 10129 bp, 10 predicted proteins | sample MGYA00580676_ERZ772962 | MGnify/ENA primary metagenome ERZ772962 (study PRJEB29015, sample SAMEA2738049) | human oral metagenome | biome: human oral; feature: human-associated habitat; material: saliva | place: China | collected 2230 ...
ATCAAAAATATAACCTAAATCCTTAACGCCACGTTGATAGAATAATAGTTTTGCTAAGATTTCTTCTTTTCGATTACTGATCTGCAACTTATTTATATCTACACTTTCAGAATGATTATGACCTGTATCAAAATGGTTAGGTCTTACAGGTTTCAATTTGCCCCATTCTTTAACGAAATCCTCTGATACAAGAGTTTTCGCAATAATCTCACTATAAAGATTCTTAGATCCGTTTATATAACCTTTGTAATTTACAATAGGAGTCTTATAAAAGTTTGCTGCAAATCTTTTTATATGATGAATTGTAAAATATATTGCGACAAATAAAAAGACTCATATTGGAGATCTCGTGTAAAATGTAAATAACCACAAATACATGACACGGAGGTCTCTAATATGAGCTATATACATCTTACCATAGAAAAACGAAGTCAAATAGAAGTTTTACGAAAAGAAGGATACTCTGTTCGTAAAATTGCTAGCTTAATCGGTGTCCACCATTCTACTGTAGCAAGAGAATTAAATCGCATTGAAGGAGAATATTCTGCGATTAAAGCACAGCAGTTAGCAATTAGTAAGTCTGCTAATAAAGGTAGACCAACAAAGTTAACACCTCAATTAGCGGCTTTAATTGAATCCAGGTTACAACAAACTTGGTCTCCAGAAGAAATAGTTGGTTCTGAATTAGTTGGAGTTCTAAGCTTTAAAACAATATATTCTTGGATCCATCGTGGTTTTCTTGCTGTAACAGAAAAAGTACTTCGCCGCAAAGGCAAAAGCCCGGCACACAGGAAACCCGTGGCCGCTTCAACGTTAAAAGGACCATTAAAGAACGACCTCAAGAAGTTGAAAACCGCGAGGTTTTTGGTCATTGGGAACTAGATACAATGGTTTCTTCCAGAGGTCAAAGTAAAGGCTGTTTAGCTACGTTTGTTGAACGTAAAACACGATTCTATGTGGCAATAAAAATGAATGATCGATCTAAAGATTCTATGTTTTTAGCTATTAGTTCCCTGTACAATACATTAACCAGTAAATTACTTAAAACCTTTATGGTGGACCGTGGTAAGGAATTTGCTTGCTATGAACAGGTTGAAAACGAGTTTGGAATACCAATATATTTTGCTGATGCCTATGCAGCATGGCAACGAGGTTCTAATGAAAATAGCAATGGTTTACTTCGAGAATTTTTTCCTAAGAGAACCGATTTAGCTAAAGTAACACTAGATAAACTAACAGAAGCACTAGTGCTGATTAATAATCGGCCTAGGAAATGCCTTGGATTTAAAACACCATTTGACATGTTTAAACGCGAGATTAGAAAATTGATTTAATTTTGTCGCATTACTTATTATCATTCATCTGTTATAATAAATATAATATATAAATTAATTTCGATTTTTATATAATCACCATTACTTATAATCATATAACTAGTGTTCATAATATTTTATTAATTTCTAATGCTATATACTATAAGAGATGTATTTTAATCAAATTTATTTAGAGTAAAAGGTCATACGTTTGAAAAAAAACATTAACTAGTTATAAACAAATAAGATTATCAAAAATCATTTTATTTTCAACAATTTTAACTATATGAGCTCATCTATTATATATGCAGTAGGTATAAGGTCATATAAAACATAAAGAGCTTTCTAATACAAATACAAACGACTATACAAAAGTAAATTATGATATTACTAAACATAAATTCCATTCTGGTGTTGAATATACTAGTGGTAAATGGAATGCTCTTTTGGATGCTCAATATATAATGATTGACAATCATTATATAATATTAATCTTTTATATTAAGGAGGATTTATGAAACATAATCTGCATTGGTCAAAAAAATTCCTATTATTAACTTTGTCACTTTGTTTATTAGTTCTAGCTGGTTGTACTACCAATCAGCAAAATAGTGACTCCTCTTCAAATAATACTAGAGTCATTACTGATACTGCTGGTCATCAAGTTACAGTAAAGAAAGATGTAGAAAGACTTGCTGTTGTTCCAATTCCATGGGCTTCCATTGTTTATGCTATTGATGGTTCTGGTAATAAAATTGTGGGAATGCATCCTTCTGCAAAAACATCTTACGAAACAAGTATTCTTAAGTCATTAGCACCTGAACTTAATAAAGTAAACACTGATTTCGTAAGCAAAGATTTTGCTATTAACCTTGAAGAAACTGGTAAGTTAAACCTTGATGCTATGATTGTTTGGGATTATCAAGAAAAAGAATTAGAGCAACTTAAATCTGTAGGTATTCCTGCTATTGCACTAAAATACGGAACATTGGAAGATTTACAAAATGGTATGCTTGTAATCGGACAATTACTTAACAAAGAAGAAAAAGCACAAAAATTAGTGGATTACCACAAAAAAAGTATTGCCTATTTTGAAAGTAAAAAAGAAGCACTCAATAATGTAAAAAAACCAAAGGTTTTATATTTACGGGATCAAGATTTAAAGGTAGCCGGTAAAGGCGCAGCTAATACATTAATGATTGAATTAGCTGGTGGTGAAAATGTTGCTAAAGATGTTCAAGGCCAATGGGTTAATGTGACTATGGAACAAATTCTTGAATGGGATCCAGATATTATCATTTTAAGTAATTTCTCAAACATCACTCCTAATGACATTAAAACTAACAAATTTGAAGGACACAACTGGTCAAATGTAGCAGCCGTAAAAAATAATCAAGTTTATAAAGCACCAGTAGGTATTTACCGTTGGGATGCACCATCTGCTGAAACACCATTAATGATTAAATGGATGGCACAAAAAATTCAACCAACTATCTTTAATGACTATGATATCAACACAGAAATCAAAAACTTCTATCATGATTTCTTAAACTACAACCTTAACGATGAAGAATTAGCAAACATTTTACAACTCAATCTAAATTAGAGGTAAGGTATGTTTTCACAACAAAGCATTTTTACAAAAAATAATTTTAAATGGATGGTTCTATTTCTTTTATTACTCATTACCTTTTTTAGTTCCTTATTTATGGGCCGATACACAATTAGTCCTGAAAATACATTTATAGTATTAGTAAATGCATTACAAGGAAATATTGCTCAAGATATGAACAGTTCTATTATCCTTGGTATGCGATTACCTCGTACTATTTTAAGCATGTTATTAGGAGCCGGCTTAGCTATTGCTGGCTCTACTTATCAAGGGATATTCCGTAATCCCCTAGTTAGCCCTGATGTATTGGGTGTAAGTAGTGGCGCAGGATTCGGATCAGTTCTAGGTATTTTACTATTTGGAATGTCCGCAACTACCTCCCTCCTAGCCTTTGTATTTGGATTAGGTAGCGTTTTTCTTACCTATCTATTTGCTAGAGCACGAGGGCAAACAACTATGATGTCACTAGTTCTTTCAGGAATGATAGTCTCCGCCATATTTGCGGCGCTCATTTCTTTAGTGAAATATGTGGCTGATCCCTATGACGCTCTACCTGCCATCACATACTGGTTGATGGGAAGTTTCTCTAAAGCAACCTTTGAAGATCTTCGTTATATCTTTATTCCTTTAACTGCTAGCCTAGCTGTATTAAATCTTGTTCGCTGGAGAATTAATATCCTGTCATTAGGCGAAGAAGAAAGTAAATCTTTAGGAGTAAACCCTACGCGTATAAAATTTATCGCAATTATTGCCTCTACTGTATTAACAGCACTTTCTGTAACAGTTGTTGGCATTGTCGGCTGGGTAGGCCTCGTTATTCCTCATATAACGAGACTATTATTTGGTGTAGATCATAAAGTTTTGTTACCTGCATCATGCTTTATAGGGGCTATTTTTCTCACAGTTGTTGATATTGTTTCGCGCTCTGTAATAAGTGCTGAAATTCCAATTGGTATCATTACGGCTCTATTAGGTGCTCCATTTTTCGGTTTTCTTTTAAAATACACGAATCAAAAAGGTGATTGGTAAATGTTAGAAATAAATCATGCGTATTATCGTTATCAACCAACTGATTACGTAATAAAGGATATCTCCTTTTCTTTAAAAAAACATGAGATACTTACAATTTTAGGGCGAAATGGTGTTGGTAAAACAACATTATTAAAATGTATCTCTGGGCTTTTACCACTCGAACAAGGAGAAATTCGAGTTAATGATCAAATACTAAAAAAGGGGTTTAATGCCTCCGATTATGCAATTGGTTATGTTCCTCAAGCAAGATCTCTGAATTTTCCTTACACGGTAGAGGAATTAGTTCTTATGGGGAGAGCAAAACATATTAATGTATTTTCAACTCCTAAAAAAGAAGATTATGATATTGTTAATGAAACACTGGACGAATTAAAAATATCATCTATAAAACACCACGCTTGTACTCAATTAAGTGGTGGACAACTTCAACTTGTGTATATTGCTAGAGCGTTAGTTGCTAAACCTCAGATTTTAATATTAGATGAACCTGAGACACATTTAGACTTTAATAATCAGCATATGCTCATGAACTTAATACGAAAAATTACAGATGAAAAAGAATTATGTTGTATCATCAATACACATTATCCTGATTATGCTTTAAAAATATCGAATGTAAGCCTTCTTATGAAAAAAGGAGAGCACTCTTTTGGTAATACCCAGGAGCTACTTACACCCAAAAATATGAAGACCTACTTTGATATGAAAACAAAATTAATTGAATTAGACACAGACGAAGGTACTAAAAAATCTCTCGTCGTGTTATAAAAATAACCTCTAGTCAATGAAACATTAGATTTCATTAACTAGAGGCTATTTTTATATGTATTTCAATTATATTTAACTTATTTGTTATTAAAGTATCTAGATATTACTTCATTCCTGTTACCAAATTAAAGTGATGATACAAGGTTTATAAATATACAATTTATGTCTTGATACGATATACCATATCCCCACTATTCCAAATATACATAATAGCAGATACTGGAGTTTTTCCATCATCCCAAATCCAACCTGTATATGTAGTTGTGTTGCCATAATATCCTTCAGTAATTATTTCAAATTCTGAGTCAACATATTCATTTATAAAATCTTGTAAACAAAGAAACTTTCCATAAAAGCGACCTTCACCCAAGGTTTTGTTAAATATCAGTACACTACACAAATCCAAATCACAGTTGTTAAAACATATTTCTCCTGAGAATGCTTTTTCTTCATCATCTACCAATTGATACATTTCTTCAACTGTTAACGTTAATGTTTTATTATGAATGTTAATTCTATTTACTTTACTACCATAAAGACTGAAAAGGATATTACTATGTCTATCATGTATAAAATCCATATTGTCCCTCACAAGATTAAATCTAAAATTGTAATTTAAATAAATTCTAGATTTTTCTATTTTAAATTTGATTATATGGGTGTCATTTCACTCTTAGTGAGCAAAGCAACAGCTTCGACATGCGCTGTCATAGGGAACATATCTACAGGTTGTACTTCTTTTAGTTCATAGCCGTAGTGTGTGAGGATTTCGATATCTCGTGCCATAGTAGCTGGGTTACAGGATACGTATACAATGCGTTTTGGTTCCATGCCAGCTGCAGAGGTTAATACTTCTTCTTTACAGCCTGCGCGGATTGGATCGAATACGATTACGTCTGGTCGCACGCCGGCTTTATAGAGTTTAGGCATTTCTACGGCCGCATCAGCGACGATAAATTCTGTATTATCATAGCCATTGCATTTCGCATTTTCACGAGCATTAATAATGGCTGGTTCTACGATTTCTATACCGATTACATGTTTCGCTTTATGTGCTAAGAACAGCGAAATAGTACCGGTACCACAGTACGCATCGATAACGGTTTCATCCCCTTTTAGGTCCGCATAAGCTAATGCTTGATCGTACAGAACTGTAGTTTGTTCTGGATTCACTTGGAAGAAGGAGTGTGGAGATAAGGTAAATCGTAAATTCTTTATATGGTCTGTAATCGTCCCATCACCATAGAGGATATTATTTTTAGGGCCTAAGATAACATTAGTACGCTTACCATTCACGTTGTGAACAATAGTTTCTACTTGAGGAATTCGTTCAGTTAATTTTTCTACCCACTTTTCTCGGTGTGGTAAGTAATCTGTAGCAGTTACAAGGATAATCATCCATCCAGATTGTCCAATGCGTCCAATAATATGACGCAGCACACCCTTTCCTGTATGTTCATCATACGGTTCAATATCAAATTCTTTAGCGATTTGGTAGCACGCTTGAGCGATGATATTATTCCCTTCATCTTGAATAGGACAGTTTGTGCCTTGCACGATATCATGAGATCCCATCGCATAGAATCCCATTTGAATATCGCCTTTAGTGCCGCCTACAGGCATTTGCATCTTATTGCGATATGCCCATGGTTCTTTAGGTCCTAATGTAGGCTTAACAAGGTCTGGATTTTGATGACCAATGCGCTCTATAACGTCCTTTACCTTTTGTGTTTTTAGTGAAAGCTGTCCTTCATAGGTAATGTGCTGTAGTTGGCAGCCTCCACAGAATCCATAAAGATCACAACTTGCATCGATACGATTGGGAGCCATCGTAACAATTTCTAAGAGGCGCCCTGTAGCATAGGTTTTTTTAACCATATCAATAGCTACTTTCACAGTTTCTCCAGGTAAGGCAAAAGGCACAAAGACAGTAAAGTCATCTACACGACCTACCCCTTCACCGCTGCTACCGATGCCATGAATAGTTACCAATACTTCATCACCAAACTTAACAGGCGCATTTAAAATAGCCTGTTGTTTTTTAGATAATTGGCCGTTTATAGCTTGCTGTGAATTAGAGCGATTACTTCTTCTATGTTGTTTAGATTGTTTTTTACGAGATGTACGATTAGTGCCGTTCATTACGCGTCTCTTTTCTTCCAAATTTTAATCATACCTGTCACAATAAGAACGAAGAATACAGTGCCGAATTTAACGAGTAATTCTTCACCTTGAATATATGGCATAAGAAGTGGATCTTCCACAATCATTTCGCCTGCAACCCAGCCAAGGAGTGCACCACCAGCCCAAAGAATAGCAGGGAATTTATTAATAATTCGAGCAAATAATGTAGAGCAAAATACGATAATTGGAACAGTAATTAACATACCTGCAATAACAAGCTCTAAATGACCTTTAGCGGCCCCTACTACACCGATGACATTATCAATACTCATCATAGCGTCAGCTACAATAATCGTCCAAATGGCACCCATTAATGAATTCTTAGCTTCGATATGTGCATCTTCATCGCCACCTTTTAATAATTGAATGGCAATCCATACAAGTACAAGACCGCCACCTAAGTGAATAAGAGGAATTAAAGTAAGAGCCTCAACTAAAAGAGTAGCAAATACAAGGCGCATTACAATGGCACCTACTGTACCCCAAATCACGGCTTTCTTTTGTAGTTCTGGAGCTAGCTTACCTGCGGCCATACCAATTACTACAGCATTATCGCCAGCCAACAAAATATCAATCAAAATAATTTTACCAATGGTTACCCACGTGGCAACTTCTAAAAATTCCATTCTGTACATACCTCAATTCAGTCTATTAATTCAATAACTATCCCTTAACTATACCATAAATCTTCTATTTTCTCATCTATAAGAGGGCTAATAGTTTACATAAAAAAATCTCTCCTCCTATGATTAGGAGAAGAGATATATTCTATTATTTCTTGAGTTTTTTAGCTATCAAAGATGCCCCTACTACGAGGATTACTGCAGCAATTTTGATGAATAGTGCATATGGTTCAACACTATGAGCAATCAATGTATCCTCTACTGCCATACCAGCACCTACCCAGCCAAGGATACCGCCGCCAACGTATAGGATAATTGGGAAGCGTTCGATGACTTTTACAAATAAAGTACTGCCATAAATGATGATTGGTACAGTTATGAGCATACCAATAGCTACCATTGTCATATGACCACCTGCAGCACCAACTACACCGATAACATTATCGATACCCATGATACCGTCAGCAATAACAATAGTTGTAATGGCTGCGCGTAAATTATCCTTAGCTTCGATATTATGCTCGCTTTCATCATCAGCAACCAGCTTGTATCCAATCCATAAGAGGAGGATACCACCTATTAAACGAAGTGCAGGAATATTGTTCAATGCCTCTACAAATAGGAATGCCATAACAAGGCGTAAAATAATGGCACCGGCTGTGCCCCAGAAGATAGCTTTCTTCTGTAAATGTGCTGGCAAGTTACGAGCTGCCATACCAATTACAATGGCATTGTCACCAGCAAGTAAGATGTCGATAACGATGATCTGAAGCATCGCTAATAAACCTTGTACAGATAAGATGTCCAATGTATCCTCCTTAGAATATAACTATAGTATATATATTATAATCGATATAGTTCAGTAGTGTAAAATTCAATTTGTAAAATATATATTCATTTTTAGCATACTCCATTCATATTAATATGAGAAGCATAACACTACAAATAGAAGTTCTAGGATATAAAAAATCATTAATTATAGATCCATAATAGACTAATCAATACTATATATTTAATTCCCAATTCTCAAGGAATTTATCTATTAAATTAGACTACTTTATGATATCGTATAATATATCATTAATAAGGGAGGTAAGTATGTATCAAACATATTCTATATTACAAAAGTTATGGTTGTTCATTAAGCTATTTACTCCTATGTGCATAACGCAATTTTCCCTTATAGGTGGTACATTTATAGCCATCTTTTTAACGGGACAATATAGTACAATAGATTTAGCTGGGGTTGCTACGGGGTATAATTTATGGCTCCTCTTCTATATCTTTGCACAAGGAACTTTAATGGGTATCACACCGATCATTTCTCAGCTATTGGGAGCTAAGAAAACAGATGATATTTCCATGATTTTCCATCAAGGTCTTTTCATTGGTACAGGCCTAGCATTTATAATTTTACTAATCGGTATATTGGGTCTTCGCCCATTACTGACTACGTTAAATTTAGAACCTGCTGCCGCTGAGGTTTGCATTAGTTATCTGAAAGCTTTTGCCCTTGGTTTATTCCCTCTACTTTGGGTAAATACGTTGCGTAATACAGTTGATTCCCATGGGTTAACACATTACTCTATGGCTATCGTTTTTACAAGCTTTCTGATTAATGTATTCTTAAACTATGCACTCATCTTTGGCCACTACGGTTTCCCTGAAATCGGTGGTGTTGGCGCGGGTTACGGTTTAGCTGGTGCTTGTTGGACTAACTTTATCCTCTTTAGCTTGGTTATTCTATTACATCCGAAGCTTAAAGGTTATCGTATTTATAAAGACTTTAAAGGTCCAAGCTTCCACTATATTCGTGAGCAATTACATGTGGGTATTCCTATTGGTGGTTCCATCTTCTTAGAAGCCAGTATCTTTAGTATCGCTGGCCTCTTGATGGTTCACTTTGGATCTGCCGTAGTAGCAGCCCATCAGTCGGTTATTTCCTTTACTAATGTATTCTACTGCTTACCACTCAGTATTGCTATGGCCTCTACTATTGCCGTTGCTTACGAGCTTGGTGCGGGGCGTAAAAAGGAGGCCATTCAGTATTCTTACATTGCTCGCGTAATGGCCATCATCATTGCGTTACTCATTTGTGCCTTTACGTTCACCAATATGGACAATATTGCAGACCTATTCACAAATGATGATGAAGTATATGGTCTTATTTATCAATTCCTTGGCTATGGCGTATTCTTTTCCGCTATCGATGCCATCGGTACTCCATTACAAGGTATTCTAAGAGCTTACAAGGATGTAAAAATAGTACTTTACATCTCCCTCGTATCCTATTGGGGCGTATGTTTCCCTACTGCTTATATCCTCGCTAAAATTCCTAATTATGGACCATTTGGCGTATGGATTGGTTTGTTATCTAGTGTAGTAGTTGCTAGTATACTATTTACACTTCGCACGTACTACATCCAACATTATAAACCCAACGCTATTGCAAAATAATCAAAGCACCTATTGAAGATGACACTGCTGTGTACCTTATCAATAGGTGCTTTTTTATTTTAGAATATCTTGCTTTTCTACGTTGGACATGCGGAAGAAATTATATAGTGTTTCTGCCGTCTTATAGTTCATAGATTCCA
>ERZ772962.2217-NODE-2217-length-10124-cov-12.712583_pt1 | contig 10124 bp, 6 predicted proteins | sample MGYA00580676_ERZ772962 | MGnify/ENA primary metagenome ERZ772962 (study PRJEB29015, sample SAMEA2738049) | human oral metagenome | biome: human oral; feature: human-associated habitat; material: saliva | place: China | collected 2230 ...
GGGGTTCTAGGATCTCATCCGCCTCGACGGTGACCGTGCGCCCCGCCCCTGGCGCGGTCACCACGCTCAGGGTGGACAGGTCCAGGGCGAGAATCGGCTGAATGTCATCGGGAAGGTCAAAGGTCCAGATGGGCATGGGAAGTCTCCTCAGGTTCCAGGTATCTGCGCAAACCGCCACGATGTGGGCAGGCAGCGGGCAAGTGATTCGGCTAGGGACAGATCAGTGGCACGACGATGCGGCGGTACGGAGTCAGCCGAACCACCCGGTGAGCGTCGCGCCCGAGGTCCGGCGCTGTGCCGATTTGGTGGGCCGGCCGGAGGGGCTTCCGTTGCCGTCGGGACCACTCGCAGCGCGAGCAGACCCTGCCCCGTCGCTCCCGGCACCCGCCGAGCGCCGGGAGCCCGACGCGGACGTCTGTTCTGACAGTGCGCTGCGAGCCGCTTCCACCAGCCAGGCATTGACCGAGCGTCCCCGAATCCGGGCTGCGGCATCGATCTGCTGCTTGAGCGACTCGGGCAGGCGCAGCGTCGTGCGGACCTCCGGTCCCTCCGGCACCTCGGGCACTGCGCGCGCCGGAGTATCGGTATGGCACTCCGAACCCGCCACGTTGCCCTGATCCTGCTCATCAGACCGATCAGCCTGGGTGACCAGGAGATGGGGCGTCGATCCGTCCATCACAACGGCGACATGTGCTCCGTCGAGCTCGCTGTTGAGCTCATCAGCAGTGTCCGTCAGCATCTGCAGGGCCACGAGGCGCAGAGCCGGATCGAGTGCTGCCGTCAGGGAGCGGGCCACCTCCTGGGTCCGTTCGTCGCCCAGGGACGAGGTCTCCACAAGGGTCCGGCGCAAGGTCTCGGTGTAGGCGTCCAAATGCATGGCACCATTTTGACACTATCAGTCATGCCTGTCCAGAGAACGTGACGCCATAATGGCGTCATTCAATGTGAGTAGATGGTGTCATTCGAGATGATTCGATCCAGAGTCTGTGCGAGCTCCACCCACCCGTGCGTCTCGGCCTTGAGCAGCTCGATGAGCTCGGCGTTCACGACCTCGTCGGTGGCCCGGCGCAAGCGCTCAATGATCCGCCTGCGGTGACGCCTGGCCTGAAGGCCGGACAGCAACGTCCCCAGACCTGCCAGGACCAGTCCGATCAGCAGGCCTCCGAGCAGGAGGACGGTGGGCCAGGGGACTGCCCCCCAGCGCGGAACGTCGATGCTGATGAGCAGGAGGTAGTCCTCCAGAACGTGAATGGCCACCAGCCACAACCCGCCGATGAGCGCAGCCAGTGCGGTCACCCACTGCAGCACGTTCGCAGCTTTCCACCAGACCGGGCGCTTCCACGTCCCGTAGTCCACCTGGGCCACAGCCAGTTCCAAAGGCTCGGCAAGCCTCTCAGCACGCTCGTCACTGCGCAGAACGGCCTGAGCGGCCAGATCACCGGGCAGAGCGGAGCATGCCGCCACGGCGTAGACGTGAGCACTGCTGCGCAGCCTGCCCGTTGCGGCAGGTCCTGCGGGGGGCAGGGAAGTCAGGTCGATGACGCCGGAGCCCGTAGCGCCGTCGGATTGTTCCGCGTCTGCGGACCTCGGGGCCGGCGGGCGCCCGGTCCCCAGGTGAAGGGCTCGAAGCGGGTCACGTCGCAGGTGCCCGATCCACCGCAGCCAGAACCAGCCGACTCGGGTGCTGGCCCGGTGACGGTCCGATCCTTCAACCGCCTGTGAGACGACGTCGACCCCGGCGAGGCTCGCGGCCGCCTGCCGCAGGGCAGTGAGGGAATGACGTACCTGCGGCTCCTGCTGAGCGGCCGGGACCGGTGTTGGCGCACCAAGACCGGATGGAGCGATGAGCCCCGTACGCTCCCCCAGCTCAGTGGCTGCGCGCCGGGCGTGGGCGGCGAGGCTTTGAGCGCTGGCCAGCCTGTTGGAGGCGACCGAGGCCACGGCGCGTGCCAGAGTCTCAACGCCCTGCCCAGTGCGGGCACTGACAGGAATCACTGAGACGGCTCCAAGACCCTCTCGGTCCAGGATCCTCCTGAGGTCGGCGAGCACTGCGTCCCGGCTCTCAGGGTCGAGCCGATCCACCTGGTTAAGGGCGACCACCATGACCTCGGCGTGCGCCGCCATAGGGATGAGGAAGTCGCGATGGACAACGCCGTCGGCGTACTTCTCCGGATCGAGGACCCACACCAGGACATCGACTTTTCCCGCCATGCGCTGGGCGATGGCCCGGTGCGCGGGCTCGTCGGAGTCGATATCGGGCAGATCGACCAGCACCGTGCTCTCGCCCAGGGCCCAGCTGCCGTCGACGCGCACCCGGTGGCTGATGGCGAGCCAGTCCAGCAGCTCAGTGGCGTCATTCGCCGTGTCCGGGACGACGGCGAGGGGCTGAGTGGTCGTCGGGCGGGTACGGGCGGTACGGGACACCTCGGAGCCGGCCATGGCGTTGGTCAGGCTCGACTTACCCGACCCTGTCGCTCCGAGAAGGGCCGCCACCGTGGTCTGCGGCGCCAGACGCCGACGGTGGGAGGCCTGCGTGAGGACGTCCCGGGCATGGGCGAGTTCTTCGCCCAGACCAAGCTGCTCACCCAGGTCGACGGCCCTGGCCAGGTCCTCAAGGACCAGCGGAAGGTCTGACACTGCGGAGCGGTCGGTCGTCACCTGGACCTCCTCCCGGCCGACCGGCGGCTGCCAGCAGCTGGCAAAGCGCGCAACGACGTGGCCGCCTCCTGGCAGGCCTGAAGCTGTTCTCGCAGCGTATCGGCGCTCGGGATGGGCAGCGGAAGAGCGTCGGTGAAGCACTTCGCCTGGTTGGCGAACAGAGCCGTGGCACGTTCGCCGAGGTCCTCCCTGGCCCGCTTGGTCATGCCGCGCATCGCCTGGTCTCCGAAGACGGCCTCCAGAACGCGCTGAGCCAGAATGGCCGTGCCCCCCGCGATCCCCACCTCTCCCCCGGTCAGTCCGCCGGTGTGAGCGAAGACGAGAATCATGAGGACGACTCCGGCGCCATTGACGCCCAGGGACAGCAGGCGCGCAGTGAGCCGCTTGTCAGAGCCCTCGGCTCGGACGAGAGTGAGAACCTGACGCTGCCAGTCGTGGACGAGGGCCGCGGCGACGACCTCCAGGCCGGTCTGGCTGGGCACCTCCGCCAGAGCCCGGTTGAGCGCCTGCTGGGAGGTGCCGGCTCGTCTCCAGGAGCGCTCCGTGGCCAGACAGGCCCGTTGGGACTCGGCGACCAGGAGCTCGACCAGGGAGGAGCCGATCGCCTGCTCGACGCGCTTGGCCGGCGCCGGACGTCCCCGCAGAAGCGACGTGACGCGGTCGCGGACCCGCCCCACCTGCACCTCCAAGGACCGGAACAGGTCCCCAGTGCCCACGAAGTCCTGCCAACGGGCCAGCACCTCGCCATGCAGCATGGAGCCGTCCTCGGTGGCCTCGATGACACGCTCGAGGGCATCATCGTGCTCGGAGGTGGCTGCTCGACGCAGCTCGGCGTGCTCAGCCTCCTGGGAGGCCAGCTCGACGGCGAGCAGCTCGCTCTGTGCCAGAAGGGAACCGATCGCGCCGGTCAGGCTGCGGTGTGCGACATCCTGGCGAGCGGCCGCGTCGGAGGCCAGCGCCCCCAGCCACTGGCGCAGCGGTGAGACGCAGGACTCGGGCAGGAAGCCGTCGTCATCCAGGGCCGTCTCGGGAATCGTGAAAACGGGCGCCTCGGCCAGGCCGGCCTCCGTGAGCCGACGCCGTAGGTCTGCCTCCACCTCGCTCTGCGCACCCTCCGGTACGCGGTCCAGGACGATGGCGGCCGTGATGTGCCGCTCGGCCGCGGCCCGCAGGTGCTCCCAGGGGACGGCGTCGGCGTAGCGCGCCGCCGTGGTGACGAAGATCCACAGGTCCGCCCCGGCCAGGAGCGTGGCGGCCAGGTCCCGGTTGTCCTCGACCACGGAGTCAACATCTGGTGCGTCCACGATCGCCAGTCCCTCGGGCAGCCCCTCACAGGCCCGTAGCTCGAGCTCTCTGGGCGTGTGGTCCGTGGCCGGGCTCGCCGGAGCATCGGCATCCACACGCATGCGCGACAGGGAGCCCAGGACCCGGTCGGTGTCGAACCAGGCGGCGTCGGTCGGTGCGTGCAGCAGCAGGGGGCGGCGCGTGGTGGGGCGGATCGCCGAGGCCCTGGCCACGTGCCGGCGAACGAGCGAGGACACGAGGGTCGACTTGCCGGCCCCTGTCGAGCCGCCGACCACGGCCAGCAGCGGGGCATCCAGGCTGGCCAGGCGGGGAAGGACGTAGTCACCGAGCTGGTCACGGATGAGCGTGGCCTTGTCCGAGGCGGCGGCGGTTCCCTGAAGGACATAGGGCATGGACAGGGCCGTCAGGCTGTCCCGGAGAGCAGACAGCGCCATGGTCGCCTGCTGGACGTGGTGCGTGCTGCTGGACTCGCTCCGGCTCATGGTCATGAGGCTGAGCCGACCTCACAGCCGTCCTGGCCACCGGCCGGGGAGCAGGCCGCAGCCGGGCTGGCGGAGATCCGTGGGGCGGCGTCGGCGGTGGGCGGCTGCCAGGTGGCGGCGTCGGCCTCGACCTGCTCGCCGGAGCGGATGTCCTTGACCGAGTCGGGCTCGCCGTCGGCACCGGGGAACCACACGAAGGGGATGGACCGCTTGTCCGCGGCCTTGATCTGCTTGCCGAACTTGGCGGCACTGGGGGCCACGTCGGCGCTGATGCCACGGGCGCGCAGCGCATCGGCGATGGCGTCGGAGGCCGAGCGGTGGGCCTCGTCGGTGACGGCCACGAGCACCGCCGTGGGAACGGAGCGGCTGACCTCCACGAGCCCCTCGCCGATGACACGGGCCAGGAGCCGGGACAGGCCGATGGAGATGCCCACGCCGGGAAAAGTGCGCTTGCCGTTGGTGGCCAGCGAGTCGTAGCGGCCCCCGGAGCACACTGAGCCCAGGTCCTCGTGGCCGGCCATGAAGGACTCGTAGACCGTACCGGTGTAGTAGTCCAGCCCGCGAGCGATCTTGAGGTCGGCGATGACGGCGCCGGGGCGGCGGTGTCCGGTGGCCTCGAGCAGTGCGGTCAGCTCGGCCAGGCCCTCGTTGAGGAGCTCGGTGGGCTCGGCGCCGGCCAGCGCCCGCAGGACCTGATCGGAGACGTCCTGGCCGTCGGTGCCGGTGATGGTGGCGAGCCTGAGGGCCTGTGCCGCCTGCTGCGCGCTGATGCCGACGCTCTGGGTGAGCTCGGCGGCCACCTTCTCGGGACCGATCTTGTCGAGCTTGTCGACCACGCGCAGGACCTCGATGAGCCGGTCCGTGTCGATGCCGATCGACTGGTAGAAGCCCTGAGCGACCTTGCGGTTGGAGACGTGGATGGTGACGGCCGGCACCGGCAGAGCGCTGAGCGCCTCGTGCATGATGAGGGGGACCTCGACGTCGTGGTGGAGCGGCAGGGCACTGTCACCGACGATGTCGATGTCGGCCTGGATGAACTCGCGGAAGCGTCCCTCCTGGGGCCGTTCCCCGCGCCAGACCTTCTGGATCTGGTAGCGCTTGAAGGGGAAGGTCAGCAGCCCGGCGTTGTCGACGACGTAGCGGGCGAAGGGGACAGTCAGGTCGAAGTGGAGTCCCAGCTGCTTGCGCGGATCCGCCTCGGACTCGGCGGGATCGGCCTGCAGGCGGCTGAGCAGGTAGACCTCCTTGGAGGTCTCCCCCTTCTTCGTCAGCTCGCTCAGCGGCTCGACGGCGCGGGTCTGGATGCCGCTGAAGCCGTGGAGCTCGAAGGTGCGGCGCAGGATGTCGACGAAGTGCTGCTCGACGATGTGGCCCGCGGGGAGCCACTCGGGGAAGCCGGACAGTGAGGAGAGAGCTTGTCGTACCTGTGCCATGGTCCGCATTGTGTCATGACGGGCAGTGAGCCTGCGCGCCGCAGTGATGCCTTGCCGCCGTCAGGCCTTGAGGTCTCCCCCACGGATCTTGGCCTCGGCGAGGTAGGGGTTGCCGTGGTGCTCGTGCTCCATGGTGGTCACTGCGCCGTGCCCGGGCAGCAGGATGGTGGCCGGGTCGACGGCGTTGGCCAGGAAGCGCAGGGTGGCGAGCATCTGAACCTGGTCCCCGCCAGGCAGATCGGTGCGTCCCACGGAGCCCTTGAAGATGACGTCGCCGTCGAGGGCCATGAGGTAGGTGTGCTCCTCGTCAGCGACGGCGGGGTCGTCATCGATGACCTCGGCCTCGTAGAGCAGGGCGTTGTCGGTCAGGCGGGCCTCGAAGAAGAACAGCGTGGAGCCCTCCGAGTGGCCCGGAGCGGGGACCGCGCGCAGCGCGATGCCGGGGGCCAGCTTGATGGCCTGGGAGAAACCGTCTCCCGGGAAGAGACGGATGTCGGCGGGCTGCTTCCACTCGCCGCCGGCCATGTCGGTGAAGGTCATGCCGTTGGCGCTGATACCGGTGGTGATGTCGGGCTCCTCGAGCCGGTAGCGGTCGCGCTCGGGGATGTAGACCGGCACGTCGACGGCGTCGTCACTGGTGAGCAGGCCCTCGGCGTGGGCGGCCTCGATGAGTGTTTGACTGTCCCACACGTGGTCGGCGTGACCGTGGGTGAGCAGGATGGCGCTCAGGGTGAGCCGATGGGAGCGAAGCAGAGCCAGCGCGCCGCGGGCGGCACCGGCTCCGGGGTCGACGACGAGGGCGGGCTCGCCCGGGCCTGCGGCCAGGACGTAGCAGTTGGCGGCGAACACGGGTGCGATGGTGCGCTCCAAGATCATGCCCCCACCCTACTTGGGCCGTCAGGGATCAGTGTCGATACGGGTACAAGAGCTGCTCAGGTCCGCAGGAGCCGGCTGGCTCACCGAAGGTGAAGCCGCCTCCCCCACCAGTGCTCAATGAGCCAGCGGTCGTGGCTGGCGACGATGAGCGTGCCCGTCCATGTCCTCAGAGCGGCCTCGAGCATCTCGAGGGCGTCCAGGTCCAGGTAGTTCGTGGGCTCGTCGATGACGAGCACCTCAGGCCCTGCAGCAGCGGCCAGGGCCAACTGAACGCGGCGCTGGTTGCCGTCGGAGAGCTCGCTGATGGGACGGTTCCACAGGCGCGGGTGCAGAGCCCCCCGGCCACGGTCCCCGATCCCCTCGGTCCACACGTTCTCATCCACCCCAGGGTCGCCGAGTTTCGGCAGGTGCTGGGGTATCCGGAGCACCGAACCGGATACCGTGAGGCTGCCGACGGAGTCCTCCGTGGGTGCTGACCGCCTACCCATCCAGGTCAGAAGCGTGGACTTGCCGCTCCCATTGGCGCCGGTGACCAGCAGGTGCTCGCCTGCCATGACGTCGATCGTGACCGGTGCAAGGCGCCCGGGTACGGCAGCTGACCGGGCTGAGACCGCCGTCCCTGTTCGCGGCGCCGGTTCAGCCAGACGCAGCTGCAGGTCGTAGGAGCGGGGCCTGCGCACCTCGGTACTGGCGAGCGCCTCCAGCCGGCGGTCGTCCTGCGTCTGGCGCCGGGTGGAGACGCGCTGGGCGCGGTCGGCGTAGAACTTCCGGGCTATGCGGGCCTCGGTCCGGGGCGCTGCCCCGCTGTGCCCAACGATCTCGGAGTCGCGACGGTGACGCGCGAGCTTGCGCCGCTGCTCCTGCTGACGCTGGTGAAGACTGCGGTGGGACGACCTGGCGTGCGCCTTCTCCACGAGGTAGTCGCTGTATCGCCCCGCGCACCGGTAGGCACCCATGGGGCCGCTGTCCCCGGAGGCGGTGGCGAGTGCCTGCCACGGCGCTGTGTCGAGGTCGACGACGGCGGTGGCCACCTCGTCAATGAAGGCACGATCGTGAGAGGAGAAAAGGACCGGTCCGGGCCATGACACCATCATCTCGCTCAGGTAGCTACTGCTACCGGCATCCAGGTGGTTGGTGGGCTCGTCGAGCACCAGCGCCTGACCGGCCGAAAGAAGCAGAGCCGCGATCTCCAGCCTCCCCCGTTGGCCCGGCGACAGGGAGGAGACCAGGCGGCCTGTGTCCACCTGTCCCAGTCCCAGCCCGGCGAGCGCCTCAGCCCGCCGAGCCGGCAGGTTCCAGGCGTCCAGCGACTCGAGCCGGGTCAGTAACGAGTCGTACTCCTCAGCGAACTCCTCAGCGAGGGAGCCGGTTTCAGCTCCGGCCTGGGCGATGGCCTCGCCCATGCGCTCGAAACGATCAAGCGCGTCCAGAGTCTCAGCGCAGACGGCGTCGAGGTAGCCCTCGATCGACGTGGCGGTCGCCTCCTCCAAGTCGGCCGCCTGCGGGCCAGGCTGCTCGGGAATGCTGACAGTCCCCTGGTCAGGCGACAGCTCACCGGTGGCCAGGCGCAGGAGCGTGGACTTCCCCGATCCGTTGGGGCCGACGACGCAGACGCGTTCGTCGTCGGAGACCGTGAGGTTGATGCTCTCCAGCAAGGGGGCGGAGGTGTAGGAGAAGCTGACATGGGAGAAACTGATCGCAGGCATGACTCGTCCTTGGCATGAGGCGGTGGGGGCACAGGGGCGAGTCACGCGAGCATGGTCACATGCTAACAGCGCCAGCCGTCGACGAGGTTGGGGCAACCGACACCGGCCCGCTCGTGAGGGGCACCGGCGCTCAACGAATCAACTGAAATCAGTGGGGCGAAGGATGGTGAATGGAGCCAGCGGGAACGTAGACTTTCGGCACTGCCGTCCTCCGACGGCACCTCACCACCACCCGGCTTGAGAGCCGGGCGCGAACGGAACGGAGCGGTCACGCCGCTCCCTCCCCGTCAACCATGAAGGAGCATCCCGTGACTGAGCGGATCCAGCCCGACAACCGGTCTGACAACCAGCCTGACAACCAATCAGACACTGAGCAGACCATCCAGCCGACCGACCTGAACGAGTCGGCAGCGCCCAGCCCGACGGAGCAGGCACCAACGGCCGACGCATCCCCCGCCGATCCCGCGGTCGAGGCCGTTGCGTCAACGCAGACCAGCACCCCGCAGACACAGGCCGACGTCGAGTCCTCCAACGAGTCCTCCAAGGAGCCCGAGCTCGGCGAGCCCGCGGAGCCCGTCGAGCAGCCCACAGCGGCGTCCTCTGACGAGCCGGCGTCTCCCGCCTCCAAGGAGCCTGCCCAGACCGAGCAGCCGACCGAGAAGGTTCAGGCCGCCGAGGCCACCCCGGAGGACGCCACGCCGACCCCGGCCGAGGTTCCCGCCCCGGCAGCGGCGCCTGCGGCACCTGCCGAGCCGGCCGTCGACCCGCAGGAGGCCATGGACGCCGCCAAGTGGGGACGCGTGGACGGTGAGGGCCGGGTCTACGTCCAGGACGGTGGCGCCGAGCGCGAGGTCGGCCAGTTCCCCGATGCCCCGATCGCCGAGGCCATGGCCTTCTACGTGCGCCGCTACCTGGACCTCAAGGCGACCATCGACCTGTTCGCCACCCGCCTGCCCCAGCTCAGCGTCCGAGAGATCGACTCGACCCTGTCCTCGATCTCCGAGTCCCTCACCGAGCCGGCCGCCGTCGGCGACCTGGAGGGACTGCGGGCCCGTTTCGCCGCGCTCAAGACCGTGGCCGCCGAGCGACGCGAGGCCGTCTCCGCCGAGCGCGCGGCCGCCAAGGAGCAGGCTCTCAAGGAGCGCACGGCGATCGTCGAGCGCGCTGAGGCCATCGCCGAGCAGGACCCGGCCCGCACGCAGTGGAAGAACTCCGGCGCCGAGCTGCGTGAGCTGCTCGAGTCCTGGAAGGCCGCGCAGCGGCGCGGGCCGCGCCTGGACCGTCCCACCGAGGACGGGCTGTGGAAGCGCTTCTCCCACGCGCGCACCACCTTCGACCGTCACCGCCGCCAGTTCTTCAGCGAGCTGGACGCCAAGCAGGCGCAGGTGCGGGCCGCCAAGGAAGCGCTCATCAAGCGCGCCGAGGAGATGCAGACCTCCACCGACTGGGCCGGCACCTCCGCGAAGTACCGTGACCTGCTGGCCGAGTGGAAGAAGGCCGGACGCGCCTCCCGTAAGGAGGACGACGCCCTGTGGGCCCGCTTCCGGGCCGCCCAGCAGGTCTTCTACGACGCCCGCCGCGCCAAGGATGAGGCCGTCGACGCCGAGTTCGCCGAGAACCTCAAGGTCAAGGAGGCGCTGGTGGCCAAGGCCGAGGCGCTCCTG
>ERZ772962.2218-NODE-2218-length-10119-cov-5.276331_pt1 | contig 10119 bp, 7 predicted proteins | sample MGYA00580676_ERZ772962 | MGnify/ENA primary metagenome ERZ772962 (study PRJEB29015, sample SAMEA2738049) | human oral metagenome | biome: human oral; feature: human-associated habitat; material: saliva | place: China | collected 2230 ...
TCTCTCCTCCAATCATGAAAACCTTCTCTATTCAAGATTATTATAGCATAGGTGGGAAAGAAAAAGCATTGGAGGGTTAGTCCAATGCTTAATTTGTATCTTAAATTTACAATTATAGTTAATAAAAAAGTTATAAATATAAGCTACACCATTCAAATCCACACAGCTCTAAAACTCCATTTCCAACGATAATCGTCCGGCAAATGTTTTGTAACCATTCAAATCAACACAGCTCTAAAACGTCTCAGCGTTTGTCTTAGCGTATGATTGAGTTTTGTAACCATTCAAATCAACACAGCTCTAAAACAGTGCTATCAACACTTCTGACGATCGTATTGTTTTGTAACCATTCAAATCAACACAGCTCTAAAACTTTTCTGATGCTGTGCATCAATCTGTTCCAGTTTTGTAACCATTCAAATCAACACAGCTCTAAAACATATATTTTTTCCATTCGTCCAGGTTTCCCGTTTTGTAACCATTCAAATCAACACAGCTCTAAAACGTTCCTGTTTCAGTCCAATCAAAAACTGCAGTTTTGTAACCATTCAAATCAACACAGCTCTAAAACACGGAAGCACCTGTGGAAACAACTGCTACAGTTTTGTAACCATTCAAATCAACACAGCTCTAAAACTATGTAACCAATGAGCAAAGCAGATTAGATGTTTTGTAACCATTCAAATCAACACAGCTCTAAAACTTTCGACATCTTCCAGTTGTAACTCTTTGGTTTTGTAACCATTCAAATCAACACAGCTCTAAAACTTCTGATGCTTGTATTTTTCGATTCTACCTGTTTTGTAACCATTCAAATCAACACAGCTCTAAAACTTTACTTTCTTTTTAACTAATGCAAAGTAAGTTTTGTAACCATTCAAATCAACACAGCTCTAAAACACGACTCATTATACAAGTCATACGCCCACGAGTTTTGTAACCATTCAAATCAACACAGCTCTAAAACGCTTGTCGTTTAATAATTTTTTTCAATGTGTTTTGTAACCATTCAAATCAACACAGCTCTAAAACGAGTTCAAAAAGTCATGGATAAGCGAGCAGGTTTTGTACCCATTCAAATCAACACAGCTCTAAAACACGCTTGGATTTGCTGGAGGGGTTGGCCCAGTTTTGTAACCATTCAAATCAACACAGCTCTAAAACTGCTTGATATATTTAGTTTCAGTTTGATTAGTTTTGTAACCATTCAAATCAACACAGCTCTAAAACTCGGACAAATGGTTACAAGCGGGACTAATAGTTTTGTAACCATTCAAATCAACACAGCTCTAAAACATTGCTTTTTTCCAATTTATATACGCAAATGTTTTGTAACCATTCAAATCAACACAGCTCTAAAACATAATAGCCTGCCCAGCAGGGATAAGCAATGTTTTGTAACCATTCAAATCAACACAGCTCTAAAACTACGCTAGAAGACGCTTTTACGAAGACGCGGTTTTGTAACCATTCAAATCAACACAGCTCTAAAACACACAAACAAAGTCTATACTGATTGGTCTAGTTTTGTAACCATTCAAATCAACACAGCTCTAAAACATACATGTTTGCAACATGGATAAATAAATGGTTTTGTAACCATTCAAATCAACACAGCTCTAAAACTTCAAATCAGAACAAACTCAAAAACTAGATGTTTTGTAACCATTCAAATCAACACAGCTCTAAAACAATGGTGTGGGTGTTATGAAAATCCGTGAGGTTTTGTAACCATTCAAATCAACACAGCTCTAAAACAATCCAGATAGAGTGAACGCTCTTACACCAGTTTTGTAACCATTCAAATCAACACAGCTCTAAAACATCCACCATAGCAAGGTGACAATGGACGTGGTTTTGTAACCATTCAAATCAACACAGCTCTAAAACATGAAATCTGTTCCGCTAATCAGCTTAACGGTTTTGTAACCATTCAAATCAACACAGCTCTAAAACAACACTCTCCACCATACTTGATGTTCTAATGTTTTGTAACCATTCAAATCAACACAGCTCTAAAACAATCTCATACAGGCTCGAGCGAAATACATGGTTTTGTAACCATTCAAATCAACACAGCTCTAAAACTATAGAACAGTCCAACCAGTCATACCCGAAGTTTTGTAACCATTCAAATCAACACAGCTCTAAAACTTACTGTTCAGTTTAAACTTGAAATCACTCGTTTTGTAACCATTCAAATCAACACAGCTCTAAAACAGCGCACCTTATCGCTGAGAATGAAGAAGTGTTTTGTAACCATTCAAATCAACACAGCTCTAAAACTTATTTCCATTTTGAGTAATAACCTCGACTGTTTTGTAACCATTCAAATCAACACAGCTCTAAAACATAACATCGTTTGTAATTGGTGTACTGTAAGTTTTGTAACCATTCAAATCAACACAGCTCTAAAACATGGTCTTAACGTCTGATACGTCTTTTTTCGTTTTGTAACCATTCAAATCAACACAGCTCTAAAACTTATAATATAACCATTGACCTAAAACTATAGTTTTGTAACCATTCAAATCAACACAGCTCTAAAACTTAAAGTATGATCTAATGACTTGCTTTAATGTTTTGTAACCATTCAAATCAACACAGCTCTAAAACTATTTCGATTTAGAAGTATACAGCGACAACGTTTTGTAACCATTCAAATCAACACAGCTCTAAAACTATAGCACAGACCAACCAGTCTTTCCTGAAGTTTTGTAACCATTCAAATCAACACAGCTCTAAAACGACGCGGATGACCCAACGGCACCTATCGTTGTTTTGTAACCATTCAAATCAACACAGCTCTAAAACATCATTGACGGAATACGCAAAGAAATCGGAGTTTTGTAACCATTCAAATCAACACAGCTCTAAAACATATAGTTATAATCATATTGCATCTTGTAAGTTTTGTAACCATTCAAATCAACACAGCTCTAAAACACCCATAAGTGCATAAATGCAATTATTCCAGTTTTGTAACCATTCAAATCAACACAGCTCTAAAACCTTGCTTAGTAGGTTTCTTAATACTGTTTTGTTTTGTAACCATTCAAATCAACACAGCTCTAAAACTATAGCTCTCTCATGGATAAGATACAGCTAGTTTTGTAACCATTCAAATCAACACAGCTCTAAAACGTGTTAAATCGTAGTTTAATTTACATGTTTGTTTTGTAACCATTCAAATCAACACAGCTCTAAAACGATGGGTGACTCTAAATGGATTTATTTAATGTTTTGTAACCATTCAAATCAACACAGCTCTAAAACAAGAGTACCTTTTTCAAATTTTCCCTTTCTGTTTTGTAACCATTCAAATCAACACAGCTCTAAAACTTATGACCTTTTATATCGTTAATATCATATGTTTTGTAACCATTCAAATCAACACAGCTCTAAAACGAGGAAACCCTAACAACGAGCCTAAGTTATGTTTTGTAACCATTCAAATCAACACAGCTCTAAAACCTCGTAGAAGTTTTCGTAATCGCGCTGCTCATCTCAGCCAGACTACTGATTTGAATGATTTTTAATTGTTTATAATTCTCTTAGTATAATAAAATCTTCGTCCAAGACATACTGATCATAAGAAAAAACTCGTCTTGGTTCGATAAATAGTACATTAATTTGATTTAATTCTATAAATTCCTTAATTACATCTATTTCTTCTTCTTTAAAATAAGAGGCAACATTGACAAATATCAGTAATTTCTTTTTTACAAGATATCTAAATATTTGTAGAATTTCAAATATTTGTTCAAACAGTGTATTCGCAACTGTATCTACACGAACATCTAGCGCTGATATTATTTTTTCAACGCTAAGTTCAGTATACGTCAAATTTAGTTCGTTTTCTATACACTGTGACCCAACAAGGTTCGTAGCTCGAACTAATACCTGTTCTAACTCATTTTTCAATTCAATTTTATCATTGAATTGATCCAACAAATCAGATTGAATCGCCTTAACTACCGCAGAACTATTAATAGTAAACCCCAACAAATCAGAAATAACCATTATTTCAGAATTTTTTAAAGATTGAATTTTCGAATCATAAAGTTTTAAATCACTCGATTCATCATAACAATATAACCATTGAACAAGTTGTGTTAATACCGATCGATTCTCAACTACTAATAATGTAAATCCTTTAATCCCAATAGACTCATCAAATATTGGCAGATTTAACCTAATTTCCTTCACTGTAATCTTCCCCTAAAAATACTAGACGACTATCTGTATTCGCAATACTCTTATTCTTCTCTCCATGAAGATAAATCATTCGTGCAAATTGTTTTTCAGTTACTGTCAATATTGTGATATTTCCTTTTTTCGGATTATTAGCTTCCAATCTATCTATCAATAGAGAATTTGCATTTCCATTTAACAACAACCTACTATATACCGAATATTGATGCATCAAAAAACCTTCAGATAGCAGAAATTTTCTGAATTTACGATATGCTTTCTTATCTTCTAAAGTATCCGTAGGCATATCAAACATAATAATCATTCTCATAAAACGATAACTCATATCCTAAACACAGGAACTCCTTCTCCCTCATTATTTAATGCTTTAACAATTTTCTTAGTATAGTCAGAAATTATATTTGAAAGAAACATCTCTTTTCCTGAATACTCATAATTATTAATAAAAATTTGGAATAATTTGCTTTTGATTCTATTAAACTCATAATCCCTATTTTCGTATACAATCCGATCAATAATGGGTCTAAAAGGTTCCATAATATCACTTGCAAAATTGAAAGGATTAAATTGATTAGAATGTTTCAGTCCTAATTGTGTCACACATCCAGTTGCAACTATTTCTCTTGCAAACATACTCAACAATAAAGAATAACCATAATCCAAACCTGCATTAATATCATTCGATTTTTCTCTTTTAAAATCATTACCAAACAATGCATTAAAGTATATTCTAGCGGCATGTCCTTCTCTATTTGTAGGATCAAATATCTGTAATTCCTCATACAATCTCGTTAACGATTCAGATTTCTTATCTAATCCCACTTCGTATAAAAATACTGCTTGGTTAAAAATTTTTTGGGAAATAATTTCTGTCCAGACAACGCCCTTGACTTGCTCAATCCATTCAATTTGTTTAGAAAACTGAAGACTAGAGTCATGCTTCCCATAGTATGGCATCAATTGTGCAACAGGTAATCTTTTATCATCACAAAAAACCACAAGAATATTTTCATCTGACAAACGTTTTATCAACATAGTTGATAAAACGATATCCGTCGTTTCTATCAATAATATATCAATCTCGGACAGATGAATCATTTCTGTCCGAGATGAATCTTTGTATATCAAGTGATTATTTTTATAAGACAACTTCGAGTGTTGATTAACAACAATCGTCCGCCATCCCATTATTCTTCACCCAGCTTACTTAGATCAATACGAGTTTCGTATAACCCTGTAATGGATTGACGAATTAGTACTGCATCTAAAAGAGCTGATGGGGAATAATCTCTATATCTTGGTATTTTTTTATCTAAGAAATCGAAATCTGAAGCACTCCCTGCAGCAGTAAGTTCGAATATTCCTTTTTTAGCTTCTTTTCCTGGAGCGATTATACTTTCCACTAATTTATCAACATCATTTTCAACATAATTCTGTAATTCATTTAGTATTAGCTCTCCGTTTTTCTTAGCATCAACAAACCGAGAATTAAAATCTAATACAAAATAAACTAGTTCTTTGAGTTCATTAACATGTCCCTCAACATATTCTCTATGTTTCGTATTTTCTTTATTTTTTATATTTTTCGCGTGATACAATAATTTTATATACTTTTCAGGTAACCATAATTGATTTCCTTTATGAATTTCTCCTCTTTTGTTGTTTGTCGATAAAATACTTGCCAACATTCTTCTTGATCCATTTTTCAGTTCGAATAAAGAATATTTAGGTAATTTCAATATTGATTTTATTTCCTTATAGCCTTTATTCAATAAGAATGCAATTTCATCTTTTTCAAATTCTTCTTTTTCCATAATTGAAATACCTTGAAACTCAATAACATCCGACAATGTTTTACGTTTTCCTTTTTCAATCACTGCATGCACAAGAATAGCATAAGAATTTGATATCCCAGCATACCCTCCATATTTTCTAGGGTCAAGATTACGTTTCGCAGGAATTAAGTTTTCTTTACTATTTGGCGCAGGTTTAGGAGATAAAGTAGCGTTGAATAAGCCTTTTTGTTTTCCCTTTGTTATACCATGTGTTTGAATTTCCGTTTTTTTGACTACATTAACTTGTGGTAAGGACAACACTTTTCTAACTGTTTCTAAATCTGTTTTTTTATTCCAAACAATCTCGCCTGTCTCATTACAAATCTCAACTTCAGGGCGTTTAATAATTTGACCATCGGCCAACTTAATCTCTGACTTAAAGAAGTTCAACAAGTTAGAGTAAAAGAAATATTTCGCTGTAGCTTTCCCATATTTTTGAGTATCTTTACTTTTCGCAATTAAATCAAAGACATCATAAACTTGATAATCACCATAAACAAACTCTGAAGATAGTTTTGGGTATTTTCGTAATATTGCTTTTGAAATAACTGCATTCAAATATGCATCGTGTGCATGATGAAATCCGTTAATTTCACGAATCTTATACAATCCAAATGCTTCTCTAAACTGGGTAACTAAGTTTGATTTTAGTAGAACGATGTTGACATCGCGAATTACCTTGTCATTATCATCTCTTCTAACATTGAAGCGTGCATCTAATATACGAGCAACATGTTTGGTAATTTGACGGGTTTCTACCAATTGTCTACGAATAAATCCTGCTTTATCTTTCTCAGTAAGTTTTCCTTTAGTTAAATTATAAAATTTTCTTTCGGAAATTAATTCTGCATTTAAGAGTTGTTTCCAAAAGCCTCTCATTCGTTGAACTACTTCATCACTTGGAACATTATCAGATTTCCCTCTATTATTCTTAGAGCTAGTCAAGACTATATTATCAATAGAATCATCTTTCATAAAACTTTGTGGAATAATATGATCAATATCATAATTAGAAAGATTCCCGATATCTAAATCTTCTCCTGTATACATATCCTTTCCGTTTTGAAGATAATACAAATACAAACGGTTATTAGCTAGCATTTTATTGTCTGTAGGTAACTCTACCTTTTGAGTGCTCTCCAAATCTTCGAATGATTTCTTTAACTTTTCCAATCGTTTCGATGAACGAGCTTCGCCTTTCGCGGTTGTTTCAGGTCCTTTTGCCATCTCAATTACTATACTTTCAGGAGCATCACCCATCACTCTACAGATTTCTTCCACAATCTTTATGCTCTGATAAATGCCTTTTCTAATAGCAGGGCTACCAGGGATCTCCTTAACTAACGCTTCCAAACTACTATCTATATCAACACTATTTTCAAGTGCTATTTGGTTTGCAAACGAAAGATTTTTATCGTTGATTAATTGCATCAAATTACGATTTGTATATCCATCGTCCTCAAGGAATTCCATAATATTTTTTTGAGTTTGTCTATCTCTAATTCCACAGAGTAATTTCTTTGATAATCTCCCCCAACCCTTGTAATGTCTTCGTTCTAACTTTCTCAAAACTTCTTTTGATAAACTATCTCCATAATTAGAAAGTCTTTCACGAATGATTTCTCGATCCTGGAAAAGCGTAAGAATTGATATGATTTCCTCAATTTCCTGTTCATTTTTTGGGTCATCAAGATAATCTCTCGGCATTATTTTCTTTAAGTCATGGTATGTCCCATACGAACTGTTAAAATTCTTGTTCTTTTTATCTAAACCAAGAACCTTTACAATATGAAAGTCCGGATATTCTTTATCAAAGAAAGCTAACAATTGTTTTTCAGTAACCGTTCTATATTTCTTAAATAGTTTCTCAAAAATATTCTTTTTCATCTCTGCACTTACAGCATAATGAGCATTATTCTCCAGAACATATCGAATTTTAGTCAATTCATTAAATACCATGAATTTTTCATATAATAAACTATGCTTTGGTAATACTTTTTCATCTGGAAAATAAGTACAACGATTTGTCATTCTTATAATAAATTGCTCTGCCGTAGCAACTTTGTCGACTTGATTCTCCCAATTCCATGGTCTAATCTTCTCATTACCATTTCTAACTACCCATCCAAATCGACTGTTCCCGTTTGAAAGGGGACCAACGAAATACGGTATTCTAAAAGTTAGAATTGATTCAATTCTTTTAGAATTTTCCTCCAAGAATGGATAGTATTTCTTTTGTTTTTCAATAATCGCCTTCAATTCTTCAAGATGAAATTGATGAGGAATTGATCCATTATCATATGTTCTTTGCTTCCGTAAGAAATCCTCTCTTTCAATCTTCTCGAGTATCCACTCAGCTCCTTCAACGTTCTCTAACAATGTCTTAGTATTACTATAAAAATCAGCTTCCTTTGTTTTTCCGTTGATATATCCTGCATAATAGTCTTTTGATTCATCATTAAAGAATTCATTATAGTTTAGTTTTGGATTATTTTTGATAAATAATTTCAACTTTTTCAAATCTTCATGGTGTTCTTCATATCTACGAATCATTGAGGCTGATAGCAGTGCATTTGTATCCGAAATATCTTTCACGATTGTTGATAATAACATACTGTCGTACACTGCTTTTGCAGCATAAAATACCTCAAAGTACTCGTCTGGAATCAAACCTTGTAACGCATCCAAATCCTCATTGAATGTATCCTCGGAAATTTGAAGTTTACATTCATTATCAAGTCCAAATTCCTTCTGGAAATTTACTTTATTTCCAACCAGCAAATTAATAAACTTCGCAAACATTGAATTTTTCTTTACTTCTGGGTATAACTCTAATACTCTTTCAACTTTTTTTGATCTACTCAACTTTTCAGTTAAAATACTATCAACATCCACATCGGCATCTTGATTATCCTCAAAAGCATCATTGTAACCACTTACAAAAATAGAGAAATTTTCTTTTAAATTAACATTTTTGGGATCTATATGTTCAAATAAGAAGTGCCCACGATATTTAATAATATGAGCTAAAGCTAGATAAACTAGCCTGATATCCTCTTTTTCATCGCTATCTGAAAGTTTTTTTCTCAAATGGTAAATAGTTTTATATTTACTATGAAATGCTATATCTTCTTTTTTGTTACCAAATAATGAATATTTACCAAAAGCTTTATCTTCCGGCACCTTAAAAGATTCATCTAATCTCGCAAAAAAATTAGGGTCAATTCTGAGTATTTCTTCATTAAAAATATCTCTTAAATAAGCAACTCTATTAGTTCTTCTATCTGTTCTACGGCCTTGTCCCCTCTGTTGTCGTGTATATTTCGCAGTATTTCCTGCATCAAATTCTAAGGTCCCCAATAAATTTCTTTTAATGTAATCTTTATTAGAATTCCCTTCCACTTTCATTTTCTTCGACGGAACTTTATAGTTATCTGTTATCACAGCCCAACCTACACTATTTGTTCCGATATCCAACCCAATTGAATATGGTTTATTCATAAAACACCCTCCTAAATTTAATTACTTACAAAACAATTTTATCACAAAACCGTTTACATTTTAATAGTTATGTAGTAAAATAATATTGTTGAAACCATTCAAATCAACACAGCAAGTTAAAATAAGGCTTAGTCCGTACCCAGCCACATAGTGGTGTGCACCGACTCGGTGCTTTTTTTATTGCTTAATTAATGCCTATATCTAATTGACTGACGATTGAAGAAAAAATTCTCTTTCAAATGATACAAATACAATTACTAGAATTTCTTTTTCTTCATCTTAACCTCGACTTCATACCCATTTTGCCGTGCGAGATCCACTAAACTTAGAATGGTCGGATTATGATGACCACTTTCTGCTCTATTCAGTACGCTTCGTACAATTCCATTTTTTTCTGCACACTGATCTTGGTTCAATCCTTGTTCTAGTCGCATTTTAATGATACTAAGCGCGACTTTTTGAAGGGTTACTTCATTTAACAAATCCTTTTCGAAGTCAGGATACTTTGAAGATAACATCGTGAATACTTTGTTCAAAGAAGAAGTCACTGCCATCCACCCCCTCTTTA
>ERZ772962.2220-NODE-2220-length-10117-cov-7.178493_pt1 | contig 10117 bp, 10 predicted proteins | sample MGYA00580676_ERZ772962 | MGnify/ENA primary metagenome ERZ772962 (study PRJEB29015, sample SAMEA2738049) | human oral metagenome | biome: human oral; feature: human-associated habitat; material: saliva | place: China | collected 2230 ...
ACCCGGTGTTCAACCTGTACAACCGCGAGTGGCCGACGATGACGATGATCGACGGCTCGCTGCCTCCCGCGAAGTTCGTCTATGGCGATCAGGATCGACTGGGCCATGCGATCGACTCGTTTGTGTCCCCGGGTGTCATCGTCTCCGGTGGCGAGATCGCGCGCTCGATTATCTCCCCGCACACCTACGTCCATTCGTGGGCTCAGATTGAGGACTCGGTCGTCATGCACGGCACGCGCATCGGTCGCCACTCGAAGGTCGTCAAGACGATTCTGGACAAGAATGTCGTCGTTGAGGAAGGTGCCGAAGTCGGCGTGGATCTCGCCCGCGACATCGAGCGCGGCTACACGGTCACCGAGTCCGGTATCACGGTCGTTCTCAAGGGGACGGTCGTCACCAAGTGAGCATGACTCACCATCTCGATGAGCCGGGTGCCCCGCAGCTGTTTGCCAGCGGGGCCCCCGGCCTCGTTGTTACAGACGTTGATTCGACGCTAATCACCCAAGAGGTCATCGAAGAGCTGGCCGAGGTCGCGGGCACACGGGAGAGGGTCGCTGAGATTACGTCTCGAGCGATGAATGGCGAACTCGATTTCGCTGAGTCGCTGCGTGAGCGAGTTGCGACACTGCGCGGTGTTCCCGATTCTGTGTTCGGTGATGTCCTCGCGACCATCACGACAACGAAGGGTGCGCGCGCACTTATCGACGCCGTGCACGCCGCTGGTGGGCATTTCGGCGTCGTCTCGGGCGGGTTTGAAGAGGTGGTCGCTCCCCTCGCGGCCTCCCTCGGCATCGACTTCTACGCCGCGAACCGGCTGGAGGTCGAGGACGGCGTTCTCACGGGCCGCGTGCTGGGGCGTATCGTGACCTCCCAGGTCAAGGTCGAATGCCTACGTGAGTGGGCCTCGTCCCTGGGTGTGTCCATGGCGCGCACGGTCGCAATCGGAGACGGGGCGAACGACATCCCCATGATGGACGAGGCCGGGGTCGGGATCGCTTTTTGCGCGAAGCCCGCGGTACGTGAGCGGGTGTCGGTCCAGCTCAACGTACCTGACCTGTCGCTCGCGATCACTCCGCTGGGACTCTCCCGCGCCTAGACTGCCTTAGGGTTCGCGGGTGTCGGTCAGCTCAATGAGCTGGCCATCCCAGCCGTCTTTCCAGACGTGCGCAAACTCGAGGATCTGCGCGGGGTAGATTTCTCCGTCGATGGTTGCCGCGGCCTCGTCGATATCCCACCAGCGTTGCGTGTCAATGACGGAACGTTCCAGCTCGGTCCACCCATCCCGACTGAGAGTAGTTGAAGGGGTGTGCGCGATGAAGAACCACTCGTCTTGGCAAGCGGTGACGGCCAGGAAATCGAACTCGGCGGTCCGATAGAGAACGGGACCGACCAGATCGGATGCTTCCAGGCGAATTCCGGTCTCTTCGAACACCTCGCGCACGGCGGCTGCGCGGGGATCCTCCCCCTCCTCGATGCCACCACCGATCGTGAACCACCAGGCACGCTCGGGCTGATCCTCATCGTGCCCCATGGCCAGCAAGACACGTCCGTCGTCGTCAAAAAGGAGGACGCGGGCGGCCTCCCGATGGGGGTAGCCGTCCGCGTCCACATGCCAGTCGAGTGCGCTCATACCTCCAGCGTAGCGCGACGACGACGCACTCCCCAGACGAGGAGGGTGATCGCCACTGCTGTCACCGGCAACTCGATCGCACCGTAGGTGAGGTTCCACGAGTCCTCGGGCGCAAGGAAGCCCACTCCGTTCGCCTGCGCGTGCAGGAGCACGGCACCTACAAAACCGCCACACACTGCAAGAATCCCGACGAACGCATTTCTTGCGCGCAGGAGCGCCCAAGCCAGGAAGTAGGCCAAGACTCCGGCGTAGATCGCATGCCCAAAGCCACCCAGCACCCCACGGATCAGGAAGGCTTGCCCCAGTCCGCCCGTGCCGTCTTCAAGCGCGCTCACGTAGTAGCCAATGTCTTCGCCCCACGCGAAGACGAGACCGACGAGTCCACCCAGAACAGCCCCCTGAGCGGGGTGCTGCAGAGTCCTGCGGGCTGCAAGGATCAACATGAGTGCACCGATACCCTTCGCGGTTTCCTCAATGAGTGGTCCGCTCACGACTGACGTCATGACATCGGTGGTCTCCCCGCCTAGCGACGTCGCTTGAACGGCAGCGTCAGTCACGCCGTTGCCGATGCCGGCAATGATGAGCGCACCTCCAGTCCCCCACATGAATGCGGCAATCCACGACAGAACCGATGGAGCGAATCGCGCTAGCCACACGAAGAAGACGAGGCCGACGAACGCGCTCACGCACGAGGCACTCACAGCTAGCGCCGCCGTAGAGGTGGTGACACCATCAATCGCACCGATCACTTCGTGGGCCAACGTCGGGATCCCGACGATGATCAGGATGACCGAGCACACGGTGAGAGCCCGAGACGAGGCACGGACATGTTGAGCATTAGTCACGTATGTTTCCTTTCTGTCGGCGCAATCATGGCCGCTCCTCCTGTGCATCCTCTGTGAGAAGCTGGTGAAGCGGCCATGATGCGGCACGTCAGAATCGTCGCATACCTGTGAGCTTCATGAAGATCTTGCGTTGTGAGGTTGCTTCCTTCGCGAGCTCTCTCGATTCTTCGATGCGCGCCTGCTCGGGACCACGATTCTTCATGACAACCTGGTGCAGGCCGAGTGTGGCAAGCGCGTACATGAACTGCTTCATTGCCTTCTTCGCCAACGGCCCACCGTTGGACGCCCAGGCCAGGGCGGCACGGCGTGAGCGAGGATCGCACACCATCTGGATCTCACTGGGGACGATCCACCCCTGGGCCACGTAGGGCATGAGGCCCGCTGCGGCGTCGCGTCGTTCGCGCTTCATCGCCAGCGCGATGAACAGGAACCACAAGAGGAACAACGGGACGTGGATGAAGATGTAGAAGGTGTCGAACAGTTCATCGTCACCCCCAGACAGGACGGCAGTGCCGTTCCACGTCGCGTGCAGGAGCATACCCGTGAACCAGCCGAGCGCCACTGCACCACATCCGGCGGCGGCCGAGCGGGCGCGTGTGACCGCCCACCCCGTCGCCCAGCCCATGCAGCTCGTGTACATGACATGTCCGAAAACACCCATAACGACACGTTGGAAGAACATCTGCCCGAGGTCGCCATCCGTCAAAACTGCTCTCACAAAGTAGGTGAAGTCCTCGACAACCAGGAATCCACAGGCGGCGAATCCGGCGTAGACAAGTCCGTCGATGGCAGATGAAATGTGTGTACGGCGAGCCCACACGATAACGAGAACGCCGAGGCCCTTCAACAGTTCTTCGACCACCGGCGCACCGACAACGACGGAGAAAATCATTCCCTGGACTTCGTCACCCGTTTGTTCAGTGACGGAATACTGAACATATTCATTTCCCATGATTCCGAAGAAAATGGACACTCCACCGCCCCACGCCAGCGCGGCAAGCTTCATCCCCAGGGGTTCGGGTTCGAATCGGTCGATGAACAGAAGTACCGAGACGACGATAGCAAGAGGAACGATGCACAAGATAGCGAGGAAGACCGTCACAATCGGGCCACTGGCCTGAAGGAAACCCAGTACACCGACGAGCATGAGCGCTGCTCCCGCACCGGCAACGACCGACTCGAAGATCGGCAGGGGTTTTTTCTTCGGCTTGGGCACCGACCACACCTGGGCGGTACGGGGCGCGAGCGTCGGATACTGCGCAGTCTTCGGCCCCGGCATCGAGGGGCCGGACTCGACAAAGGCCTGGAACCTGGGGCTGAATTGCCCCTCAGCGGCACCGCCCGTGGAGAGCGAAGAGACCGGGGTGTTCGATCCACTGCTCGGCGGCGTGCGCGGCGTCGGGTTAGAGGGTGCCTCGGGGCTGGATTCCTTCGTCGCATCGGTGGCAGATTCCTGCGCTATCTCGGGTGCGGACGGGGTATTCGGAGCATCCTCGGGCCACTGCTGCACTGTCTCGCCGAGAGGAATACTGCGATCCGTGTGTACGGAGGACGAGGCCTTCGTAGATTCATCTGCGGTGGTTGTCTGTGCGCCAACGGGAGATTCACGTGTCTGCTCCGGATGCTGCGGGAGAGACTCCCCGAAGGGAAGACTTCGGGCGGCTCCCACAGGGGACGAGGCCGGGGCTTGGCCACCCGCAAAGGGAGCCTGCGGACCACCAACGGGACGCTGCCCCATACCCATCGGACCCTGCGGACCACCAACGGGACGCCCGCCCATACCCATCGGACCCTGCGGACCACCAACAGGACGCCCGCCCATACCCATCGGACCCTGCGGACCACCAACAGGACGCTGCGGTCGGATTTCAGGGTTCTGAGGCATGACCGTCGTCTCGGGCAGGAACGCAGCAGAGCGTCCCGGAGCGGCAGTCGGGTTCTGCGGCATGACCGTGGTCGCTTCCGAATCTGCACCCGAACGACGCGGCAACGGACCAGGACGCTGCGGCATCACCGTCGTCGCCTCCGAATCCACACCCGAACGACGCGGCAACGGACCAGGACGCTGCGGCATCACGGTCGTCGCCTGCTGATCGACAGCCGGGGATTGAGGAGCGGAAGGAACTCCACCGCCGCCGGGCACCGGCGTTGCTTTGCCTGCACCCGTACGCTTAAGACCACCGTTTTGGCCAAGGTCACCTGCGCTCGGACGCCTACGCTCCGACAGCGGAGTCACAGCGCTTTCGGCGAAGCGCTGGGCAGCCGAGGCTGACAAAGCGACCTGCGAGTCGGGGGATTCGTGCTGAGCAGCCGATCCTTGGTCTGTCTGTCGGGATTCTGTCACGATCAGTCCTTCCGTACTCAGACGTTCCGCGTGCGTGCGGTCACGGCTTGGGAGACAACATTTTGTTGATCGGCGATGGATGTTAGGCGAAGGAATTCCCTTCGATTCTCCACTACCGTCGCAAGTTTCTGGCGGTCAGCATCGATACGCGCCGGGTCAGGTCCGTGCTTAGCCATGATGCATTGGTCAAGTCCAAGAGAAGCGAGGTTTGCCAGGAAGGAACGCATCGCGCGGGTTGCATCGCGCCCACCTCGCGTTGACCACTTGATAGAGGCCTTCTGCACGCGCTTGTCTGTGGCCATCGTCACCTCGCCTGGGAGCACCCATCCGGTGCGTACATAGGGGACCAAGCCCTTGCGGATTTTCGCTCGCTGCTGGCTTGTTGCTCTCAGCAGCAGGAGCGCCCACAGGATGAAGCCGGGTACATAAATGACACCGTACATGGTATAGAATCCCCGGTCGCCGAAATATGCTGCGCTGCCATTCCACGTCAGATGGATGAGCATGGCGCACACCCAAAAGATCGTGACGATGCCAGCCCTCATCCATCCGTTCTTGAACGAGAGCAGGGCCAGAGCCAAACCGATTCCGGTCATGGAAGTTGCCATCACGTGCAAGAACGGGCTCATCAGGCCGCGCAGAGCGACCAGCCACAGAAGGTGCGCCGTTCCCTCTGGTTCTCCGCGCAGGTAGTAGAGGATGTCTTCCGTGAACATGAAGCCGGCTGCTGACAATCCCCCGTAGATGGCACCATCGAGGACGGAGTTGATGTTGGTGCGACGAACGACGACGACGATGATCACGCCGATGGCTTTGAGGGTTTCCTCGACGAGGGGAGCGACGAAGGTTGTGGACAGAGCGTTCGCCGTATCAAAGTTGCCGAGTGAATAGTCTAGGTTCTTGCCCAGCGCAGTATTCACAATGCCGGAGGAAAGTGTTGCGATGCCCGCGCCCCACAAAAACACTGCGACCTTGGTTTTCCATGGCTCGGGGGCCCACCGGTCTAGGCGGTGCAGGAACGCGAGGACGATCCCCAGGGGAATGAGGGCAAGCAGAGTAGTTTTCACGAGTGCCAGGTAGCTCGATGCCACCGGCGAGAGGAAGAAAACGGTTAGGCCGATCAGGCCGATAATCCCGGCAGCGGTCAGGACGATTTCAAGCCAGGGGAAGGAATGCTGGGCCTTCGGTGTCTGCCACACGGGAGCAGCTTCGTCGGGCGCGGGCGAACCAATGCTGCTGGCCTCACCGATGGCGGTGGCACTGAGCTTCTTGAGCCGGTAGTCTTCGCCCGGCCCTCCCCAATGGGCGCGTCGCATATCAGTATCCTCGTCCGCCAATGTGAGTATCGTCGTCAAAGTCAATGGGTTCCGGTATCGGAGCACGCCCAGCGAGCCTGAGCAATTTTACCATTCGTGCGGAACGCAGGGCCCGAACCCCCGCGACGTCAACGTTGTGCACATTTCGCGTCAATTCGATGCGGTAGCAGGTTGCGTCGAGAGCCTCGAGGCGAGCGGCGGCCTGCGGATCCGAGGTTATTGAGCAACGTACCTCAGGAGTGAGCGTGTCACGGATGGCGCGTGATAGCGCCGACGCTCGTTCCAATCGTGCCGCGACCTCCACACGATCTCCCCTACGCGAGGCCGTGGTTCGTCGGTCGAGGCCATCGGTCGTTAGCTGGTCACCGTCGTCGTGGATGGAGGCGCGCGCGACGTCACGCATAGCCTCGGCCCCTCCCCCATTGAAAGGAGCAGTCTGTGCCAGGAGTGAGGCTTCGGAGGCACGGCGCAACAGCAGACGTGAGAGCGCGTCGCGCGAGGCGATAATGCGCTGGTGCAGACGGTCGAGCCTGCGTGCCCGACTGATCGCTGCTCCGACGCTGATTGCGAGCGCGACGACGACGAGGACAATGGCGACAAGAACCCAAGCGGACAGTGAGATCACGACAGCGATTCTCCTCGCTTTTTATGACGACGGAACAGATGACGCGTCCGGCGCGGACCGGAGGTTGCGGGACTACCCATGTCGATGGCCAGTTTGTATACCTCGAAAACCTTGTCTGCGACGACCTCCCAATCGTATTGAGCCGATGAGCGCTGGCCGGCGTTGGCCAGCGCGTCGAGCCGCGCCGGATCCCCCAGCAGGTCAATGAGGGTAGCCGCCAAGGCCTCGGAGCTGCCTGTCTCGAAGAGGGCACCCGCGCGCCCATCCTCCAGGACCGCGCAAAAGGCCGGAATGTCGGAGGCAACAACTGCAGTGCGCGCGGCCATCGCCTCGACCAGAACGATTCCGAAGGACTCGCCTCCCGTCTGCGGAGCGACGTAGACGCTCGCGCCCGCCAACAGGGATTCTTTCTCCTCGTCGCTAATGCCACCCAGGAAGGACACCGATTCGCCGAAACGAGCCACGGCCTCGCGACAATCGGGGGCGTCTCCCCGGCCAGCGATCAGGAAACGCGTACCCGGGAAGCGCTCGAGGACAGTTTCGATTGCTCCGACGAAGATGCTCAGTCCCTTACGCGGCTCGTCGAGACGCCCAAGGAACACGACGACAGGATGCTCCTCGGTGGCGGCCCACTGAGGAAGGGGCGTCGCCGTGCGGAACGAGGCGGTCTCTACACCATTCGGGATGATGACTGCGTCACCACCGTGGTGTTCGATGAGAGTGCGCCGTGCTTCCTCGGACACGGCGATGCGCACGCCAATGCGCTCCATGTAAAGCCTCATCGGGGCCGAGGCAATGGCGCGGGAAACCGAACGACCGAGCGCCGCGTGGAACGTGCCGACCAGCGGGGCGCGCGAGATCATCGCCGCAGCCATCGACACCGACGGCACAACGGGTTCGTGCACGTGGACAACGTCAAAGTCGTTCTCCTCCAGCCAGCGCCGCGTGCGCGTCATCGTCGTTGGCTTCACCGAAATGTTGGCAACAGAACCGTTGAAGGGAACCGACACCGAGGAGCCTGCGGATGTGATCCACTCGGGCAGGTCACGTGACGTTGACGGCGTCAGGATGCGCACGTCGTGGCCGCGTGAGCGGAGTTTGAGCGCAAGGTCGCGAATGTGGAAACCAACTCCCCCGGGCACGTCCCACGAATAGGGGTTCACGATCCCGATCTTCATCGATTCTTCCTCTCGTGCTCGGCCCGGGCGCGGGCTAGGCGCTGGGGGTCCAAGTCGTCGATGAACACCCTCTGCATCATGTGCCAGTCTTCGGGTTTATCCGCCATCATCGCGGCGAACGCGCTGACCCACACCTGTGTCAGTGCCTCCACGCGGTTGACACCGGGGGCGAGGTCGGCCGGGACGGCGATGGGACCCACGCAGCGCACACGCACGTCCGCCCCCGTCGGTGACTCGTTCTCGTAGGTAATGCACGCTGCGAAGAGCGGGCGCTCCAGCTTCAGTGCAAGGGCTGCGGGGCCGGCTGCGACGAGCGCGCGTCGCGTACCTAGATCCACTTCGATGCCAGAGCCGGAAATATCCCGGTCGGCCAGGAGGGGCACAATGACACTGCGTCCGCGTACGCGCTCGACGAGGGTAGCGAACACCGAATCACCCTTGCCGACGCCGATGACTTCCATTCCCAAACCCTCGCGCAGGGCAACGAAACGCTGGAACAACGAACGCGGCTCGACCTTCTCAGCCACCGTGACGATTGTTCGCCCGTTCGCACACACCCATGCCCCCGCGCGATCCCAACTGCCCGAGTGCCCCAGGGCCAGAACGACCGGGCCGTCGACGCTGGCTGCGACGAGTTCCCCGAAGCCTTCGAAAGTGATGCCCTCTGCCAGCGGTGCCCCACGTCGCGAACCGAGCATGAGCTCCTCGGCGTAGTTGCGAATATGCGAGCGAACAGCGGCAACGACCAGCTCCTCCGCTGGCTCGCTACCAGTGAGCCGAGCCATATTGGCACGCAGACGTGCGATAGACGCTCCCCCACGCCGCGCCACGATCCCAGCTCCGACGTGGGCCGCGCGCATGACGAGGCCGAGCGGAAGGCGGGGAGCAACAGTGAAAGCTACGGACAGGAGGGAAAAGGTCACGGGGTTCCCTCGTCGATGTGACGCGCAGTGAACCAGATGCGCTGGCAGACGGTCACGAAGGATGCGAACGCCACCCAGGTTAGGCCGACGGCCAGCACCCACTCGGGTGCTCCCAGGCTCATGATTATCGCCGACCCCATACCAACGATCAGGCGATCCGTGCGCTCGGCAATACCGAGTTTGGCGACGACACCGACCGATTCCGCGCGTGCGCGCGCATAGGGCACAGCAGCCGCACCGATGATCGAGCAGATGCCCGCGATGATCACCCATGTACGCACAGGGGAATCAGCCATGCGGAAGATCGCGAAAGCAGTCAGCGATCCGAAGACCGCGCCGTCGGCGAGCCGGTCAAGCGTCGAATCCAGGAAGGCACCGAAGCGCGTTCCGCCGATCGTCATACGCGCCAGCGTTCCGTCGACCGAATCGCCGAACATCACGACCGCCAGGGCGATGCCCCCCTGCCAGATCCACCCCCGCGGGATACAGACGACCGCGACGGCCACGGACGCGACCGTCCCAGCCACCGTCACCATGTTCGGGGTCACGCCCATGCGCGCGAGCACGCGAGCCAGGGGCGTGAACACGGCCTTGGTGATCGATCGTCCGTGGTTGCCGAGCATCAGCCCTCCTTCGGCCAGGCGGCGGCAAGCCGGGCGCGCGCGTCCTCAAGTAGTTCAGGCACAGCCTTCGTGCGCGCGATGATGGGGAGGAAGTTCGCATCCCCCGCCCACCGAGGCACGACGTGCTGGTGAAGGTGAGCGGCAATGCCTGCACCCGCGACCTCGCCCTGGTTCATGCCCAGGTTGAAGCCGTGCGGTCCGGCCACCTCGCGGCTGACCCGCATGGCGGTAGCCGTCAGTTCTCCCAGCTCCACGCGCTCGGCGTCGGTCAGCTCCGTGTAGTCGGAAACGTGACGGTACGGGCACACCAGCAGGTGGCCTGAGTTGTAGGGGAACAGATTCATGAGCACAAAGCAGGTGGCCCCTCGGTGAACGATGAGTCCCTCGTCGTCAGCCTTGCCCGGCGCACTGCAGAACGGGCAGGTCCTGTCGCTCGCATCGGCTGGTTTTCCTTCTCCATGGATGTAGGCCATCCGGTACGGGGTCCAGAAACGACCGAAGCCGTCCGGGACGCCCGCGAGCTCGCGGGCGTCCTCGGTGGGCAACGGTTCGGGGTGCGTGCCCGGCTCCGTCATGGTGCTCACGCCTCGTCGAGGCCGTCGATCTGGTCGGCGTTGTTGCGCTGCTCGATGT
>ERZ772962.2223-NODE-2223-length-10103-cov-5.439789_pt1 | contig 10103 bp, 12 predicted proteins | sample MGYA00580676_ERZ772962 | MGnify/ENA primary metagenome ERZ772962 (study PRJEB29015, sample SAMEA2738049) | human oral metagenome | biome: human oral; feature: human-associated habitat; material: saliva | place: China | collected 2230 ...
TGATGCGCTGGCCTGGGGCCCTGAAGGGCACCTCTTCCGTGAGGGTGCTCCCGCACTCCCTGCATGCCCATCTTGGCCGCAAGACCTCTATCCTCGCCCTCTCTATCCCCAGGGGAGGTGCCGAAGCGCAATGGGGGCCTTCCCGTTTTTCTCCATCGCCTTTCCGCGGCAGGGGCAGTATGGTGCCTCCTTCGCTGCCAGCCTGCCGGGGACCGTGAGGATCTGCACCGCCTTCCTGCATCTTTTGGTCGACGTGCCGAACTCCTCGGTGCACACGCCCTCTCTGGGCTTTCCCGTCTGCACGAAGCCATCCAGATGCGAGGGGATCTGGATGAAGCCGGGGGCGGCAATCTCGTCGGCATGGGAAATGGCGGGCAGCTGGGCTGCCGTGGATGCTACACTTGCCATCGCGCTCCATCCTCCTTCGGAGTCTACATGTTGCGATGCAAGATTCTAGAGGATGGCCGCTTTTCTGTCTCTTTGAGCATCAAGCCATGGGCATCTGCCCACAGCTTTTAGGATTGAACCGTTCTATAGTAGAGATAGAGTGCCGTTTCGCAGCTGGATACTTCAACGCTCAGCTGTATGGCATATTGGCCTTCAGCACGGACGATAAGGATGAAGCATCATTTCTGCATGATTCAGGAAGAGTCTCTATCATTCTGCATTGCATCGGACTTGCATCGCTTCTCTTCGCGCTATCATCATCCCAATCCAGAATGTCCCAGCAGATTGGATGCAGTATGTGCGAGCTCTTTGCAATCAACTCGGGCAGGCCCGTCGCCGCCAATGCATATCTGAAAGAGTTTTTCGACCACAGCCATGACAACCCGCATGGCTGGGGCTTGACACGGAGAGAGTGCGGCAACGATATCCATGATCCCGAGGCTGAAGTGAAGCTGTAGCGCGAGCCTGTTGCTGCCTATGAGTCGGCGCGCCTGCCGAAGCTCCTGGCTCGCCCTATCGAAGCCTGCCGTCTCGAAGCGCATATCCGCTTCTCCACGGGCGGAGAGCAGTGCGCCGAGAACTGTCATTCCTTCCGAGGCTCAGACATATCGGGCCGCGAATGGACGCTCATCCACAATGGCATCCTCTTCAACGAAGAGCTTCCTGCCGGCTATAACCGCCGCGAGCAGGGCGAGACGGACAGCGAGCGCACGATGCTCTTTCTGCTTGACGTCCTCGACGAAACAGCCTTGCGTGCGGGAGGCGCGCTCGATTTCGAGGGAACCTTCAATGCCCTTGTAGGCGCTCTCTCGCAGATCTCCAACCTCAACCGACTGAACCTCACCATGGATGACGGCTCCTATACTTACGTGCACACGAATACCTCCGAAGACACGCTGCACTTCCGCCAGCTAGCAGATGACGCTATCGTCTTCTCGACCAAGCCTCTTAGAGGAGAAGCGGAGAAGGCGCTCTGGAAGCCCGTGCCGAGGAACCGCCTCATCGCCTACCACGATGGGCATCTCGTTCGCACATCCGTGCCTCACGGCTATACCTTCTGCGAAGCCATCCTCGATCTGCGCAGGAAGTTCGGCGATGCGTGGCCTGAGGTGCTTGCGTCGTAGATGCCGGGAAGTGCTCAATGCGTCGTGACGGCTACCATCTGGATGTCATTGCCAGCCTCATCTTTCCCTATGCTCTCCCCGTCCACGATAACCGTGTCCGCCCTGGACTCCGAGGGGAAGAAGAAGCCAGATCCGGAAGCCCATCGATGGTGATAGCATCAGCTGAATCAGGCTCGACCTCATCTGACGCAAGATGAATGACGCAGAAGTCATAGGCGACATCCTCTTCGCTCACCGGCAAAACAGATACGCTGCCGCTCAGCCTTGCTGCCACGCCTGAGACGACCTTGCTCGTGCCAGATATCGCAGGCACAAGGATAGTCGCAGCCAGAAGCAGCGTTCCCCATTTCCAGATGCTTCGCCAGGGCAGATCTTTCCGTCTCAGAACCGGCAGGAACAATCTCATCAGCGGGATAGCGATGATGAGGCCAATTCCCAGAAGCACGGCTGCTTCCAAGATCATGAAGCCGTTCGCTTCAAGGCATTCCTGGCTGGCAAGCTGCATGGCATGGGCGGAAAGCTGCATGAAAACCTCCGCGTCGCGGCTGCCTGGATCCATCCGGGCACGACGATACCAAGGTATCTGAAATGATTGTATGCGCGGATTTCGCAATTCATCGCCTTGCGGCAACAGGCCTGACAATTTCATTGCACTCCTGCGCCCCCATCCAGCGCAAGCATGCTCTGACCTGAACCGTCTCTCTGCAGTCCCTCATGCCACACGCCGAAATGGGAATCAGCGTTTCTGAAATAGATAAGCGGGTTGCCTATCATAAGGTCAGATGCACAGAGCAGCGATTCAGCTGAGAGCAGCAAGGCACCTCGATTCATCGGAAGAAGGCATGAACTATCTGCATGGTACAAGAGTGCATGCATCCCTAGGGCTGCTTCAGCCAGAAGGCCGCAGGTGGAAAGATGGCACAGAAGACAGGAGCGTTCGATTCCCGAGATGTCCTATCCCTTATAGCCGCAATTCTCTCGGTCATCGTCTTCGCATGCTTCTGGCAGTTCAGGGAAGCCCATGCGAGCCTCCCCTACGCCCTCTATCAGTATATGGTCCGTCCCGTAGCGGCAATCTCCATTCCGTTCTTCATCTCAAGCCACTTCCGCATCATTAGGCTTCCCAGGAGGGCCCTGTTCATCCTGAAGGCAGTTTGCTGCGTGCTTGGTATCGCCTATATCCTCCTCGTAGCCATCCTGCTGAAAGCCGGCGGCGATACGCTTCTTGACCTCATCATGGCAGCGTATGCCTACATTCCGGTATATGTGCCCTATCTTGCAGCGTCTTCAGGCCTGATCCTGGGTGCAAGACAGAACATTCCCGATTAGGCATTGCAGGTGCACAGAGCCATTACGCAAGCCCAGCATCGGGTACGTCATCCTTGCCTGCTGCTGACCTGCCAATGCCTGCCAGCAACTCTGTGCATGCAGGAGAGGCACTAGGAACGCAGAGCACGACTGTCATTCCTCCGACGAAGCTGTACATGAGCTCCAATGCCATAGAGCCAGATGAGAGGGACCGTGCCGTATCGACGCCGTATGCCATGAGCACCAGAACCGGAGGCATGCCGGAGCCGTCAGCCAATATCAGAGAAATGAAAAGCGCCAGCTTCAGGACTTCAGCTGTCAACCATTTACGTCTGGATAGAGATCCATTCAGAGACAGCCGTCTATGCCGATTCCTGCAGCGACTTATCTAAGCGGTTAAAAGCCTGTTATCAGATTGAAGTCTCGCTTTAGATGTGCAATTTATGAAAGTAGCATGCATTCAGTACTGTTTAGCGCTTTCAAGGCTGGCTGAACTCCCGAAGAGAGATGCATGCCCCAAGAAGAGCGCACCGACAATAAGGAGGCTGTCAGCATGACCACTAACATCACGCGTCGCGATGCTCTCTCGCTGTTTGGAGGCGCTGCAGCTTTTGCAGCGCTGGGAGGACTCGCTGCATGCTCGGGCACGAGCGGCGAGAAGAAGTACAAGATCGGCGTCCTTCAGCTCACGGAACATGACGCACTCGATGCAGCGAACGCTGGCTTTGTCCAGGCTCTGGATGATTCAGGCATCTCCTACACGATCGACCAGCAGAATGCCCAGAACGACCAGTCTGCCTGCCAGACCATTGCACAGAAGCTCGTGAACGACGGCGATGACCTTATCCTCGCAATCGCCACCCCTGCCGCCCAGGCTGTGGCAGGTGCCACGACCGAGATTCCCATCGTCGGCACGGCAATCACCGACTTCGCCGCCTCCGGACTCGTCGCCTCAAATGATGCTCCTGGCGGCAATGTGACGGGCACTTCCGACCTCACGCCGGTAGCAGAGCAGTTCGACCTTCTCATGCAGCTCCTTCCCAATGCCAAGACGGTCGGCGTACTCTACTGCACCGCCGAATCCAACTCCGACGTCCAGGTACAGATGGCAGAGGCGGCTGCGAAGGAGCGCAATCTCACCGTGACGCGCTACTCCGTATCGAACTCGAACGAGATACAGCAGGTCGTCGAATCCATAGTCGGCAAGGTCGATGCCTGCTATGCACCGACCGACAACACCATCGCTGCCGGCATGGCAACGGTCTCCATGGTTGCAAACGAGAACAAGCTTCCCGTCATCTGTGGCGAGAAGGGCATGGTCGACAACGGCGGCCTCGCCACCTACGGCATCGACTACAACAAGCTCGGCTACAAGGCTGGCGAGATGGCCGTCAAGATCCTGAAGGGCGAGTCCAAACCGGCAGACATGCCTATCGAGACGCTCGACGCCAGCGAGTGCACCCTCACCACAAATGAGGAGACGGCAAAGGCAGTCGGTGTCGATCTCTCTGTTATCCAGTAGGGGATTGTGATACGGGCACGGTAGGTATTGGCCTGCCCCATACATTCCCAATCGATTCGTACCCGGCGACCATTGCCGGGCACGCTTTTGGAAAAGGAGGAAACTCAATGCTTCTAGCTCTATCCGGGGCCTTGTACCAGGGCATCCTCTGGGGCATCATGGTCCTGGGTGTCTTCATCACCTACAAGATGCTCGATATCGCAGACCTGACCGTCGACGGCAGCTTTGCACTTGGCGGCTGCGTTGCCGCCACCGCATCCGTCACCTTGGGCCTCGATCCTCTTGTCGCTATCCTTCTGGGCACCCTTGCCGGCGTCATCGCAGGAGCTGTCACCGGCCTTCTGCACACGCTCTTCGATATTCCTGCCATCCTCGCGGGAATCCTTACGCAGATTGCTCTCTGGTCTATCAACCTGCGCATCATGGGCAAGTCCAATGTGCCGCTCCTGAATGTCGATACGGTCTTCACGCGTCTTTCCTCGCTTCTGGGCGTCTCCCAGAGCGTTGCTTCCTTCATTGTCGGCATCATTGTCGCCGTGCTCTGCATCGTCCTTCTGTACTGGTTCTTCGGCACAGAAATCGGCTCAGCGCTGCGTGCAACCGGCCAGAACGAGCATATGTGCCGCGCCCTCGGAATCGATGTCCGTGTGACGAAGCTCATTGCCCTCATGATTTCGAACGGCCTTGTCGGCCTTTCCGGCGCTTTTGTCTGCCAGAGCCAGAAGTACGCTGATATCAATATGGGCACGGGCGCCATCGTTATCGGTCTTGCCGCCATCGTTATCGGCGAGGTTCTGGGACGCCTCACCCCGGGCAAGCTCCAGGCATTCGGCAGCCGCCTGACCTCTGCTGTCGTCGGCTCTGTCGTCTATTTCCTGATCCGTGCAATCGTCCTCCAGATGGGCATGGATGCGAACGATATGAAGCTCTTCTCTGCCATCATCGTCGCCCTTGCCCTTGTCATTCCTGCCATCCTGGAGCGCAGGCAGCAGCGCCTTGCCTACAAGAAGGGAGGCGAGCGCTGATGCTCAAGCTCACGAATGTCACGAAGACCTTCAACAAAGGCACGGTGAACGAGAAGCCGGCTCTGCGCGACGTGAACCTCGATCTTGCTGACGGCGACTTCGTCACCGTGATCGGCGGCAATGGCGCTGGCAAGTCGACGCTTCTGAATATCGTTGCAGGCGTCTTCCCGCCTGACGGAGGCACGATCGAGCTCGACGGCAAGGATGTCTCGTGCTTGCCCGAATACAAGCGCGCAGCAGATCTGGGACGTGTCTTCCAGAACCCCATGCGCGGCACGGCTGCCGATATGCAGATCGACGAGAACCTGGCTCTCGCAGCACGGCGCGGACAGCACCGCGGACTCGCCTGGGGCATCACGAAGGAAGAGCGTGAAAGCTATGTCGACCGCCTGAAGGAGCTCGACCTTGGCCTCGAGACGCGTCTGACCTCGAAGGTGGGACTGCTTTCTGGCGGCCAGCGCCAGGCGCTGACGCTTCTCATGGCAGTGCTCAAGAAGCCGAAACTTCTGCTTCTCGACGAGCATACGGCTGCCCTCGATCCCAAGACAGCTGCCAAGGTCGTCTTGCTCACCCAGAAGCTCGTCGACGAGAATGGGCTTACCACCCTCATGGTCACGCACAACATGCACGATGCCATCAGGCTTGGCAACAGGCTCATCATGATGCATGAAGGCCAGATCATCTACGACGTGCGTGGTGCGGAGAAGGCAAAGCTCGAGGTGGCAGACCTGCTGAAGAAGTTTGAGGAGGTCTCGGGCGGCGAGCTTGCAAACGACCGCATGCTCCTCTCGTAGAGGCATCTTCGCTTCCTGGAGCCATAAGGATCCCCTCTCGCATTCACTGAGTCGCGGGAGGGGATTTTTGATTGCTTGTCTTGAGACATCTCAGAGGCAGGAAGTCCAGGAGCGCAATGTTGCGCTGCAGCAGTGCCAGCTAGCTGTTCTGCTGCTGCGACTGCTCATGCTCTTCCTGTTTCGCCGATCTCCAGAGCTGATCGAGCTCTTCTGCAGAACACGCATCCAGGGCTTGTCTGAAACCTTTGCCGCTCTCTCCATCGAAGCCCAGCGGCTGTGGAACTGTCGGTTCGCGAATGCCAGGGCAGCCTCTGCATCGATATGCTCCTTGCGTGCAACATTGACAAGAGAGAAGAGGACGTCGCCAACCTCTTCGAAGGCACGCTCGGAGCCGGATGGCTCTGTCTTAAACTCCCCCACTTCCTCATGGGCCTTGTCCCAGACATCTGATGTGGTCTGCCAGTCGAAGCCGACCTTGGCAGTACGCTTCGAGATCTTCTGGGCCTGCATGAGAGCGGGAAGCGAGATGGGCACAGAGTCCAGAAGTCCCGGCTCCTCGCCCGACTTCTTGCCTTTCGAGATACGCTCTTCGCGCTTCACCTGGTCCCAGATGTCCGGCACGTCTGCAACATCCGTTTGAGCCGGAACAGGTTTCTCCCCTTTTGGAGTGCCGAATACATGGGGATGGCGGCGAATCAGCTTGCGGTTGAGGTCCCGGCAGACGTCGTGGATATCGAAGGAGCCTTCGTCTGCCGCTATCTGTGCATGAAGCAGCACCTGCATGAGTACATCTCCGAGCTCCTCGCGCAGATTGGCATCATCTTGCTCATGAGTTGCGTCTACGGCTTCGTAGGCTTCCTCGATCATGTTCTTCGCTATGCTCTCATGCGTCTGGGCCTTGTCCCAAGGGCACCCGTCAGGTTGCCTCAGGCGCCAGATGGTACGAACAAGCTCCTCGAACTCAGGCTACGTTTCAGGCGAGCCTTCTCGTTCGTGGGTCAGTGCATCCACGCTGTTGCAGAGCACATCCAGCCTGTCCGCTTGATCGGTACGGATATCATTCGTTTCTTCGCAGGTGGCTCTGTGTCCAGCACCGGTGCTACCATTTCGATCTTTGCTCATGAGTCCGCCTTTCTTCCCGCCTCTGTCGTCACCATACGTCGGCTCTGGTTCCTGTCTGCCTGCATCAGCCACGATATTGCATAGCTCAGAGAGATGGAGCCGCATCTGCATGTCTGATTCTGCGCATCATTTGCGCAGATGAAATGCAGGCTAGCGTATGATGTTCAGATGCAATTTCGATACGCTCATAAGGCAGGACGTATGGCAAACGATAATATCCGCATCTTCGACCTGCATTGCGATACGCTGGACAGTCTGTCCATGCACGGTATCAAGCCCTTCTCACAGCATCTTTCACCAGTCCGAGAAGGAGACGACCTGCTTCACAACGGCATGCAGCTCTCGCTCGAATACATGTCCCAGGCTGGCAGCTGGTGCCAATGCTTTGCTGTCTGGGTGCCAGACGATCTCTCCCAGGCAGGAATGACGCCCCACGAGTTCTATGCCGAGGTCTCTGCATATTTCAGAAGCCAGCTCGAAGCGCATGCCAATAAAATCAGACAGATACACGATGCCAGGAAGATGGAAGATGCCTTTCCAGGAGGACGTGTTGCCGCGATGCTCACGGTCGAGAATGCCTCGCCGCTCGAAGACGGGCTTGCCGTCCTCAACGAGATGCATGCCGGCGGCGTGAGGATGATTACGCTGACCTGGAATGGCCAGAACTGCATAGGCTCTGGCAACCTCACAGCAGAAGGCCTCACGGGCTATGGCATCAAGGCGCTACACCGCATGGAAGAGTTCCATATCGTGGCCGACGTCTCGCATCTGAACGATGCCAGCTTCAAGGATGTGGTCGCACATGCCGCAAGGCCCTTCGTGGCATCCCATTCCAACAGCCGTGCCATCTGCGAACATCCCCGCAACCTCACGGACTGGGAGTTCGAGGCCATCCGAGACCTTGGTGGCCTTGTCGGCATCAACTACTGCCGTTCTTTCATTGCGGACCGCTTCAACGAGGACAATGGTGCAGGCGATAGCCAGGCTGATGTCACATTCGACGAGCTGAGCTACCATATCGACCATTTCCTGGAGCTGGGCGGGGAGCGCATCATCGCGCTTGGCAGCGATTTCGATGGATCGGCTACGCCGTCCTGGCTCTCGGGTGCTTCCGACATACCCGCCTTCCACACCATGGTGGCCAAGCGCTTCGGAGAAGACATCGCAGAGGGCATGTTCTTCCGCAACGCTGCCGATTTCTTCGCACGCAACGAGGAGAGCTAGCTCGAGCGGAGCAGCATGAACCGGCCTCATCCACATCCATCTCTGCGCTTGCTTGCCAAGACGCCGCCGAGGAGCAGGCTGTCGATGCCCAAGCACGATGGAGCAGATACCTTTCACACACAGGACAGGATGCCGTCGGGCGATATGCCATCAATGGAACGGATCTGCTCGACGCTTCGCGCCTACACTTATGCCAGTTGAGCGTATGGCACGCTCATTCATGCTGCTCGTCGAAAGGGGTTCTCATGAAGATTGCAATGGCAAATGATCATGCAGGAACAGACCTCAAGAATCAGATCAAGAAGTGGCTCGAGTCCGAAGGACATGAGGTGGTGGATTTCGGTACCTATGACCATGAGTCATGCGACCTCTCCGACTTCGTCCTTCCTGCCGCGCTCAGCGTCGCGAAGGGCGAATGCAACCGTGGCATCTTTGTCGACGGCGTCGGCTATGGATCTGCCATGATAGCGAACAAGGTACGTGGCATATTCGCCTGTGTCTGCCAGGATCCTATCTGCGCCGAACTAGCACGCCAGCACAACGATGCGAATGTTCTCTGCCTGGGCGGCAAGATCATCGGACCGGTGCTGGCAATGGCAATAGCGAAGACATGGATGGCAACTGAGCCGCTGACTGCCGAGAAGTATGTCCGCAGGCGTAACAAGGTAGCCAAGATCGACGAGGACTATACCAAGCCTCTGGAATAGCAGCTCTCCAGAAAGACGCTGATGTGAGAAAAGAAGCGGAGCTGATGATGGAGAGCAGGAGCGCTTATATGCCAGGCACGGCAGAATGCGCCTTCTTTAAAGGCCATGAAGAGGCTCTGTCTCTCTATGCAGCATTCATGCAGCAGACACAGGCAGCGCTTCCTGGGTTCGGCATCCGTGTCCAGAAGACCCAGATCACGCTCTGCAACCGGCATGTCTTCAGCTGCGTCTCGTTTCTCCGCGTTCGTCCAAAAGCGCTAATGCCCGCGTCATTCTTCACGCTGACATTCGGCCTCGAACATCCGCTCGAATCGGCGCGCATCGATGCGAAAGTCGAAGCATATCGAAACAGATGGATCCACCATGTAGTTCTGAGCGATGCAGGACAGATCGACGAAGAGCTGCTTTCATGACTGAGAGAGGCATACGATTTCGCTCAGCAGAAGAGGTAGGGGCTGCATCTTGCTTCGCTCTTCCCAGTTCAGCAAGGAAATCTCGCAGTGTGTCAGTCACTATTCGTTCAAAGAGAGACAGCGGCCGCGAAGGCGCCGCCGTCTCCTGTGTTCCTGTGTTAATCGTCCATATCGAGCAGAACCTTGATGTTATGGTAGGACTTCACCGCTGCATGCTCCATAGCGATCGTGAACTCATCGAGCGGGAACTTTGCGGTGACAATCTCACGTCTCGCTGTTAGACCATAATTGACCTAACGCCCCTGTCCTTCCAATAGCTCCAGAAGGGCTGCTCTATGTCTATGAGCACACGCCTGGTATGGACATACCTGCCTCCTGCAAGCTGTCCTGAGAGTATATCCTTCTTCTCCCGCTCAG
>ERZ772962.2225-NODE-2225-length-10095-cov-2.053884_pt1 | contig 10095 bp, 9 predicted proteins | sample MGYA00580676_ERZ772962 | MGnify/ENA primary metagenome ERZ772962 (study PRJEB29015, sample SAMEA2738049) | human oral metagenome | biome: human oral; feature: human-associated habitat; material: saliva | place: China | collected 2230 ...
GCCGCGGCAACCGCACGCACCCGGTTCGACAAGGCCAGGCGGTATTTCGCAGACATCTCCTACCAGTGGTTGGCAGCGTCAGGGAAGCCCATGGCGATCATTTCGTCATTCTTCCAGCCAGCCGTCATTTTGGTGACGATCGCACCGCCGACCGTGTGGTTCGTGTCGAAGGGCTGGTTAGAGCCCGCCTACGCCCTGCCGTTCTTCATGGTCGGGGTGGGCCTGCCGGTTGGCTTTTTGCAGTTCGTCCAAATCATGCAGCACCTGTTTACCGCCAACCAGGCGGCCCAGGACACGGCGGACCTGCTGGATATTCCCCACCAGCCGGACGGGCCGCACACCGATGGCCCGGGGCCGAAACCAGGTGAAGTGGAGCTGACCAATGTGAGCTTCGGCTATAACCCCAAGAACCCGATTTTACGCAACGTGAATCTGCGGATTCCGGCGGGCTCGGTCACCGCCCTGGTGGGACCGTCGGGTGGTGGGAAAACCACGATCGCCCGGCTGATCGCCAGGTTCTATGATGTGGATGCCGGCGCGGTCAAGGTGGATGGCCTGGATGTTCGGGAGGTGAGCAACCAGTGGTTACTCAACCAGATAGCCATCGTGTTCCAAGACATTGCTCTGGCCCATGACACCGTGGCCAATAACATTGCGTTGGGAAATCCGCAGGCCAGCCGGGATGAGATCGTCGAGGCCGCAAAGTCCGCCTGCATTCACGACCGCATCATGCGGCTTCCACATGGTTACGACACCGTCATCGGTGGTGACGGCGGTTTTCTATCTGGTGGGGAGAAGCAACGCATTACCATTGCGCGCGCCTATCTGCATAATGCGCCTATCCTGATTTTGGATGAGGCGACCGCCCAGACGGATCCCCAGTCGGAGCGGGACATTCACGCCGCACTGGCGGCCCTGGCGAAGGGTAAAACAGTCATTATTATTGCCCACCGGTTGGCGACCATCGCCGCGGCGGACCTGATTGCGGTGATCGGCGAGCCAACGGCGTCAACAAGCAAGTCAAGCGTGCTGGCAACAGGAACACATGCTGAGCTGCTGGAACGCAGCGAAACGTACCGCACGATGTGGGAGAAACAACAGGAGGTGGCAAAGTAAATGTGGCGGCTGTTAGGAACCATTGTTGACGATAAAAACCTGCGCCAGCTTATCGCCATTTTTAGCGTGTCGGCGGTGTTGCAGGGTGTCGCGCTGGCCATGATGATCCCGTTTTTGCAGGAATTTTTGGGCGGCGGACCCCGGGTGGGCACCTGGTTGGTGGTGCTCGTTGTGCTGGCCGTGGTAGCGTTTGTGGTGGAGTTTTATGGCATTATGCGGTCGTACCGGATTAGCGTGTATGACGTGTGCGATGCGCTCATCGAAAAGATTGCGGACCATACTTTGCAACTGCCGCTGGGCTGGTTCGACGCCAAGCGGGAGGCGCAAATCGCGTCCGCAATGTCCCGGGAGATCGACACCTTATCGCATGTTGCTTCCATCATTATTCCCGCCCTGGTCAAGCAGTTTGTGACCCCCGCGGTCATTGTGATTGCGGTGTTGATCGTGGATTGGCGGTTGGCGCTCATTATGATTGCGTGCGTCCCATTGCTGCGGTGGGGTTGGTTGTACATGCAAAAATCCATCGTAAAAGTGGATGAGGTCCAAGCGCAGGCGGCTGCCGACTCTGCCGGACGACTCATTGAATACGCTCGTCTGCAACCAATTTTACGCGCCAATGGGGTGACCCAACGGGGGTGGGGGCTGTTGGAGGATGCCCTGGCCCGGGAAAACGACACGGTCCACGAATCATTGCGCGCAAAGGGCCGTCCGAACATCGCCTATTCCAGCATTATCCAGACGGCATTTGCCCTGGTTATCATTGCTGGTTTGGTGTTTATGCTTCGGATGGATCTGGACCCCATCAGCTATATTGTGATCGCGGTCATTTCCGTGCGGGTGGTGCAGCCGCTCACCCTGTCGGTCATGTATGGCACGGAAATCCATGCGTCCGAGGCGGCGTTACACACGGTCAACGAGATTCTCACCGCGAAACCGCTCCCCGAGCCGACCCCGGAGCAGGCAGTCACCAACCTGGAGTCCACCACGATCACCGTGACGGATGTGAATTTTGGTTACGTGCCGGAGCGAAAAGTCGTTCACAATGTGAATTTCACGGCCCGGCAGGGCACGATGACGGCGCTGGTGGGCCCCTCGGGCTGCGGCAAGTCAACGATACTGCGGCTCATCGCCCGGTTTTGGGACGTGGATTCCGGCTCCGTGCAGATCGGCGACGCGGACGTTCGCACTATTCCCACCCCAACGCTCATGCGCAATATTTCCATGGTATTCCAGGACGTGTATTTATTTGACACAACCATTCGTGAGAATGTGCGCATGGCCCGCCCCGACGCCACCGATGCGGCGCTGGAGGCCGCCGCCCGTGCCGCCCGCCTCGACCAGGTGATCGCATCTCTGCCGGACGGGTGGGACACCCAGGTGGGGCAGGGCGGTTTGAAGCTATCCGGCGGGGAGCGCCAGCGGGTTTCCATTGCGCGAGCCTTTATTAAAGATGCCCCCATTCTGCTGCTCGACGAGATCACCTCCGCCCTCGACGGCGAGAACGAGGCGGCGATCACCGCAGTCATGAAGGAACTCACCCGCGGCCGCACCGTGATTGTGGTTGCCCACCGCCTGTCGACGATTCGGGATGCCGACCAGGTCATTGTTTTCGGCAAGCTTGACGACGACCCAACCAACGGTTATGACATCGTAGAATCCGGCACCTTCCCGGAGCTTGCCGACGCCGGCGGCCCCTTCAGCAATTTCATTGCCGCATCCACCAGCGCCAAACGGTGGCTGGTCTGAGGTGGGGAAAGTGGGGGCAGCGATGGTCTGACCTGGCTCATCTGCACACCCCACTTGGGTTGGAAACAATAGAACACTACAAGACGCCACTTCATAATGGTGGTATCCTCGCGTACATGGTGGCTAATGATGGTAAATTTTTCGCTCTTTCGAACAGTCGGGCTCACACGTTTGCCCTTTCCGATGAGGACTTATTGAAACGGCGCGGCCTTTTTCACTGGTCCGCCATTATTTCGGCTATGTGGGATGGCTACGCCCCGTGGGCCGGTGCAAAGGATGCGCTCCAACGAAGCGTCACGCCCAGCCCAGGCGCAGCGACGACGTAACCTGCCGGAATAACAACCATTGCCACCAATTATGTCTATAATCAACCGGATCTCAATCGCCTGGACGCTCATAGCCTTGTGCTGGATAGCTAACCCAAAACTTGGCTCTGGGTTTGGACTATGGTTCTTGGGGTACCATGAATCGCTCATAGACGATCAATACCCGGCATTGGTGTCTTGGGTATATTATCTGCTCCTTGGCACCGCTGTCGGTTACGGACTCTATGTTGGTTGGACCGAACGAAGCCCAATCCTCATGATCGCATCGGTGTTGACCATCTTCAAGTGGCTGATTATTTTCTTCTTCGTGTCCTTGCTCTTGACAATGGCTGGAGTATAACCGACACCCCTCACCCCGTCAATGCGGGCCGCCTAGTGGAGTGTTGCCTATCAAACCAGGCCCGCACCTCGGGAGGCGGCGGGTTATGCACAACCGGCTCCGGTGCGGGGATGATCGGCAGCGGACCACTGTGGGGGCATCGAATGAGCACGTCATTCCCGGCGGTGTCTTGGGTGGTCGCCAATCCTCGATCATCGCAATATTCACACGAAGCAATAGCGTCGTGACGCGCCTGCTTCTCCGCCATGGCCTGCTGAGCGAACCACTGCCTGGCCTGGCCGCATGCTCGACAAGCCGGCACATGCTCCCGCGGTAGTTTTGCGTGATCCCGGCAGCGCGGATCCTCCGGCGTCGACCAATCCGCGGGTGTCGTGCCCGGGACCGTGGGCTGCGGCGTTCTCTGCTTGTACACGACGCTGCGTCGGGCGCGGTGTTTCAGCACCCGGGACCGGTTTTGGCCAGCACGTTTCCGCACTTCAGCATGGGTTGCAGCTTTGTTCCAGTCCTCAAAGTCATGAAACCAATACCCGGGCTCGCCGTCGCATTCGCCCCGCTCCCATAGGCCCGCCTCCACTAGTCGGTCGGCGTCCCGCTTTCTGGCACCCAACCGCCCCAGGCAACTGTGGGGCACGAAGCCGTCGGTGAGTTTGTCCCCCACCCAGGACAGTGCGGTGATCCACAGTCCCCGGGCGCTCAGACTGCATTTGAGGAATTTCGGGTGGTCGTGCAGGCGATCATCAACGCGGGTAAACATGAAAACTCCTTAAATAGCTAAACCATTAGTTGCATTGTGGCCCTAAATGGTGAATACAGCAACTATCACACTCTAAAAAGGGGTAATAGTATAACCATTCACCCTGTTCAGAGGCGTGTAGCATAATGAAATCCATGAATATGAGGGATTGGATTTTAAGCCTGCCGGGCTCCCCCCTGCCCACCCAAGCGGCAGAGGCCTCGGATATCGACCGGGGCACCATCAGCCGCCAGTTGAAGCGCAATCATATTTCGGCGGAAAACGTGATTAAGCTTTGTAAAACCTTCGGCAAATCCCCCATCGACGGCCTCATCGAAACCGGCTACCTCTCCCCCACCGACGCCCAGGAAATCAGCATCTCCAGCGCATTGCGCGATGCAACCAATCAGCAGCTCGCCGCCGAAGTGACCCGCCGCATGGATATAGGCCTGGAGGCGAGCGAAAAATTGAGCGAAGAATAGCCCCCTACTACCTAAAAGTTCCCAACAACCTTTACCCCTATTTCTAGGTTCTAGGGTCTAGGTTCTAGGTTACGGTGTTTGTAATGCATTACATCACCACCAAAATAGTCCTTAAACAGTCATTTTAGCGTTTTCGCTTGGCAAGCGGTCGGCCGATCTTCGTCATCATCCTGGCCATACCCCGTCACCAAGTTGGTTTGTCACTGGCACGACAATCCCCATCGTCTATTGGGCTAGATACGCCCCTGAACACCCCGTCGACAAGCGATTTTGCATTAGCTAGGAAACCCTCCCCACTCAACCACGACAGGGGCGAAATTTCCCAAACCCCAGCTAATGGACAGCGGCAACCCGGCGAGCATGAGCTTGGGTTCGGCGCAAAACGACCGATTCTTGGCGGGATTGCTGGCGTTCCCCAGCTAACACACGACCCAACCATCAGGGCTTCGGAAGTTCTAAGCTGTACTTTCTCGATTCAGATAGTAGAGAAAGTGTAAATAAAATTCACAACTCTAGCTCAGCAAATTTCCTACTACGCTCCGCAAGACGAGCCTTCCGCGCTCCAACCCAAATTTGCAGTTCAGCAATGGTTCTACCAGGAAATATCAATGTATAGTGCCCCCATTTTTATAGGCATGACAACTGCGATCATTAATAAATTCCCCCCAAAGTTAGGTAAGAGATAATGAACTTATGAAAAAGGCTGTGCGGAAGCAAGTGCGTGATGCTAATTTTCTCGTTGTGCGTAAAACACTTATCACCTTCACGATTGCCATGAGCTTGGGCTTCTCCTCCACCATTGCTAATGCCCAAGACACCACCACCGATCTTTCCCCGGTCGTGGAAGCCGAAGTAACCCAAACAGAACAAACCACCCAAAACACCACCTCCGACGCCACCGTAACTGGTAGCGACGAGGCTAAATCCAGCAGCAGCTCTAAGGACGAAAAGCCCGAGGCTCCGGCAGCCCCCAAGGCCGAAGCCGAGACCACCGCCGACGAGGGCATAGTCGTAGAGAAGCCAGAGGTGGATCCAAGCGCCCAAATCAAGGACCAGCTGTCCTCCTCCAAGCTCAGCAGCAAGGATGAGAAGTCCGCAGACAAGGACAAGGCAAACAAGTCTGAGGATAAGTCCGAAATTTCGGATAACAGCTCTTCGTTGTCTTCCAAGAAGGATGAGAAGAAGCCGGAAGAGATCACGCAAACCGCTGATGAGGCAAACAAGAGTCAGCAAGCTAGTTCGAATCCTGCCCTGCGGGTTGCTGGCGTCATCGCCGGTATCGTCGGCGTGCTGGGACTCATTGGCGGCGGCATTTTCTGGACCCTCCAGCAGAACCTCATCAATATCCCAGGCCTGCCTAACCCGTTCGCACCAAAGCCAGCTCCGGCACCTGCACCAGCCCCGGCACCACAGCCGGCCCCCGCACCTGCGCCTGCCCAAAATCAGCCAGCCCGACAGGCCCAGGCCCAGGCTCAGCCGGTTCGCCACCAGGCCCCCGCACCTGCTGCGTCCGGCAAGCGCTACAAGAACTGCCGTGCCGTGTGGAACGAGCTTGGCCGCCCGATCCGCAGCAATGAGCCCGGCTTTGGCCCCCACCTCGACCGCGATGGTGACGGCGTGGGTTGCGAACGGAAGCCTCGCTAATATCTAACGCTTATCGACGCTGTGCGGGCGTCGATAAGCAAGAAGAGAATCACCAGGCTTTATATCACCCCCAGTCTTAGGTAATTCACACAAAAACCTATCGAAAATCATTGGTGCAGTGCTAGTTTTTTACTATGCGTAAAATAGTTGTCACCTTCACCATTGCCCTAAGCCTGGGCGCAGCCTCCACTATTGCTAACGCTCAGCCGGCAGCCCCAGCAGCCAATGCTTCCGCTGCCGCATCCACCACCGCAGCCGCAAATAATAATCAAACAACCGCAGCTAAGACCAGCACTCCTGCTGCGGCACAAAACTCGGCTCCGGCATCGTCCTCCGCACAGGTTGTGGTCCCCCCGAAGGGCGACAATAAGTCCGACAAGGATCCATCCGCCGACAAAGACAAGCAGTCCAACAAGGATAAGTCCGGCCAAAACCAAAAGTCGGGCAATAAGGGCGTGAACGCCGGCTCGACACTCGGTGTTATTGCCGCCATCGTCGCTGTTCTGGGTCTTGTTGGCGGCGGGATTTTCTGGGCCATTCAGCAAAACTTGATCCCCAACATTCAGTTGCCGAACATCCCAGGCCTGCCCACCAATATTCCTAACCCGTTTGCACCGCCGGCACCGGCTCCGGCACCAGCCCCGACTTCGAGCGCAGCACCGGCACCCGCCGAGTAATCGAACCAGGCCACAGACCTCCACCGCAAACCCCAACCACCGTAAGGATGGTTGGGGTTTTCACTGTTTTAGATGCTACATTCAGGACCTTTATTTGATCGGAAACAGGTCAGCAAAAAGAGGATGAACATAAAACCAGTACCCAATACGCCGAACACTTGAGAACTAATGTTCGCAAGCTTGCTCTCCACGCTGCTCTGATGGGATGGCTGCTGTGGTTGAGTAGTTTGAGCAGCAACCGGGGTGACGGTGGTAGCAGCCATCACCGCACACACGGCAACCGCCGTCACCTTCACACGACGTTTCAAAGCATTCACTGCAAGCTCCTTACTATTGACAAATTCCTTCTCCAACTAAGCATCAGCATAATGCCGAAATACCAGCCCTGACCATTACATTTATCACTTTTACCTACAGTTATTTCATAAGAAAACCCCAACCCGTAATCAGATGGGTTGGGGCGTACAACATGGCGCGCATATCGGTCACGCCGATAACCGCCAGGAAGCGTTGCTACTGCTGGCGTGCGAAGCCTACATCACATGGAGACTCGTTCCGTAGGGCACAGCCTAAGCGGTCAAACGCCCCCAGGATCTTCTGCACGAATGGGACGATCAACCCACCCACGGCAGTGGTGCTGAGCTGCAAAACCTTGGTCAGCTGATCCAAGCTACCGTTTGCCGTATTCTCCGTGGATTGGGTGGTAGTGATCGGGGTCGTGGCCTCCGTGGTTTGAGCAGTGGCCGGAGTAACGGTGGCGGCCAACACGGCACACATGGCAACCGCTGTGACCTTGGCGCGACGCTTCAACATATTCATAATGAACTCCTTAATGGTGATAAGTGAAGGTTCCAGGCAGATCAATTACCAATCAATCACCAAGAGCAGGTCCGGGGATCTTTCAACGTGCAGGAGATATACCACACAAGGAAAACCACACCCGTGCTCAACAAACCACCCATTTGCTCACTCATAGCTACAATCCGCTCCATGCTGCTCTGATTCTGAGGCTGGGCAACGGCCGGGGTGACGGTGGTGGCAGCCAATGCAGTACACATGGCAACCACTGCAACCTTAGTGTGACGCTTCAGCGCATTCATGATAGGAACTCCTTACAAAAATCTTCTCTCCAACTGGGTTTAATCTTACCATTCAGATTGGGAATACTCATTGCATTTATTAAATTTCCCTAAAAAATCTGAGTCTGAGAATGTCTGAGAATATCGCAAATCACCATTCCAGCGACCCTCAGTAGCAAAATTTCCACCTGAAAATGCCCGGCACCCCATTCTCCCCAACCTGATATTACAGGTTCTCCTTAGGTAATAGCATTACCCCTATAATTAGGTAGAACACTACGAGTTTCTATGGAAAACTATAAGACTAGCGCCCACGCTCAGGTTTGAGCTGTTATGGAGCCACTATTCGAACGTCAAAAAGCGGGACCCCGGATTGGAGCCCCGCTTTTCTTGTTGTGCTAACCTTCGTCGGATTCCGAGTCAGAGTCAGCAGGTGGGTCAGCAATAATCACCATAGCAGTGCGCAACAACCGGCCATTGAGCTTGTAGCCTTTGCGCAGCACCGTGCCTACGGCCTTGATGTCACCGGTGGACATGTCCTGGACCGCCTCATAGATTTCGGCGTCGAACTCGTCACCGGGATCGCCGAAGGCCTGCAGCTTTAGGCCATCGAGCACATTCATGAACTTGTCGTGGAAGGCCTTCATTGGACCTTCGGCTAGGTCACCGTGTTGTTCCGCGAGACCGAAATCATCCACAATGGGCAGGAATCGCATGACCACCTGCGCCTTGGCGTTTTCGATCACCTGTTCGCGTTCCGCCTGGGTGCGGCGCCGATAGTTGGCGTATTCCGCGCCCAACCGTTGCAGGTCATTGGTACGTTCCGCGAGTTGGTCTTCAAGGGAAGGCTCGGCAGATTCCGCTTCAACGTCGGCCTCTACCTGGTCAAGCGCGGCCGCCACGTCGGCCAGATCGGCCTCGTCAATGCCTGCGTCCTGGGCGGCAGCGTCACCATCAGTAGTGCCACCATCGTCGGTGGTACCGGCGGCTTCTGCGTCCTCGGATGCATCATCGGACGCATCCTTCTTGGCGTCGGAGCTCAGATCGATCAGCTTGGGGTTGTCGGCAACGTCGGTGTTGTCCTCGTTGCGCTCTACCTCGGGCTTGTCATCGGTCACTTCTTGTCCCCATCCTCGTCAACAACTTCAGCGTCAACCACATTATCGTCGCCGGACTTGCGGCCAGCGTCGGCGGCGGTGGCGCCACCTGCCTGGGATGCGGCCTCCTGCTCGTAGAGCACCTTGCCCATTTCTTGGGATGCCTCGTTCAGCTTGTCCAATGCCACCTTGATGGCATCAATGTCGTCGCCCTTGAGGGCTTCGTCGACGTCATCGGCTGCCTTGGTGATCTTTTCCTTCAGATCATCGCTGAATTTTTCGCTGTTATCGCTCAGGAACTTGCGGGTTTGGTAAGCCTGGGATTCCGCACCATTGCGGACTTCCTGCTCCTCACGGCGCCGCTTGTCTTCCTCAGCGTGAGCCTCAGCGTCCTTAATCATCCGGTCGATTTCTTCCTGGGACAGGCCGGAACCGTCCTGGATCTTGATGGTGTTTTCCTTGCCGGTGCCCTTGTCTTTGGCGGTCACGTGCACAATGCCGTTGGCGTCAATATCGAAGGTCACCTCGATCTGCGGCACGCCACGCGGTGCCGGGGCAATGCCACCCAGTTCGAAAGAGCCGAGCAGCTTGTTGTGCTGGGCGATTTCGCGTTCACCCTGGAAGACCTGGATTTGCACGGAAGGCTGGTTGTCTTCGGCGGTGGTGAAGGTTTCCGAACGCTTGGTCGGAATGGTGGTGTTACGTTCGATGAGTTTGGTCATCACGCCACCCTTGGTTTCGATGCCGAGGGATAGCGGGGTGACGTCGAGCAGCAGCACGTCCTTGACCTCGCCGCGCAGCACGCCGGCCTGCAGGGCAGCACCCACGGCCACAACCTCGTCGGGGTTCACGCCC
>ERZ772962.2228-NODE-2228-length-10088-cov-3.115220_pt1 | contig 10088 bp, 10 predicted proteins | sample MGYA00580676_ERZ772962 | MGnify/ENA primary metagenome ERZ772962 (study PRJEB29015, sample SAMEA2738049) | human oral metagenome | biome: human oral; feature: human-associated habitat; material: saliva | place: China | collected 2230 ...
TGACAGCCAATTCTCCTTTTTCAATTTCAAAATTTACTTGGTCATTAGCATAAATCTTCTCTTGTCCTGATTGATAGATTTTAGACTCATTAATCACTTCAATAAATGTCATCTTATTCCTCCTTTTTGTTGTAAACGTTTTAGTTAATTATATCATAATTACATTTTACTTCTTATTCAAGTCCTCATCATTTTTAATAAAAAAATTACTGACAGAAATCCTGTCAGTATCTTTTTGTTTTTATTTCCAAAAATCATCAAAAACACTAATTGGTAAGTGGCGTTTATGTTGTGTTTTATTCCACCATGCTTCAATTTTAGCCTTAGCATCCTCAGAAATCACTTTACCTTCTGTGTAGTCATCAATATCATTGTAAGTCACACCTAATGCAATCTCGTCAGCAAGTCCTGGTTTTCCTTCTTCAAGGTCTGCAGTCGGAACTTTTTCATAAATGGCCGGGTCAGCGCCAAGTTCAGCCAAGAGTGCTTTTCCTTGACGTTTATTCAAGCGGAAAAGTGGGAGTAAGTCTGCTCCACCATCACCAAATTTTGTGAAAAATCCAGTAATATTTTCTGCTGCATGGTCTGTTCCAAGAACCGCTCCTTGATATTGACCAGCCACAGCATACTGAGTTATCATACGTTGACGTGCCTTAATATTTCCTTTGTTGAAATCTGATACTTCAATTCCAGCTTCATTGAGGGCTGCCACTTGTCCTTCAACAGCAGCTTTAATATTTACTGTCAAACTGACATCGGGTTGAATGAAAGCAAGCGCACGTTGGGCATCTTCTTCATCAGCTTGAACACCATATGGCAGGCGAATTGCTACAAATTTATAAGTCTCATCAGCAGTTTCTTGACGCATTTCTTCGATAGCAATTTGAGCCAGACGACCTGCTAAACTAGAATCTTGACCACCAGAAATTCCTAATACAAAAGACTTAATGAAAGGATATTTTTTTAGATAATCTTTCAAAAAATCAACTGACACCCTAATTTCTTCTTTAGGATCAATGACTGGTTTCACACCAAGTTCTTTAATAATTTCATTTTGTAATGTCATTTTATCTTCCTTTTACTGACAGTTTCTATATTTTACTGACAGCTCTGTCATTAACTATTTTTAATCTAAAATTTTACTCATATAGAATTCATCAATGTATTTTCCATCAACACACATAGCCTCACGGCGAACGCCTTCTATTGTGAATCCATGTTTTTGAAAAAGGGCAATCGCAGCATAGTTATTAATCATTACCGTTAATTCTAACCGTTTTACTGCTTTTTCTTTTGCCCATCTTTCTAATTCCTCAAAAAGTTGAGAACCAATTCCTTGGTGTTGAAATTCTTCAATTATTCCTACAACAACATAAGCCGTATTTCTAATTCGATTAGCGTTTCCTCTTTTGGCTGACAGAAATCCAACAAATTTTCCATCAACATCAGCACCAACTAAAAAATCAAAACGTGAAATTCGACCAATTGTTCGGCTAAAATCAAATCTTCGCTCCTCTGGTTCAAGCATCATGAACTTACTTTCTGTATCTAATTGCTTTTGGACATCCCAGAAAAGTCTTGCATCACAGAGGTCTATTCGTCTTATTCTCATCATTCATCATCCAATCTCGTCATTGATACTGTTGTACGCACCTGTGAAATTAGGCGCATTTTATGATTCCATAATTCTTGTGACAAATCTACTGGGTAAGGTTGAGGATTCAAATCACGTTTATATTCATCCCAAAGTTCCTCAAGGTTTTCACGAGCAAATTCTTTAATTTCTTGCAAGCTTGGTAATTCATATATCAATTCACCATCCACAAAAATATCTTTCAAAAGTGGATTGGCATTGAAGTCTCGCACATTTTTATTGATGTAGGTATAAAGTGGGTGGAACATATAAATTTCTTCTGAGACATCCGGCCGTTCATCAGAAAATGTAATATAATCACCCTCTGATTTGCCATCTGCCTTTTTGGTGATTCGCCAAACTTGTTTTTTACCTGGTGTAGAAACTTTTTCAGCATTACTTGAAAGTTTAATGGTATCCTGCATTTGACCACTTTCATCTTCCATAGATACTAATTTATAAACTGCACCAAGCGCTGGCTGATCATAAGCCGTAATTAATTTAGTTCCTACTCCCCAAACATCAATTTTTGCTTTTTGCATTTTTAAACTTAAAATTGTGTTTTCATCTAAATCATTTGAAGCGTAGATTTTTGCATCAGTAAATCCTGCTTCATCAAGTTGCTGACGAACTTTTTTCGAGATATAGGCCATATCTCCAGAATCAATTCGTACACCTTGGAAATTAATTTTATCGCCAAATTCACGCGCCACTTTAATCGCTGAAGGAACTCCAACTCTTAAAGTATCATAAGTATCAACAAGGAAGACACAATCTTTATGTGTCTGTGCATATGCTTTAAAAGCCTCATAATCATTTCCATAAGATTGAACTAAAGCATGAGCATGTGTTCCACTAGCCTTCAAACCAAAGATTTTAGCTGCACGAACATTTGATGTTGCATCAGCACCACCAATGACTGCTGCTCGTGTTCCCCAGATGGCTGCATCCATTTCTTGAGCTCGTCTTGTCCCAAATTCCAACAAAGGGTCATCCCCAATTACAGATTTGATACGAGCAGCTTTAGTAGCAATCAAAGTTTGAAAATTTATAATATTAAGGATAGCTGTTTCGACCAACTGACATTCCGCAAGCGAACCTTCAACTTGCACTAAAGGTTCATTAGCAAAAGCAAGTTGTCCTTCTTGCATCGTTCTAACTGTTCCAGTAAAACGCAATTCTTTTAAATAATTTAGAAAATCTTCCGGATAATCTAATTCACGCAAATAGGCAATATCTGTTTCCGAGAATTTAAGATTATTTAAGTAATCAACCATTCTTTCTAAACCAGCAAAAACAGCATAACCATTTTTAAAGGGCATCTCACGGAAAAAAACCTCAAAGACCGCCTGACGCTGATGTCGTCCAAGCTCAAAGTAAGTTTGCATCATATTAATTTGATATAAGTCCGTATGTAATGTAAGACTGTCGTCTTGATATAGATGTGGCATAATTTTTTCTCCCATATTCACTTCCGCTAATCATACCGATTTTAACGCAATTCTAATCTTTATTTTATCAAATTTTGCCCTAAATTTGTACTGGGAACCCTTTATAATTATACAATAAATTATAATTTAAATTTCGCCATGTATTTTATATAAAACTAGTCTCAATTTTTGCTCCACTTATGTTTTTTGTACTACAATGGAAGTAATGGAGAAAGGAGAGGATTATGATTAGTTATTTAAAGAAACTACTTAAACAAAATGATAGTGTAAAAATCCACTTAATAGACGGAAGTGTCGTCTCTGCCTTACATTTCAAGAAAGGTTACAGCAACGGAAATTGCCTTGTAATTGATGAGGATAACACCGAGCATTATATTAACAGTAGATACATTGTCCAAATCGAATCTTAAAATAAAGAACTCCCTTGAGGAGTTTTTCTTTAGTCTCATAGATTGCGATAAGCTATGGTACAATATAAAATGACTGATTCAAAATATTGGTAGATTAAATAATTTCAAAAATTAAGGAGAAAGCCCCCTTATGAATAAAGGGAATAGAAAAAAAGTTGGTCTATTAGGAGGAAATTTTAATCCAATTCATCATGCTCATTTAATGATGGCTGACCAAGTTGCTCAACAAATGAATTTGGATAAGGTATTACTAATGCCTGAAAATATTCCACCTCATGTCGATGAAAAAGAAACCATTTCTGCAAAACATCGAGTTAAAATGCTTGAGTTAGCAATCAAAGAAAATCCTAGACTCGGTCTTGAGTTGATTGAAATTGAACGTGGTGGAAAATCTTACAGTTATGACACGCTCAAACTCCTGACTGAAGCTAATCCTGATACCGATTATTATTTCATTATTGGTAGCGACATGGTGGAATATCTTCCCAAATGGTACAAAATTGATGAACTCCTAAAACTTGTGACGTTCATTGCCTTAAGAAGAACGGATACAATCTCCAAAAGTCCTTATCCTGTTACTTGGCTTGATGCTCCCTTGTTACCAATTTCTAGTACAATGCTAAGGGAAATGTTTGCCAAAAATATTGAACCCACTTACTTCTTACCTCAAAACGTTATTGATTACATTAAAACTGAAAAATTATATAAAAAAAGATGACCCAAAGAGGTCATCTTTTTATTTAAACTTCCAAATTTAGAACTTCTTGCGCATAGATGGATGAATTTCCATTCAAAACGTAGGCAATTGTCATAATTGGTAGGATATATTGAACCGAACCAAAGCCAAAGACCTCCGCAGCAATAAAAATTGGGCCAAAATAAGAGTTTGTTGCGGCTGAAAAAATTGAAACATAACCCGCTGCAGCCACAAATTCGACAGGTAAACCAAAGAGCATAGCCAAAGCTGCACCCAATGTTGAACCAATAGCAAAGAGTGGTGTGACTTCCCCGCCTTGGAATCCAGCAGAAATAGATAAAACAGTAAAGATTAATTTTAATATCCAATCATATCCATTGATATGTCCACCGTTAAAACTTAAAGAAATCAAATTTGTCCCAAGACCAGCATAACGGTCCAAATGAATAACAAGTAAACCAATTGAGATGACAATTCCCATCAAAATAATTCTATAATAAGGATTAACAATTCTTTTAGCGACGGTTGCTTTCATAAAAGCTAAAGATTCCGCAAAAAATCTTCCTACAAGTCCAAAACAAACGGCAATGACAGCCAATTTTAAAAGAACCAAAGGGTCAATATGAATGTTAGTATTGATTGCGAAAGAAAATTTTTCTAATCCCAAACTGCTTGAAGTCCAACTTGCAACATATGAACCAACCAAAGCTGGGATTAAAGCTCTATACTCAATTTTACCCAACATTAAAATTTCAATAGCAAAGAAAGTTGCCGCGATTGGCGTTTGAAAGAGCCCTGCAAAACCAGCAGCCATACCAGTAATCAAAAGTATTTTTTTAGCTTCTTTTGCTGAGAGCTTTTTACCAATCGCATGTCCAATCACACCACCAATTTGAACTGCAACTCCTTCACGACCAACACTGGCACCAAACAAATGAGAAAGCCAAGTCGAGAAAACAATCAGCGGAACAAGACGTTTTGGAATATCTTCTCGCCCATGATTCCCCGCTTCAAAAATTAGGCCCATTCCTTTTTGGCTGTCTTTACCAAAATTCTTATAAATATAAACGATTAAGAGACCGGCTAAGGTTAAAAATGGAATTAAATATAGGGCATGACTGTCTCTAAATTCAGTAATATAGATAAGCCCTCGACCAAATATAGCATCAACAATACCAATTAATCCCCCAATAATTACAGCTAAGAAGACATATAAAATTGCGCTTCTTGAAATTCCTACTTTAAAAAAATTCATTTTTGAAACTCCTTGTTTGTGAGTTTAACTCACTTTTATAATATTTTACAAAACAAAAGGCGCTACAAACAAGACTACTTGGAGATAGCCTTTTGTTTGTAGGCGCCATTAGTTTTAAGATTTTATTCTTAAAGCGGTTTCGGGTGTGCACCATACCCATCATTATTAATATTTATTTTAACATTTTATGAAATATTTGCAAGAAAAAGCTCAGTCGCGCATCCCATTCTTACGTTGAATTTCTTTAAGTTTATCCGGAGTAACATCTTCTCCTGTTTTTTCATCAATAACTTTGATGGTTTCAACTTGTGAGCGGAAATTTGCTTTAACACTATCGAGGTAAGCACGACGTAAAAGGGCTTGTTCTTCAAGTTCAGCTTCTGATAATCCTTCTGCTTTTTTCTTACGCGCTAATTCATTAATGCGTTCTACTTGTTCATTTGTAATTGCCATTTCTTAGTTCCTTTCTTCATGAATATTTTTAAAATTACTGACAGAACTCAAATTTTACTGACAGCTTTTTAGTGTCATAAATAAACTTTCTGTCAGTAAATCTATCAATTTTATTTTGTATTAATCAAAGAAAAATCAGCCATAACGCTTGTTAATGCAACAACTTCTGACAACAACGCAATGCGATTATCCCGAACTGCTAAATCTTCAGCCATTACCATCACACTTTCAAAGAAAGTTTCAATTGCAGGTGCAAGTGAATGAACAATTGCTCTGAATTTTTCTTCACCAGGCATATAAGTCCATTGATTTTGAAGAGAAATAACAACGTTATAAAGTGCTTCTTCTGCATCTTCTTCAAAAAGTGTTGGATTTATTTCTTTAATATCTTTTGCTTTTTTAACCAAATTAATTGAACGTGAAACATTTTCAATTGCTGGTTTAAAAGGTTCGTGAAGTTTATGCCCGTCAATGACAAAAGCTGATTCCATCATGTTTGTAATATCAAAGCTTGAACTATTAATTGCCGCTTCAACAATATCATGACGATCGAGTTTTTCAAGCAAGAGTTTTTGAATACGTGCTTTGACAAAATCCAAAATTTCAAGATGATTTTCACCTTCAAATTGGTCGATAAATAAAGATAAATCGAAATGCCAATTCATTTTTTCAATAATACGAATCAAGCCTTGTACTGCTCGACGTAGGGCATAAGGGTCATTTGAACCAGAAGGAATTAAACCAACATTAAAGAAAGAGAGGACTGAATCAATTTTATCAGCTGCTGCAAGCACTGAACCGACTTTTGTTTCAGGCAATTCTCCCTCGGCTGAAGTTGGCATATAATGTTCACGAATTGCTGCAGAAACATTTGCATTTTCACCAGCTAAAAGTGCATATTTTTCACCCATTACCCCTTGTAATTCATCAAATTCTCCAACCATTCCTGTCAAAAGGTCAAATTTATAAATTTCAGCACTACGAGCAACGTCTCTTTTTTCTTCATCTGTCAAACCAGCAATATCAGCTAATTTAGCGGCTATTTCTTTTGTTCGTGCCATGTGTTCAGTAATTGAACCAATTTTAGCATGGAACGTTACTTTAGCAAGTTTAGCGACCAAATCTTCAATTTTAAGTTTTTGGTCTTCTTTCCAGAAAAACTCTGCATCTTCAAGACGAGCAACCAAAACTTTTTCATTTCCGAGCACTACATTTTCAATATTTTCAGCGTTCCCATTACGGACAGAGATAAAGTTTGGTGCGAGTTGACCTTCTTGGTTATAAACTTCAAAATAACGTTGATTATCACGCATTGATGTCACTAAAACTTCTGCTGGAACAGAAAGATACTTGGGATCAAATGAACCAACAAAGGCAGTTGGATATTCAACAATATTATTTACTTCTTCTAATAAATCTTTATGCAAAGTAACTTGCCATTTATTTTCAGACGCAAGAGCCAAAATTTGAGCTGAAATTTCTGCTTTACGATGTTCAGTATCAACTAAAACAAAGTTTTCTGGCATTTTGCTAGCATAATTATTTGCATTTTTGAGTTCAACCTCAACATTTGCCAAGAAACGATGGCCCCGTGAAAAACGATTTGCTGTTACATCTAATAAATCAAAAGCAACAACTTTATCTTCTAGAAGTGAAACAATCCATTGAATTGGACGAACAAAGAGAAAATCATTATTTCCCCATTTCATATAAGTTGAGAATGTCATTTTTGCGATGACTTCATCGCCAACTTTAGACAGAATTTCTTCTGCTTTTACTCCGTCAATATGTTTTTTAGCATAATAATAATCACCCTTAAGGATTAAATCATCTGGAGTAGCTCCTTGTCCTCTTGAGAAACCTTGAATCGCTTTTGACCAATTTCCTTGCGCATCTTTAGCAATTTTAGCAGATGGACCTTTAACTTCTTCATCAATCGCTTCTGACACTTCTGCCAAACCTTCAACAATGATTGCTAAGCGACGTGGAGTTGAAAATTTAATAATTTTATCAAATTCTAAACGATTTTCTTTAAGAAAAGTTTCCATTCTTTCGGCTAATTGATTGATTGAAGGAGTCACCAAATGTGCTGGAATTTCTTCCAAACCAATTTCAAGTAAGTAATTTGTCATTATTTTTCTTCTCCTTCTACAATCTTAGTATATTTTCCTTTTTTACCAAGGTATTTTTCACGTAAAGCTTCGTCTTTTAAGAGCGGGAAACCAAGTTTTGCACGTTCTTCAATGAAAGTTTTTGCTACCTTACGTGCCATTGTACGAACTCTATGCATATAGCCTGCACGCTCAGTTACAGAAACTGCTCCACGTGCATCAAGTAAGTTGAAAGTATGTGAAGATTTCAAAATATAATCATAAGCTGGGTGAACCAAGCCTTTATCTAATAAATCAAGCGCTTCTTGTTCATATTCTCCAAAAAGTTTAAGTAAAAGCTCTTGGTTTGATTCTTCAAAGGCAAATTTAGAATGTTCGTATTCAGGTTCTTTGAAAATATCACCATAAGCTACGCCATTCCCCCATTCAAGGTCATAAACAGAATCAACCTCTTGAATAACTGTCGCAATACGTTCCAAACCATAAGTGATTTCTGAAGTTACGGAATCAACTTCAATTCCTCCAACTTGTTGGAAATAAGTAAATTGAGTACATTCTTGCCCATCAATCCAAACTTCCCATCCAATACCGGCACATCCCATTGAAGGATTTTCCCAGTTATCTTCAACAAAGCGGATATCATGCTCTAAAGCATCAATTCCAAGTTCAGCTAAACTTTGAAGATAAAGTTCTTGGATATTTTTTGGAGATGGTTTTAATACAACTTGGAACTGGTGGTGTTGGAACAAACGATTTGGGTTTTCACCATAACGACCGTCAGCAGGACGACGTGAAGGTTGCACATAAGCGGCTCCCCAAGGTTCAGGTCCGTTTGAACGCAAGAAAGTATAAGGGCTCATTGTTCCTGCTCCCACTTCATTATCATAAGCTTGCATCAAGTTTGCCCCTTGTTTAGACCAAAAGCCTTGTAGGGTCAAGATAATATCTTGAAATGCTAGTTTTTTATTTACCATTATTTTCCTCCGAAATTCAAAAAACCGCAATTCACACACTCATCAATCCTCGAAAAAATCCGAAAAGAGACAAAGGGTGCAAATGCACGGTTCCACCTTTATTTTTTACTTTATTTGTGTTCATTACAGTTTTAAGTTAAGCCATTATTGTTCTCGAACTTTCACTATCTTCGAGTCGCTACCTATAAATTCTAGCTCTATTTTCCCATTTTGTCAAGGCAAAATAAACTGATGACCTTACTTCTGTCTTATTTGGTATCAGTTTTCTGGTTTATCTATCATATTCAAACATAATTATTTTCTTGAATAAAAAGTAAATTGCCTTCGTCATCAATATTGATTTCAGATTCTATAAGAGAATAGTTATCAGTTTCAGATTGAATAATGAGTGTATTTCCGCATTTTTCAACTTTTTTTCCTGATGTCCCTACGGGTTTATCGATAATAATATCAATTTCTAAAAATTCTTGAGCTAACATTTGGTTCATTTCTTCTCCAAGTTGACTTAATAAAATAATAACATCAACTCCAAGGTTCTTTAATCTTTTAACTATGAAATCTGCCTTATCAAAAGGGTTAGAAAAAATAGTCTCCGCACTCGGATGTGAGCGATAAACAATATCCATTGTTGTCAAACCAAATATTCCTATTTTCCTACCTGATGCTGTATTTTTAAGAAGATAAGGAACAAATTTTCCTTCTTTTACTAAAGGATTTAAAAGTTTATCATTTTCAAAATTAACATTAGCCGCTAAAATTGGAAAATTTATTTTATTTAAATTTTCCACTATTCCTTTTGAACCCTCATCAAATTGATGACTTCCCAATGTCGTCGCATCAAAAGGAAAGGTATTCAGGAGGTTTTGTTCATCATTTTTGTGCCCAATGTTATTAAAAATGCTATTTCCATCTCCCAAAACTAAAGTTTCTATGACTCTTTTTTTATTCTTTTCTTTGATTTTATTAATTAAAGAAAAATCCTTATCAAGGGTGAGATGAGTATTATTTACATGTAAAATGCTAAGTTTCATTATCACAACCAAACCTATATATAGTATTTAATATCTATATTTTATCACAAAAAACACAATATATTGTGTTTTA
>ERZ772962.2231-NODE-2231-length-10075-cov-3.330140_pt1 | contig 10075 bp, 8 predicted proteins | sample MGYA00580676_ERZ772962 | MGnify/ENA primary metagenome ERZ772962 (study PRJEB29015, sample SAMEA2738049) | human oral metagenome | biome: human oral; feature: human-associated habitat; material: saliva | place: China | collected 2230 ...
GCGGAACAATTTACTGGTCAACCTGGTTCATATGTACCAATTGATAAAACTGTTCATGACTTCAAAGAAATTTTGGAAGGTAAATATGACGAAATTCCTGAAGATGCTTTCCGTGGTGTAGGTCCAATTGAAGATGTACTCGAAAAAGCAAAATCAATGGGTTATTAATTCGATTTCTGATGAATTGAGAAAGTAAAAATACTCTATTGACTAAGAAATTACTGACAAAAAAATCTGTCAGTAAAAGTTGATTGAATTGTAAAATTTGAGTGACTGTTAGAGTTTTGTTTTTAGAAAAGTATTTTTTATCTTTGTAATTTAAATTTTCATAGAAAAAATTGGAGGAATCGAATGTCTGAAAATGTCATGACACTTCAAGTAATTACCCCTGCTGGTATGATCTACGATCACCATGCAAATTACATTACTGCTCGAACTACGAATGGTGAAATTGGTATTTTACCAAATATGATTTCAACTATTGCTGGACTTGAAATTGATGAACTCAAAGTTCGTCGTCCAGATGATGAAACACATGTTGATTATATTGCAGTAAATGGTGGAATTATCGAAATAAAAGATAGTCTTGTAACAATTGTTGCAGACTCTGCAGAACGTAATCGTGATATTGATGTATCACGTGCGGAACGTGCAAAAATTCGTGCTGAAAAAGCACTTGAAGTTGCTAAAGCTGAGAAGAAATCAGATGAAATAAATAGAGCGGAAGTAGCACTCCATCGAGCACTCAACCGATTAAATGTTTCGTCTCATAGATAAAAAGCACCTACGGGTGTTTTTTTATCTCAGATTTAAATGTTGCGAAAAAAAGACATTAATGTTAAAATTATAAACAGTAATGATTTGAGAATCTAAGAAATAAGTGAGGGAGAATGTGATTCTTGATTATTGTCGAGATCTGTTTGATATCCTAGAAAATTTAGAAAGACTTTTAAAAAGTTCAGAAGAATTAAGAGAAGATTATCAGCAAAAAATAACAGACCAGATAGCGCGTCAGGCATCGATTTTAGATATTTTAGTTTCAATTGGAATGATTGTTTATTTCATGCCAGATAAAACAGTATTTTTTAGTAATCTGGTTCCGGGAACAGGACCTATTGAACTGTTTTTTAGAATGTCTGCAATTACTTTTCTCTCTTTAGTTTTGGGTTATGGAGCCAGATTAGGATTGACTTGGCTTTGGCAACGGAATTTTTTACCGGCTGGAAGAAAAGATATTGGACGTTTATTTAAAAAGAAATATTTAAGAAAACAAAAAGAGATAGTTGACCAGATTCAAAAAGTTTTGGACCGTGAAATGATAAAAGATTCAAAACTGTCCAGCGATTATATGAATACAAAAAGTCTTAATTACATTATAGATTGTTTGGAAGCAGGGGAAGTCAGTACCTTAAAAGAAGCCATTGATTTATTAGAATTGGAATCGCGAGATTCACATGTCCATTCTTTAATTAAGACTGAAAATAATACTATCACAAGAGCATGGACCTTGATTAGAAATGACAAAGAAGAAAGGAGTTAAATGAAAAAAATTAAATTAATAATTAGAGAAAAAAATGTAATTTTTGGACTACTTTTAGTAATTTTTATTGTTGGATTTTTTCCGAATATAAAATTTAACTCTGACTCTCTAAGTCATGGAAATGTAAAAATTGAAAATAGAGTTACTGCGGATACGATAACTAATGTTGCTGAACAAGGAAAAGTAACAATTAATTTTTATGATTCAGTGAATCGCAACTCTAAAGTCCAAAGTTCAGAAACAATGACCGTTAATGTTGGTGAGTATGTTTGGCCCGTTAATTTGGGTGATACAGCAAACCAATCATTAAAAAATGTCTATCATATCTACCAAATTCCCCAAATTGCTAATTATACTTATCAGTCCAGTAGTCAATCAACAGCCTTGCTCGTCACTGATAATCCAGCAAATAATGTCATAAATCTTTATTATAAAAGGGATAAGAGTCAAGTAACAATAAATTACCTTGATTCTGATAGTGGTAAATCGATTAGTCCTTCTAAAAATATAGACGTCAATGTTGGCGATTATGTTTGGTTTATTTCTTTTGCTAATAAAAGTACAGAACAGTTCAAAATGGGAATTTATTGGTGTGTTGCTCCCCCGATTACAGGCTATTCCTTTGACCATGAAACACCAATTAAAGTAAAAGAAAATCCAGAAGAAAATGTGGTTAATCTCTACTATAATGCTGACCCTCTTCCTGCCAAATATACTTTTAATTATGAATATGCAAAAGATACACCAGATCAATCTGAGGCGCTTCCTCCATCGCAAATAGTTGAAAAGGGGGATTCAATTTCATCTAATCTTCCCTACGGTTATTCAATTTCAGAAGTTGTAAATTTAGATGATGAAAGTGAGTCTTATCCAAGTATTGGAGAGGCACTTGAGAGCCAAAATGGCAGCGAGGCAAAAACTTTTAGAGTAATTGTTTCAGCAAATAAAAGCAGTTTAAAATTAACTGTTCGTGAGCCAAATGGTGAAATTAAAATAGAGAATTTCTCTGGACTTTATGGGGCAACTTATCAGCTTCCAATTGAGAAAAACTTGATTTTTAATGGAAAAATTTATCATGCTATCATCACAATTACTAAAAGAGATTGGCGGATGGGCACTAGTATTAGGCTTGCCCAGAGTCCTGATGAAATTGCGTCTTTATTAAAAGAAGATATTTTAGTTGGAAAATATGATAGTTCAGTCATTTCAATCGATGTCTCTTATGAGGAAAAAGGAATAGTGCCAATTCCTCCTTCTGATGGTGGAGATAATAGTAGCTCGTCAACTCAATCTTCAGAAAAAACTGCGGATAAAAGGGATACTGAAAAAAATAATGAAGATAAAATAGTTTCTTCAACTACCACTCCTCCACCTGCAAGTAAAGAAAACTCAGTAGATAAGAAAAAAGAAGTCAAACAAGTTCATTCAGAAAATAAAGTCATACCTAAAAAAGAAATAAAAGTTCCCTTAGCACCACCAACTCCATCATTTTCTTCGTCGGAAAAAGTGATAGCTAGCCCATCAGTTACAAGTGAAATCGACCAAGAAGCACACATTCTGAAAATGAGAATTGCAGGTGCGGCTGGACTTGCTACTGGTACTGTCTCAGCTTATGGGATTTTACGAGCTTTAAAAATGATGATTCAACATTTTGGTAAGCTAGGTAAATTTTAGTAAATGAGTAAATTTCATCTTACTAAACTAAATTGAATATAAAAAAAGCACCCTGAGGTGCTTTTTTTATTTATGCATTCAAAACTTTTGATAAGAAATCTTGTAAACGGGGATGTTTGGGGGTATCAAAGAGTTCTTCTGGTGTACCATCTTCTAAGATAACTCCACCATCCGTAAAGATTACGCGGTTAGCAACTTTACGTGCAAATCCCATTTCGTGAGTAACAATTAGCATTGTCATTCCTTCTTCGGCCAATTTTTGCATAACGGCTAGAACATCACCAACCATTTCAGGGTCAAGTGCTGAGGTTGGCTCGTCAAAGAGCATAACGTCAGGATTCATTGCGAGGGCACGGGCGATAGCAACACGTTGTTTTTGACCTCCTGAAAGCATTTCAGGCATTGCATCTTTCTTATCTAACAAGCCAACTGTTTCAAGAAGTTGAATTGCTTTTTTATCTGCATCATCTTTTGACATCTTTTTCAGTTCAACTGGAGCATAAGTAATATTTTGCATCACAGTCATATTTGGGAAAAGATTGAAATGTTGGAAAACCATTCCAACGTTTTGACGAACAAGATTAAGATTTGTATTTTTATCAGTAAGGTTAAATCCGTCAATAATAATATCGCCAGAAGTAGCTGTTTCAAGCCCATTTAAAGCTCTAAGGAAAGTTGATTTTCCAGAACCTGAAGGGCCAATGATGCAGACTACATCACCTTTTTCAAATTTTGTTGTAATTCCTTTTAGAACTTCATTTTTTCCAAAAGATTTGTGAAGATCAGTGACTTCGATTTGAGTATTGATTCCCATATTAGTATGTTCTCCTTATTTCATTCTTTTTTCTACACGACGTCCAATCCACATCAAGAAGAGGAGGACAATCATGTAAACTAAACCAATTAATCCATAAACACGGAAGGCTTGGAAGTTACGTGCCACGATAATTTGACCTGTTTGGAGCAATTCAACAAGTCCGATAACTGAAACTAATGTTGTATCTTTCAATGTGATGATGAATTGGTTAATCAAACTAGGGATTGTAATTTTAATGGCTTGAGGTAAGATAACTTTGCGCATTGATGTCAGGTAAGTCACACCGAGTGAACGACTGGCTTCCATTTGTCCAGAAGGTACAGCTTGAACACCAGAACGAACGATTTCTGCAATATAAGCAGAAGAGTTCAAAGTAAGGGCGATAACACCCGCTGTAAATTCATTAAGTGGTGATTGATGACCCGTAATGATTTGTAACAGGTTAGGAATTCCGTAGAAGATAAAGATTGTTAACACTAAAAGCGGAATTGAACGGTTAAGGTCAACATAAATGCGTGCAATTGTACGAAGAATCTTGCTTGGAGCTACTGAGAAGAGTCCAAAGATAATTCCGACGATCATTGCTAAGATAAATGAGAGAATGGCAAGTTCAAGAGTAACGAGTAAACCACGGCCAATTTGTTCCCAGTTATTTTGTAAAATACCAAAGAAAGTATTTTCTTTTGCACTTGATTGGATTGTTTTAGCATCACTCGCTAAATATTTATCAATGATTTTATCATATTCACCATTGGCACGGAGATTTGCTAAACCATTGTTAAACATTTCAATCAACTCTGGGTTGCTTCCTTTTTTAACAGCGAATCCATATTGTCCGTCAGGAATTGGCTTAATTGGTGTGGCAAATTTTTGCCCTTGTTTAATGGCGTATTTAATGACGGGTTCGTCATCCATTAGAGCATTGATAGAACCGTTATTCAATGATGAATACATGGTTGTTGCATCAGTGAAAGTTTTTACGGTGTAGCCATATTCTTTTGCATGGGCATTAAGATAATCAAAAGAGGCAGTTCCGTTTTTAGCACCAAGTGTTTTACCTTTAAGGTCTTTCCATGACTTGATAGAGTCATCTGTACTTGAGGTGGCAATAGTTAAGTTTGAAGAATAGTAAGGACTACCATAATCGAAAACTTGTTTACGAGCATCAGTGATTGACATTCCTGACATCATTCCGTCAGCATGTCCAGATTGAACAGAGTCAACAGCTGCTTGGAAACCAATGAAATTCCATTTTAGTTTGAAACCTTGGTTTTTAGCAATAGCGTTAAGCAAGTCAACGTCGATACCAGTGAATTGTTTATCATCATTTTGGAATTCAAATGGAGCGAAGCTATTATCTGAAGCAATGGTGTAAACATCTTTTTTAGGTGTTGCTTTTTTAGTGGCAGTAATCCCATATTTTTTGAGGATTTTATCATAATCTCCGTTTGATTTCATTTCAGCGAGTGCTTTATTGAAACCATCAACGAGTGTTGAATTTTTGCCTTTCATTACGGCAAAACCATAGCCGCCTGGAAGGGAGATTGATGGGAAGTTCATTGCTAAATCTTGCCCTTGTTTCATAGCGTAAGAAATAACTGGAACTTCGTCCATTGCTCCAGCAATATTACCAGAGCTTAGAGCGGCAAACATATGAACACCGTCAGAATAGGTTTTGATTGTGTAACCATATTTCTTTTGATTTTCTTGAAGCCATGTTTGTGCAGCAGTCCCATTTTTTGCTCCAACTGCTTTACCTTTAAGATCGCTGTAATCAGAAAGTTTAGAGTCTTTAGTTGTCGCAATGGTTAAAGCTGATGTATAGTAAGGATTTGAAAAATCAAAAGTTTCTTTACGTTCGTCAGTGATTGTCATTCCTGCAATTACACCATCTACTTGTCCAGCTTTAAGGTTTTGGAGAGCTGCATCAAATCCTGGATATGACATTTCTAATTTCCAGTCATTGATTTTAGCAACTTCTTGCATGATATCAACATCAATCCCTACCCATTTTTTCTGACCATTTTGAAATTCAAATGGAGCGTATGAGCTATCGGATGCAATTTTTACAGTTGTCTCGGCCTTAACCGAAGGTGCGACTAGGAAAGCTGTAACAGTGGCAAGCATCATTGCCAGAGCGAAAAATAATTTCTTCATTTTGTCTCCTCGAATATGAGATTTGAACTTATCCTTTAATATAAAAAAATGAAAATTAAAAAAATGTTCTTCTAAATAAGTATTGGAATAACATTCTTTTAGTTTCCTATATTAGGAGCTAAGCTCAGTTTATTTTATTCTGGGAAAATTATACCACAAAAGTAGCTTATAAGCAAGCTGATGTAAGGTTTTCTGACATTGTTTGACCATTGAATTTGAGATTACCCTGATAAAATATAAGAAAGTTGTTATTGTCAAAAAGGGCTTTTTATTGTAAAATTGAACGAGTGCTTGAATGAATTCTTCATGTATTCTATTTAAGTAAATAGAACTATTGTAAGAATTTTTAACTTTTGAAAAGGAATATTATGTTTGTACAACTTTCGATTTTTGGTTTCTTTAATGATTGGATGGCTAATTTTGCCCAGATGCCTAATGGTCATATTTGGATATATGTTGTTTTAGGGGCGATTATTTTTATTGAAACAGGATTAGTGATTTTCCCCTTCTTGCCTGGGGATTCCATTTTATTTTTTGTTGGTTCTTTGGCAGCAATGTCAAATGGAAAATTATCCATTGGCTTATTGATTTTGGTGATGGGGATTATTGCTTTTATTGCTAATCTATTAAATTATGAAATTGGTCGAAGATTTGGAGATGTCATTCCAAAACATAAATGGCTTTCTCGCTTCTTGAAACCAGAATATATGGAAGAAGCTCATCAATTTTTTGAAAAATGGGGTTCTTGGGCCATTTTCTTAGGGCGATTCATGCCAATCATTCGGACAATTGTTCCATTTACAGCTGGTGCTGGTAAAATGCCACATAAAAAGTTTATTTTCTTTAACTTCATCGGTGGTTTTGCTTGGGTTATTGTTGCCTTAGGTGCAGGTTATTTATTTGGTGGAATTCCTTTTGTTAAAAAACATTTTGAAATCATCATGATTGCCATTGTCTTTGTTTCATTATTACCAGCGATTATTGGCATTTTGAAACGCGTTCTTGGAAGTCGCAAGGAAGCTTAACTTTATGATAAAATAGGACTTACAAAACTGTCAGTCCTTTTTTTATCGATTGATAGGTCAATGATAATGAAATTTACTGACAGAATAGTAACTTATCTGATGATATGATTTCTGTCAGTAATTTTGGAGAATTTTTATGGAAATTAATGGTTACACTCGTATGGCTGCTGTTGTAGCAAACCCAATTAAACACAGCTTGTCACCTTTTATTCATAATCTGGCTTTTGATTTAACGAATGAAAATGGTGTTTATTTAGCATGGGAAGTTGAGGCTGAAAAATTGCCAGCTATTGTGGATAATGTTCGTACTTTGGACATGTATGGACTTAATATTTCAATGCCTTATAAAACAGAAATTATTCCATATATGGATGAATTGAGTCCGGCAGCTGAATTAATTGGAGCTGTTAATACAGTTGTCAATCAATCAGGAAAATTAATTGGACACAATACAGATGGTATAGGATTTTTCAATAGTTTAGAAAAATATCATTTCAATATCCAAAATAAACAAATGCTTATTCTTGGTGGAGGGGGTGCAGCAATTGCAATTATTGCTCAGGCGGCTTTGTCTGGAGCTAAAAAAATTGTAGTCGCAGCAAGAAAATCAGCCTCATATATTCCGCTAAAAGAAAAATTGGAAAAGCTGTCAGTAAAAACAGGGATTGAAATTTTACTGACAGACTTATCTGAAGCTGATAGATTACAAAAAGAGCTGAAACAGACCAATTTATTAGTAAATGCAACCTCAGTCGGAATGGATGGGGAATCTTTGCCGCTGGAAAAGAGCTTAGTTCTTCCTGAACAACTTTTGGTGGTAGATGCTATTTATAAAGTAAGAGAAACACCTTTTTTACGATGGGCAAAAGGGCAAGGAGCGCAAACTGAAAATGGACTTGGCATGCTCATTGGACAGGCGGCGGAAAGCTTTTATTTATGGACAGGTAAAAAAATGCCTGTTGCAGAAATTACATTAGAAATGGAGAAAGAAGCATGAAATTAAATGTGAATTTACCAGAATATCCCTATGATGTCATCATCGAAAATGGGGCCTTGGCTAATATTGGAACTTGGGTTTCTTCATTGTGGAAGAAGCAAAAAATTGTTTTGATTTCTGATAATCATGTCAATGGACTTTATGGTCAAAAAGTTGTTGACCAACTTGAAAAAGTAGGTTTTGAAGTGGCAACTTTTGAATTTCCAGAAGGAGAAGCCAGTAAAAATTTACTGACAGCCGAAAATGCTTGGAACTTTTGTGCCGAATTTGGATTAACTCGTTCTGACGGAATTATTGCACTCGGTGGTGGAGTAACAGGTGATTTAGCTGGTTTTGTAGCCTCTACTTACATGCGTGGCATCCATTTCTTACAAATTCCAACAAGTTTGACCGCCCAAGTGGATAGTTCTATTGGTGGAAAAACAGGAATTAATTCCAAAATGGCTAAAAATATGATTGGGACTTTTACACAGCCTGACGGCGTGTTAATTGACCCAGAAGTTCTGCAAACGCTCGGTCAAAGAGAATTCCGTGAAGGGCTGGGAGAAGTCATCAAGTGCGCCCTAATTGCTGACAAAGATCTCTGGAATTTACTGACAGACTTGTCAGCGGATGATTTGGTAGAAAAGCTTGATAAGATTGAAGAAATTATCTATCGGTCTTGTGAAGTAAAACGAAAAGTGGTTGTTGATGATGAATTAGACAATGGTGTACGGCTCTATTTGAACTTTGGTCATACGATTGGACACGCTGTTGAAAATACTGCAGGCTATGGCAAAGTGATGCATGGTGAAGCAGTTGCTATTGGAATGGTTCAAATCAGTAAAATTGCTGAACTCAAAGGTCTTATGCCCAAAGGAATTACTGACCAAATCCGAAAGATGGTCAAAAAATATGGTTTACCTGACGAATATCAACCTTGGGATGAAGAGCTTTTATTTAAAGCCTTAACTCATGATAAAAAAGCACGAGGTAGAATCATCAAAACCGTTATTGTTCCTGAAATTGGCACCGCTAAAATTAATGAAGTGACTTTTGAAGAAATGAAAGACTATCTCAAAAAATAACTTGAGTTATTCGGAGAGGAACCCTATCTAAAAATTATAAAAATGTGGTAGCATTAAAAAACTCCCAGCTTTTATAAAAGCTGTAAAAACACTTATTTAAAGGAGAAACGATGTTTATTTACCTAGCTTTTGCTTTAGTTGGCGGTTTTTTACTTGCTAATCAAAATCCAATCAACGCGGATTTACGAAAAATTGTTGGCTCACCATTTTTAGCCTCTGGAATTTCCAACTTTGTTGGTTCTATTTTTTTAGGAATCATCACTTTAGTGACCAGTCAAACACTTTTTCCTAGTTTTCAATTTGTTGGCTCACACCCAGCATGGATATGGATTGGTGGGGTTCTTGGTGGGATTTTCCTAACATCTAATGTTTTACTTTTTCCAAGATTAGGAGCTGTCCAAACGGTGATTTTACCTATTTTGGGTCAAATATTGATGGGGACACTTATTGATTCATTTGGCTGGTTTCATGCCATGCAACTTCCGATGACTCTGATGCGCTTTTTGGGAATTATCATTACTTTAGCTGGTGTTATTGTCGCGGTTGTTCTTCCTAATTTAAAAGAAAAAGAAGCAGAAACGCACCAAACTAACTTACTAGGCTGGCGGATATGGGCGGTCATCGTTGGGGCAATGTCAGCTGCTCAACAAGCAATTAATGGCCGATTGGGAGTTTTACTTGAAAATACTGCACAAGCAGCCTTTATTTCGTTCTTCATTGGATTTTTAGCTATTTTTATCGTGTCTCTTTTTATTGACCACCGTTTGCCAAAAATTTCAGAATTAAAAAAAGCAAAAC
>ERZ772962.2233-NODE-2233-length-10065-cov-2.983217_pt1 | contig 10065 bp, 9 predicted proteins | sample MGYA00580676_ERZ772962 | MGnify/ENA primary metagenome ERZ772962 (study PRJEB29015, sample SAMEA2738049) | human oral metagenome | biome: human oral; feature: human-associated habitat; material: saliva | place: China | collected 2230 ...
CCACCGTCAACGACCTCGAAATCTCCTCGCTGCGTCGTTTCAAGGATGACGTCACCTCCGTCAAGGAAGGCTATGAGGCAGGTATCAACCTCGGCTCCTTCAACGACATCGAGATCGGCGACATCATCGAGACCTTCGAAATGCAGGAAGTCGAGCGCAAGTAGTCGAGTCCTTTCGACAGCTTGCCTGACAGGATGAAGGGAACGCCCACAGTCGGATTTCGGCTGCGGGCGTTCCGCAATAGAAATACGAACTTATAAGGAAACCTATGGCAGGAACCAATCCCCGCGCCGCACGCATTGCGGCGCTGATTCAGCGCGTAATCGCGTCTTCGATGGAGGCGCAGCTGCATGACAAGCGACTGTCCAACGTGACCATCACCGAAGTGCGCGTGACCAACGATCTGCAGATCGCCAAGATCTACTGGACCCAGCTCGGCCATGAAGGCCATGAGCAGGGCGAACGCCGCCGTGCCCAGCAGGCCCTGAACCAGGCCAAGGGACGTCTGCGTTCGCTCGTAGGCTCCAAGGCCGGTCTGCGTCTGACCCCGCAACTTGAGTTCATCTTCGATGAGGTGCCGGGAGAGGCCCATGAGATCGAAGACATCCTCGCCATCGCGCGCAAGCGTGACGAAGAGCTTGCCAAGGCCCGTGAGACTGCGCAGTATGCAGGCGACGCCGACCCGTACAAGCATGATGAGCCGAACGATGACGACGATTTCGATGAAGATGACGACATCGAAGTCGAAGATTGGGACGATGACGACGAAGAAGCCTGAGATTTCCGGCCTGCTCGTCGTGGATAAACCGCAGGGTGTGACCAGTCACGACGTGGTCGCGGCGATACGTGGCGCCCTGCATATGAAGCGTGTCGGGCATGCCGGCACGCTTGACCCAATGGCCACCGGCGTGCTGGTGATCGGCTTCGGCAACGCCACCCGACTGCTCAACTACATCGTGGACCATAGCAAGACCTATCTGGCTACGATTCGACTCGGACAGCGCACCACCACGGATGACGCCGATGGCGAACTGCTGGAACCGTCGGCACCGATTGCAGAAGCCTTTCCATCCCGCGAGACCGTGGAACGGGTCATTGCGGAACGGTTCACCGGGCGTATCGAACAGGTCCCGAACTCCTATTCGGCCATTAAGATCAACGGCCAGCGCGCCTACGATCTGGCCCGTGAAGGCAAGCAGGTCGAACTGAAGGCCCGGCCGGTAACCGTTGAGGAATTCCGCGTTGACGCCGTGCGGTACGGCTATGCGTCAACGAGACTTGCGGATGCGCCGTTGACCGATGCGCAGGACATCGGTGCAGGGGAGCGGTGGCATCCCGTCTCGTCCGCACCGGATGTGCGGCCGGTCATGGAACTGGACGTTGCGGTGAGTTGCTCCGCAGGTACCTATATCCGTGCGTTGGGGCGCGATTTGGGTGAGGCGCTTGGCCTTGGCGGATACCTGACCATGCTGCGCCGCATTCGCATCGGCGACTTTATCGAAACCATGCCGAACATCGTCACCGCGCACACCGAATCGAAAACCTTCACCAATCGGGAAGGCGTGGAAGTCACACGTAATCGTGCCGTAATCGACGATGCCGAGCATCTGACCGACCGTGCACTCGGCATGGTCGACAGCGCCAAAGCGTCCATGCCCATGCTGCGAATCAGCGATCAGGAGGCGACTGACCTGCGCTTCGGCCGCAGAATCGCCCATGACATCCGTGAGACTACGGCCGCATACGTGCCCGAAACCGGCGATCTGGTGGCCATCATCGAGCGCGCCAAACGAGGCGAAGCCAAGCCGGTGGCCGTATTCGTACAACAACAAGAAGGACAACGATGAAGATAATCACGCTGACGCCAGATGAAAGCGGCATGGTCGACTGGCCCACCTTAAGCAACGACAAGAAGTCCGTACTGACCATCGGCTCCTTCGACGGCATGCATCAGGGCCATCAGGCGGTGATCCGCCGTGTGGTGGAACTGGCCCGGAAGGAACGTTCCTTCTCCGTGGTGGTGTTGTTTGAGCCGCGTCCCGCCATGGTGCATGGCTATGCGGCCAAGCATGACGGTCAGGAGCCGCCGGTCGGCATGCTCGACACCCAAGCGCTGACCAGTGTCGATGAGCGGTTGCGCGGCATCAACGCACTCGGCGTGGATTACACGATCATCGTGCACTATACGCTGGAATTCGCGGCGAAATCCTACCGGTTCTTCCTTGGCCAGATGGTCGGCAAGCTCGGCATGCGCACGCTCGTACTCGGTGCAGACGCGGCTTTGGGAGCCAATCGTGCCGGTGACGTGAAGGCCATCGAGAATCTGGCATTGGCAACCGGCGTATTCCAGCTCGACGTGGTCGACGATCATGGCCCGGGAGAGACACGGGTGCCGGCCAATTCCAAGCCGGTCATGCCGGCCGACCATGGCGAGCCAGCCGACCCGTTGGAAGGCGCCACCAAGGCGGAACGGCGTGCATGGAGCAAGAAACATCAGGCCAAGGCCGTGCGCGTGTGGAGCTCCACCAACGTGCGGTATCTGCTCGGTCAGGGCCGTATCAAGGATGCGGACGCCATTTTGGGGCATATGCATGCTGTGGAAGGTACCGTGGTGCATGGCGAGGAACGCGGACGCACCATCGGCTTCCCGACTGCGAACCTGAGTCAGGATATGTTCGGCTATCTGCCGGTTGACGGCGTCTATGCCGGATGGCTGGTCGATTTGGGCAAGGTGGGAGACGAGGCCGGGAAACCTGCGGACGGCATCGCCACCGCATACGATTCCAGCTCCATGGATGCGCGTCTGGCACCGCATTCGCCATATCGTTGGCCAGCCGCAATCTCCATCGGTACCAAGCCGACGTTCAACGAAGCCACCGGTATGCATGAGCGCGTGGCCGAAGCCTACGCCATCACCGACGACTGGCTTGATCTGTATGGTCATCAGGTGCGTGTGGAATTCGCCGGATTCCTGCGTCCGCAGATCAGGTTTGCATCGGCGGACGATCTGGCCGCTGAGCTCAGGCGCAACGTTGAGGAGACGAAGCGCCTCACGGCGTGACGAACGTTAACCATGTCCACGGTCGAACAGGGGCGGACACCCTACGGATGGGTGTCCGCCCCTGCGTTCTTTCGACTGGACGGTAACGCCGTCAGCTCCTGCCGTCAGTTCCTGAAATGAGAGAAGAACTCTCGGGTTTCGGGATCTTGGGATTCATCCATGACCTGTTGCGGCGTGCCGTTTTCGGCGATGACGCCGTGGCGTAGCAGTACGATGCGGTCGGCAGCATCGTGTGCGAAACTCATCTCGTGCGTGGCCATGAGAATCGTGGTGCCCTGTTCCTTGAGTTCGGCCACCATGTCAAGCACCTCGCCGACCAGCATCGGATCGAGTGCCGAGGTGATTTCATCGAGCAGCAACAGCTCGGGATTCGTCATCAGCGCACGGGCGATGGCCACACGCTGCTGCTGGCCGCCGGACAGCTGATCGGGATAGGCTCCCGCCTTGGCGCGCATGCCGATGCGGTCGAGCAACTCCAGCGCGCGTGCCTCGGCCTTGGCCTTGCTCCAATGATGGACCTTGGTCGCAGCCAATGTGATGTTGTTCATCACCGACATGTGCGGGAATAGATTGAACTGTTGGAAGACCACGCCGATGCGTGAACGGATCTCATCCTGGCGCACGCGCGGATCGGTGATGTCGGTGTCCGCCAACCAGATCTGGCCGTCATCGACACGCTCCAGCAGATTCACGCATTTCATCAGCGTCGACTTGCCCGAACCGGAAGGACCGAGCACGGCCACGACCTCATGCCGATTGACATCGAAGGAAATGCCCCTGAGCACTTCGTTGCCATTGAAGGATTTGCGGATGCCGTCAAGACGCAGCACCGGGGTGTTGGCATTGCTCATACTGTGCCTCCGCTCAATTCGCGCTTGCGCAGACGTGCCGTATACCAGTCGTTCAGCAGGATGAACGGTACGCTCATCAGAATGAACAGCAGGCTCGCCACCACATACGGCGTGAAATTGTAGGTGCTGGCCACTTCGATCTGTGCGGCGCGTACTGCGTCGACGGCACCCAGTACGGAAATCAGTCCGACATCCTTCTGCATGGAGATGAAATCGTTCATTAATGCGGGAGCCACCTTGCGCAACGCCTGGGGAATCACGATCATGCGCGTCGTCTGCCCGGCCGTCAGGCCCAGGGAACGGGCCGAAGCGCGTTGCGACGGGTGTACGTCGTTGAAACCGGCGCGCAGCACTTCGGCCACGTATGCGGAATAGCCCATGACCACGGCGATGGTGCCCAGCAGTGACGGATCGATGCGTCCGAAGATGCCCAGGCCGGGAATGCCGAATCCGATGAGGTACAGTACGACGATCATCGGTATGCCGCGCATGATCGTCGTATACAGTGCGGCAAGCACCCGCAGCGGGAACAACACTGGATTGTTGCTGGTGCGCACCAGGGCGATCAGCGTGGCGAAGATGGCTACGCCGATCAGGGCCACGACTAGCACCTTGACGTTCAGCCACAGGCCAGTCAGTACTTCAGGCAATGATGCTGCGAAGTATTCAGGGGAGAAGAACGTCTCCTTGACCCGCGGCCAGCCGGGGGACATCTCCAGTCCGACCACGATGATGGCAGCCAGCACGATGGTGCTGATCAGACTGGTGATGACCGATTTCAGCTGTTGCCGTTTGTGGTATGCGCGTCGGGAAAGCTCAACCTCGCTGGTCTGGTGGCCAGCGAGGTCGTCCGGACGGTTATCCGAAATACTCATGAACGGGATCCTCGTGACGGGGGATTACTTGAGTTCCGTCAGATCGGTGGTGTATTCGGCAAGCCACTCGTCCTGCAGCTTCTGCAGGGTACCGTCCGACTGCAGTTCGTCCACGGCCTTGGAAGCGGCGGAGGTGAGCTTGGAATCCTTCGGCAGCACGATGCCCATGCCGTTCGGATCGGTGGAGCCGGTACGCTCACGCCCTTCGCCTTCACGAAGGCGCACGATGCCCATGCCGTTCGGATCGGTGGAGCCGGCGATGCGGCCGACGACCTTGGCGTCCCTGACCTGCTCGGACTGCACCATGTACACGCATTCCACGGTGCTGGTCACCAGGGCGTCGATCTGGTTGGCGTCGAGTGCCTGGGCTACGGCCGCATCATCGTTGAAGGTCTGCACGTCACTCTTGATCTTCTTGGCATACTTGTAACCTTCAGTGCCCACCATCGCGCCGATGGTGGCGTCCTTCAGATCGTCCAGGCTCTTGGCATTGGCGTATTTGCCGTTCTTCTTGACGGTGATGGCCTGCGAGTCGTTGTAGTAGCTGCTGGTGAAGTCCACGGCCTTCTTACGCTCATCGGTGACGCCGAACTGCTGGATGTTCATGTCCCAGTCCTTGGCGCCCGGTGCGATGGCGGTGTCGAAAGTGGTGCGGGTCCATACCACGTCGGACTTCTTGAAGCCCATCTTCTCGGCCACGGCGTAGGCCACGGCAGCCTCGTAGCCTTCGCCGGATTCCGGCTTGTCATTCATGACCCACGGCTCATAGGCCGGGTCGCCGGTGGCGATGGTCAGCTTGCCCGGAGTCACCGTCTGCTGGGTGATGTCGGAGCTGTCGGAACTTGCGGAGGCCGAGCCGGAACCGTTGCCCGAACCGCATGCCGCGGACAGTGCCAATGCTGCGACGGAAACGATCGCCGCCGCGGCACGCATGAGATGCTTACCCGAAAATGCCATGTTCTTCTCTTTCTTCTTGTGGATCGTGGTGTATTGCTTCTCTATGGATGATGCTTGTGATGCCGGGATACGTCATGGTGATGCGCCCACACTATAACGTATCGTGATTTTCGAAACGCGTCGATCGGTATCACGGTATTCGATAACGGATTATTCGAGGGTGAAGCCTTCGAACACGAAACCCGGACTCACCACGCAGGAGACCAGTGCGTCGCCGGAGCCGGGCACGGTGCGCTGCCAGACTCCGGCCGGCACCACCGCGTGTCCACATACCGCGGCATCATGCCGATCGGAGGCGAGGTCGGAACCCAGCACGATAGTTTCGAGCCGGTCGTCTGCGGCAGGCCCGTCGCCATCGCCGCCCAGCTGAAGCGTCACCGGGGCGGGACCGTGCCACAACCAGATCTCGTCGGCATCGACCTTATGCCAGGCGCTGGCGTCGCCCTGCGGCAACAGGAAATAGATCAACGACGCCAACGGGCGTGCGCTGCCGCCATCGATGTGCGGCGATTGCCAGTCCCGTATGTACCAGCCTCCTTCCGGATGCGCTTCGAGACCAAGTCGTGACACCACCGATCGCGCGTATTCGCTCATATCCTCCAAAGCGACGCTCATAGCCGCTCCTTTCCGCCATTCCTGATGATGTTGCCCGTGTTCGTTCGTGACCGGTGTGCGCCTGTGGCCTACCGTTCTTGCCGTATATCGAATATGCCGTCGTTATGCACGACGTTGCCCGAGATGATGGTTGCGCGGTTCGTGCCGGCTCCGTGCCGGACGAAATCCTCCAGCGTCCGTTCGATGGCGTATGGAGAATCGATGCCTACGGGAATGTCGAAGAACGCCAGATCGGCCGTGGCTCCCGCATTGATCTGGCCGATGCGTCCCGCTCCCACATGCATGCCCATCTCTTCGGCACCGCCGATGGTGATCATGCGGATGATGCGGTGGGTCAGATCGTCACGCGTATAGCCCTGTTCGCGTGCCAGATCGTAGATCATGGCCGCATCGTCGAGCACGTCCAGACTTGGCGAGCTTGACAGCGAATCCGTGCCGACGGCCAGCAGGTTGCCTTCTTCCAGATATTCGCGGATCGGAGCGTCCCGGCCGGTCACGGTGATGCGGTTCGAACGTGGGCACAGTGCCACGCCGACGCCACGCTGCCGTAGGATGCGCCGATCTTCCGCATCGGCCCACACGCCATGCGCGATATGCACGTCGGGACCAAGCGAACCCAGCTGGTCGACGAATTGGATGGCGGAGGCGCCTTTGCCGGCGGCCCTGAGCTGCTTGTAGCTGGCCCATTGGCCGTCGCGCCAGTCGGCTGCCGAATACGTGGTGAGCGTGGTGTCGCGCTCGCCGGCTTCCATCGGCGTTTCGGCCAGGTGGATGTGCAGGCGCATGTCCAGTTGCCGGGCGATGTCGGGCAGATCCACGAACGGTCCGGATTCCAAGGTGTATGGTGCATGCGGGCTGATACCGATGCTGGGCAGGCCTTCCTGATGCATGTGCCCGAGGTTGTCGATGAGTTCCGGAATGCCCTCGGACTTCCAGTCGCCGTTATGCCACCCCATGACCTCCCAGTAGGCGATGCCATGCATGCCTTGCGAGGTGAGGGCGCCCACGGCCTCGGGGTCGGTCACGATGTCGGCCGCCGCCGTGGTGCCGGATTGGACCATCATGCGTGCGCCTCGATAGGCGGATTCCTTCCATGGGCGAGTTTCCTGCAGTTTGGCATACACCGTGTTGAAACCGATCTCCCAAGCGCGGAAGCGGTCATAGGTGCCACGGCCCACTTCCGCCATGTCGGTGTACTGCAGGTGGGTATGCGCGTTGATCAGGCCGGGGGTGATGATGCCTTTCCAGTGGTGTTCGACGACACGTCCGTTGGTGGCCATGTCGTGTTTCAGCTCGTTGAACACCCATCGGCGGGTGCCCACATGCACCACGCGGCTTCCGGCCACGGCCACGGCACCATCCAACACCACCGGTCCGGTGACGGGAATGACCATCGGTGAACTGTAGACGGTCACCGAGTCGAGCGGTTGCGGATGCGCCGCCAGATGCAGTGGACTGTCGAGTGACATGCCGTTACTCCTTCTTATTCTCCGCGAAGCGGGTGAGCGTCCAATCATACCCGTTGTCGGCTACGGCATGGCTTGCCCGATAGCCTCGCGTACGTAACGCGATATCGGCGATGTGACGGTCGATGTCGCGTCCGAGGCGTTGCAGTCCGGGCTGCAACGTGCCGCGATGCCTGAGCAGATGGGCCACGGCCGATGCCTGCACCGCGAAGCTCAGATCCATGATTTCGATTGGATTGCCGCCTCCGACGGTGTAGTTGACGCCGTCACCTTCCGAAATCAGACGAATCACCGGGCCATCGGGCACCGCCAGATCGCGGAGCTCTCGCTTGTTCTCGGCATGGAATCCGTCGATCTGATCCAATGCGATTTCATTGGCGATGCCGCCGATCACCGACAGCACGGCGTTCGGCTTCATCCGCCGCATATGCTGCAGGGTGATGGTATGGCGCACGCCGGTCGCGGAGACGACGATGTCCGACTCGCCGATCGCCTGATCGATGTCATAGGCGCGGAATCCGTCGAATACGGCCTGCAGGGCGACCACGGGATCGGTGTCGCAGATGGTGACGTTGGCTCCGAGCGCACGCACACGATGGGCGAAGCCCCGTCCGACCGGACCATAGCCGACCACGCTTACATTGCTGCCGGCGAAGCAATCGGATCCGAGTATGCGCTGCAGCGTGGTGATGCAGGTTTCGCCGGTGCCATGAGCGTTGTCGAAACCGGTTTTCAGCATGCTGTCGTTGACGGCGATGACGGGAAAGGTGAGCGCCCCGGCATCCTGCATGGCCTGGAATGCGCGGATGCCGCTGGTCGTCTCTTCCGCCACGCCGATGATATGCCCCATGAGTTCCGGCCGTTCCATTGCGGCAAGACGGGCGAAGCTCGCACCGTCATCGATGATGATGTTCGGCTGAATCTCATCCAATAAGTCAAGCGCACCCTGATGCGCCTGAGCCGGCGTCCAATCAGGATCGTATGCGACTGGAATGCCTTCTGTGCGTAGCTGTGCCGCCACACGCTCGTCGTTGGCTTCGGAACCGCAGTAGGCGCCCACGATGGCGCCGACGGCCTTCAGCTGTCGTAGCAGCACGGCGGTCTTCGGTTCAAGAATCAGACAGACCGCGATACGGATGCCGGTGAAATCGACGTCCTTGCGCATCTGACGCATCAATGCGTCAAGTACGAGCATGTGTTCCTGTGCGAATCGCATCGCTTCGGCACCGGTCAGTTCACGTGCGTCGACCACGTCGCCGAGCGGCATAGTCGCGTCGATGGCGTGACCCGTCTGCATTTCGGCGGAATCACGGGAGGGAACCATGCCCCAATCCTGCGCCTGTGCGAGGTCGGCTTGGTCGATGCCGCATGCCGCTCCGCCATCATGCCCGATGTAAAGCCGTGTGCCGGCCAATGAACGGTTGGTCTTCTGCGAATATGCTTCAGCCCATGCGCTGAAACGGAACGGTTCCATGGGGTCTCGTTACTCCTTAATCCTTCTGATGGCCGGTATGCAAGGCATGTCTATTTCAGCAGGACGCCGAGCGCGTCCTTAAGCGTATCGGCTTGGACGATGGTGAGTCCGGGGACGGTGACGCGCTTGCGCAACGTCGGCACTACGGCGGTGGTGAAGCCCAGTCGTGCGGCCTCGCGCAACCGGTATTCCAGACGGGGAACCGGACGAACCTGGCCGGTCAGCGAGATTTCGCCGATGGCACAGGTCGTGCGTGCGATCGCCTTGGATTTCGCGGCGCTCGCCAACGCCGCCACAATGGCCAGATCACAGCCCGGCTCCTTGGCGAGACCGCCTGCGATGGTGGAGATGTACAGGTCGTTCGCCAACAGATTGATGCCGCCATGCCGGTACAGTACGGCGACCAACATGGCGATACGGTTGGAATCCACGCCGTTCGCCGCGCGTCGGGGTGTCGGTAGCACGGATTTCGTGACCAATGACTGCACTTCGATCGGCAGACTTCTGTGACCGTCCAGCGTAAATGTCACACAGGTGCCTTCCACCGGAACGGAACCATTCGAGGACAGAAACAGTCCGGAGGGGTCGCTCACCTCTTCGATGCCCTCGCCGCTCATGTCGAAGCAGCCGACCTCGTCGGTAGGGCCGAAGCGGTTCTTCACGGCGCGCAGCATGCGCAGCGCCGTCTGGGCGTCACCTTCGAACTGGCACACCACGTCGACCAGATGTTCCAAGGTACGCGGTCCGGCGATCGAAACGTCCTTCG
>ERZ772962.2236-NODE-2236-length-10054-cov-10.263426_pt1 | contig 10054 bp, 7 predicted proteins | sample MGYA00580676_ERZ772962 | MGnify/ENA primary metagenome ERZ772962 (study PRJEB29015, sample SAMEA2738049) | human oral metagenome | biome: human oral; feature: human-associated habitat; material: saliva | place: China | collected 2230 ...
TCAGTTACTTAAAGAAACTAGTCTATCTTATATTCTGACTTTATAGCCTCCAAGAAATCCTTCACATCCTCTACATACCCATGCTTTTCTATTAAGCTTGCTAATAGTTCCAGATTGTGCCCCTGATAGTTGTCTTCTCTTCGCAACTCTTCATACATTTCGATAAAGGGAAGTCCCTTGGACTTGGCCAATTCCAACTCCGCTTCATAGTCATAAGCGACTTTACGAAATAGGATATTTATCAATTCCCCATCTTCAACCTCTATCACGACATACTGGGCACGGTGATTTTTTAACGCCTCCCAATTAAAATAGGGCATGCCAATCGACCCTGGATTGATGATTTGTTGCCCTTGACTGCCATAACGAAGCAACTGCTTGTGAACATGACCATAGACTGCCACATCAACTTCATCATCTAGGAGTTGGTCAAATTTCTCTGTATCATTCTCAACTAGCAAGTCACCACCATAGTTCTTATTTGGCAAATTATGAGAAAGAGAAAAACGCAGTCCGTCAACTTCTCTCTTTTCTAGCATAGGTAAGCTTCGTAGCCAGTCAATCGTTGCAGGATCCATTCGCTCCATCAAATACTGCGTCATACGCAAGAGCTGGACTTCCTGTGGGTCTTCCAAGCCATATTGCCCATCTAAAGCCTCAAGGACACAATCATCCCAATTACCTCGAACACTCGCCATTATAGGAAGTCCCTTCAACAGGGCGACCAAGTCATTTGCACCTGGACCAGGTAGAAAAATATCTCCCAGAAGCCAATATTCACTGGCTCCTTGAGTTTTAGCATCTGCAATCACTGCATCTAGTGCTGTTGTATTGCCATGAATATCTGATAAAATTGCGATTTTATGGTTCATGATGATTTCCTTCCGTTTGGTAATCTACTCTCTCTTCCGCTACTTGAGCCAATTCCACTTCTTCCTGAGGGTTCAACTTTCTCTGCACAGCTTCTGCGACTGCTCTTGGCACACCAACTTCGACAATTTCATCCACACTGGCTTCCTTGATTTTAGTGAGAGATTTAAAATGCTTCATGAGATTCTGCTTGCGTTTAGGTCCCAGACCGTCAATCCCATCCAATTGAGATGAAAAAGAATTTTTGGAGCGCAGTTGCCGGTGGAAGGTGATAGCAAAGCGGTGGACCTCATCTTGGATGCGTTGAAGCAGGAAGAATTCCTGAGAATTGCGAGACAACTCCACCACTTCCAGTGGATCTCCAAAGAGCAGTTCATGGGTTTGGTGCTTGTCATTCTTTTGCAGACCTGCAATTGGGATATCCAAACCTAGCTCTTCTTGAATAACTTGCTTAGCGATATTGACTTGACCTTGCCCCCCATCAATGACAATCAAATCTGGCGGGGTTAAACCTTCTCGTTGTACTCGACCATAACGTCTGCGAATAACCTCTCGCATACTGGCATAATCGTCTGGTCCAACAACCGTTTTTATCTTGTACTTTCGGTAGTCTTTTTTACTCGGTTTGCCATTGACAAAGACCACCATGGCTGAAACAGGACTGGTTCCCATGATATTAGAGTTATCAAAGGACTCGATACGGACTGGGGTCGGGATTTGGAGCAAGCGTCCCAGATTTTCAATAGCTCCTTGGGTCTTTTCGACTGATTTTTCTAGCAGATTGAACTTCTGCTCCAGACTAACACGGGCATTCTTTATAGCTAGATTGACCAGCTGTTTTTTCTCTCCACGCTGGGGTTTGACAATCTTGGTATCCACCAAGGCCTTGACAGCTTCTTCATCAATATCCTGCGGAATCAGCACCTCATTAGGAACCAGGTGGGATTTTTCTTGATAGAATTGTCCCACATAGGTCAAGAAATCCTCATCCGGATCATTGTAGTAGGGGAAGAGATTGACATCCCGCTCAATGAGCTTGCCTTGACGAACAAAGAAAACCTGAACACACATCCAGCCCTTATCCACATAGTAACCAAAGACGTCCCGATTTTGCAAATCTTTCGCCATGACCCGTTGCTTGGTCCGAAGCGTTCCAATGGCCTGAATCAGGTCACGGTATTCCGCCGCACGTTCAAACTCCATACTTTGAGCTGCCTTTGCCATCTTCCCCTTGAGGTCATCGATGATTTTGTCATCCTGCCCTTTTAAGAAGTCAGAAACCTCCTGAGCCATGGACTTGAAATAGGCCTCATCCTTCTTACAGATAGTGTGGGCCATACACTGGCCGATATGGTAATAAAAACAGACCTTAGACGGCGGATTGGTACACTTACGAAAAGGGAAAATCCGATCCAGTAGTCGTTTGATTTCATTAGCTGCCCCAACATCTGGATAAGGTCCAAAATAAAGACCTCCATCCTTCTTGACTTGACGGGTGATAATCAAGCGAGGATAGCGCTCATTGGTGATTTTGATGAAAGGATAGGACTTATCATCCTTGAGCATAATATTGTACTTAGGCTTGTTTTCCTTGATGAGATTAATCTCTAAAAGAAGGGCCTCAATATTAGACTCCGTGACAATAAACTCAAAATCCACAATCTCAGATACCAGGGCTTCTGTCTTGGTATCATGGCTCCCACGGAAGTAGGACCGCACTCGATTGCGCAGATTTTTAGCCTTTCCGACATAGATAATGGTGCCGTTTTTATCTTTGTGAATGTAACAACCAGGGCTGGTCGGCAAGAGCTCCAGTTTTGATTTGATCAAGTTATTCATAGTTCCATTATAGCAAAAAGGCCTTATCATTGCTGACATCAAGAAATCCTATTTGAGCTTAAAAATACTTATTCTCCAGATCCGTAAAGTTCCTGAACTGCTTGAACATCTTGAGCTTGAATACCATAGTAGGACCCCGCTGGTTGCATGACTGAAACTTCATTGGTATGTTCCAAACCAATGGCATGCCCTAGCTCATGTTCTGCCGTATGCAAGATACGATCATAGGTATAGCCATAATTTGGATTAGATAGATAGTAATGATTCAAACGAACGGTTACCGAAGTGAATTGTTTGGTTAGGAGATTTGTTTGACTCTCTGCCTCGCCAGCAACAGCTGTCGAACCATCGTTCATTTCAGTCGCAAAAATATTGGCCTGATCCGGTTCTGTTACAAGCACAAAATTAAAAGCGCCAGTCTGATTCCAGTTAGCAATAGCCTCAGCATAGGCTTTTTGGAAGGTTGCATCCATTTGGGGATCAATATAAATCGTTGCTTGCGCCTTTGGCCATTTTGCTCCTGAATCTTGGTGATTATCTGTCTGAGATAAGCCTTGCAATTTGCCAGTTTCTTGCCATTGTTGCCAACCTTCTTGACCGACTTGAACGAATTTAGTTACTTGATTGAAGGTGCCTGATAAATCCCCTGACACATACCAGAGAACACCAAAAACGATGAGAATCAAGAGGATAAAAGTCCATAAAAGACGCCAAAACAGGCGCAAAATTCCTAGTAAAAATCGATATAAAACACGAATAATCCAGCCCATGATTGCCCACCTTTCTAAAAAAAATAAGAACCCATCTTTAGTCATGGATTCCCATTATAAAGATAGATTCTTTATTTTACTGAAACAAACTAAAAGAAAGCTAAAATCAAGACAAGCGTTCTTCCAAAACAAAATCGATTGGCAAGGTAGTTAAAAAACGTTCCAATTGTTTTTCCCAATAATACCACTCATGGGTTCCCGCACTATGACTATAAGTCACATCAAAACCGAGTTTCTTGAGATTCTTCACTGCTAGATTATTAGCAGCATACAAGAAATCTTGCTCACCACACCAAACCCAGAGTTTTGTCTTTTTATCAGACTTTTTGGCGAGTGTTTCAAGTGAGTAAGGGCTATTCACCCAATCATTAACTTTACCAAAAACACCTCTCCAGTAGGCACGCGTCCCTAAATCTTGACTCTCAGGAGAAAACTCCTCGAAACTAAGTGCCCCAGAAAAGCTAGCGGCATACGAGAAACGGTCAGTTGACATTGCCAATTTGAAGGAACCGTAGCCTCCCATTGATAAACCCGCAATGAAGGTTTTTTCTCGCTTACTTGTCATATTAGGGAAGAAGCGTTTGAGCACCTTAGGCAATTCTTCTGCTAGAGCTGTATAGTAGTTATAGCCATACTGAGTATCTGTGTACCAGCCATTACTTGTATTTGGCATGACAACAATCAGATTGGTCCCACGTAGCAAGCGCTCTACATTGGTCCGCTTGAGCCAACTGTTGTGGTTCCCTGACATTCCATGAAGGAGATAGAGAACTGGAATATCTTTACTGTTTGGATCTGTCACCCGAGATGCATCCGGATAGAGAACATTTACTCCCCACTCCATATCTAAAACTTCTGAGTAATACTCAATCTTCATTACTGCCATAACTTGCTCCTTATTCGTTTGAGATAAGAAAAAGCCGAAACTCGACTTTCTCTCTTGCTATTTAATCCTTATTTTGCTTCCATGACTACTGGTAAAATGGCTGGACGACGTTTCGTTTGTTCAAAAAGGAATTTAGCCAAATTGTCACGAACCTTACCTTTAAGATCAGCCCAGTCAAAGTCCTCCCCTTGGAGATAGTCTTCAACTGTTTGGTTCACCAATTCTGTACTTTCGCGCAGAATATCTCGACTCTTTTTGAGGTAGACAAAGCCACGTGTATGTACTCGAGCTTTAGCAATGATTTTCTTTTCACGACGGTTAACAGTGATAGCCACGATGAAAATACCATCTTCTGACAAGACCTTACGGTCACGAAGAACAACATTACCAACATCCCCGATGGCATTTCCGTCAATCAAGACATCACCTGCAGCAACTGCACCAGACGGGACAAAGTCCCCATGTTCATAAGACATGGTTGTACCTTTTTTCGGGATAAAAATGCGTTCTGGCAACAACCCAACAGCCATAGCAGCTTTGGCATGAGCGTCCAACTCACGGTATTCACCCTGGATTGGGAAGAGATACTGAGGTTGCAAAAGATTAATCATCAATTGAAGATCACGCGCATTCCCATGTCCTGATACACGTAAACTTTGAGTAATCGGTTTAACGACACCACCTGCTTGGTAGACCATGTTTTCTACACGTGCCATCACAGCTTCTTTAGCGATTGATGGCGTTGTAACGATATAAACCAAGTCTCCATCCTTGATTTCAACATAGCGGTGACGACCGATTGACATTTTACGGAGTCCATTAATCGGTTCACCCATACGACCGGTTTCAAGGATAATTAACTCGTGGTCTTCAAAACGAGACATATCTTTAGGTTTAATCAAGAGACTTTCGTTAGCCAATGACAATTTTTTCAAGCGAATGGCTGTACGAACGATATTTTCAATATCAAACCCAGTCAAAACAACGCGACGTCCTGTCTCTGCAGCAGCATCAAAGACTTGCTGAATACGAGAAAGGTTACTTGCAACAGCAGCTACAATGATACGTCCATCCCAGTCAGAAATGGTTTGCGTAATTTCATCACCAACTTCACTCTCGCTGGCTACTTGAATATTACTGTCTGCGTTTGCTGAGTCGCTTAGAAGAGCTAAAACTCCTTCGCGACCAATTTCTGCTAAACGACCAAAGTCAGTCGCATATGATTCGCTAGCCGTTTGGTCAAATTTGAAGTCCCCTGTATAAACGATACTTCCTTCAGATGTTTTCAAAACGACACCCAGACTCTCTGGGATAGAGTGAGTTGTGCGGAAGAAGGAAACCTCCGTACCGCCAAAGTCGATTTCTGTATTTTCATCAATAACATGGAAATCATCGAATTTTTTAGCACTATCATTTCCTTTAACAAAAAGCTTAGCAAGCTCAATTGTCAACTCTGAACCAAAAACAGGAACTTTCACTTCTGACAAAAGATAAGGAAGAGCTCCAATCGCATCCGCATGTCCGTGCGTTAAAAAGACACCTGCAATACGGTCGCTATTTTCAAACAGATATTCCATATTTGGAATAACGACATCGACACCCAACTGCTCATTTTCAGGATATTTTAAACCTGCATCTAAAACAAAGATTGAATCGTTAATTTCTGCGATGTACATGTTTTTCCCGTTTTCACGAACACCGCCTAAAGTTGTTAATTTAATATTGGTCATTTTCCCTCCGAAGTATTACTATAACGTGTTTGTAGAGCCTTCACAACTCTCTTTTTGTAAAAGTCCAATTTACTTTTATCCGAATCTTTTCCTCTCATTATACCATTTTTTTACTAATTTTCAAAATGAAGATAGGATTTCAACTAGAGAACATTCACCACTGATAACCGAATCGCTTTGCTTTGTTTTCTCTTTGCGAAATCTCTGTCCGCCAAAGGACCAGGGGCACTACTTCACAAGCAGCTACTCGGCAAAAAATCGTAATAAAGAGCTTACTCACAAATAAAAAAAGATTTAGAAGCTCTAAATCTTTTTAATCATCTTTAGTTTGGATAAATGTAAGTAACTTTACCTAAAAATTCATGTGGATTAAAGAAACCACGATAGTTAGCAATTTGTTTTTGACGTCTGTAGTTTGCTTCCAATACCTGGATAGAGTTTTCACTTTGTACATCTGTCACATAAGCAACGTGTCCATATTCGCCACCGTCCCAAACGGCGATTGCGCCGACTACTGGAACATCTCCTACACGATAACCTTGAGCACTAGCATAAATGGCCCAAGTATTAGCATTTCCCCACCAGTTGCTAGCCCAAGGAGCCAATTCTTTTACGCCCCATGTACACTGACCAACAGGATATGAGTTCCCATAGTCTGTCGGAGTATTCACGACAACATCATCATCTGAAGCAGGATTCAAAGTACTAGTCGCCTCAGAAGCCGGAGCACCGTATGAATAAGTAGCCTGAGCTGGACCGCTTACTTCTAGCACATCCCCTGGGTGGATCATATCAAAAATGCTTTTCCCGTTATTTGCTGCCAACTCATAAGGATCCATGCTATTTGCAGTAGCAATACCAAAAAATGAATCTCCGTCTTGGACAACGTAAGAAGATGCACTAACAGTTTGAGCTCCAACTGTCGCCAAAATAGCTGTAGATGTTAAACCAAGAGTCAGTTTAGCAACTGTTTTTTTCATAATAATTTTCTCCTAAAATTTTATTGATTATTTTTAATTTTTTTGTTGACAAGAGAATCATACCTGATTTACATGTCAGTTGTTTTAGAATTATGTTGTAGTCATGTTACAAATATGTATACTTTTACTACATAACATTCTAAAGAACAAATAATTTAAAAATTATAAGAGACAACAAAAAACTGAGATAGATTATCTCAGCTTCTTTTCTTCTATTTTTCCATTAAAAAGTCATAGATTTCCTGCACCGTACCTAGTGCCATCATTTCTTGATCTTTAACAGTTTTTTAGTTATCTTTTCCTAACAGTTTTGGAAAATAGCTTTCAAAATATGCCTTAGTAAGCCTAAATAAAGATATTTTCTTATTCTCAAATCGGACAAATCTCTGTTTATCATCGATTCCTTCTATTTTCAAATCATAGACATACTTATTTTCTAAAATATCAATAAAAAATATTTTAATCTTTTCAATATTTTCAATTTTTGAATCAAAATGTAATAGTAGATTATTTGATGATTCCTTATCAATCATAAATCTTTCATCAGCCTCTAATTTACGACCACTTCTCAAGCCATTTTTTTCTATATATTCTATTTCATAAATTAAAGCATGCCCTAATCCAATATTTCTAATTTTTATAAGGATAGCAATTGTTACATCTTCTCGAAAATTCCCTTTGTTAACCTTTATATAATTATAGCTACTTATAGTATAATCTGCAAAAATCTTATTTTCCGAATATATTGATAGGCTCCGATTATTACTATTATTCCCGAGTCGTTGCATTGAATCATAGTTTATGCCAACATTCCATATTGGTCTTACCGAGCCACGTTTTTCTTCTCTATATTTCGTATTTTCAACCTTTAAAGTATAAACAATCAAGTAACTACCAATAATTGATCCATAATAAGCTAACCAATCAAAATCTATTGTTCTTCTCAAATTAATACCAAAATCTTCAATTCCAAAATACGTTTTTAAAACAATTTTTACAAGAGCGTACAAAATAGGTAAAAAAGACACAAGAAAAAATATTACTATTACTTTATTTTTAACAAACCAGCTTGAATTTTTCTTTAATAGCATCATGATAATCCTTTCAAAAAGTCATAGATTTCCTGTACTGTTCCAAGTGCCAGCATTTCTTGATTCTTAACGGTTTGTTTGAGTTTTTGATAAATCTGGCTTTCAGCGATGTCCCTCTTTGGAGCTTCTTTATTCACCTTCATCACACCATTATCAATCGTGACAAAACCAAGTTCTTCAAAAATCTGAATCATCTTGACTAGCAAGATTTGCTCAATCTTCAAATAGGCTGATAAGTCTTTGAGTTTATAACGAATATCGAATTCTGGGAACTGATAAATCGTTTTATAGAGTTTGGCGAATTGCTCTCTTGTCCCATAGCCCGTCAAATAGTAGGGCTTATCGATATCATTTTTAAAATAAATAGCTGAGAAATCATACTGCTGGAAAATGTCTTTAAGAATCGTGATATCCTCTGGAAGATTCTTGACCACAACCGCTGAACTTGAAGAAAGATCAGGCATTTCTCCTGAAAAATCAAGTACTGGTACTCCATCTGGTAGAGCTGCACTCTTCCCACGAATATTAAAGAGTTGAACACCGTCCACACGAGCATCTATCATCATCAACTGAAGGGTTGTTTGCCCATTCCATTGGTTAGCAGAAAGGGTAACTGCCAATTCCAGTTGTTTTACCTGAGAAAATTCTGTAGCCTTTGGCCCTTGACCAAATGCTACTACCTCAAAGCTTGCGGTCCCTTTGGATATCTTCAATTTCAGATGACTATCTCCTGCTCCCATAGAACGAGCATTTTCAACTTTAAAATCTCGAATATAAAAAATAGGTTTTTGGTTGTCCATTCCAAAAGGAGCTAAGCGTTCAAAACTTTTAACCGTCTCTAAACTTAGGCTTTCCAAATCTAATTCTTCATCTAGATATAATGTACCCTTACCCTTGGCATCTATCCCTTTGTCTTTCACATAGGTCTCTAAAATTTCCGATAAGGCGTCTAACTGTTCAGCTTCAAGTGTCATACCTGCAGCGCCTGCATGCCCACCAAAGGCGATAAAAAGTTCCCGATGCGGGTCCAAGGCTTCAAAGATATCGACTGCTTCAATACTTCGAGCACTCCCTTTGGCACGGCCATCTTCAATATTCAGAACAATAACTGTCTGCCCTAATTCTTCCAACAAGCGACCAGCTACAATCCCAAGCACTCCTGGGTTCCAACCTTCTTTGGCTAAAACTTGAACACTTTTGTTAGGGTCTACCAAACTTTTAGCTTCTTCATAAATGGCTTGAACGATTTCCTTGCGTTCTTCATTTTTATCTTGAATCATGAGGGCAATCTCACGTACCTCTTCATCATCAAAGCCAGTTAGTAACTCAATAGCAGGATTAGGATCATCCAAGCGTCCTAGGGCATTTAATCGTGGTGCTAACTGAAAACCAACAGTTTCTTCTGTCACATCACTGCTAGAAATCCCTGCTATTTCAAATAACTCTTGAAGCCCGATTCGTTGAGTGTTGCGTAAAACTTCTAAACCGTACTGAAGCATGATGCGATTTTCATCAGTCAAACTGACCATATCAGCAATTGTCCCAATAGCAACCAAATCAAGCAACTCAACCTGTACTTCCTCCAAGAGGGCACAAGCTAGTTTAAAAGCCACTCCACAACCCGCCAAAGGTTTAAAAGGATAGTCTGATTCAGGATGCTCCGGATGAACGATTGCATGAGCATCTGGTAAGACCTCTGGTAGAGAATGGTGATCTGTTACAATAACATCTACTCCCATAGATTGAGCCAAGTCAATAGCCTCATGACCTGCAACTCCATTATCTACGGTTACAATCAAGGATATCCCGTGTTGCTCAATGAAGTACTTGTATACACTGGCATTAGGACCATAACCATCTGTAAAACGATTAGGAAGATAGACTAAAC